>ERZ1090863.1031-NODE-1032-length-13061-cov-7.305321_pt1 | contig 13061 bp, 10 predicted proteins | sample MGYA00478480_ERZ1090863 | MGnify/ENA primary metagenome ERZ1090863 (study PRJEB33644, sample SAMEA5815746) | chicken gut metagenome | biome: Chicken; feature: Gastrointestinal Tract; material: Caecum | place: Ireland | collected 2019-01-01 | study: A study of...
CGCCCCTCCAGAATCCTCGCAGGATTTCTCTCCAGAAGGATCCGGGAAGCGCTGCTTCCGTAGTATATGTCCAGGACTCTGGCCGTTTCTTCCAGATCCGGCGTCCGCAGCACCGGGTCATGAGCGTCTGAGGCCACCAGTCCTGCCATCCCCCGGCTAAGAAGCCAGTCTGCTGTCCTGGCAGCTCTTCTTCCCAGTTCTCCCAGGATGCTCCCCTTGTTTACCTGAAGGATTACTCCTCTTCTCCAGAATCCTTCCAAAGCCTCCGGCTGCCGTTTTGCAAAATCATACCGCTCCGGATGAGCCAGAACAATCTGATAACCCATGGCTAAGAGTTCATCTGTCCATTTTAATGCAGTAGTCCTGGAAATGTCAAAGAAAAATTCCACCAGCAGACGGCGGCTGCCGCCGTATCCGGGCAGGGGGCCTTTCCGCCCTGCCTTAAGAAGGGATTCATTGACCATCAGCTCCATGCCTCTGTGGACTTCCAGGGGGATCTGCTCCTCTTTCAGGGCCCGGCAAAAGTCCTCCAGTTTTTTTCCATAAATTTTCAGATATTCTTCCGGTTCATAAAAGGAAAAATCCCCGTGAGAGGTGGCAGAAATGGCCCGGACTCCGCCTGCGGCGGACATCCTGGCCATTTCCACGGACTCTTTCAGGGATTTTGCACCGTCGTCGATTCCCGGAAGGATGTGGATATGCAGATCAACCATTTTCTGCCTCCTCCTCTTCATAAGCATTCTTCTGACCATAAGGCTGTCTGTAGGAACCGCCGCCGTAACCATATTTTCCATAGCCGTAACGGCCATATCTTCCGTAACCATAGCGGCCGTAACCGTATTCACTGACTGATTCCGGATAAGAATTAAACACATATCCCAATATCCTGGCGCTTCTGCCTCCCAGGAAGGACAGGCCCTCCCAGATCCGTCTCTGGGGAATAAAATCATATTTCACCACATAGAGGATCCCGTCGGCATAATCTGACAGCATTCCTGCATCCTGGAACATTTCACAGGGAGGGGTATCGATGATGATATAATCCATTTCTTTTTTCAGAGCCTGTATCAGTTCTCCTGTCCGGGGACTGCTGAGAACAGAAGCCGGCTGCTTCACAATCCTGCGGCTCCCCAGAAACCAGATACCGCTTTTCTTCAGCTTCCGCAGGCCTTCCCGAATGGTTTTCTCCCCTTTGACAATATCTGCAAGTCCTGCGCCGTCCCGGATCCCGATGATCCCGGCGTCATCCTGTTTCCGCAGATCTCCGTCTATGAGGAGTACCCGTTTTCCTCTGGATGCCAGCAGCTCGCTTAAGTTCACCGCCAGGGTGGATTTTCCCTCCCCGGAAGCTGTACTGGAGATCAGCAGAACCTTGCCGCCCTCTTTTACCATCATGTTCTCCAGACGGATTTCCAGGGCTCTGAGACTTTCCCTGTAACCAAAGGAGAGCCTCTTGTCCAGCACAGAGATCTTCTGTTTCTTCTGCTTCTTCCTTGCCTTAAAGCGAACCTGAGGGATCATTGCCAGGCACCGGAGACTGGTGATCTTCTGCATCTCCTCCGGGTTTCTGGCAGTCCTTCTGAAAAGGGCCATAAGGCCCAGGATCAAAATCCCCGCCAGTGCACCGGCTCCTCCCCCCAGAACCAGGGTACGCCTAAGACCGATGTGATTAAAAGGCTCCGTGGGGGTCTCCGGCTCGTTCAGATAATTAAACTGAATGTCACCCAGGACAAACCGCGCCGTTTCCGGATAGATTTCCAAAGCCGTATCCAGGATCTCCCTGGCGTCCTCCGGATCCGGGCTTTCCACCCGCATGGTGACCATATTGGAATTTTCCACAGTCTCTGAAGTAATGGTGCCGTTTAAGGTATCTGTTCCCAACCGTTCCAAAAGGGCGCTCCTAAAAAAGCTGCTGTCCAGAATATAAGGAAAAGTCCTGGACATCTGATCCGCCGTATTGCTGTTGTAATAAAAATTATAGGTGCCGCTCTCTCCATCTCCGGTAGCTACCGTAAAAGTAGCACTGCTGGCGTACAGAGGCTCGTATCTCAGATTCTGAAAAGCATAGAAGCCCCCTGCTCCCGCAAGGATCAGAATCAGCACCAGCCACCACAGTTTGGTAAAGCTTTTCCAGAAAGCCCTGAAAAGCAGGACAAGGTCAATTTCCATCTCATCGTCTTCTCTGTTTTCTATCTCTTTTCTCTGATCTTCCATACTTTTATCCTCTTTGGTCTCCTCTCCGGATGTTTTTCCCATAGTCTCCATAATCATATCCATATCCGGAACTCTGGGAAATCCAGTCTCTGTGAAAAGCATTCAGAATAAATCCTGAGAAATCACAGCCGCTCTGCCAGATCATATCTACCGTATCGTTAACTATCCGCACATCAGACCAGTCCTCCCGGACTACTAGTAGCACAGTATCCGCTGCTTCCATCCAGACTTCTGCGTCAGTGGATACTGCCGTAGGCGGACAGTCTATGATAATATAGTCCATCTCCTGTTTCCACTCCCGGGCCAGAGTCTTCATAGGTGCCTCTGCAAAGACCGCAGCCGGATCTTTTGTGCCGGAAAACTGGAACAGCTCCCATATACCTGCAGCTTTATTGTAATACAGATTCTCCTTCCAGGAGGCCTTTCCCGTAAATACCTGCTCTACAGAAGTCCTTCCTGCACTTTTTTCCTCAAAAACCTTATACTGGGCAGGCTGCCGAAGATCCCCGTCCACCAGAAGCACCTTCTGGTGCTTCTCCGCCAGAGCCAGGGCAATATTAGCCGCCACTGTAGATTTCCCTTCATTTTCACTGATACTGGTGACCAGCAGGATCTTCTGATCATTCCGCCTCATATGATACTCTACCTTAGCCTCAGCTCTTCTGCTGGCCTCGGCAAAGTCCATGCTTACCAGGGGAGAATTCAGAAGAAGGGCTTTCTTGGTATTCTTCCTTCCCAGGATCCCCTTGCTCTCAAAGGGAATGATCCCCCGGACCGTTCCATCCAGAAGCCTGGAAGCGGAAGAAGGACTTTTCACTGTAAACCGAAGGAGATAGAAAAGACAGATCACTGCCGCCATTGCCAGCATTCCTGCTGCCGCCAGCAGATTCCGCCTGGCCATGATCCAGGAAGTATTGGAAGGTGAAGAAGGCACCTGAGGCTCCTGTAAAATCTGCAGGGAAGCGTTAGAGAACACATCCTGGGCCACCTGTTCATAATTTTCCAGGGCAGAATTGATAAACAGATACGCCTGCCGCGGATCCGGGCTGGACACGCTTAAAGTAAGCAGGTTGGTGTCTGTAATAGGAGTACAGGTAATATCTCCTGCAATTTCCTCTCCCACATCTTCTATGATCCTGGACCTTAGCGCCGAACTCTGAAATACCTCTCCGAAAACATCTGCCATCTGGCTGGTCACCGACAGAGAGGAATAGGCGCTGGTCTGTCCCTTCACTGTTACCACCAGGGTAGCGGTGGAAGTATAGACCGGCTCATAGATCAAAGTATGGACCCCAGTGATCCCCAGCCACAGAGACACCCCGATCACCAGGATCATCCATAGACTCCGAAGAAGCTCAAGACAGAGGCCCCTTATGCTTATTTCATCCAGTCGAAAAAGTTCCCGATTCATCTGCCTCCTCCTTTCACCCTTCTACAATCACAGTCAGCCAGGTTTCCCCGGAATTTCCCTGTCCGTCCTCTGCCTGATAATGGACCTCATAACAGCCTGGCGTCTGGGGATCCACATTGGATTCCGACGAAATAAGGCTGGTATCCAGATTATTGCCCTGGCTGTCCAAAAGTTCCTGAATATAGGCTGCGGCGTCAATACCGCTGCCCTGGTCTATATAAACAATCCCAGTATTCAAAACAATCTCCAGAGAATGCCCCTCTGCAGCCACCACATGGATCGGCAGATCCTGGGTCACCGTATCCCCCAGGCTGTTGCTCATCTCTAAAGTCGTGGTATAACTTCCTGCCCTCTGATAATTTACATCTGTATCTGTCTGGGTGATCCAGTCAGAAAGATCCCCGTCCAGCTGATCCTGGGCGCCCAGGCGGCCCATCAGCTCATCATAGCTTCCTTCTCCCTCTGAAAACACCAGAGGCTCCGTCAGGGTAAACCTGGGAGAATGATAGTCGGTGAACCTTACCTGTCTGGTAAGAGAGGCAGACTGATCAGCAGAGTCAAAGACCACATAGGTCATGTTGCACAATCCCGGCTCAATAAATCTGGAAAAAGAGCCTGCCACGATCTGCGAGGTCAGATCCCCGTCTTCCTGATCTGAGGCTGTAAGCCCCTCTAACAGCTGTTCCTGGGTATACTCACAGGGAATCTCCAAAATCTCCCGGTCACTTACAATCTCCGGTTCATTGGGATCCCGGTTCTGAAAAAGAACTACCCGGGATACGCCAAAGATTACCAGAGACAAAATAAAAATCATCACTACCCCAGCTCTGACAAATCTCATAACGGTTTCCTTTCTTTATTCTCAAAACTCATTCAGGAACTCCTGAATCTCCTCTTCGTCTACTTCCCGTACTTTTCCTTCTCCTACCTTATAAACCCGGCTGCACATAGAGAATACGCTGGGCCTGTGGGCGGCTACGATCACTGTCCGGTGAGGCTCCTTTTTAATGATCCTCCTGAGAACCCTTCGCTCCGTAGCCACATCCAGGGCACTGGTAGCCTCGTCCAGGATCATCACCGGCGCATCTGCCAGAAGAGCTCTGGCAATGGAAAGCCGCTGTTTCTGGCCTTCCGAAAACCTGGTGCCCCGCTCCCGGACCTCGGTATCCATGCCGCCATCCAGCTTCTCCACAAACTCCCCGGCGCAGGCAGCCTCCAGCGCCTCCCGGATCTCCTGGTCTGTGGCTTCCGGCTTCACCATCCGCATGTTCTCTGCGATGGTTCCGGAGAACATGGTATTTCCCTGAGGAATATAGCTGAACAGACATCTGGTAGAAGAAGAAGCCCGAAGGACCTGACCATCCGGATTCCCCACCTGGATCCGTCCCTTCTGGGGATGATAAAGACCCAGGATCAAATTTAAAGTTGTAGTTTTTCCCTGGCCCGAAGGGCCGATAAGCGCCACGATTTCTCCCGGCTCTGCCCGGAAATTCCCCTCCCGGTAAATCCATTTCTCTTCTTCATAGGCAAAGTCCACGTCTTCCATATGTACAAAGACGCCCTCTTCCTTTGCCCTGGCCTTGATCTCCTCAGCCTCTTCTTTATCCTCCATGGAGTCCCGGGGAAGGCTGGTGATCTCCATGATCCGCTCTGCGCTGATTCCTGCCCGGATCACCATTGGAGCCATATTCAGGATCCCGCTGAAAGATCCCCTTAAAGACCCGGCCATAGACACAAACATGGTCATAGTGCCGTAGCTGATCTCCCCCTGCCACAGGCGAAAAGCTGCAAATCCATAGCAGGCATATCCCACAGCCTGGCCCACCAGGGAGGTAATAATGGTCATATACTGCTGAAATTTATTCTGCCGCAGAGCAATATCCACAGATTCCTGCTGAATCTTGTGGAATTTCTCCGTTACCCTGTCCAGCATGCCAAATGCCTTGATAAACTGCAGATTCTGAAAAGTCTCCTGATCAAAAACCGTCCGGTCGCTGGCTACATTCTGATTGTCTCTCTGAAACTGCCGCATACGCTTTGCCGAATATCTTGAAGTAATAAAAGATATGGGGGCTCCCAGAAGGGCAATCACTGCCATCACCGGATCATGTTGGATCACAATAACAAAAGCACCTCCAAAACTGATCAGTGTGGTCACCACGTTAGGAAGAAAAGAAAGAATGGTATTGGCCACCATTCCTGCATCTCCATTTACCCGGTATAGCAGGTCTCCCGACCGGTATTTGGCCAGCGACTCCCAGTTGGTCCGGAGTACCTGTTCATAAATATCCGCCCGGATCTCATTGGTCACCTTCAGACGCACCTTCAGAGACATCCTGGACTTTACCGCATTAATAAAAATCTGGGAAACCCCTACTCCCACATAGGTAGCTGCCACCCGGACAATCTCCATAGAATTTACTCCTGTGACAGCATCTACCAGGTCTCTGCTCACCACAGAAGTCCCCAGAGACAGAACAGAGCCTGAAGCTCCCAGAAGTATGTAAACTCCTATCAAAAACCAATAGCGCCGGACATAGGCATACATCCACAGCAGTTCACCTATCAGCTGCTTCAGCCTGCCCTCCCGGATCCGCTGAATGATATGTTTTACGCCGCTCATAGATACTCCCCTTATCTGGATACAGCAGGCTTTCTGCCTGTACTTATCCGCCGGATCTTTCGTCCCGCAGACATAAAAATCCCATTCCCATATTCTGCATTTCCCCCGAATACAGGAATGAGATTCTGTTGAAAATTTTGACGCCCAAAACGATAAGTAAGTGTGTGGCAGGAATCGCTGCGGGCTTTTCGTAGACTATGTACAGAGCTGCCCGGTATAAGTGAAATCGGGAATATTTGTCCATTTTCATGGTCAGTCTGCGCTGCTTTGAGCCTGTAGTCTCAAAGTCATGCTCGACAAATGCCCATAAAATGGACAAATATTCCTATTCTGCACTTCATGGAGCAGCTCTGAGGCACAGGTTATGGGAAAGCCTACGGCGATTCCTGGTTGTACTTTTCCGGCTTGGTTTAGGGTACTAAATTTTCAAGGTTTGTAATGTGTTTTGGTATGTATACGTCGTATATAACGTACATAATATATACATTGTTTATTTGCCGAAGATGGTCTCTTCGGTGAGCTTCACCGCATCCTCATCCGGGCGGCAGGAGAGTTCGTAGACTGGAAGCTTTGTAAGCAGGTGATCCAAAGTTTCCAGACAAAGTTCCATGCCGTTTTCCAGCCAGCGAGGATAAAATACGCTGTTAGAAACTGCAGTTACCTTTTCAAAACCCATAAGCTCCCGGATAGAGTTTTCCGGAGCCTGCTTCAGAACGATCATGGCACAGACCGGTACATTGGTATTCTCACAATAAGGTGAGGAACCATGCCAGGGAGTACCCCAGCCCAAGAAAGCTTCCGGAGTTTCCTGAACGAATACCACATCTCCATTGATAATCAAGGCGTCACGGTACTGGTTCCATAGTTCAGCCTGGGTGGTCTTGCCGATACCGGAGGGTCCCAGGAACATGAGGCCATGGCCTTGATAATCAATTAGAGAACTATGTAGGTAGAGAATGTGACGCTGGACGGCATGGGTATAAAACAGTTGGCAAAGGAAATTATACGCATGCTCTTTCCTTCTTAAAGGAATAACTGTTGCATGTCTCCATGTCGAATCTACAAGCATTATATCTTCATCTTTTCGGATAATATTTGTTCTAGGTTTGGTCAATTCTGTATATTCTAGGCCGTGTATTTCTTTCTCTGTCCCTAAAAATTCTATATCAAAAGAAGTTTTACAGTTTTCGGTTTCAAATTTTCTCCAGTTTTTACTCAAAAATCCACTTACGTAAAAAAGAAGACCACTTACATCATAATAGTTTTTCATTAATTTATTATCCAACTCCGCCTACAGTTATACATCCAGAATAATTCGTTTGTAAATATAACTGAAATTCCAAAATTGTTGTATCGTTTGGAGCGCTATGCATTGAATTCCAAGCATTAAAAAAACTATCTAAATTTCCACTCGTTGAAGCTTCTCTATATATCTCTTCATCTGTATGTCCTTCGAAAGGACTATCAAGCCCATTCATATATATAGTATCTGTCGTGCGAAACCAACTTACTCCTGTAATGCCTCCGGAAAACGCATCGCCATCATAAGAAATTGTCCATTTAATACGTGTTATTGATCCCGCAGTTCCGTCTTCAGAATCTCCTGAACCGCCTGTAATCGTACCTGGATCTAAATTTTCAGTCGAATATAATGCAATTCCACCATTACTTGCATATGAAGTGATTGAAGACTCACCATAAATTGTTCCCATACTCCACTACCCCTTTCTCTTCTTACAAAATTCATCTTTCATCTTCAAATTTCCATTCTCTATATCAAACAAGGCTGCACACCTTGCACAGCTTTCTTTCTGTTCGCATATCCTGCATTCTTCTGGCCACTGAAGGCTTTCCTGGAATTTAACCAGTTCTTGCCAGCATTCTTGAAAGGGCTTGTCCCTCACCGGAATATCCGGGCCGTTCATAAAGCTGCAAAATCTCATATATCCGTTCCAGACAATCCAATAGCCCAAGCGAAAATCTTTACAATATGTACAAGGCTTTCTGTCCGGATCCATAATTCTTTTTTTCTGTCCTGTCGCTTCCTGTCCGGCTGGCTTATCTATTTTCGGCGGGCGGATCCGCAGATTTTTCATATCTACCTCTACCCCTCGTCCGGCAGTCCTTACGTTTATGTTAGGGATCCACTGAAGCTTATTTTTTCCCACATACCGAATGATATTTTCCACATCATCCAGATTCTGGCGGATTACCGTGCTGACCAATTCGATTGGTATCTTCATCTGCCTTAACATCTGGATTCCCGCATTAGCCCTTGTAAATCCTTTTTCTATCTGGCACACATCTGCGTACACTTGATCGCTGGATCCATACAGGGTAATCTTACAGGCCCGGGGCGGACATTCCTGGAACAGTTTTTCAAATCTTGGTACCAGAGAAGCATTGGTCTGCAGGGTGATGAAAAATCCCATCTGGTTCAATTCCCGCCAAATGGTTTCAAATTCCGGGTGCATCAGAGGTTCTCCTCCGGTAATGCAAAGCCAGGTAGTTCCTGCGTCTTTTGCTTCTGTAGCAATCCGAATCCATTCTTTTGCCGTCAGTTCCCTGCCATGTCTGCCGATTTCAGATTCCGGCAGATGTACGTAACACATACGGCAGTTAAAGTTGCACCTGGGTGTCAGTTCAAAAGTTCCGGATATAGGGATTGCCTCTGCAAAAGCTTTCTCCCATACTGCCTTATAAAAAGGATCCAGCCATTCCATTCTCCTGCAGGCAGGTTCAAATTCATGACTGCTCATTTTGGCTGTTTCGGCAGACGCATACTGAAATTTCCATATATCTGGCCTTCTACCTCCAGAATGCCTCGTTCTGCCAGCTCCTTTAAAAATTTATCCAGGTCTGCTGATACCTGGTCGTATGTGGCGTCTGTATACCGTTCCATGGTCAGCTTGATCAGGTCTTCTTTTTCAAAGTCATGACTCTGCATATAGTCCCACAGGGCTGCCGCAGGTTTGGTCATATACAGAACCCCTGTCACATCTTTGACCCGTTTCCCTGTCGGTACGATCACATACTGACCAGCCACTTCCCTGAGTATCAGTCCATCTTTTAATTTCATCCCATCACTCCCTGTTATATCCGCCTGCTTTCCTGCCTGAATTCAGCTCTCAGGAAAGCGTTCAAGGCGATCCTTCGTGCAAATTTCTGTCTTTTCCAGTATTCCGGGTTCTCCGATAGTTCTGTGAGATAGCCTCCATACCAAAGGTTCCACAATCATGGTTTCTTTTCCTTTTTCATAAAAGAGCGTCGTTCTTCCATCACAGAATACCTGGCCTCCGGGCAACTGTTTTCTATCAGTATCCACAATGCAGCTTTTTTTATTATACAGGGAAAATCCTGGAAAAACCATCACCCATTCTCCCCGTCGAAATGGGTGATAGCCAAAGGCTTTTCAGATATTTTTCTTACTCTAACATATATTGTTTCAGGCTTTTCCGGTTCCTTACATTCAGTTTCCGCATGGCCTCGGAGATATGGCTTTTTACCGTGTTTACGGAGATATTCAGGTGTTCTGCGATCTCCTGGGTTGTCCAGTTACGGGCTGCAAGCATGGCAATCGCAAACTCCGTTGTGGTCAGATCATCGGCTACATCATGGCCGGTTATAGGGTTATGAACTCTACGCCATCCGGAAGAAAAACGGTAAGTAATGTCGATAATTCTTTTGAAATCTTCTGGCCATTTGGGTTTTATAACCGCTTCCAGCATTGCGCCTAAAAGCCCATGGTGTTCTCCAAAGCCCTCGATGAGATCATCCGGCCGGGCCATTTCCCATGCCGTCAGAAGATGCCCTTGTGCCTGTTCGGACTGCTTCAGACTCATATAGTCCATCACTGCAACCAGGTGCAGGTAAATAGCAGGAATGGGATAAGCCGAGGCGCCCATAGCAAGTGTCGCCTCTACCGTCCCGGCACTTTTGCTGTATTCCTTTTTCAAATAGAGATAGTGGGCCTGTACATACAAAGCAAAGGCCCGCAGTCCCGGCGGAAGCAGAGGCAGAAAGCTTTCAATCTCCGGCAGCTTATCCGGCATCGGCAGATGCAAAAGTACCGCCCCCGCCGATGCAACAAAGGCCGCTGCAGCCCGGAACTCTGGGGATTCCTTTCCAGCAGCAGCTAGGTCGGCATTCAGCTCATCAAGGGCAAATCTTGCCTGGGGAATACGTCCCAGAGACAAGTTGGCATAGGCATAGATCAAACAGGCAGAAAGCTTCGCCCCGATATCAGGGCTGGTAAGATATACTTCAGCCTCTTTTGCTGCAGCCTCCGGCTGTCCGCTGAAATAATGATACTCTGCCAGAGCGATATCCCTCCGGGGTCCCGGGGGCATAGCCAGGACTGCAGCCTGGCAGTTTCCCGGTACAAATGCCGTATTCATCAAGGGCATAAGGTTTGCATGATTCAGCCGGCCGCCGGCAGGCGTCTGCAGCGGAGGAATTTTCCCCTGCTGACGCATTCGTCTGGGATCGCCGGGCTTTTGTGCATTAGAAGGAATTGCCCAGGCTTTCCCAATCCTCTGTGCACCGGCTATTCGGCCTTCTGCGCAATATTGGTTAATTCTCCTTTCGGACACCCCCCACTTTTGGGCCGCTTCCCTAAGAGAAAGATAATCTTTCATGTTCACACCGCCTTTATTTCAGATATTTTTCACCTTCATTATATACGAATCTTCGTATATTTTCAATGTCAGGAAAAACGGTGTAACCCATGCTCCTTTCCGCCTGGTCTGCAGACTCCTTTGGGGCATTCGAAACAATCCTTCGTGCAAATATGCCGCTTTTTTACAGATTCCGGATTTTTCTTTTCGTATTCTGTTTTTGTCGCTATAGGATTTTTATATACGATATTTAAGTATACTCTGCCCGGTGTTACCGAAGTGTTACTTTTTATCTGTAAAAAGCATGTTTCTATTTTTAATCATTGAAAAATGTCCGACTCGGACAGATCTTTAAGACATCTTGGGATGTGATGAAATGTAATTAATTGCACCCTTTATACAAAGGGCAGAGCAGATATAAACTATAGCCTGCCCTCATCAAAGGGCTGTACCTATACGGATTTTCGCAGAAAATCATAAGGACAGCAAAACGGCCTGGGTTTCCTCAGCCCAGGAATATTCTCCCATATATTCTTTTGTCAGCAGCCAGGCTCTCCTGGCAGTTTCATCTCCTTCCAGCAGCCGGTAATAATCACAGTCTACCTTTCTGCAGTCAATGCTGCACTCCCCTCTGTTGTTGCTGAATATGTCCGCCAGTCCATGCTCTGCAAAAGTCTGCCGGAGATTCATGATGGCTTTTATGTACAGGTTTTTTACCCGGTCGTCATATTCCCGTCCTTCCCAAAGCTTATCTACAGCTTCCCAGATGGTCAGACTTCCTCCCCGGCGGTCCACACAGAGGGCCAGCAGTTCCTTCGCCTTATTATTTGCGAAATGCACCACCTGTCCGTCTACAAACATATCAAATTTTCCAAAGGTACGCAGATATACCCGCTTCTTCAGTCTGACAGACAGCAGTCTGGCCCGCTCTATGGCTTCCGCTATATCTTTCCGGTCATAGGGCTTTGTCAGATAAAAGTCCGCTTTGATGCGGAAAGCATCCATAGCATACTGTTCATATCCCGTAACAAAGATAATCACGATCCCCGGAATGATCTCCCGGAGCTTCTGAGCCAGGACCAGACCATTCATAACCGGCATTTCGATGTCCAGAAAGGCTGCTTCCACCGGATTTTCTCTGGCATGTTCCAGGGCCTCTTCCGGATTGGTAAAGGCACCTGCGATCTCCGTTCCTATCACACTTTCCGCTTCCATCTGGAACTGCCTTACTCCCAGTCTTTCGTCATCTACTATGATTATTTTCATGTCCGTCCTCTCCCTTTCCGTAATACGAAGTCTTTTTTTCAGGAACCCGCAGTACTACTTTTGTTCCTTCCCCCGGACGGCTGAAAATCTCCATGCTGCCTCCTGAGATCTCCTGTATCCGGAAGCAGATATTTTCCAGCCCCATAGACTTGTTCTGCCGGTTCTTTTCACCTACATTGCTGCTGTCAAATCCAATACCGTTATCCTCTACCTCAATCACATAATCTCCGGATTCCTTATAACTGCGGATCCAGACCGTTCCGCCCTGGATTTTTTTACATATCCCGTGCTTAACAGCATTTTCCACCAAAGGCTGGACAGAAAGAGGCGGCACCTGGAAATTCTGTTCCCGGATATCAAACACCACCTGGACTCGTTCTTCAAATCGGATCTTCTCGATATTCACATAAGCCTTCACATGTTTCAGTTCCTGTGAAAAGGGGATCACATCCACATCCTCCAGAGATCTGAGATTTTCTCTGAGGTAGGTAGAAAAATCATAAATTGTATTATAAGCGGTTTCCGGATCGATCCGTACCAGAGCCCTGATCGAATTCAAAGTATTATAAATAAAATGAGGCTTTATCTGACTGGTCATTAATTCTGCCTGGCTTCTGCGAAGCCTTTTCTCCAATTCCGCCCTTTCTCTCAAGCCGTAATAAGTCTCCAGCAGATCGATCCGAAAATGGTTCAAAGCATATAAGAGCATGGTCAAACGTACAAAAGGCCCTGCTATATTGTTAGATCTTGAATAAAAAAACAAGATTTCCACCAGCGCAGCTGCCAGGATCAGGCCCACACAGACAGTCTCCGATCCCAGGTATCTTCCCTCTTTCTTCAGAAAAGCCCTGAGATGTATCCAGAAAGCATATCCTACAGTTCCTCCTGCAAATACCAGGATCCCGGGCATGATCCTCATAAGGTCCCAGAT
>ERZ1090863.1032-NODE-1033-length-13050-cov-11.692266_pt1 | contig 13050 bp, 8 predicted proteins | sample MGYA00478480_ERZ1090863 | MGnify/ENA primary metagenome ERZ1090863 (study PRJEB33644, sample SAMEA5815746) | chicken gut metagenome | biome: Chicken; feature: Gastrointestinal Tract; material: Caecum | place: Ireland | collected 2019-01-01 | study: A study of...
TTCATTTACTCGCCCGAAAGCGTCAGTCGTTCGACTTGCTCGCGTATCTTTCGGGGTGTTTCTTGGCGTCCAGCGCGCGCAGCACGATCCACACGATTCCGCCGACAATCGCCGCGTATATCACGACGTTGGCGATGATGAGCACGATCTGCCAGCCGGCAAGCGAGGTATTTATGATGGATCCCGGTGCTATGCCCTGCATTCCGTTGCTGTGCACGATCGCGTAAAGCACGTTCTTTGAGGCGTTGCGCAGACGCAGTACCGCGGTGGCGGATTCCGTGTCCAGCCAGGGATCGCCCACGCGATCGACCGTGGTGGCGAGTATGGAGTCGCCGCCCGCCGCGAGCATTTCGTCTTTATCCATGTAGTAGTAATTGCCGCCAGCCTTCTGTGTGTTGCGGAAGTCGGTCATAACCTGGCCTCGGAATCCCCACTCGTTACGAAGTATTTGCGTGAGGAGACCGTAGGAGCCGCCCGCCCAGACCGAGCCTATGCGGTTGAAGGAGCTCATGACGGTCACACAGTTGCTCATGGTACGCTGCCCCCAATTTCCATTGGTATCCTTGATGTAATTTACGGTCATTTTCGATTCCTTGACAACGGTTTCGAAAGGCTTGAGATACAACTCGCGGATGGTCTGCTCGTCCGCCCACGTGCAAACGCCGTTATTTATCGCGTAAAGATAACCCTGTCGGAAACTCTCCTGATCGTTGAGCGCGAAGTGCTTTACGTACCCAAGCAGCCCCTTGTCAGACGCACCCGACATGACGGCAGCACACATCTCGCCCGAGATCACGGGATCCTCGGAGAAGTATTCGAAATTGCGTCCGCCGAAGGGCGAGCGATGAAGATTGAGCCCGGGAGCATACCAGCCCGCAACGCCCCATTGCACGGCCTCTTCGCCTATCGCGTCACCCATTTCATGCGCGAGAGGCATGTTCCACGTACAGGCGATAACGGTCAGGCACGGATACGCATTGAGCAGTTCGGAATCCGCGCCGCCCACGCCCGACCAATATGCATACTGCAGGCACTGCGGGCTGTCCGCCGCATAAGTCGATGGAGCGTTGATGCTGGTTATCTCTTCGGTGCCGTAGCCGAACTCCACAAGTTTCAGCATATCGTCCACGGTAAGCTGATCGAGCAGACTGTCCCAGGCGGGATCTTCGTAGTCGAGCCCGCGCATGTCGATGAGATTCAGTCCGTTATCAGCGCCCAGTGTGGGCATCTCAGCGTCCGGATCCGCCTCAAATTCGTATTTCTGCAATGCGGCGATCAGCTCGTCCGACGCCACCTTGTCCTCAGCGGTCACCGCCTCGGGCATACGGCCGAATCTGTCGGAACGCGTCATGATCGTCATTTTTTCCATTTCCTCGTCGATGAGCACATCATCGAACGCATTGGTCGCCGCCACGTAATCGGCGTCAACGGCTTTATGCTCTTCCTGAGCGTTGCGCTCGCTGAGGCGCGCGCCGTCGTTCTCCGCGTTGTATATCATGCGATCGGCGTTGTTCCACGTGAGCGTCTGCTCCTCGCCCTCGTACGTTATCGTGTCATGGCTGTCCGAACGCAGCGAGAACACGTATTCCCCGTCGTCCAGCACGTAGCACTCGTTGGTCTTGTAGTCGTACGACGTCAGATCGTCCTTGGCGAACGTCAGCGTCACAGTGTCTTTTCCGCCCGGCTCGATGACATCCGTCTTGCCGAACGCCACGAGCGCCACCGTGGACTTCTCTATACCGTATGACTCGTGGTAGGGCGCGGTCACGTACAGCTGCACGACGTCCTTGCCTGAATACGTGTCGCCCGTGTTGGTCACCTCCACCGTCACGGTCATCTCGTCCCCGCCCAGCGACGAATCGACTATCCGCTGCGAGAACGTGGTGTAGCTCAGGCCGTAGCCGAAGGGGTAAGTCACAGCCTCGTCGTAGTCGAAGCCCTCCTTGCCGATGTCGTGCGCCGTTTCGTAGTAACGATAACCCACGTATATGCCCTCTTCGTACTGGACCATCGCCTGGCCCTTGTACGGCGTGTTATCCGCGTTTATGTTGCTGTACATCTGGCGCAACTTGCCGGTGTCGCGCATATAGGGGTAGTTGTAGTGGTCGGGATCGGCGTAATTGACGAAGGTAGGGTCTGCGGTGAAATCCGCCGCCCATATGCTCGCCGTCTTACCGGATGGAGTCACCTCGCCGCTCAGCACCTTGCCGAGCGACTTAAAGCCTATCTCGCCGGGGCCTCCCACCCACAGCACGGAGTCTATGCGGTCGTCGTTTTCCAGGTCGTCCACCTGCATGATATTGAGTGAGTTGAGCACGACCACCACTTTATCGAATCCTGCGGCGGTCACTCGGTCGATGAGAGCCTCTTCTTCGTCACTGAGCTGAAGATAATGTTTGTCCTCATTGAACCCGAAGTTTGCGGAGCCGTCCCGCCAGGCAAAGGTGCTCGGACCCATAGTGGTGGGAACGTCGCCGTTCTCGCCCGCCTGCCTGGACAGATATATGAGCGCGACGTCCGAATACTCCGCGGCGGAGCTTGCCGCTTCCGCGCTTACGGGCATCTCGATGATGTCCCAGTTGGCGTAGCCGAAGTCGTTTATGGGACGAGCATTGGCGGGAATGTCGCTTATTTTGCCCATCACGGCGTCCATAGTCCCCGTTATGCCCTTATACGTGGTGGTATTCGCCCATTCGGTATAAGCCGCAGTCAGTTCGGAGTTGACCTCGAAGCCCGCGGCTTCGAGTCCCTGTTCGGGAGTAACGAAACCGGTCGGATCAAGCTTATTGGAACCGGTGCCGCCGTATACGGGATAGCTGAACGACCAGCCGAACGCGCTGACCTTTTTCTGCTTGTCCTGCGTGCGGTCGAGCGGGAGCGCACCGTTGTTTTTAAGCATCACTATGCCCTCGTCCTGCAACTGTTCGCTCACGCGCGCGGCGTTTGCGGTCGCCGCTTCCTTGGAGCCGTTCTTCTTTCCGTAGTAATCGGTGTTCCAGTCCTCGGTGCCTTCCGCGGGCGTGACCGTTGTCTTGCCCGGGCCAAACCAAAAATTCATGACCTTGGCGAAACTGTTCATCGCGATCGTGACGCCCAGCACGAGCGCGAACAGCACGACCATGATGGGGATGAGTATCGCCCGAAAGACTCTGTTGCTCATCTTTTTTTTGTCTGTCATTGCATTTTCTCCTTATTGTATTCCGTCGCCCGAAAGGGCTACGACAACAGTATACGATAAGGTCGACGGATATTCAATAGCCGCGGGACTGTCGGTATGCTGAGCATCTACCATCGGTAGATCGCGGCCGTCACGAAGGGACGATCGGTCGCTTTCACGATACGATCTGCGTACGCACGGGAAACATTATGTTGAGGTTAAACGTGTTCCTTACCACGCGCACGGTCATTGTGCCGCCGTATTTTTGAACGATCCCGCGCATGCTTACCAGCCCGTAACCGTGGTATTCCTTGTCCTCCTTAGTCGTACGAGGCAGCCCGTCTTTGACGTCCGGCACTTTGTCGCAATAGTTGTCCACGCGCACGCTCACCATGTTCTCCACGCGCTTGACCGATATGCCTATGACTCGCTTGGACTCTTCCAGCGCGCGCACCGCTTCGATCGCGTTGTCCAACGCATTGCCGAACAGCGAATATATGTCCGATTCGCGCATGAAATCAAGTTGCTTACCGTCTATTATGCACGTCAGGCAGATCTTGTCCTCATCGCACAACAGACTTTTTTCGGTAAGTATGACGTCCAGCGCCTCGTTGCCCGTTTTGACCACAGACTGATATATCTGCAACGCGCGCTCTATCTCGCCGAGTTCGTCCGCGTCCAGCTCGGGATTGCGCCGCGCGAGCGATCGTATCTGATATTTTAGGTCATGGCTCTTTATGTTTATTATGTCTATGCTTTGCTTCGTCAGTTCATACTGCCGCTGTTGCTCGTGCATGAGCCGCCTGACCTCACCCAGCTCTGTCCTGACCTCCTTGTTGTCCAATTGAGTGAATTGCAGGTACAGCGCGAGCAGACAGGTCAGCATATTGTAACAACGCACCGTCCACAACGAAAGTTCGTCCGCCTGCTCGTTGTACACGGACAGAAAGTTGAACACGATATCGACCAGCACGATCACTCCGGCGAGTATAACAAGGTGCGTACGCCCCAACCGAAGATCCTCGTGCGGATGTATCCTCGACGCGAGCACGTAATAGCTCGCCCAGTACACGACGAAATACGTCACTGCGTATATCAGCAGGGATATGAATACGTTGATGTCGTCCGACACTATGCTCTCGGCGGAATACGGGTCCATGGCGCCCGTGAGCTCGAGCGCTCCGGACACGACGTCGTCCACACTGCTGGCGAGCACGTACGCTATGTGCTCCACGGTATACGCCACTATCCCGCAAAACACTATGTTCCACACACTCTCGTCAAAGCAGATGCGCAGCGCGATCAACGTGCAAACGAACATGAATATGAACATGACGGACGCCCATGCCGCGTTGAACGCCACTATCGGGATGGCGAACGCTACGGCCATGAGCGACGAAACGCTGAGCGTAAGGCGCAAGGCGAAACGCGGGCGACGCGCGAATTTATATACGAAAAGCGCTTCGCTCACGATAAGTTCCGCCATGAACACCAGCTTATACCAAAACAGTGCCGAATGAAAATACATATCACACACCCCTTCCGAGGTAGTCGGTCAGCGCTTCGAGAAAGTGCTTGCGTTTTGCCCGGCTGATGTGCAGGACGTCTCGCCCCACCGTCACCTTGTCGCCGCTTACCTCGCGCACGTAGCGCAGATTGACGAGATAGCAAACGTTGCAACGCACGAAAACGTCGGAAGGCAACAAGCTTTCCGTTTCCTTCATGGACCCGCGCACCTTATACGCGCCCTCCTGCGTATGGTAGATTATGCTGTTACGCATGACCTCTATGTAGCAAATGTCGGACGCCCCGATGATCTTGATCATGCCGTCGGCGTGGATGGTCACTTTCGGACCGCTCCTGCCCCTGACTACGGCGACCGCCCTGTCCATCTTCATTAAGAAAGAGTCATACACCACGGGTTTAACTATAAAATCCAGCGCGCCCACCTCATACCCGCGCACGGCGAAATTGACCATGTTCGTAACGAATATGAGCGTTACGTCCTTATCAAGTTCGCGTAACTTTTTCGACGCGGCGATACCGTTCAAGCCCGGCAGTATTATGTCCATGAACACTATGTCGTAAGACGACGTGTAATTGCGCAACAGCGCGGAGGCCGTTTCGAAATGCACGACGGAAAACTCTTCGCCGCGTTCCTCTCCGTACTTTTTTATGCATGCTTCCAGCGCGTTCCTTGCGGCTTCCTCGTCCTCCACTATGGCTATGCTCAGCATGTTTCCCCCTTGGATGTTTTATTGATCATTATACCACGATCGGTGACGTTAATCAATGCCGTCGATACGATCGGTCGTTTTTTTCATACGATCAGTAAAGCCGGACGCGAAGGAGGCGCACGGCCATTCCGTGCGCCTCCCGCGTTATCGTTTCATTTACTCGCCCGAAAGCGTCAGTCGTTCGACTTGCTCGCGTATCTTTCGGGATGTTTCCCGGCGTCCAGCGCGCGCAGCACGATCCACACGACGCCCGCCAATATCGCGCCGAACACGACGATGTCGCCGATGATCCAGAACACGCGCCACAGCGGGAAGTCTATCTCGCTGATCATGAGCTTGCCGCGCGAGTACATGTACAGTGCGTTCTTGCAGGCGTTGACTATCACGCGCACGTCGCTCGCGGTGGCGGTGTCCTCAGAGAACCCGGACGCCATGCCGTAGCTCTTGAGGCCGTTCAGCCACATGTCGTTGCCCGCGTACAGGCCGTCCTCCACGCCCATGTAGAACTTACCTCCGCGCGACGCGCCCAGGAAGTAGTAATAGTCGGAGATGACCGCGCCTTGGAAGCCCCACTCCTCGCGGAGCACCGTGGTGCAGAGGTTGTAGTCGCCGCCCGTCCACACGGGTCCGATGCGGTTGAAGGAGCTCATGATGCCCGTGCCGTTATAGTCCTTGACGACTATCTCGAAGGCCTTGAGGTATATCTCGCGCAGGGCCTGTTCGCTGACGAAGGTGTGCAGACCGCTGTTCTCGCGTCCGCTCTCCTGCTCGTTCACCGCGAAGTGCTTGAGGTGAGCGTAGATGCCCGCGTGGCGCAGGCCGAGCACCTCGGCGCCGCCGATGTTGCCCGAGATCACGGGATCCTCGGAGTAGTACTCCCACGATCTGCCGCCGAAGGGCGAGCGGTGGATGTTGACCGAAGGTCCGTACATGCCCGATATGCCCAGCGACGCGAACTCCTGACCCATGACCTCGCCCATCTCGATGATGAGAGGCACGTTCCAGGTCGCCGCGATGGTGGTGGCGATGGGATAGTGGCAGCCCTCGAAGTCGCCGTTCTGATAGGAGGACGCGCCCACGGGGCCGTCGACGTCTATCATAGCGGATTTGCCTATGGACTCGATCGCGCCCGAGCCGTAGCCCTGCGTGTCGAACACGATGTCCATCATGTCGTCGAAGGACATCTGGAGCACGAACTTCTCCCAGACCTCGGACTGATCGACGCCGTCGACGACGCCCGAGTACTCCACCGCCGCCATGTCGGCGAGGGTGACCGTTTCGGACTCATGCGGCTCGCTCTCGTCGCGGTAAGGGAAGTCGGAGTAGTTGTACGGCACGCCGTAGGTCAGCTTTTCATCGGACACCTTGTTCTTGTTGTCCTCCGTCAGCGGGTTGACCGTGACGGTGTCCTTTATCATCTGAGTGGGCGTCGCGGAATGCACGTCGCGGAAGGTGTTGAGCTCGCCGCCGCGGTTGTCGTGCGTGACCTTCTCGGCGAGGGGCGCGTACTTGTCCATGGTCGGCCAGGTGCCTTCCCAATCGTTACGGGAAAGGTTCTTTGAGTTCGCGTCCTCCGTGCTCGCCTTAGTGATGTCGGCGTAATCGAAGAGGTTGACCGCCGCCACGCCGTCCGACGGACGGGGGTTGTCCTCGTCGTACACTATCGTTTCGGGCACGGAGTACGTCCATACCTCGTCCTCATACATCTCGTGAGCGTTCTTCATGAGCTTGAGCTCGTAGTCGCCCGCTTCCAGCACGTAGCAGCCCTCGCCCGCGTAGTCGTAGGACGCGAGGTCCTCCACGTCCAGCGTGACGTTGACGGTCGCGCTGTCGCCCGGCTGTATCACGTCCGTCTTGGCGAAGCCGACGAGCGACACGTAAGCCTTCTCGATGCCGCCTTCGCTGTACGGCGCGGTCACGTATATCTGCACGACGTCCTTGCCCGCGTAGGTGTCGCTGAGATTGGTCACGGTCACGGGCATGACGATCTCGCCGTTCAGCTCATAGCACGTGCCGAGCGTCTGGTCGAACTCGGCGTAGGACAGGCCGTAGCCGAAGGGATACTGCACCGCCGCGTCGTAGCCCGCCTCGTCGTTCATGTAACGCGTCTCGTAGTAGCGGTAGCCCACGTAGATGCCCTCGACGTAGTTGGCGAACTGCAGGGTCGCGTTGAGCGGGCCCTGAACGTCCGCCTCGTCGTAGAAGGTCTTGTAACCGAAGTTGACGAAGGAAGGCGCGCTCATGGCGTCGTAGGCGTAGGTGTCCGTCAGTCTGCCCGAAGGCACCACGCTGCCCTTGACGATGTCCGCCACGGACTTGAAGCCCACCGTGCCGGGGCCGCCTATCCACAGCGCGCTCTTGATGTTGTCGTACTCGTCCAGGAAGCCAAGCTCCATGGGATTGATGGCGTTGATCAGCACGACGACGTTGTCGAAGTTGTCGCATACCATCGAAAGCATGTCCTCTTCGTCATCGGACAGCTCGAGATAGTGCTTGGTGTCCGACTGTCCGTACTCCACGCCGAAGTGTCCCACGCCCGTGTCCGAATCGTTCATCTGACCGGGCATGGGGATGTCGTCGCCCTCGCCGCCCGCGCGGGAGATGGTCACGATCGCGTAGTCGGAGAACTCCTTCGCGCCCGCCATGAGCGGTTCGTAGTCCTCTCTCGGCAGCTCGTATATGCTGTAATTGTGGTTTGTGACGTTGCCCGGGTTGCGGCGCACCTCGCAAAACTCGCGGTATGCCGTCATGAGCTCGCCGTTCACCTCATAGCCCGCGTCCCTGAACGCCTGTTCCATGGTGGTGAAGCGGGTCATGTCCGTCTGCTCGCGCATACCGCCCGAGCCGTAGCCGCTGTACACAGGCTCATACGAGCCCCACCCGAACAGGTTGACGCGCTTGGTCTTGTCCGCGAGCGGGAGCAGTCCGTCCTCGTTCTTGAGGAGCACCGTGCCCTCGTCCTGCACGCGCTTTGCCATGGCCTTGCTGTCCTCGAACGCCTTGTCCGCATCGGGGACGTCCGACAGTATGGTCGTGGACACGAACAGCGAGTCCAGCGTCGGTCCGAAAATGCCGAACGCCACGTTGACGATGACCGCCACGACCAACAGGAACACCAGTATGGGAATGAGTATCACCATGAATTTGGTGTTGCTCATCCGAAGTTTTCCGTCTTTCATACATTCTCTCCTTTTACGTTTTGGGGTACTTGCCTTACCCGCACACATAATAGAAGAAGAGCGGGAACATATCAATACATCCCGCCCGTTTTGTTCTCCTTACCGCCCGTCCTGCCCGCCCGAGGGGAAGAGCACGGACACGGCGAACGTCCCGTCCTCGGCGGCGACGCTCATCGTCCCGCCGTATTTTTCCGTTATCATGCGCATGCTCTTCATGCCGTAGCCGTGCAGCTCGCCCCGCTTGGTCGTTTCGGGCAGGCCGCCGCGCAGACGCAGATCGCCCTCGAAGTAGTTCTCCACCACCAGCGACACGAACGCGCCGCTGCGGCGGAGCGACAACCGCACGAAACGCTTGTCGCGCGCGTCCATCCGCGCGACGTATTCCAGGGCGTTCTCCACGGCGTTGCCCACCAGCGAGTATATGTCCGCGTCGCTCATGAACGCCAGCGCGCCGCCGTCCGCCACGCATGTGAACGTCACGCCCGAAGCGTCCGCGCGCTCGCACATCTCGGAGAGGATGACGTCCAGCGCGGTGTTGCCCGTGCGCAGCACGCTGTCGTACTGCGCCACGGCGCGCTCCATCTCCCCCAGCGCGGCCTTGTCGAAATCGCCCTTGCGCGCGGCGTTTATCCAGTGCCGCAGGTCGTGGCACTTGACGCTGAGGAACTCGTAGTTGCGCTTGGAGCGTTCGAAACGCTCGCGCTCGCTGTCCAGCAGCGTGGTGAGCACGTCGCGCTCGGAGCGCAGATTCTTGCGGTCGAGCAGTCCGAACTGCATGACGAGCGCGAGTACGCAGCAGAGCGCGTTGCACAGGTAAAAGACGACGAGGAACGTCGTGCCGCCGTCCGCCGGCCAGTAATACTTGACTATCAGCCCGAACACCACGTCCGCCACCAGCACCACGCCCGTGAACAGCAGTATGAGCAGATTGCCTATGGCGAAATTCTCCCGCTTTTTCAGCCCGCGCGCGAAGAGGAAATACGCGGCGTAATAGGTGGGAAAGTACGCCACGACGTACAGCAACAGGTGCCAGAGCGTGAATTCCGTGTCCATGGTCGCGCCGTACGCCCCCACCGAAACGTCCGAGAGCACGGCGGCCGTCAGGAGATCGTAGAACACGCAGGCGATGTGCTGGGTGGTGTATGCCGCGATGGCGCAGAACAGCACCGCGCGCCAGCTCTCCTTGAAGCACAGCCCCAGCGCCGCCACGGTACAGCCGAACAGCGTGACGAACATCAGCGACACGTACGCCGCGTTGAATATCACCGCGGGGAACAACAGCGCGCCCAGATAGCATATCCCCAGCCCGCCCGCCAGACGCAGCGCGAAACGCCCGCGGCGGCGGAGCTTGTAGCAGAACAGCGCCTCGGCGACGATCAGCTCGGTGACGAACACGAATTTATAAATGAACAGCGGAGTGATGTCGAACACGTCACGCCCTCCCGCCGTGGAACTCCGCCAGGCGGAGCAGAAAATCCTTTTTCTTGGGTCGGCTCATCTTCAGCTCCTCCCCCGCCACCGTCACGGTGTCGCCGCGCACGTCCGTCACGTATCGCAGGTTGACGAGGTAGCAGTTGTTGCACCGCGCGAACGCGCCCGCGGGCAGCGTCTTTTCCAGCCAGACGAGGTCGCCGTACATGTCCAGCTCCCCGCCCTCGGTATGGAACACGAGGTGGTGCCGCGCGACCTCCACGTAATATATCTCATCGGCGTCCAGCAGCTTGATGCCGCCGCCCCACGTCTTGACCGTCACCTTCGAGCCGCGCGTGCGCAGCAGTATGCGGTCCACCTTGCGGAGCAGCGAGCGCAGGACGGGCCGCCCCACGGGCTTCATGACGAAGTCGAGCGCGCCCACCTTGTAGCCCTCCACCGCGAAACTGCGCATATTGGTCACGAACACGATGATGACGGTGTCGTCGGTGTCGCGCAGTTTTTTGGCGGCGCGCATGCCGTCGTAGTCGGGCAGCTCGATGTCCATGAACACCACGTCGTAACCGTCGTACGCCGCGAGAAAGGACAGCGCGTCGCCGTACACGTCCACGCGGTAGTCCCCGCCCTTTTCCTCGTAATACTCGCCGAGAAAGCGCGACAGCTCGTCCGCCGCGCTCTTTTCGTCCTCGACTATGGCTATCTTCACCATTTCCGCACCTCCCCCTGTACTCCGATGATACCACGCGGCGGCGTTCGGGTCAGCACTTACCGCCCCGACTGCGCGTTTTACCACCCCGATGGCATCCGCGGCTCTTTCGTCACGCAAAAACGATGGTGAATTCGCTGCCCTCGCCCGGCACCGAGCGGACGGTTATGTCGCCGCCCAGCATGCCCGTTATGCTCTTGGCGATGGCCAGACCCAGACCCGTGGAGCCCGATTCGCGCCCGCGCGCCTTGTCGCAGCGGTAGAACCTGTCGAAGATGTGCGGCAAGTCCTCGGCGGATATGCCCACGCCGTCGTCCGACACCGTGACCGTAGCGCCACCGCCAGCGCGCGCCTCCGCGCGTATGTCCACCTTGCCGCCCGGGTGCGTGTATTTGATGGCGTTGTCCGTCACGATGCGTATCAGCTCCACCGCCAGACTGCGGTCGGCGGTGACGGGCAGCGAGTCAGGCATGTGCGTCGTGATGGTCTTGTCCACGTTGGTCATGCCGTACGCCTCCACTATGTCCTCTATCACCTCGGCGAGGTCGAACTCCGACATCCGCGGGACGAACGATCCCAGCCGCGCGAGGTACAGCAGCTGCTCGACCACCGAGCGCATGTTGTCCGCCTCGCCGCGTATGGCTTCCAGACCCTCTTCCAGCACGGCGGGGTCGGACTTGCCCCAGCGTATGAGCAGGTCGGCATAGCCGCGTATCACCGATATGGGCGTGCGCAGCTCGTGGCTGGCGTCCGACACGAAATCGCGCTGGCGACGGAAGGACTCTTCCAGCCCCGCGAGCATGCCGTTTATGCGGTCGGTCAGCTCCATAAGCTCGTCCTGCGCGTCCGCCGGCTCTATGCGCCGCGAAAGATCGTCCGCGTTCACCTCGTCGATGTCCTTTATCATGCGGCGGACGGGCGCGAGCATCGTGCGGCTGGTCAGCGTACACATCGCCGCGAATATGAGCGTGAACAGCGGCAGCGCCACCACGCTCACGCATACCAGACGCACCATGGCGTAGAACCCGTCCCACGTCGCGGCGTTGACGATGACGAACACCGCATAGCAGGCCAGCAAAAGGAAAAAGACCGCCGTATTCACCATGGTGGTCTTTTGCGAGATGTCCATGCGCAACCGCCGTGACACGTAATCGTACCACAGCTTGAGCAGCCCTATCGGGAAGAATACCCATATAAGAACGGTCTGCCATGCGGGCGGCTTCTCCCGCCCCGTGTTTTCGGCGTTTTCCCTCATTCGTCCTTTATCATGTACCCCGAACCGCGCACCGTGCGCACGATGGTCACGTCGAACGCGTCGTCCAGCTTGGCGCGGAGATAGCGCACGTATACGTCCACCACGTTGGTGTTGCCGTAGAAATCGAATCCCCACACCGCGTCCAACGCCTGCTCGCGCGTCACCACGACGTTCCTGTTCTCCAACAGATACGCCAGCAGGTCGTATTCCTTCTTGGTGAGGTCGACGGGCGCGCCGTCGTAAGTCACCGTGCGGGAGGCGGTGTCCACCTCCAGCTTGCCGTACGTCAGCCGCCGCGCGGGCGGCTCTTTCTTTTTCAGATGCACGCGTATGCGCGCGAGCAGCTCCTCGATGGCAAAGGGCTTGGTCATGTAGTCGTTCGCGCCCGTGTCCAGCCCCTCCACCTTGTCCACCACCCTGTCTCGCGCCGTAAGCACGATGACGGGCGTGTCCTTCACCCGCCGGAGCCGCTTGAGCACCTCCGTGCCGCTCAGCCCGGGCAGCATGAGATCGAGCACGATCAGCTCGTAATCGTGCTTGAGCGCGCTTTCCAACGCCTCCCTGCCGTCCGCGATGTGCCGTACCCGATACCCTTCATGCTCGAGCTCCAGCTGCACGAACCGCGCTATCTTCACTTCATCTTCCACGATCAATATCATTTTTTTTGTTGCGCACCGCATCATTTTTTTTGTTGCGCACCGCTAACGCTGCCCTGCCGTCAAATAAAAACGCCCGCGTTTTTATTTGACTGGGCTGCGCCCCAAAATTTCCGCATCTGCGGGATCTTTTTCGCCCTGACGCGCGAAATTTCCCTCGCCACCATGAGGCAGGCTTCGGGGACGTGCGGCGCATATTTGCGTTTTATCCCGCGCAAATATGCGCCGTACAAATTTCGGGCGTCATCATCGAAAAATCTCGCCGCAGCTGCTGCTTCCCGCGCTCTCCGCGGCTTGTCACTAGTAATTAGGATTGAGGATTTCCACGGAGCGAAACGCGTGCGATTTTAATTTGATTTATCTTTATAAATAGCCCCACCTGCGCGGACGGCGCAGAGTGCGTCTATGACGGGCAACAGGCGAGGGAGC
>ERZ1090863.1033-NODE-1034-length-13037-cov-25.390002_pt1 | contig 13037 bp, 9 predicted proteins | sample MGYA00478480_ERZ1090863 | MGnify/ENA primary metagenome ERZ1090863 (study PRJEB33644, sample SAMEA5815746) | chicken gut metagenome | biome: Chicken; feature: Gastrointestinal Tract; material: Caecum | place: Ireland | collected 2019-01-01 | study: A study of...
GCTGTAAGAAATTTAACTTTTTTCATATCACCTCTTGACATTTCTTAGCTGGACTCTCCAGAAGATTGTACCATGGAAGGCCGCAAAACGCACCCTACCGATGGTAGAGTGCGTTTTGCATAAAAATGAAAACGGCAGCTTTGCCTTACCCTTCAAAATCCGCGTTCCAGTCAAAAACAATCCCTGTCGCTGGATCCATTTCAAATTCATATTCCATAGAGTCATAACAGAACCAACCTTCATACCGGCGCTCCCCGTCCCCAGATTCTTCCCGAATCTGTATAGCTTCCGCAGTTACACCGGGAACTTTATTTTGAATCAGGGTTTTCGCCTGCTCTGCAGTAACCGGCTGGCCGCTGACTGTTTTCTGAACATCCGGAGACGGTGTTTCTGTTGCCACAGATGGCAGCTCCTGTTTTTCTCCTGAAGCGTCCGCTTCCGGCGGATTTTATCCGCATCCTTCGAGAATTCCTGCCACTGCCAGTACAACTAAAATTCGGTTTCGTTTCATAAGCTGACTCCTCAAAAATTTAACATTATAAGTTATCCGATTCCTCCGAAGAAAATGCCCAGGATATATACTCCCAGAGCCACCCCGCAGAAAACGTACCGGGTCATAGGCTCGAACCAGCGGCCCAGGCGACGTTTCCGGCCCTGCTGCACCGCGTCTCTGGCAAATTTCTTTCCGCAGATCCAGAACATGGCGATCCCGGCCAGCAAAGCGCCCAGGGGGATCACATAAATGGAGATGCTGTCCATCCAGGGGCTTAAGATATCCCCCTCCACAAACAGTCCCACTCCGGCAGCCGCAGCCCCCACCAGGGCCAGGGCCGCTTTTCTGGACCAGCCAAACCGGGACTGCAGTGCCTCCGCCGGACTTTCCAGCAGATTGATCAGAGAAGTCATGCCGGCGAACAGCACCGCTATAAAAAACAGCACAGCAAACAGCTGCCCGAAGGGAAGGCTGCGGATCACGGAAGGAATGGTGATGAATAAAAGTCCGGGGCCGGAATTGGGCTCCATGCCGTAGGCAAACACTGCCGGGATAATCACCAGTCCCGCCAGCAGGGCCGCCAGTGTGTCAAAAATAGCCACATATTTGGCGCTGCTGACTACATCCACGTCCGACTTCAGGTAGCTTCCGTACACTACGGTTCCGCTGCCCGCCACAGACAGGGAGAAAAACGCCTGTCCCATGGCGTAGACCCAGGTCTGGGGATTTGCCATGGCGGACCAGTCGGGTTTAAACAGATAGGCATACCCCGGACCGGAACCCGGAAGCATGGCGATCCGCACTGCCAGAAACAGAAACAGTATATAGAAGGCCGGCATCATGATCTTGTTGACCTTTTCAATCCCCCGGGCAATACCGAAGGACATAATCACCAACGCCAGGATCAGCCCCACCATATGCCAGGGAATGCTCCCGAAATTTCCGGAAAGCTCCGCGAATACCCGCGCGGGATCCTCCCGGCTGACGATGCTTCCCGAAATAGAATCCCACAGAAACTTCAAAATCCAGCCGATAATGACGCTGTAGCCGATGGCAATACCCAGGGAGCCGATTACCGGAATCAGCCCTACAGCGGTTCCTATCCTGGAATTTTTCTTGTTCAGTTTTCGGTCAAAGGCCTTCTGAAAAGCCCCCAGAGGCCCGGTGTGCATGGCCCGTCCGAATCCCATCTCGCCGATGACCCCGGTGAATCCGATGAGGGCTACAAAGATCAGGTAGGGAATCAGAAAGGCGGCCCCTCCGAATTCCCCGATCCGGTAGGGGAACATCCAGATATTGGCCATGCCCACAGAACTCCCGATACAGGAAATCACAAAGCCGAATTTATTATTAAATTTATCCTCAGATACCGATTTCACTTTACTCATTTTGCCGCAGCCTTCCAGTTTTCTTACAGGTACACCACCGTCTCCGAAAGCTCCCTGCGCTGCCCGTGGGCAGGAAGCGGACCGGCCCCCTCCGCGGCGTAGCCCAGATCCAGCAGCATGAGGATCTCCTCATTCTCCGGCAGCCCCAGCTCCTTGGCAGCGATCTCCGGATCAAAAAAATTCAGCCAGCAGCTCTCCACTCCCGCGTTTTGGGCCGCCAGAAGCATATGGGTGGCCACAATAGAAGCGTCCTCAATCCCGGAATCTCTTTCTCCGCCGGGATATACAAACACATTGTTTTTATCAAAAGCCACCGCCAGCACTGTGGGCGCCCCGTAACGGCAGGGAGTGATCTTATCGATCTTTTCCAGTCCCTCCGGAGACTGCACTACATAGATCCTCTGCTCCTGAAGATTTTTGGCAGTAGGAGCCAAACGTCCCGCCTCCAGGATCTGGTCCAGCTGTTCCTTTTCAATCTGGCGGCTGTCAAATTTTTTACAAGAATAACGGTTTTTAATTACTTCTGAAAATTCCATGCTGTTCCTCCTCTTTTACCTATTGTTTTATGCTCAATGGCTGTCTCCGCCAATCACTCCCACTCAATGGTTCCTGTGGGCTTAGGGGTCAAATCGTAGCACACCCGGTTCACTCCCGGCACTTCTTTGGTGATCCGCTCCGTAATATGCTGCAGCAGGGCAAAGGGCACATCCTCTACCGTGGCCGTCATAGCGTCCTTCGTGTTCACGGCGCGGAGGATCACCGGCCACTCGAAGGAGCGCTTTCCCTCTTTTACACCCACAGATTTGAAATCCGGAATAATAGTAAAATACTGCCATACCTTGCCTTCCAGACCGTTCTTCGCGAATTCTTCTCTGAGGATAGCGTCAGATTCCCGGACTGCTTCCAGGCGGTCTCTGGTGATGGCTCCCAGGCACCGCACGCCAAGTCCCGGCCCCGGGAAGGGCTGGCGGTATACCATACCGTCCGGCAGGCCCAGGGCCTTTCCCACCACCCGCACTTCATCCTTAAACAGCAGCTTCAGAGGCTCTACCAGCTGAAACTGCAGATCCTCCGGCAGGCCGCCTACATTGTGATGGGCCTTTACGCCGTCGCTTTCCAGAATGTCGGGATAAATGGTACCCTGAGCCAGGAACCGGATCCCCTCCTGCTTTCTGGCCTCCTCCTCGAACACCCGGATAAACTCCGCGCCGATGATCTTTCTCTTCTGCTCCGGATCCTCTACCCCTTCCAGCTTGTCCAGGAATCGGTCGATGGCGTCTACATACACCAGATTCGCGTCCATCTGATGGCGGAATACTTCCACTACCTGTTCCGGCTCCCCTTTGCGGAGAAGCCCGTGATTCACATGAACGCACACCAGCTGTTTGCCGATGGCTTTGATCAGCAGCGCCGCTACCACGGAAGAATCCACACCTCCTGACAGGGCGAGCAGTACTTTTTTATCTCCCACCTGCTCCTGAATGGCGCTTTAACATCATACTATAAAGAAACCTGCGGGAACCGGGAGGTTTTCTTTTGCCCTCCCGGTTCCCGCAGGGATTACTGCCTAGTCCGGAGCGTTATCTGCCCTTCCGGCTCTCAGGCTTTTCTGCTTTTTCTCTTCCAGGTATAAGCCGCCGCGGCTCCGCCTGCTCCGGCCAGCAGAAGGACTGCCCATACAGTCATTTCCGCGGGATCTCCGGTGGCGGCAGATCCGCCCTGATTCTGGCTTCCGCTGCCCGGCTTGCCGGATGTTCCAGGTTTGTCCGCGTCATCTCCCGGTTTCGTTCCGGGTTTGTCCGTGTCATCTCCCGGAGTGGTTCCCGGCTTGTCAGGATCGGTTCCCGGATCTACTTCAGGCAATTTTTCCAGGCCGTCGATGGCCGCGTTCAGGGCTGCCGCCGCCTCATCCACTGCCGCCTGCTCCGCGGTTTCATCCTCATACAGAGTCTGAGCCGTATCCAGGGCCGCGTACAGTTTCTCCAGACTCGCGGTGGTGTACTTGCTGCTGTCCACTGCGGAAGCTTTGTCGATGGCTTCTTTCAGGGCCGTCTTGTCTGCCTTAGGCCCTTCCACAGGAGCTTTCTCCAGAGCGTCAATGGCCGCCTGAAGAGCTGCCGCCGCACTGTCTACATCCTCCTGAGACGCGTCATGCTCCGCGTCCACGGCTGCCGCCGCTTCCAGAGCTTCCTGCAGCGCGTTCCAGGTTTCCGCTGTGTAGTCGGTTTCTGACAGTTCGTTCGCCTCAGCCATCAGGGCCTGAAGCTCTGTCTTGTCAGATACGCGCACCAGGGCATCATAGGCGCTGTTCAGATCTGCTGCCGCAGTATCTACCGCTGCCTGCTCCGCGGTTTCATCCTCGTACACATCCTTCGCCGCCTCCAGAGCCTCATACAATTTCTCCAGGCTTGCGTTGGTGTACTCGCTGCTGTTGATCTCGGAAGCCTTGTCGATAGCTTCTTTCAGAGCTGTCTTGTCAACTTCCGGCTGGGGCTCTTTCTCAGTGAACTGCCAGGACTGAATCTCCATGAGATCATCCTCACCCTCGCCGTTGTAAACGAAGAACAGGGTGTGCTCGCCTACCGCGTTTTCCACGCTGCAGGACATTGCGGTAAATTCGCCGTTTCCGCCCTCTACGTTCAGAGTGCCGATCAGCTGGCCGTCAGGGCTGTCCAGGCGAAGCTCGATGGTTCCGCCGGCCAGTCCGGCAATCCGCGCTTCAAAAGTATCCGCGCCAACCTCGCCGAAGTCCACGCCGCCGATGGCAACCCAGTCTCCATTGTTAATGGAGGAAAGCACCATGTCGTTGCCGCCCAGATCTCTGGGAGCAATGCCGGAGTTCCATCCGATGGTAGTTCCCGGCACTTCACTGTAGGGCGAGAAGGCTTTCAGCTGGGAAATACCTGCCATGTCCGCGTCAATGGGTTTGATGGAGCCGTCTTCATAGTATTCTACCTCATTAATATGGGTAGAACGGTATCCTTTTTCAATGCCCAGGGCTTTTCCAAGGGTCTGCGCATGATAGGTAATGTAGGTTGTTCCGTTAAACTCAAAGAGCGCATGGTGGTTGTTTCCGCCGACGTTGAAGTAATAGGAGGGATTCTGAAGAATCTCGCCCACATAGGTATACGGTCCCATGGGATCATCACTTACCATGCAGCAGATGATTCCGTATCCGGGATATCCGGGGATAGCGGAATGATCGCCAGAGAAGTTGGAGCAGTAAGTGTAGTAATATTTTCCGTTTGCCTTGTGAATGCCGCCGTCCTCAAACATGCAGGGGGCGTCGATCATCTTCGGGATTCCGTCCTCATCGTCTGCCAGGCTGGTCATATTGTCCGCCAGTTTTACGATTCGCGCGCTCTTGGGATTCAGATCCTGTCCCGCCGGCACACCGCCGCCGAATGCCAGGTATCCGGTTCCGTCGTCATCTACCATAACCGCCGGGTCAAACACCCAGGGAACTCCCTGTACGCCCGGAGTACTTCCGGTAATGAGCGCCTTTCCGTTGGGATCTCTCCAGGGGCCTACCGGTGAATCGCCTTCCAGCACGCCGATGCCGCCGCCGCTGTTGCAGAAATACAGGAAGAACTTGTCTACGCCGTCAATCTGCTTGTAGGCAATGGCCGGAGCCCAGGAATAGGTTGCCCATTTCGCTACGCCGTTGGGTCCTGCTACCTGGATAAATCCGTGGTCCGTCCAGTTCACCATATCGGCAGAAGAGATTACGTGCAGCTTGTTAATCAGCTGATAGGTGTTGTCAATCAGGTTGCCTTCCTCATCATACTCGTACTGGTCCGCGGTCATGTACACATAGACACGTCCGTCATATACCAGCGCGAAGGGATCCGCGCCGTAATCGTAATCGATCAGGGGGTTGGAGTTGCCCAGCAGCTTGGCAATGGCATTGTTCTCGGATTTTACCAGAGGAATGGAGGCTGTGGCATTGCTCACGTTAAATGCCGCGTCAACGCCCTCCGCCGTTACATAGTCCACCCGCAGGGTTACGGTGGTATTCTCCGCTGCGTAATTGTTCAGCTTCAGTTTCAGAGTGGCGAACAGGCGGTCACCGCTGTTGTCGGCATAGCCCGCGCCCTCTCCGGTTACGCTGAGCTTCAGCTGATGGTTGGCAAAAGTCCAGGAAGCAGTTCCGCTGACATTCTCCTCATTGAACGCAACCTCTTCCACATCCAGGATGGACGGAATATTCACGGAAACTTCCATGCTGTCCGCCGTTCCCTCCGGCAGCGCGTCCATGTAAAGGGGTACTTCTACTTCCGTATTGATGATGCCCTCTACCTCCTGCGCGTCTGCCATATTTACGTTCAGGGTATTTTCCGCAGCCTGCGCTCCGTCATTGACATGGAAGTAATCCACATCCACATAGCCGCCCGCGGACTGGGTCGCGTAGTTAAAGATAGCGAAACGATATCCCATGAAATGAGGCATGGTGTAGGACATATTCAGGGTATTGCCGATCTTGTTCCAGGTGGTTCCGTCCAGGCTGTAGTAAAAGTCCGCGTCATCCGCGTGCTGATAGAAATTGAAATCCGCTCTTAAATATACCCGGTTCTGGTCAATGGGAATGCTCTCGATTTCCTGAGCGGTTCCGCCGTCCGCGTTTACCATGACGATGGATTTCTGTCCGTTTTCCATCTTCACGCCTACATAACCGTAATTGGCCTGCAGCGCGCCGAGACCTGCGATATCGCCGTTCTTCATGTTGGCGGTTTCAATGGCAATGTCTCCGGAACAGGTGGGTCCGTAGGTTCTCTGAGTCAGCGTATTGCGGGCCTGGGTAAAGTCATCTACCACATCGCCGGTTGTAAGACGCAGATAGCCGTCTCTCTCTGTCAGGGACCAGTTGTTGTTGTTGGGGTTATGGTTCCACTGCCATTCCAGCTTCAGGTTGGAACCATTGTAATCATTTTCGCCGGCTTCTACGGGATCCAGCACCACCGGCTGAGCGATGGCCGAAATATTGTCCGCGTAGAAATCAAACAGGTCGTTTTCCGGATCCGGATTTCCTGTCCATGCGGTTTCAATAAAGATGCCGCTGGAAGACAGATCCGCGTCCTCCGGGATCGTATAGGTTCCTTCGATCAGGGTCCACTGGCCCTTCGGCACTGTGGCGGAAGCCGCCACATCAATTCCTGTCCAGTCTCCGTTCTGGATACAGATGTTAAAGCCTTTGCTGTCCGGGCCTTCGGTATATTTCACCATAGCGGAAACTTTGATTACCTGTCCCGCCTTGATTTTTCCGGTGAGATCCTGTTTGGGGCCGGAAGAGGTAGTGGTTCTGTCTGTAATCTTGACCGCCATGGATCCGCTGGCTTTATCCTCTGTCACCGAGGTGACGGTGCAGGGATCCTGGTAGGTCCAGTTCTCCATGCCGTCCTCAAAGCCGCCGTTGAGAATCAGATCATTGGGATCTACATACTCCTCAGCGATAATGGAAACATCATCCAGGTAGAAATCCATCAGGTCATTTTCCGGATCCTGGTCAGCTGTCCAGGATGTTTCTACGAATACGAGGACTCTGGAAAGATCCGCATCCTGCGGAACCGTATAATCGGCCTGAATCGTGTTCCACTCGCCTTTTTTAACATCCACATACCCCACCGCGGGATCGGTGCCGGCGTAATCATTTGTCCCATACTGCATGGTAACATTAAACTTTCTGGTGTCGGGACCTGTGGTATATTTCACCTTGGCGCTGATATGAAGCTTCTGTCCCGGCTGCACTTTTCCCGTCAGATCCTGCATGGGGCCGGACGTCGTATTTTTTTTGTCATATACCAGGAGGCTGCTCTCTCCGGACGCCTTATCCTCGGAGGTCACTTCCATGGAAGCAGGTCCGTTAAACGCCCTCATTTCCCAGCCGTCCGTACCGCTCTCAAAGCCGCCGTTGACGATCAGCTCCTCCATCTCCGCCTCTCTGGTCTCCGGGGCGGAGGCCGCTGCCGGCTCCGCGGCAAGAGAATATGCCGCGGCTTCCACGGTTTCCGCCGTGTCCGCAGCGTCGGACTCCTTGTTCAGGTAGGGAGCCTTTTCCGTTCCGTTATAAAACTCATCGGAAACGACAATACTCTTGCTCTCCTGTCCGCTTACGGGAATATCCATAGTAGGATCAATAGAGAAGACCGGCCAGTCGTTCTCCCAGGTCACTTTGGCCAGCATGGGAACCCGTCCCACGGCTCCGTGATCCTGGAACAGGGGAGCGTACCACTCTCCGTCCGCAGTCTCTACAATACCGCCCTGGGCAACACCCGCGCCGTCCATCTGTCCGTCCACTTCGATCCCCGTATCCAGCATCAGCTTGCACTCCCAACCCTCTGTCAGGGAATCGGAACGCCAGCAGATCTCCTGGCGTTTGCCGCCGTTAGGCCACTGAATCATAAAGATATAGTATTTTCCGTTGATCTTGTAGGCGTGAGCGCCTTCCGCGTTCAGGTTCACATTCTCGCCGTAATTAGCGTTGGCAATAATGGTCTGATCCAGACCGCCCTCTTTGTATGTAATGTTTCCTTCCGCGTCTTCCTGCAGCTCTCTTACATGCACCGAACCTGTGCCGGTAAACATGTAAATATGGGTGCCGTCCTCCTGCTCGTCAAAGAGAAGAGAAAGGTCATGGTTGTAGCCGTCCAGCTCGGATCTCTTCCACACGCCGTTTTCAATGTCTGTGGTAGAGAACACATAGGTCTTTCCGGTGGTCTGGCTTGCCGCCGCCACATAGAATTTCCCGTCATAGTAACGGATGCTGGCTGCCCAGGTTCCGTTGCCGTAGGCATTCTTTCCGTTCCGGAGAGACAGCTCGTCCCGGTCATCCAGAATGTCATAGCAGTAGTTTACGATTTCCCAGTTTACCAGATCCTTGGATTTCATGATCGGCATGCCGGGGGACAAATGCATGGTAGTGCTGACCATATAATAATTGTCCTCCACACGGATCACATCCAGATCCGGCACATCCGAATAGATCACGGGATTGGTAAAGGTACCGTCCCCGTTGTCGGATGAGGTGCTTCCCGCCGCCTGCGCCGGCATGGGCAGCAGACATGCCGCCAACATCACCGCCGCGGCGGATTTCATCCATCGGCGGAAGCGTTTCTTCAGGTTACCCTTTTTCATATAATTTTCTCCTTTCAGATTTTCCGGATTTTATCCGGTCTTTTTATAATGCTCTTTTTTCTTCCCTCCTTCCTTTTTTGAACATTTGAGTATCTACCAAAGTACGGCTGTCACCTGGCTTATGTATGTCCTGACACATTTTACACATCTGCGGATCCAGTATACAGTCTGTACCATACTCTCTACTCTCCGGTTCGGTCCGGCATCCGGCTTAAAATATTCTTTACGCTCTGGAAATACGCCATCATCTGATCCGATACGGAGCTTTCCATATCCAGATAATAGTAAATAAAGGTTCCTTCCTTTCTGACCTTCGCGATTCCCGCGTCCTTCAGGATTTTCATATGCTGCGACACCACCGAGCGCGACAGATTCGCCCTCCGTGCCAGATCCGTTACTCTGAGTCCGCTGCTGTGCATCATCAGGATCATGCACAGCTCCTGCCTGGCGTCATTGCCCAGGGCATGAAACGCCCTCCGGCATTTGTCAAATTTTTTTCTGTGTTCCTCCAATTCTTTTTCCTCAACCATAGGTCTTCCAGTCTCCAAATATCTAATCTTTCAAAACAACGCCGCCGGCGTCCGCATGCTCTTTTGGCACTTGCTTCATTATATCATATTTATTTTCTTCTGTCTATCCGTCCGAAAAATCAAGACCAATAGATGGAAAGCTGCCAGCAGACTCTCCAGATTCCTTTAGACCTCTACTCTCAGCAGCTCTTTCTGTTCCCGGCACATCTCAGCCAAACTATAAGGCTCTGAAATTTTATTCAGCCAGTCAGATTTCTGTTCGATTGGCCGACTCAGCCTCTCATACAAACCCATAGGGAGACTGATCCGATATTTCTCCCCATGATGCATCCACGTTCCAGTCATCCGGTTATTTTGATTTTCCGGTTCCAATTCCCCAATCAATTCCACTATGGGCAAAAAATGATACAGGAACAGTACATCAGGATCTACGTTTAATTCAACCCCTTCCCCGGCTGGATCTTTTTTTATCATAAGGATTTTGCGGTCACCGGTTTGCGTCAGTACAACCAAACTGTGGGCAGGCTTACTTCCGTTTATCTTTTTAATCGACTTTGCCTGAATGTATCCGCTTTCTACAGCTTTTTTACTGTAAGTCCAATATCCTTTGGATTCAAACACTCCATACTGCGTCAATGAATGGTTCACTGCTAAAAGATCCGGTGACTTAAAGCAGATCTTACCATTGGCAGAAAAATAACTTTTTTTATTTATGCTAATCTTTGAACTAAAAAGCTGAATCATCGACAGATGAACCATAAACTCATAATGATACTCCTTTTGGCCTAAAACAGTAATAAGTATCATTCCAATCCAATAATTAATAGCCCCGACTTCTGTGCTGTCCAGATACTTTTTCTTATCTTGGTCAAAAGCCAGCGCACCGTTGATAGATATCACAAATGTCTCAAACATTTTTATTTTGAACGCTATCTCTTCTTTTCGATCTGGCCTCGCACTTTTAGTCAAATACACATTCGGCATGCCTGCAGATATAATCCCACGGATTAGTTCCAATCCTGTAAACTCCAGTCTTTTTTCATAAATTTTTGTATGATCGTCAATCTTGTGCGGTTCTATATAAACATCAACAAAATAATTTTCCGATTGCTTTATATTCATTCCTGCTCCTCTTGCGTATCATTTTTTCTTCTCAAAGCCCAAAATTGTATTCTTATCAAATTATAATATTTTCCATAAATATTGTAAACACAAATCCCAGAGCAGAATGCTCTTATCAAGATATTTCAATACCATTATGCCCGGCCCATTCAGCATAATCCTCATTAAACTCCGATAACTACAACAGCCGACTGGATTGCTCCCGTCGGCTGTACAGCATATTGTTTCCTGGCGCGTAAGCTTCCCCCAGGTTGACGGACGCATAAACCGCCTTGGGATTCTCCGCTGTCATGCGCCAGAAGAGATACTTAATGATACCCGGGGTGTTATGTTTATTGCGCACCATATTTTTACTTAATCAGTCCTTCAAACAGCCAATCGGGACTACATATACTCCGTCCGGCCTCCTGTACGCATAGTCTCCCACCCCAATTAGGACCATCAAAAAAGAAGGGGCTTTCATTTTGGTTATATCTATTTTATCCTTTAGGATCTTAAGGTTTTCTGCTCCTTCCTCTATCAGCTTATCTCCGCCAAGCTTCACCTCAATCAAGCCATAAGATCCATTTCTCAAATGTACCACCGCATCGCATTCCAATCCTGTTTTATCCCGGAAATGATATACTTTTCCATTCAACGCATCCGCAAAGACCCGTAAATCTCTGATGCACATCGTTTCAAAAAACAAACCAAACGTATTCAGGTCTCCGATCAGATCCTGGGGGCCTAATCCCAGCGCTGCAACTGCAATGGAGGGATCCACAAAATATCGGGTATTTGAAGTTCGGATTGCTGTTTTAGAGCGAAGATTCGGATTCCATGCCTCCATTTCCTCAACCACGAATATTTTTTGCAATGCGTTAATATAAGAATATACCGTGTCTGTGTCAAGAGATTCCGCATCATTCGCCATAATATCGTCCTTAAGCAAGGTATTTGTTGCCTGTGACCCTTGGTTTCTGGCATAAGAGCGCATGAGGCGCTTTACTCGCTCTGGATTTCTAGTAATTCCATCAGCTCTGGAAATATCGGATTTTACAACCGCGTCATAATAGTCAAAAGCCTGCTCAAGGGCAACTTCTCCTTCCAGATCGGTTGCCCGTGGCCAGCCGCCACGGCACACCAAAAAAGCCAGTTGATTCAGATCAAGCGGATTGTCGCCTTCAATCTGGTCCGGCGTCTCAAAAAGTGCTTCTAAGCTCACTTCACCAGTCGAGTCCAGAGATTCATACAAACTCATCGGACGCATCAAGATCCACGAGAAGCGTCCTGTTCCGGTATGATGAATATGCTCATAGGAAGCGGGGACTGCAGAGCCTGTTAAAATAAACTGTCCCATTTCATCCCTGTGATCGACCTCAAATCTGACGGCATCCCACAACTTCGGCGCAATTTGCCATTCATCAAGCAACCGCGGGCTTTTTCCTTTCAGAAGTCTCCCCGGACTGATTTCTGCCATTGTAAGATTTTGTTGTTCTTTTTCTGGATCTGCCATATAAAGAATACTTCCGGCAATCTGCTCAGCCGTCGTTGTTTTTCCGCACCATTTTGCCCCTTCAATCAAAACAGCTCCTTTTCCAAGCAGACGCTTTTTTAAGATTTTGTCTGCAATTCTTGCCTTATATTTTTTCATTTAACTTGCGCCTCCTGCCATATACTATATTTATATTTTCTTCTGTTTTTCTAAAAACATACCTCTTTTTCGGCAGTTTGGCAAGTATTTTTTCGGAAGTTTGACTACCAATTTTTCGGCGTTTTGGTTATTTACTTTTCGGGAGTTTGGCTTCACTTCAATTTTTTAGTAGGGTTCCAATATCCCCATCGATACAGATAGACCGATCCATGATCTCTCCCGGCACCCGGGCCTCACCCAGATTGACGCAGGCGTACACCGCTTTCGGGTTCTGCCGCGTCATCCTCCAGAATGGATACTTAATGATAACGGGGGTGTTCATTCCAACTCCGAGTTCTAAAAAAAGGATTTGCTGTCCTTTGTGTCCGCAGACAAAATCTGCGTATCGTTCATTCGCCCGATACCAGCCTTCATCTTGGACAAAAGTATCGTCAACCCTTAAATTCATTGTCATCGGTTTGCCGCAAACAGGGCAATGCGGAATGAGATCTGTCGGTATTCTCATATCTGCCTGCTGTTCAACCATTGCGCGAATAACCGCTTCATTATTATAAATGCCATTATGGCAGGGGACACTGCATTGAAAAAGACCATAATCGCCCTGTGTATAAAATAATCTCTGTTTATCAAAACCTGCTTTTTGAAATTGATGGTCAACATTGGTAGTTAAGACAAAGTAATCCTTATTATAGTGGCTCAGTTGTCAAGACAAAAATCTAAGATTTTTATAATGAACTGAT
>ERZ1090863.1037-NODE-1038-length-12985-cov-4.158314_pt1 | contig 12985 bp, 15 predicted proteins | sample MGYA00478480_ERZ1090863 | MGnify/ENA primary metagenome ERZ1090863 (study PRJEB33644, sample SAMEA5815746) | chicken gut metagenome | biome: Chicken; feature: Gastrointestinal Tract; material: Caecum | place: Ireland | collected 2019-01-01 | study: A study of...
TACGATCACCACAGCGAGCACCAGCACGGTCAGGCCCACGCTGTACGCTCCGTGTCTCGTGCCTGATGTACGGAATATATTCTTCAATGATTTTATCTTATTCATGATCCGGCCCTCCTAACTCCAGCGTCTTTTCTGGATCGACTGTATCGTCAGAAATACAAATACCGCTATGACCGACAGATACAGCGCGATCCCGGTCACGTCCACAATGCTGTTTTCCGTGATATCCGTGAACACATTTGCAAGAGCCAGTCTCCCCAGCAGACTGGTGAGCAGATTCTCATAAAGTTCCTGTTTTACGACATATAGGACGATCGCCACAACCGCGCCGATCACTTCGATCCCACCGGATAATACAACATTTTCAGTCATATGCCATACGTAAAATGCCACGATCGTCAAAACGATCAGAACACCTACGAGTCCGCTGATCGCAGAACTTGGCAGCATGGAGAGGATGCCCTCCCACAGATAGAGCACGAGCAGGATGCCAAACGTGCTGATAAACGCAATGATCTGGCTCTCCGTCAGCGAGGACAGGAACATTCCGATCGCTGCATAGACGCATCCCAGCAGGAAAAATACACCGATCGAAATATAATCCACTGTAAGATACGCAGTCCCCTGAGATTTTATGATCAGCGGGAAGATGCAGAATATCACATTCGGGACCGCGATCACGGTTGCCATCGCGAGATATTTCCCCATAACGACTTTCCACAGGCTCACCGGAGCCGTAAGCAGGAGCTGATCTGTCTTATTTTTCCTTTCCTCCGAAAAGCTCCGCATCGTGATCAGCGGAATCCCGACGATAAATACGATCAGCGAACCCGACAGCGTATAGGAAAAGTAAGGATAACCCGACATCAGGTTGTACGCCATAAAGTAGATTCCCGTAAAAGCGATGAGAAATGCGATAAAGACGCACCCCACCATTGACTGGAAATACGACCTCAGTTCTCTTTTATAAATCGCCAGCATCTGTTCCGACCTCCTCCCATTTTGCCTTAGTGATAAATGCATCCGGAACGGTATCGCTCTGGGTCAGTTCCATAAATACATCCTCCAGAGTCATTCCTGCTGCCTTCAGGGTCAGAAGCGGGGTCTTCGCAGATGCAAATGCTGTAAATATCTGTTCCCTTATATCTTCCCCTTTCTTCTCCGTGATCCTTGCCCATGTCACGCCGTCGTCCTTTTCCTGCGTCTCGATCATTTCGATCCCCGGCACGTTTTTCAGGATCAGCCGCACTTCAGACGGAGATGCCCCGGTCTCGATCTCAACGGAATTATGTTCGCCCAGCATCTTCTCCAGGTTCTCCGGCGTATCGCTGGCCACCAGCCTGCCTTTTGATATGATCAGTATATGGTCACAGACTTCCCTCACTTCCGCAAGGATGTGCGAGCTTAAGATGACCGTATGGTTTTTCGCCAATTTCCGGATCAGTTCACGGATCTCGATGATCTGCTTCGGATCCAGTCCTACGCTTGGTTCATCCAGTATGATGATCTCAGGGAACCCGAGGACAGCCTGGGCAAGCCCCACTCTCTGGCGGTACCCTTTGGACAGGTTTTTGATCAGCCGGTGCTCCACATCCTTGATCCGGACCATCTTCTCGATCTCCGTGATCTCTTCCTCTCTTTTTGCTTTTGGGATTCCTTTTAATTCCGCTGCAAATCCAAGATATTCCCGGACGGTCATATCCACATAGAGCGGCGGCTGCTCCGGCAGATAGCCGATATGTCTCTTTGCCTCCTCTGGTTCTTTCAGGATATCGTGACCATCGATGAGCACTTCTCCCTCCGTTGCCCCCAGATACCCTGTCATAATGTTCATGGTCGTCGATTTGCCGGCGCCGTTAGGACCTAAAAAGCCATAGATCCGTCCGGATTCGATCTTAAAATCCAGATGGTCTACGGCTAAATGAGTTCCGTATTTTTTTACCAGATTCCTCACTTCTATCAAAGCTTTACCCTCCTGAACATATATTTGAATACATCCAAAAGGGTAACAACATTGTGTGAAAGTTCTGTGTTGTAAATGTGATAAAGAGATGGTCGGAGCAGTTCACACCTGATCGCCGCTCCGCATGCGCACTCGTCGCGCTAACACGCTTAAAGCATGCACTCATGCAGGTCTTCCTGCTCGATCCCGCGTTCCGCCATCACTCTGGCGAGTCGGTCTCTCTCCGTAAGGGGCGCGCACCACGCAAGCCCGCACCCTGCGGATATCTCTCTCGGCACAGGGATCAGCCTGCCCGGAACATCCAGTTCCCGGCAGGCTTTCTCCATAGCCATCGCATCCGCTGTCGTGTGAAATGTTACTACAAGTTTTAATTCTTTCTTTCTCATATGCTTTACTTCTGCGGCTCGATCACAACTGCAAATCCGTCTTCAGTCTCTGTCGATGTATACTCTCTTCCGTGATCTCGCGCACATTTCTCCACATTCATCCTCTGATGGGGTTCTGTCACAAGAATTCTTATGGCTCCTTTTTCGCTTTTGACCGCTTCTTCCGTGAGCATCATCGGCTCCGGGCAGGAAAGTCCTCTTGCATCTACTTCTTTCATCCTTATTCCTTCTTTCTCTTATTATTTCCAATTGTAACAGTTCATTTATTTTCGCTTCTTTTATTGAAAAATCCGATCACAAAACATACCGCAATGCAGATAATAACCGCCACTTTTCCATTGAGCGGCACGCTTCCTGCTGCCACTTCCTGAGTCTCTGCATTAAGAGCTGTTGCGCTTGCCGCAAGCCCCAGATTGTGAGCCAGCGCCGCTCCGATAAACATGCCGGTCACAGTCATGGCAGAATCCGACGATCCCTGGCCTGCAAGGATGAGCTGGCGCAGCGGGCATCCGCCTGCAAGCACTGCAGCAAATCCTACCGCATACATGCCAAGGATATTCCAGAGGTGTTCAGAGTGAGCGATCACACCCGGAGTATCGAATGCAAGAGTAAAATTGCCTGTAGCGATATTATAGATCAGCATAACAACGAAAAAGCTTCCGATGATCGTCAACAGATCAAAGTTTCTCATCAGGATCACGTCACGGATACTTCCCGCGAAGCACATTCTGGACTTCTGTGCGAACACTCCGAAGATCAGCCCTCCGATCAGAGAAAGAATGATCGGTGCGTGCATGCTTCCCGGACCGCTCTGGCTGCTCTTTAACAGAGTCGTTGCAAGAGCCAGCACAAGGATTCCCAGCATCAGTACAGGCAGTACGCCGCCGCTCATGCGGTTTGTCAGATGCGCGCGGCCAAGGCTGAATCCTCTCTTAAGAGCAATGACGCCTGTCCCCACTCCGAGAATGAATCCGACCAGCGCGATCCATGCGTTCAAATCTCCTGCAGACATGCGGATGATCATGCGCAGCGGACATCCCAGAAATACAAGAGAACCGATGGCAAGGATCATACCGAGGACAAAGCGTACCATAGGCGATGATCCCGCTGTGGAGCGGTACTCCTTTGTTGCCACCGAAATAATAAATGATCCCAGCACAAGACCAATGATCTCCGGTCTTGCATACTGCACAGTCTCTGTAGAATGAAGCCCCAGGGCTCCCGCCGTGTCACGGATAAAACATGCGATACAGAACGCCATGTTTGCCGGATTTCCGAAATACGCCAGACACGCCGCCACAAGTCCGCAGACAACGCCCGCCAGCGCAAGTTTCTTCTTTGAATCAGATAAATTCATGTTTCTTTTCCCTCCTGCTTATCTACGGCACAGTCTCTCATTCCCATGCCGTTTTCTTTCCGGTGCACAGGATCACTCCTGTGCCTGTTTTCTTCCTGATGCACAGGATCACTCCCGTACCAGTTCTTCCACCGCCCGGATGGCGGCATCTACCTCTTCTTCTGTATTGTAGTGGGAAAAGCTGAACCTGACGGCTCCCTGTTCCACGGTTCCCAGCGCCCGGTGCATGAGCGGCGCACAGTGGGCTCCCGGGCGCGTCACGATCCCGTACTCCATATTCAGCTCGTCACTGACTTCCGAAGAGTCATAGTCACCGATATTGAAAGATACGATAGCCGCACGTTTCCATGTGCTGAAATCACCGTATACTTTAATACCGGGTATACGGGAAACACCTGCATAAAAGCGCCGCATCAAGGACTGTTCTTTCTCCCGGATCACATCCAGCCCGGTCTCTTCCAGATACGAGACTGCCGCCCCGAGACCTGCGATCCCGTGCCCGTTCAGCGTCCCGGCTTCCAACGCTGTCGGCATCTGGGACGGATGATGCGGATTGTAAGTATCGATCCCGCTTCCCCCAGAGAGGAGCGGGCGGATCTCAACCCCTGTCTTCACATACATCCCTCCGGTCCCCTGTGGTCCCAGCAGACCTTTGTGTCCGGTGAAACAAAGTACATCGATCCCTGTTTTCCAGACATCGATGGGCCATACACCTGCTGTCTGGGACGCATCCACGACAAGAAGCAGCCCGTGTTTCTTCGTAATCTCTCCCACTCTGTCCAGATCGATCATATTGCCTGTCAGATTCGACGCATGCGTACAGACAACCGCTTTCGTATTGTCCTTTACCGCGCTCTCCATCTCGTCATATGAGATATTTCCCTTTTCATCGCACCCAAGGATCGAAAGCTCTACTCCGTGCTCCCTGCATTCATACAGAGGTCTTAAAACAGAATTATGTTCGAGCACAGTCGTGATCACATGGTCTCCGGGATGGAACAGACCCTTTATAGCTATATTGAGGCTCTCTGTCGAGTTCGCGGTGAATACGATACGGGATGCCGATTCAGCGTTAAATAAATGTGCCAGCTTTTCTCTTGTATCATAGATCACCCTCGAAGCATCCAGAGCCGGCTCCGACGCTCCTCTCCCGGCATTTCCCATCGTATCAAATGCGGCGAGGACAGCCTCTTTGACAGCGTCCGGCTTATGTAATGTAGTAGCCGCATTATCCATGTAGATCATAAATCTTCAACTCCTTTTTTGCACGATGCATACTTTAAGTATAGGGTTCTTTCCCGATTACGTCTAATCGAAAACGAAAATAAAAAAGCACCGCTTATAGACAATATCTATAAGCGGTAAATCGCCAAAATATATTTCTGATCGGCCAGTCAAAATGTACCTTCACAGATACATCTGCTTGACTGTTTTTATGAATTTATCTGCTGCGGGAAGGCTCGGATATCCCGCGTCATAGACAACGTTGATATCTCGCTTTCCGCCCGTCTCGCCAAGAGGAAAGGCAAGAAGTTTTCCGCTGTCTATTTCCTCCCTTGCCGCCAGCTTTGAAAGAATGGATATCCCCATGCCGCTGCTCACTGACCGCTTGATCGTCTCCTGATTTTCCATCATCGCCGCCACATTCAGTCTGGTTATATCAATCCCGGTCTGTGCAAGAAGCCGGAGCGCCTCTTTTCGTGTACCCGATCCTTCTTCTCTTAAGATGACCGGCTCCTCCGGTATCCATGATGCAATATCAGCGTCTTTTCTCGCTCTGTATCTCTCCGCCGCAGGCGTCAGGATGACAAGTTCATCCTGATAAAAAGGAATATAAGTACAGCTGCCTCTCTCAAGCACAGTACCGGTAAATCCCACATCCGCCTTATGTGACAGGATCATCTCTACCACACCGCTGCTGTCTGTCTCAAAAAGCTTCAGCTGCTCTTCCGGATATTCCTTTCGGAACCGTGCCATGATATCCGGCAGAAGATACTGGGATGGAATCGTCGAAGCAGCGATCCTGAGCACACTGCCGGACTGCCTACCCGTAAGCCCGAACCTCTCCCGTATCTTCTGTTCCAGTTCCAGCATCTGTTCTGCATACGCATACAATTCCTTCCCTGCCTCCGACAATGCGACCCCTTTCGTATTCCTGATCAGCAGGCAGGTATTAAGCTCCCGCTCAAGCGATGCGATATGGGCGCTGACCGTAGGCTGTGTGAGGAAAAGCATCTTTGCCGCTGTCGAAAAGCTCTTCGTCTCCGCCACCCGCACAAAAGCTTCCAATTGTTTCAGATTCATCGCATTTCCGCCTTATGACACAGCCGGATGCACGGCTTGTCCACACCGCTCTCAAGCACTCTTCCGACCACGGAGACTTTTGTTCCAAGATCTGCCTGTTCAAATGCCTGCAGCATATCCTGTGCTTCGCCCTCCGGCACGGCAAACAATAATCCGCCTGAAGTCTGAGGATCACTGAGCAGATCCACATATACCTCAGCCACATCGCCGGCATCCAGGAGATGGCTTACATGCTCCTGATTCCTGTATGCACCGCCCGGGATCAGTCCCATCTCGGCATATTCTTTAGCATTCTGCATAAAAGCAATTCCCTCTGCTCCGAGCTCGATCACCGCTCTGCTGGCGTCTGCCATCTCCGCGCAGTGTCCCAGCAGTCCGAATCCGGTCACGTCCGTACAGGCATGTACAGTAAATCCTGCCGCCGCTTCTTTCGCTTTTTTGTTCAATGTTGTCATAACACGGATCACTTCCCGCTCTGACTCCGGCGATGCCATCTGCGCTTTTACCGCCGTATTGATGATCCCGCTTCCGAGCTGTTTTGTAAGGATCAGCACATCGCCTTTCCTGCATCCGAAGTTTTTATACACATGATCCGGATGCACAAGTCCGGCTACAGACAGTCCGTATTTCGGAACATCGTCCTGGATCGAGTGACCGCCTACAAGGACAGCTCCCGCTTCTCTTACCTTGTCCGCGCCGCCTCTTAATATCTCTCCTAAGATATCCGGATCAAGATCTCCCGGGAAACATACGATATTCAGCGCGATCTTAGGCTCCCCGCCCATGGCGTATACATCGCTTAATGCATTTGTGGCCGCCACCTGGCCGAACGTATAGGGATCATCCACTACCGGCGTAAAAAAATCAAGTGTCTGGATCACTGCCACATCATCTGTGATCTTATATACCGCCGCATCGTCCGACGTCTCAAATCCGACGATCAGCTCCGGATCGCTGAACTTCGGCAGCCGCCCGAGTACGCGGGAAAGCGTATCCGGCCCGATCTTCGCCGCACAGCCCCCATGCTTCGCAAATTGAGTCAGACGGATTTCTTCTTTCATATCTCTGCACCTCTTACAGTCCGCTTCTAAAGCCGCTGCTCTTTGCAGCAGGCTGATCTTCCCGCCGCAAAGAGCAGCGATTGTTCTATGGACGGATCACGTTCATCGCGCTCTGGAGCGTCTCAACAATACTGTACATATTTGTCACGCTGCCGATCGCAAGCTTGTCCTTAATTCCGTAATAATCCAGACATGTCCCGCATGTCATGATCTCTACTCCCTGTTCCTCAAGGGTTTTCAGATCCTCAAGGCTCTCGGAACCTTCGATCGTGATCTTTGCCCCGCCGTTATAGAAAAGAATCTTATCCGGCAGGTCATCTAATTGGGTCAGGGCAAAAATAAAGCTCTTCATGAGGATATGCCCCAGTTCTTCGCTGCCCTCTCCCATCCTGTCAGAACCGATCGCTACTACCGTGCCCACGCATGTCCTGCAGCCTGCGGCTGCCTCCGGCTGAACCTGAGCCTTTGCATCCGCATTATGTGCGCTCTTAAGCTGCTCTGCCGCAGCTTCTCCCACCGTGATCAGCACCCGGTACTGTTTTTCTCCGAGCTGTTCTGACTCTGCAGAAGCCCCTGAACTCTTCGCCATCTTTGTCACATTCTTTACTGCGGTCTCGTTGTCCACCAGAACCTCTATCTCTCCCGGTCCATTCAGCTCCCCGAGAGCTTTCTTCGTCTTTACGACCGGGATCGGGCAGATATCCCCCATTGCATTTACTGTGATCATCTTTATCACGCTCCTTATCGCTTCGTCCGGCTCACGCCGTCAGCTGCTCAGTCAAGTATACCACATACTTTTCCCGCCGTCCATTGCCCTTTTCCTCTCTTCTGTGCTATAATCACTTAGCGGCTGTGGTTCAGCTGCTGTACATATGGAAAAGCCATATCTGTAATAAATTTTGTGTTTATATGTTTATTTTGGAGAGGAAATATTTATGTGGATAGCTGACAACTGGAAAGATTATGAAGTCATCGACTGTTCCAAAGGAGAGAAGCTGGAACGATGGGGAGATTATATCCTTGTACGGCCGGATCCCCAGGTCATCTGGGACACACCCAGAAACGCCAGAGGATGGAAGCACATGAACGGACATTACCACCGTAGCAAAAAAGGAGGCGGTGAATGGGAGTTCTTCAGCCTGCCGAAACAGTGGCAGATCCATTACGGTTCTCTTACCTTTAATCTGAAACCGTTCAGTTTCAAGCATACCGGACTCTTCCCCGAGCAGGCGCCAAACTGGGACTGGTTCTCTGAGAAGATCCGCAGCGCCGGGCGTCCGGTCAAGGTACTGAACCTGTTCGCCTACACCGGCGGTGCTACCCTTGCAGCGGCTGCGGCAGGAGCTCAGGTCACACACGTAGATGCATCAAAAGGCATGGTGACATGGGCAAAGGAAAACGCTGTGTCTTCCGGACTGAAAGATGCTCCCATCCGCTGGCTGGTAGATGACTGTGTGAAATTCGTAGAGCGCGAGATACGCCGGGGAAATACCTATGACGCCATCATCATGGATCCGCCTTCCTATGGGAGAGGCCCGAAAGGCGAGATCTGGAAGATCGAGGATATGATCCATCCGCTCATTAAGCTGTGTACAAAGATCCTGTCAAAAGACGCCCTGTTCTTTCTGGTAAACTCATACACGACAGGGCTTGCACCGGCAGTGCTCACTTACATGATAGCCACCGAATTAAAACCATGGAACGGACATGTAGAGGCACAGGAGATCGGACTGCCGGTGACGGAATCAGGTCTGATACTGCCCTGCGGCGCTTCCGGACGGTGGGAACGCTGAATCCCAGGATCATTTCAACACCGGGCACAAATCATTTTTGAAAATGTTGTTTTACTGAAGGGGGAAATATGAAACAGAATATACAGAAGAAATTTGCAGAATACTATCTCTATTTTATGATGTACTCCATCCTCGGTTGGATCTACGAAGTGTTTCTGGAAGTGGTCGTTTACCGTTGGGGATTTTCGAACCGCGGCGTCCTGTTCGGACCTTACTGCATCATCTACGGAGTGGGCGCGCTCATCCTGATCTTTTCTCTCGGTGGACTCCAGAAGAAACGCCTGTATCTGGGAAAAGTGTTGATAACGCCGGTGCTCGTTTTTATCGGTATCGTGGTCATCACGACCGTTCTGGAACTGATAGCCAGCTATATCATGGAGTTCACTCAGGGCGGATGGCTGTGGGACTACACCCGGTTTTCGTTTAATTTCGAAGGCAGGATCGCGCTGAATCCGAGCATCCGTTTCGGTATCGGCGGCATGGTCTTCCTTTATCTGCTTCAGCCGCTGTTCAAAAAGCTGACCGGCAAAATGTCTGACCGGGTATTATATACCGTCAGCCTGATCTTATTGATACTGTTTATCGCAGATATTATTTATACATACTGTTTTTAGACCGTGTGTCTACCGGATATATCAAGGATCCCGGAGAAGTACTGCTGCTTCTTCGGGATCCTTTTTTCTGTATTTTCCACGGATTTCCTTTTTCTGTATTTTCCGCAGATTACCGAACTCTGATCTGCCCCAGGATCTCTCCGATCGGCGCAGAGATGGAAAGCTCCGCGCGGACAGCTCTTCCCGTGGACGATTTATTTATCACAACAAGGTGTTTTCCCCGGAAGTAGTCGATAAAGCCTGCTGCCGGATATACTACCAGAGACGTGCCTCCGATGATAAGCGTATCGGCGGACGCGATCGCTCTGACAGCTCCCTGTATCACATTCTGGTCAAGACCTTCTTCATACAAGACCACATCCGGCTTTATGAGCCCGCCGCACTCGCAGCGCGGCACCCCATCTGATTCTTTCACATAACGTGCATCGTAAAATTTCCCGCACTTCGTACAGTAATTTCTGTGGATGCTTCCGTGCAGCTCATAAACTGTCTTGCTGCCCGCCGCCTGATGGAGACCGTCGATGTTCTGGGTCACTACCGCGGTAAGCTTTCCCGCTTTTTCAAGCTCTGCCAGTTTCAGATGCGCGGGATTCGGCTTCGCGTCCAGTGCCATCATCTTATCTTTATAGAAGTCATAAAAGGCTTCCGGATATTTCATAAAGAAACTGTGGCTTACCACCTGCTCCGGCGAGTACTTATATTTCTGATGGTAAATCCCATCCGCACTGCGGAAATCCGGTATCCCGCTCTCCGTTGACACACCTGCCCCGCCGAAAAAGACGCTCCTGCTGCTGTCGTCTATGATCTTATGAAGCTGTTCGATTTCCTTTTCATACATGATGATCCGCCCCTTTCCTACTGATCTGTCTTTCCTGATCCGTATTTCTGATCAATTGCTGATCGATAAATCTCTGTTCCCGCTCTGCCCTTCCCCGGCTCTCAGTCTGCTTTCAGATGGCCTTCCTCAATATGTTTATCCATGATCTCCAGCATCTTCTCCCATACAATCTCCGACGTCTCAGGGATCTTTTCATTCCTCTTGCACACTTGAGACTTGTGGACTCCGTGCTCTGTCCAGCTCCTGCCGTCCGACGCATCATTGAGCAAAAGGGGCTGGAAGTTATCCAGCAGATGTGCGAATTTCGCGTCTGCACTCTCATACGCTTCAAATTCATCCCAGAGCTTTCGGAAATATGTACCCTGGTCTTCCGGAAGAAGTCCGAAGATACGGTCGGCAGCCTTCACTTCCCTCTCCCGCTTCGTCGCAGCGCCCGCAGCGTCGTACGCGTAAGTATCCCCCGCGTCGATCTCCACCAAATCGTGGATCAGCACCATGATCATCACTTTCGTCAGGTCCACGTCCTCTTTCATATGTTCCTTTAAAAGCACGGCGGACAGCGCAAGATGCCACGAATGCTCAGCATCATTCTCCTTGCGCTGCCCGTCTGCCAGGTAAGTCTGGCGGAAAATATTTTTCACTTTATCCACTTCAATGATAAATCTGATCTGCTGCTCCAGCCTCTGTTTCTGCATGTCATGCTGTTTTGTTCCCATTCCGGTCATCTCCATTTCTTTTCTCCAATGAGTGCTCTCTGTTTCCTATTGTAGCACGCTTGCGAAGAATTTCACACATAAATCCGGAACTTTCTTCTGGTATATTTTTGTCAAGAAAAAAACCGCCACTCCGGCAGGTATCATATTTCAATCATGATATCTGCCGTGTGACAGTTCCTTATTTATCTCTCCGCCTATTTAATTACAGAACCACTTTTCCGCTCTCTACGCCGTTTACAACATAGTATGCTGCGGACTCTTCCGGTTTCAGATAAAGCTGTACATCTTTGATATCATCTACATTCTGGTGCAGATCATATGTCCAGATGTCTTTTACTTTCTGAAGGATCTCTTCCTGAGAGTACTCTTTGCCGGAAAACTGCAGGTACATCTCTGTCTTGATCTCAGCCTTCTTAGCTGCTGCTTTCTTTGTCGTTGTTGTTTTCTTTGCTGCCGTCTTCTTAGCCGCAGTTGTCTTGGCTGCTGTCGCCTTCTTTGCAGTAGTCTTCTTTGCTGCTGTCTTCGCTGCAGCTTTCTTTTCTTCTGCTGCCGGTGTATCTACTAAAACTCCTGCTTTTGTCTCAAGCTTTTTCGTTGTGTCTTTCTTTGTCTCGATCGCTTTCGCGCTCTCTGCCTTTACAGTCTTGGCTGCTGCTTTTGCCGGTTCTGCTTTCGCTGTTTCTTTCGCCGGCTCTGCTTTTACTGCTTTTGTCTCAGCCTTCGCAGGTTCTGCCTTAACTGTCTTAGCTGTTGTCTTTGCTGCCCCAGTTGTTTTCTTTACTGCCATAATACTTGTCCCTCCTAAAATAACTTACCAAGTATTTCCGACTACGGCCTCATTCCGGTCGTGCCATTAAATATTCAACTCAATCCTCAAGTTCCATAGGGGATTGTACCTCATTTTTGGAAAAAGGTCAAATTTTTTTGTTTCTTTCACATCAATTATTCATCTGATCGTTATATCCCCTGAAAAAGTCTGACAATCCGGTGAGCGTCTTTATTAAGACTGGCACTTCATTTTCATCGAGCCTGCTGATCACTGCTTCTGTCATCTGGCGATGATACTCACGATGATGTTCGTACGCGCGCTTTCCTTTTTCAGTCAGCTTTAGAAATACAACACGTCTGTCCTCTTCACTTCTCTGTCTTTTCACATATTTTTTATTCACAAGACTGTTGACAGACGTTGTGAGCGAACCTGCTGTGATGCCCAGCTTTTTCGCCACCACAGACATCGTATTTTCACCGGACAGTCCGACCGCTTCTATGATATGCATATCATTATTTGTGATGTCCTTAAACTCATCCGTAATGATCGCTTCTTCTTCCAGTTTCAATATCTCATTGAACAGATTCACCAGAATATCATTGATGGTTTCATGTGGATCCATCCGGTTTCTCCTTTCTGTCAGGCAAACAATTCCTGAACCGCTTCTCTTACAGTATCGATCTTCTGCGCTTTCCACGCCTTTGCGCCGCAGAAGAGCAGCCCTTCGTCTATATTTCCTTTCACTGCATTGATCAGTCCGTCTGTAATACAATACGGGATGTCAGCGGGACTGCATTTTGCCAGACATCTGTGACATGGACTGTGGGGGATCTTCTCACCGTCCGCCACCCGTTTCATGAGCGGGTTGATGATCGCCCGTCCGGGCATTCCCACCGGGCTCTTCACGATCGCGATATCTTTTTCGGATGCGTGGATATATGCCTCTTTGTAGCGGATATCCGCATCGCACTCCTCTGTCGTGACGAAGCGGGTCGCCACCTGCACGCCGTCGGCTCCCAGATCCATGACCCGTTTCACATCACTGCTGTCATAGATGCCGCCTGCGACGACCACCGGGATCTCCACGCCGTACTTCTCTCCGTATTTCTTCACAGTCCGGATAATGCGCTGTCTGTCTCTTATACACATCTGACGCTGCCGACGATCGCATAAGTGTAGAT
>ERZ1090863.1038-NODE-1039-length-12980-cov-4.140580_pt1 | contig 12980 bp, 6 predicted proteins | sample MGYA00478480_ERZ1090863 | MGnify/ENA primary metagenome ERZ1090863 (study PRJEB33644, sample SAMEA5815746) | chicken gut metagenome | biome: Chicken; feature: Gastrointestinal Tract; material: Caecum | place: Ireland | collected 2019-01-01 | study: A study of the...
ATATTTATCCGCCCTGCTGTCGATCGCTTTGATCAGTCCCGCCCTCAGCTCATTCTCAAACTCCGTTTCGTCCGGAAAGAGCGGCGGCTCCACCGGCAGGTAGGCAAGCCGTACTTTGTACGTAGATGTATCGATATAGATTTTTTCAAATGAGATGTCCAGATTGCTGCACGTAAGGAATCCGTTATTCTTCACCTCGCCGGCAGCATCCAGCAGATTCCCGGCTGCAGCCAGGAACCTGTCCGCGCTCAGGACCGGGGCAAGCGCGGAGAATGCTTTATAGCTGTCAGTCATATAGTACAGCTCGGTCTTTCCGTTGTAAGTCATCTTCATGCTGCGCAGGAAGCATCCCCCGGTCTGGCTCTGCAGCACTTTATATTCTGTTGTGAGGAAACGACTGTTATCGTTCAATATATAAGCAAAATTCGTCCCGCATTTCATTTCTGTAAATATTTTATTATCTGTAGCTGCGTCCATCTGTCTTTTCCTCTCTTCCTCAAAAGTATCCGGCTGCGGACAGCTCCACGTGGTCTACTTGCTGCCTTCCACAAGGTCGTCTTCATCTCCGGCCCTGTTCAGGATATTCAGCTCGCCGTGATCCAGCTCAAAGACTTCCCATATATTCTCGACTCCGGCTCCCGGCGCCACCGTGATCACTTCCGGCTGAGCCTGTCCAGGCAGATATACCTTGACAGTAGCCCCGTACTCCTGCAGTGTATTGGTAAGCCTGTAATCCACTACCGTATACCGGTACACGCCGTTCAGGTCGTACAGTGTGATCGTCTCCGGCCCGTATCCGTTGGTATCGTCTACATCAAGCTCCGCCAGCGTCTCCCCGCCGGATGACGCTGTCTTCCTGTAATAACTTACGAATACGCTTCCGCCGTCATCGCTGTCGCCGATCAGGTAGGAATCCAGATCCTGCGGCTCTGCTCCCCACTCAAGGACGATACGCGCCGAGCCTGCCGCCAGCTCTGGTGAAATGATGAACTGCTCGCCGCTGTAGTTTCTGTCTTCTTCCATCTCGAACTCGAAGGTCTCCACAACATAACCGTCCGCCGTGATCGTCACATCGTAGACGTCCGGATCAAGTTCCACGGAAAACGCTCCTTTGCTGTCCGTTGATGCCTCTCCGGTATGCGATGCGTCTTCCTGCCCTGCAAATACAAGCTCTGCATCCGGCACTCCTTCTCCTGTCATAGCATCGACCACGACTCCGCTCAGGACGCCCTTTGTGCTCCTGTTCTTGTTTGCGTCCGGAAGAAGCACCTCGTTCCATGCATTTGCAGACTGGATCGTTCCGGATGCATCTGTCTCGATGTTGATGATGACCGAACCTGTCCGAAGCTGTACATAAGTCCGCTCTGCATCGGTGATTGGTTCTACAGTCGAGCTTGAGATCGACTGGAGCTGCTCAAGTGTGACCGGAGCTGCAAAGTTATCAAAGATGATATCCAGAGAATCCAGTTCCAGCTTCTCCGGCATTCCCGTCTCATCCGGACGGTTTTTCCTGTCATCTACGATCGTGTCGTCTTCCGGAGTATCGGAATAGTACAGCGTCGCGGAAAGATCGTCATGGACGACTTTGACTTCGCCTTTTGCCACTTTTACAATATCCGGCCACGCGCCGTACTCGTCAGAATAATCGCTGAATGTAAAGTTCTCCAGCCTCTGGAGGAAAGCCGTGTTCGATCCGAACTCTCCCCGTCTCTTCTCCATGGTCTCCTTATCCTGTTCTTGGTCAAACCGGTTCACCAGCAGAGAACCATCGTTAATGCCGTTCAGCATATCCAGTATCGTCGGCGCCTTTGAGTAGGTGTATCCTCTTTCAAGAGTTGCTTTCGCCTGTGATACCTTGCCCTGGTTCAGATACACGTCCGCCAGTCCCAGATACGCCTCTTCTTCCTCCGGTACTGCTTCGATCGCATTCTCATATGCCACGATCGCGTCTTCATACTGCGCCGCCGCCGCATATTTTTCCGCAGTCGCTATCTCTTCCTTATAAGTCTCCTGACTGAGTCCCCTGCGGATCAGCAATATCCCCGCGACTACCGCAGCGATCAGAAGCACGCCGCAGATGATCAGAAGCACGATCGTTTTCTTAGACTTTTTCTCTCCCATACGCTCTCCTCCCTCAGCCCTGTAGCTGACTGATACTGTCCCGGATCTCCTTCTTTTTCTTCGCCAGGATCCGGTAAACGATGATAAATCCGGCGATCGACGCCAGTATTACCAACACCCCTGCTATTGCCAGAATGATGCCTGCCATCTGTATCCTCACTCCCGTTCTTCCATAATACGGATCAGCTCTTCCATGTCCCCGTCTTCCTGTATCTGTATGCCCGACTCATAAGCATCGCGCGCGTTATCATAACAGAATCCCGCCTCCGACGGCATCTCGTTATCTCCGTCCAGAGCCGCCTCATCCAGATAGTTGTAGCACATCCACATCGGGATCCTGTAATCATCCGGCCAGCGCTTTTGCATCTCCCGCAGCCGGTCGGTACTGGTCCCGTATCTCCCCAGCGCTCTCAGGACAAGCGCCCGGTTCAGAAGATCCTCATAGGAAGCGTCCTCTTCGCCGCACAGTCTCTCATATACGGTGAGCGCCTGCTCATAAAAGGTCCGCTGCTCTACATCAGATGCGGCTTCATTTCCCGCGTTAAATGCCGTCTGCCCTGCCTTCCGCAGGAGATTTCTGTCCCCGCTGATATCCGCCGCTGTGCTGAGCGCGCCGAACGCATCTCCATACCTGCCCAGTCCGACACAGATGTCTGCTTTCAGGTCACAGACCGCAGCGGTCAAGTCACTGTCCGTACTGAGATCCATCGCCGCATCTGCTTTCGCAAGCGCTTCTTCCATGTCCCCTGAAGCAAAAGCCGACTCCGCTTCAATGAAACTGCCCTCCGCCGGGTCAAGGACTGCCTCCGGATACTGCTGCTGCAGAGCATCGATATCCGGAACTTCTCCGCTCCTGGTAAGCGCCGCCATATAATCCCGCAGGTAAAGGGAGCTGTCCGGCACTGCCTTAAGGGCGTCCTGATAATACTCTGCCGCTGTCTGATACTGTTCCTGACGGTAATAGCTCTCGGCAATGATATAGAGGACGTCTCCCTTCTCCTCCGGATGCGCATCCATATAGCCCTGCATCATAAAGTCATTGAGCATATCTGTCCCCTCTGTTATAACCGAAGATTCTTCTCCGGCTTCCGATGCAGTATAGAGCTCCGAATAGTGATCCTGCCATGCATCCCTCTGCCAGACTCCGATCCCTCCGTAGACCATAAGTATCCCGGCTGCCAGGCACACACCGCCAAGCAGACCGGACAGGATCTGAAGCCTGCCCAGATTCCTGTACTCCGGGTCCAGCTTCTCCAGGTTGTCCAGCGCGTTCTTCATCTGCTGCGCCGACTTAAACCTCCTGGATGGGTTGAATTCCGCCGCCCTGCCGACCGCCGCTTTCAGCCCTTCGCTGTAGGGGATATCCAGATCCATGATGGGATACGGCACCCCGGTCTGCGGCTCCGGCAGATATCCGGTCATCATCCGGTAGAAGACCGCTCCCAGACTGTAGATATCCATCCTCGGATCCGGCACGAACCGGCCGCCCCCGCTGTACAGGATATCCATCGCAGCCTGATACTGCTCCGGCGCGGCATAGTGGGGACTTAAGCCCTGGAGCTTCCCTCCTTCCGTGCCGTCCAGAGAGATATTGAAGTCGATCAGACAGACATTTCCCTCGGGCGTGATCATGATATTGCCCGGCTTGATGTCGCTGTGCAGGATCGGCGGATCCTGTGTGTGCAGATACTCAAGCACCTCGCAGAGCTGCTTCAACCACAGCAGCACAGTCTGTTCCGGGAACTGATACTGATTGTCCAAGTAGTACTGAAGGTCGTATCCCGGAATATAATCCATGACTGTATAGATACCTCCGCCTGCTTCCAGGAAGTCATAGACCTGCGGAAGATAGGTGTGATGGAGACGCTTCAGGATATCTGCCTCCCCCCGCACATTGATCTGCCCTGTGTAATTTTCTTTTATTCTCTTGATCACGATCTGCTTGCGGAGCCGGAGATGGTAGCCAAGATAGATCACTCCCGTGCCGCCTTTTCCGATCTCCCGGACGATCTGATACATACCGTCTATGACGTCGCCGTTCTGAAGCATGTTCTCCCTCCGGTCATGCAGTTTCAGAAGATCCGGATGATCCGGATACTCCGGAAACCGCCTGTTAAAAAGCAGGCTGCCTAAATATTTCTATTCAGACAGCCTTGCTTCCTTTCTCTTTACTTATTTGCCTGTTCTTCGTCTTTCTTTCTCTTGAAGATCAGGAAGAACCAAAGCAGTCCTCCCGCGATCACTACAACTCCTACGATCGTTCCTACAAGGAGCGGTGTGTTGCTGTAGAACTGTACGAACAGATTAGAGGTCAGCAGGACTCTGGTGATCTCCGCCTCTGCCGTATTGCCGGCTGCATCTGTCGCAACCGCCTTGATGTCCTGTCTGGAGTTTGAGCTGTTCATCGTGTAGGTCAGCTCTCCTCCCGCCGCCTGGATGTCCTTAGCGTCAAAGGTCTGTGCCGGCTCGTCATTGTTTCCTACGTATACGCCGACATCGCCCATTGCGATATTATCCGCTGCGTTTACAGTGATATCTCTCGTGTTTGCACGGTACTGTTCCCCGTTTTCGATACCTGTGATAACGACAGTCGGCGCGGTCTTGTCGATCGCGAACTCGATGTCGCATCCTTTTGCACGGCTGTTGCCGACATTTGTCGCACGGTCTTCGGAATCGATCGTTACAGTATAGTTACCCTCTTTCTCAAAGTTCTCTTTGTTGATCGTGTAGTCATACTGTTTCCATGAAACCTCTGATCCGCTTGCTTTTACCTCATAGTCCGTGCCAGCCTCAAGATCCACAAGCTCTCCGTCGCGTCCGTAGGAAATGCCGTTAAATACAAGGCTGTCCACGTTGATCTCTGTCACGACAAGATCCTGCTCTTCGTTGGTGTAATACTTGTCGACCAGTTCCTGTGTGTCATCAGACAGTACGAATACGGAACCGAATCTGTTGACGGAGAAGATCACGGAATCTTCCGTCTCATTTCCGGCGCGGTCTGTGATCACTGCTGTCATCGTGTAGAGATCGTCATTCTCTTTCGTGCGCTCGAAGTCTGCCATCTTGATGCTCTCGCCATTCGGGATGGATGAGCGGTCGCCGTCCAGCGCCATCTCGCCGTGGTTTGCACCTTCCAGAGTGATCTCCACTCCGTTCTCTGTGTAGTTGTTGTCGCTGTAGCGTACGCCCGGCGCCACTACGTCGTTATTTGCCGACTTGTCTTCGATATCGAAGAACTCAAGCTCCGGAGCCGTCTGGTCAACGGTAAAGCTGTCCTGCTCATAATCAGCCGCTGCGTTTCCCGCAAGATCCGTATAGTCTACATCAAATGTGTAATCCGCATCCGCCGAGAATGTCACACTTGCTGTGTGTACGTCGCCTCTTGTGCTCCATCCGCCAAGTCCCGGCGTCGATACGCCTCTTCCTTCCAGTGAAGCCGTGATCGCTGTGTTGACGTCGGCTGCGTTGAAGTTGTGCTCTGTGACTGTGATCGTCGCTGTGCGGTCTGCATTGAAGTATCCCGGCTCAGCATCGTTATTGTTGTCATAGGATACCTGGATCGTCGGGTCTGTCTGGTCAATAGTAAACTCATCTACTCTTGTGTAGTTTGAATCATTCCCGGCCAGGTCCGTCGTGTTCAGCGTAAAGGTGTAATCACCGTCCGCCGCAAATGTCACGGTACATGTATGTGTCGCGCTGTCCGATACGCCGGAATTAGAGCTGTGGCTCCATCCGCTGATGGACGGCTGCGTTCCGTCTGTGTTCGTGATATTGAATCTCACTGCTGACGGATCGAAGTTACGCTCTGTCACTGTGACGGTCGCTGTACGGGTCGCGTTGTAGTAGCGGTCGTTCAGCGGGCTGTTCAGGTCGTAGGTAACGTCGATGGTCGGTTCGGTAACATCGATCTTGAGCTCTGTTACTTCACTGTCATACTGGTTGCCTGAGAAGTCAACCGCGTGTACCTGTACTTTTACATCATTGCTGTTAAACTGATCCGCATCAATGGTGATATCTCCGCTCCATGTGCGGTGTCCCTGAACTCTGTCAGCCGAATTATCTGCCAGCTCTCTTTCAAGGCTGTTCGTTACATTTCCTGTTGAGTGAACATCATACCAGATACGCTCGATACCTGAATATGTGCCGCCGTTCACCGGATCTTCCACGCTGATGTGGAGTCTTACATCTTCGTTGTAGATGCCGTTACTTGCAGCGTTTCTGTTTGCCTCGGTGATCGTAATCCTAGGCTCGGTTGCATCAGCCACCGCACCATTCGTTGGATAGATATATGTAATATTTCCTGCATAGTCTGTAATCTTCTCATAGACTACGAACTGCTCATCCGGTGATACGTTAAAGCTTCCGCTGCGCTCTGCCTTTTCTCCTGATATACCGAGATTTCTCCAGTTAAGTCCTGCCATATCCGCATTCTGTGAAATTGGATCCGGAGTCTTATAGTACTCTATGCTTGCTACACCTGAAATACCGTCGCCACTGTCAAGTGTTACCTCATATGATGAGTTGCGGAAAATATTAAATGTGATCGCCTGCCATACTGTACTCCATATGCTGCCCTCTTTATCAAGGCTGATAGCACCTTCCGGCGAATCTGTCTCCGGCTTGTCAACTGTAAAGTATGTGCTGTCATACGTTGCCGGATTTCCTGCAAGATCGGTGTATGTGAAAGTAAACGTATAGTTTGCATCTGTCTTGAAAACGAAGTTGCTGCTGGTTCTGGCATATCCGTTTGTACCCCAGTTTGTATCAGAAGCATCCTGAGCAATTGCAAGATAGTCCTCAATTTCAATTGAAGCATCTCGTGAATCTACGCCCTGTGTTCCGTCAAATGTAAACTGATCTGCCGCAAAAGACTTATCTGTTCCGTCTTCCAGCCAGAAGTTCTTCTCTTCAATCGTAACAGATGCTGTAACAGCCTGTGTGCTGTACGCTCTCTGTCCGTCCGGAAGAAGCTCGCTCTTCGGACTGAATGTGCTTCCGCCTGTCGTATATTCTGCACTGATAACAGGAGCGGTGCGGTCGATAACAAATTCTTTCTGGATCATACCTTCTGTAGATCCATAATCTACGCTGCTCTCTGTCCTGTCAGAAAGATCTTTCACATGAGGAACGATGTAATATTCGTTATCCTCATCAAATGTCAGGGTCAGTGTATTTGTACGGTCATTTGTATAAGTCGTCTTATCACTTTTCTGCTCGCTGTCTGTGATCGCTCCAACTTTGATATTGTACGGTTCTAATTCAAGCTGATCTAATGCCACATCTTCAGCAAGAGCCATGCTGTCGATATCCGGTCCCGCCTTGACATCGAAAGTCACTCCGTCAACGTCAAAGTTCTTCTCCTGATACTCGATCGTCATCTCTCTTACTGTTTTGAAGTACTTATCATTCTTAACATCAGCATCATTATTGTAAGACACTGTAATCTCAGGGTCTGTCGCATCGATCATCAGATTCTGACTTGCTGTATAATCATTTCCAGCCTGATCATATGCAGTAACCTCTATCCTGAGATTATTGCTGTCATAATCTTTACTTACAGTCTCATTGATCGTGTACTCTGTCAGATTTTCTGCAATCTCACTTAGCGTATATCCTTCTTCTTTCGTGTAGTCAACTTTCAGTTCGTCAATCTGATACTCTTTGTTTTCTAATTCTTTGTCACCATCATATACTTTGACTACTGCTTTCTCAAGACCGGAAGATACATCACCGTCTGTCAATGTCACCTTATAATCTACATCACCTTTGTAGTATACGTTCGAATCAATTGGAGTTCCGTCTTCCTGTGTGATTGTAATGCCCGGCTCTGTCACATCCAGGACAAGTCCGTTTGAAGAATAGACTGCCGTATTTCCTACATTGTCACTCACTTTGACAAGTACGATGTAATTTCCTTTTACATTCTCAAGCTCACCGTTGTCTCCAGTAATAACAGGAATAGAAGCACCCGATCCTTCTGTCCAAGTAACCCCTTCAATTGCTGTCGGCAAAGTTTCCTTTGTCAATTCGGCATCGGAAGTAACTTTATATACATAGTAACTCCAGTCTCTCACACCGCTCTGTTCTACCTTTGAGATTTCATCAAAAGCGGTCTCTGTTCTGTCATCAGATGCTGTCACATCATCTATAGAATATGCTGTCTTCTGATAGTTATTAAATGTAATCGCTCCAAGCCATGTGTCGGATACCTGTGTCTTTCCTGCCCAGTCGCCGAACGTGAAATTAGGCTCTGTTCTATCGACTGTAAAGTTATATTCAAACGCGTCTGTCCTGTTAAGATTAAACCAGCCGCCCCTCAACTGGATTGTTGCATGCACCTGCTCGGTTCCCTGTATGCTTTCTGTATTAAAGCCCTCTTCACAAAGATTATAGTCTCTGCGATTTACTTCCAGAACGACCTCGTCAAAGTATTTTGCAAGATTGTTATTTGTAATAGTTGCTTTCAGTGTTCCTCCGCTGATCCAGATATAATTATCAGCTTTATACAGGGTTCCATTCTCTACGTTAAAAGTGATACCATTAATAATGTCATTTAAAGTAAATCCTGGTTTTTCCACCGTAAGTGTACCTAACTGAGTAGTATCAGTCGTACACTCAAAGTGGTAATTCTGTGTATCCGTAATTGTGTTCATATCCGGTATGATCACTGAAGCATGTGTACCTACATCATACCTGTTCTCTTCCACAGTCGCACGGAATGCAGACATGTCTACATCACCACCTGATACAATACCTGTGGTTTCGTCCGGCTCAACCGCTGTGATCATGTTCTCCGCTTTTCTCAGCGCATCTTTGATATCTTCGCCATATTTGATGATGAAGTCCTCTGTTGCAAGATAAACTGTCCTTTTAACAATTGTTACACTTGCATCAATCTCTGTCCCCTCATATCCTGTGACCTCGATCCGGTCCTTTATAGATATCGGTGAACCATCTTTTGCTGTTGCAGTGATATCATTGATTGCGCTGATTGTAACTTTATCATACGGTATTTCGTTAGCATCTTTGCCCGAAATGTCACCTGCGATAGTCACAGTCAGCCCTTTTGTAGTATCCAGATCACCCGTATATATGCCTAAGCCTTCTAACGTACTCTGATTGATCGGGGCTGTAACTTGAATTTTTGTTGTGCCGTCATAAATCCTGTCCGTTACAGGATTTGCAGTCAGATCCAGGTTTTCAATATCTACCGCCTTCTGTGAGTATACATAATAGTCTTTTTTAGACTCAAGATAATTAACGTTCTGCGCTGCTTTAACAGTAATGTGAGCCTCTCCATTTCCAACTACGGTTACAATTCCATTGGCATCAACTGTCAGGATATCGGCATTTGAAGATTCATAAGAAAGCTTTCTTCCATACAGTACATTCTCATCTACCGGGATCTTGAATGATACCTCTTCTTTATCATCCATATCCTTTGTTACCAGTTTCGGAACATCCTCGCTGTTTCCGTCTGTAAACGCTACTTCATAGGTTCTGTTCAGTCCGCTCAGTGTAGCCTTAGCGTTGGCTTCCTTATATTTGTTATCGCCTGAATACGCGGCAGTAAATTCAACATTACCGATCAGATTGTCCGCATCAGCATAAGTCCATGTTGCACCTCCATTTGATACGTTCACACTCTCGCTTGTTCCTTTTACGCTAAATTCCACTGTTCCTGTCGCATCTGCTTCAAGTCCTGATACAGTACATGTCACGGAAGCCACATTATTCTTCGGATCCGGAGTCGGAGTCAGATTCAGGGTAATAGTTGTATCTATTTTCGTCGGTTTGACCGTAATCTCATTTGAAGTCTTGCCATTGTAGGAAGCTGTAATTTGAGCAGAACCTGCGCCTACAGCTTTGACATTTCCATTTGGGTCTACTGTTGCAACATTTTTATTGCTTGATGCCCATGTATATGTTGCTCCCACCACTGCATTATCTACAGAAAATTTAGCAGTATCATCTACATGATTGACTGTTCCTTCCTGACTGATCCGGATATTTGCCATATCCAGCTTTATTTCAATCGGGTCACTATTATCCGCTGACGGAGCTGTAAAACTTCCATTCCCGGTCTCATATCCCGTTTTGGTCACTTCATAATCATATTCAGTTCCCTCCTTCAGAGATATTTTCGTCTCATTATCAGTATTGGGAAGTGTAAGTGTTTCTACCTCCTGGCCTGTTTTATGATCTTTTACAGTAATTGTCAAATTACTGAGTTCCCCGTGAGACCTGTTGTCTGTCACCTTAAATGAGACATCCACCGCATCCCCCGGCGCTGCCTCTGCCGTCAGCGCCGCGTTCGGCATCATCCATTTGATGACCATAGCCGCCGCGAGTAGCAGCGCGCATATACTTTATTTACAGCTTCTTGCACTTTTTCTAATATATCAATACTATACTTTTTAAAGCTGTACTGTTTTATCCTTTGGTTTATAGTTCCGTATATATTGATAGACATTCCCGTTCAACAGGAAATGTGCATAGATCCCTGCAAGTGCCAGCAGCAGAAATACCACTGCCACGATCTGATTCACTGTTACGTTTACGATGCAGTAAACCGTTCCGATCAGACCGATGATCAGCACAGCGTCCATGACCTGTGCCGGCCGGTTGCTGAAGAAGCAGAGCGGGGACGGCAGCTTCCGCTTCGTCTTTTCTGTCCGCTTCTTTTTATATTGAAGGTACAGCAGGATATACCCGGCGATCCCGGCGATCATCCCCAGCCAGAACATCGCTCCGGCCGCGTACCCCGCGCCGTTCAGGTTGCCGTCCCCGTCCAGTGCGAACGGGATCAGCACCGGGCTTAGCGCCGATACGGCAAATGCCGCCATAACTCCTGCAAACCCTTTCTTCATCAAGTTCATATATTGATCATCTTCCTCCCTGTCACATGCTGCAGCATGCTTCTTCTATACTGATGTAAGGCCGTCCGGGCAGCTTACCTTAGATCCGCTCCTCCGTATGGATCAGCATCATGTCTTTTATGATCTCAAATCTTCCAGAATACGGTTTCTTCTGTCTCTCCTCCTGCATCGCCCGTTCCAGTTCCGGCGTAAGGAGCATTGTCTCGCCCTGCGCGCCGTACAGCGGTACGGTCGCATCATTGTCAGCAGAGCCGCCGTTGTTCAGGATCTCGGTCTTCTCATCGGCACTGCTGTCCTGCGTTCCGGCGGCATTCCCGCCAAGAAGCGTTGTCTCTTCGCTGCCTCCGTTCAGAAGTGTCGTCTCCTCCGAGCCGTCTCCGCTCAGAAGCGTCGTCTCTTCTGAACCATCGGGCAGGAGCTCTGTCTTCTCGTCTCCCCGGCTTACGTTGCCTGTTCCGGCGCTGTAGCCGGCGCCCGTACTCAGGCTTCCGCCGCCCTGCGCCTGCACATGCGGCACATGCGGCTGTGTCTGTGATGCGCCGTTATGCATCTTTTCGGTAGGATCGCCGCCTGTCGCCATCTCTCCGGTAGGCGGATAGATGATCGGCGGGATGCTGCCGCTCGGCGTCTTATAGAGGTCGCCGGTGGACTCCGGTATAAATGTATCCTGCCTGAGCTTCCCGGTCTGGGCATTTTCCTCTTCCATCTGCCGGATGGTACGCTTCTCGGCGCGCCCGGTCAGATAATCGAATACTCTGCGTATCTTAAATAAGAAGAATAAAAGCACGCTCAAGGCTGCGAACAGGATCGTCAGGATAAGGAATATGATAAAGCCTGTGTGATAAAGCGTGATAAGCTGTTCAGTTTCCTGCATCTGTTTCCCCTCCTGTCTGGCCTGCCTGGGAGCTGAACGCCGCATTCACCTGAGTTTCCGCTTCATCAATGCTCGCCAGTATCTCGTTTTTCGTGCCGGATACTTCGTCCGTCGCAAATCCGCTCATCAGCGTGCTGCGGATATTCTGCAGCTCATCCATCATCTCCCGCTCTGTCACTCCCGCCTGACGGAAGTTCAGCGCATTCTTATAGATCTGGTAAACCATCTCTTTATACATGACAAGAGCCGTCTGCTCATTATCGATAGCGGTCAGGTCTCCCGACGTAAGCTCTACCATATCATCCCAGTAATCTGCATAGGACACTTCACTGTCTCCCGCCAGATCTCTCGTATCCAGTCCCTGGGAATATCCCGCGATCTTGGCAAATCGTTTTGCCCTCTCTACTTTATTCGGCTCCAGGCTGTCGCTCTCGGCCGCCGTCTCAAACCAAGACTGGGACATCGGCTTATTTCCTTCTTCGCCGTAATAATAGAAGTAGGCAAGTCCCATCTGGAAAGAGAACTCGTCATATGCCTCCGGATTGCTCTCGAGATAGCTCTCATTCGTCCGGTTCCCGCTTCCCGTGTAGCCGAGGATCTCTTTCATCTGGACGTCCTCCTCCTGTGTAAAGAGACCGCCGTCCCCGGTTCCCGTTCCATCGATGAACACATCTAGGAGACTCAGCCATGCATCTCCTCTGGACGGGTCGAGATTGATCGCATCCCGGTAATAATCCACTTTTTCTTCCTGCGTGGCGGCGTTGGACGCTGCCCTGAGATAACCGTCGTAACTGTTCTTTATCGTCGAATTCTCTGCGAATTTGAAGCCGAGACACCCGATCAGCGATACCGCCGTCAGGGAACATGCCGCGAGGAACGCCCCCCATTTGCGTTTCTGCTGTTTCCTGTATTCGATATCCAGCTCGTCGTAATGCTCCAACGCATACATCAGTTCCGCGCAGGACTGATATCTGTCGTTCGGGTTCCGCTGCGTACATTTTGTAACGATCGCCTCGAGTCCGGACGAAAGCGACGGATTCCACTGGCGGATCGGATACATCTCATAGGGCGGGAGACTGGGGTTATGCCCGGTGAGTAAGTGATAC
>ERZ1090863.1041-NODE-1042-length-12973-cov-13.870955_pt1 | contig 12973 bp, 10 predicted proteins | sample MGYA00478480_ERZ1090863 | MGnify/ENA primary metagenome ERZ1090863 (study PRJEB33644, sample SAMEA5815746) | chicken gut metagenome | biome: Chicken; feature: Gastrointestinal Tract; material: Caecum | place: Ireland | collected 2019-01-01 | study: A study of...
AATGAGCGCGCTGGGGGGGGCGCCCGGTGGGGTGGGGGGGGCCCCCCACGGTCGTGTCTTGACAAGCCGCGGGAAATATGGTAAAATGCAAAAAGGCATTCATGCCCGAAAAAACGGAAGAGGAAAAGGAGAGAAGGATGCAGTGTACGGTTTCGCCCGATGAGGTCAAACGAGTCAAGGGAATGGGGTTCTTATGGGACAAGCGCACTCCCGATACGTTCAACGCGCGCGTCATCACCAAGAACGGCAAGATCACGGCACAGCAGCACCGCGCCATTGCCGAGGCGTGCGAAAAATTCGGCTCGGGCGAAGTCACCATGACCGTCCGTCTGACCCTGGAGATCCAGGGCGTCCGCTATGAGAACATTCAGCCGCTCATCGATTTCCTTGCGGCGCACGGCCTGCATACGGGCGGAACGGGGAAGCGCGTGCGTCCCGTCGTCTCCTGCAAGGGAACGACCTGTCAGTATGGGCTCATCGATACGTTTGCGCTCTCGGAGAAGATCCACGAGCGCTTCTATGAGGGTATGCGCGACGTCGTGCTTCCGCACAAGTTCAAGATCGCGGTGGGCGGCTGTCCCAACAACTGCGTCAAGCCCGATCTCAACGATCTCGGAGTCATCGGCCAGCGCATTCCCACCGTCTATCCCGACAAGTGCCGCGGCTGCAAGAAGTGCCGCGTCGAGGCGGCCTGCCCCATCAAGACGGCGCACGTCGAAGAGGGCAAGATCGTCATAAAGCCCGAGGACTGCAATCACTGCGGGCGCTGCCGCAATCAGTGTCCGTTCGGCGCGGTGACCGACTACCGCGACGGCTATAAGATCTATATCGGCGGAAGATGGGGCAAGCGCGTGGCACAGGGCAGAGCGCTTTCGACCATCTTTACCACGGAGGACGAGGTGATGCGCGTGGTCGAGCGCGCCATTGCCCTGTTCCGCGACGAGGGCATCGACGGCGAGCGCTTCTCCGATACGGTCGCGCGGATCGGGTTCGAGGAGGTCGAGCGCAGGCTCACGGCGGACTGAAGGTGCGATGAACTGTCTGTATGTGGATTTTCGCGGGGCGGCTGCCGCTGAGCGCAGCCGCTACGCCTATCCCCGCCGCACGCGCGAGGCGCTCTGCGAGGCCTTTCGCCCGCTGGGGGGATGTGTGGTGTTGGTGACGTGCAACCGCACCGAGGTATATTTCCGCTGTTCCCGCGCCGATGCGGAGACGGCGATCCGGCGCGCGGCGCTTGTCCCCGCGCGCTTTTGCATGGGCGCGGAAGAGCATCTCTTTTCGCTGGCGGCGGGACTGTGTTCCATGCTTGCGGGCGAGGACGAGATCCTCGGCCAGCTGCGGGACGCCTATGAAGAGGCGCGTGCCTGCGGCGCAAGCGCGGGCATGGACGAAGTCTTTCAGGCGGCGCTTGCCTGCGGAAAGCGGGTGCGCGCCGAGACGAAGATCTCCTCGTTTGCCTGTTCCGTCTCCACGCTTGCGGCGAACGAAGTGGCCCGATTCTTGAATGAGGGCGGTACGGTGCTCGTAGTGGGCGGAACGGGAAAATTCGGCGGGGCGGTTCTCAAAAATCTGGCGGCGCACCGCAATCTTACGCTCTACGCCGCCGAGCGCACGCACGGCGTTGCGGCCTCTGTCAGGGGCGACGTGATCGCCTTCCCCTATGCACAGCGGTACGCGATGCTCCCGCTCGCCGATGCGGTGGTCTGTGCGACGGCATCGCCGCACGTCGTGTTTACACGCGAACGCACGGCGGAGGCGCTCGGAGAGACGGCGCTCGGAGGGGAGGCGCGGACGCGTCTCTTCATCGACCTTGCCATGCCGCCCGACGTGGACGAAGGGGTAGGGACGCTTCCCGGCGTGAGACGGCTCGGGATCGACGACTTTGCCCGCCGCGCGGAGGAGAACAACCGAAAAAAGCACGCGGCGATCGCGGCGGCAAGGGAGCTTGTCGGGACGTGCCTTACGGAGTACGAGGCGTCAAGGCTCTCGCGGGCCTATCTGACGGCCTTCGGGACGCCCGTCGGCGGTGCGCTTGCCGTATGCAAGAAAACAGACCCGGCCTCCTTTGTCGTGCAGGTGCGGGCGCTGCTCGGAGAAAGACAATGACGTGTTTTCCCTTCATGAAACAAATTGCGGGCGAGCGCTGTCTGCTCGTCGGCGGGGGAGAAGTCGCTCTGCGCAAGGCGCGGACGCTTCTTCCCTTCGGCGTGAAGATCGTCGTCTGCGCCCATCGCATTGCCGAGGAATTGCGCGGGATCGCCGAGGCCTGTCATGCGGAATATGACGCCTCGCTTTTAGAGGGCGCCGCGTTTGCCGTGGCCGCCACCGATGACAGGGCGTTCAACGCCCGCGTCGCGGCGGACTGCCGTGCGCGGAAGATCCCCGTCAACTGTGTGGACGAGAAGGAAAACTGTGATTTTTATTTCCCCGCGCTCATCACGGCGGGGGATGTGAGCATCGGCATTTCGACGGGCGGGGCGGCGCCCATGCTCGCGGGGGCGCTGCGGGAATACATCGAAGCGCGCCTGCCGTGCGATCTGGACGCCATTGCCCGCCGTGCGGCGGCGCTGCGCGGGACGCTTCCGCCCGAGCAATATGCGGCGGAAGTGCGTCGGATGCTGGAGGAGGGGATATGACGATACGCATCGGGACACGCGGTTCACGGCTTGCGCTTGCACAGACGGCGCTGGTCGCGGACGCCCTGCGCGCGCAGGGGGTTGCGGCGGAGATCGTCGTCGTGCATACGCGGGGAGACCGCGAGGCGGACATGCCGCTTGCGGCGATCGGGCGCGGGGCATTTACGGACATTCTTTCGGACATGATCGCCCGCGGCGAACTGGATGCCGCCGTTCATTCCGCCAAAGACCTGCCGACAGAGGCGGGGCGCGATGACTTTTTTTGCCTTCCCCGCGCCGATGCGCGCGATGCGCTCGTGCGGCGGGAAGCAGACGAGGCGGTGCGGCGCGTCGGGACGGGCTCTTTGCGCCGTGCGGCGGCGGTGAAGACGCTTTTCCCGCAGGCGGAAGTTCTGCCCGTGCGCGGAAACGTGGATACGCGCCTGCAGAAACTGCGGACGGGCGCATTCGATGCGCTTATTCTGGCGGCCGCTGGACTTGATCGGCTGGGCATGGACGAAAAGGGGCTTGTCGTTACCCGTCTTTCGCCCGAGGTGTGTGTCCCTGCGGCATGCCAGGGGATCATCGCCGTCGAAGGCGCGTGCGGAGAGTTCATTCACGACGAAGAGACGGGCCGCGCGGCGCAGATCGAGCGCACGTTGCAGCGCCTTCTCGGGGGCGGCTGTACCAACGGCGTCGGGGCGTATTTCGACGGAGAAACGCTTTATGCGCAAAAAGACGGCGTCATTCATTCCCTGCGCTATACGGGTGCGGAGAGCATCCGTGCGCTTGCGGAGGCGTTCGCATGAACCGCGTCGCTTTGGTCGGGGCGGGGTGCGGACGCGGCGCGCTCACCCTGCGCGGGGCGCAGCTCCTCTCCGCGTGTGCGTGCGTCGTGTATGACAGCCTGCTCGATGCGTCCGTCATGGAGCGCATTCCCGCACACTGCGTGAAATACGACGTCGGCAAGCGCGCGGGCGGACACAGCGCCTCGCAGGAGGACATCCATGCGCTCCTGCTCGCGTGCAGCAGACAATATCCGCTCACCGTGCGGCTCAAGGGAGGCGATCCCTTTGTGTTCGGACGGGGCGGCGAAGAACTTGCGTTTCTGACGGCGGCGGGCGTTCCGTGCGAAGTCGTGCCGGGCGTCACCTCGGCGGTGGCGGCGGCAGAGCGCTTCGGCATTCCCGTCACCCACCGCGGCGTGTCGCGCGCCTTCACCGTGATGACCGCGCACACCGATGCGGGCATTCCCGATTTCACTTCCTGCGCCAAGGCGCAGGGAACGCTTGTCTTTCTCATGGCAAAGGCCGCGGCAGGCAAGATCGCCGATGACCTGATCAAGGGGGGCATGTCCGCAGAGACCCCCGCCTGCGTGGTGTCGGCGGCAGGCATGTCCGGGGAGGCCATGCACCGTTGCACCCTTTCGCGCCTTGCGGACACGGCGGCGCTTCTTCCGGCACCCATGACCGTGATCGTGGGCATGGTATGCGCGGAAGGATTGCTCGGGCCGTACATGCCTCCGCCGCGCGTTGTGGTGACGGGGACGGCGGCGCACGTTTCGGGGGTCTGCCGCGCGCTGGAAGCATACGGCCTCGATCCCGTTCCCTGCGTGCATCGGCGCATTGTTCCGCGCCCGCTGGGGGCGTTCTTTGCGCGGCTCGATTGTTTCGATCGGCTCGTGTTTACGTCGGGAAACGGCGTGGAGGTGTTCTGGGAACAGGCAAGGCAGGCGGAAATAGACGTCCGCCGTCTTGCGGGAAAGCGCATTGCCGCCATCGGCGGTGCCACGGCCGCGCGGCTTGCCGAACACGGCATTCTCGCCGACCTCGTCCCTGAGCAATATACCGCGCACGCGCTCGCACAGGCGCTGCGGGCGGACGGAGCGGAAAGGGCGCGTACGGCGCTGCTTCGTGCCGCCGAGGGGAGCGAAGAACTGCTTTCGGTCGGAACGCAGATCGACGTGTATGACACCGTCGATTGCGAAGAGGGGATTTTGTGCGCCGAGCGAGCGCTTTCGCAGGCGGCGTGCGTAACCTTTTCCTCGGCGGGCGGTGCGCGGGCATTGCTTGCGCGCGTTGCCTTGCCTGCCGGAATCAAGGTCGTATGTATCGGAGAAGAGACGGCGTCGGCCGTCCGCGCGGCGGGGTATTGTCCTGCCGTGGCAGAAAGACCCGCCGCAGACAGTCTTGCGCGGGCCGTTAGGGAGGTTTTATGCAGCGATTGAGAAGAATGAGAAGGACGCCTGCCCTGCGCGCGCTTGCCGCAGAGACGGCCGTCCGCAGAGAAGGGCTCATCTATCCCGTCTTTGTGGAATGGGGAACGGGGAAGAAGGAGGAAGTTCCCTCCATGCCCGGGGTGTATCGGTATTCCGTCGACCGTCTTGCGGAAATTGCGGACAGGGTGGCGGAGAGCGGCATCGGCGGGGTGATGCTTTTCGGGATTCCCGAATGCAAGGACGAAGCGGGGAGCGGTGCCTATGACGCGGACGGCGTCGTGCCGCAGGCGATAAGATATTTGAAAGAATACTTCAAGGCGCGCGGGCGGGACATCGTCGTCATTGCCGACATCTGCCTGTGCGAATACACGTCGCACGGGCATTGCGGGGTTCTGACGGCGGAGGGTGTGGACAACGACGCGTCCCTTCCGCTGCATGCCATGTCCGCGCTTGCGGCGGTGCGGGCGGGGGCGGACATGGTCGCGCCTTCTTCCATGATGGACGGCGTCGTGGAGGCCATCCGTGCGGCGCTGGACGCGGAAGGGTACACCCATGTCCCGATCATGGCATACAGTGCAAAATTTGCGTCGGCGTTTTACGGGCCCTTCCGCGATGCCGCCGACTCCGCGCCGCAGACGGGCGATCGGAAGGGGTATCAGATGGACTTCCGCAACGGGCGCGAGGCACTGCGCGAGCTGGCCGCTGACGAGGAAGAGGGGGCGGATATTCTCATGGTCAAGCCCGCGCTTGCCTATCTCGACGTCGTGCGGGCGGCGCGCGAGAGGACGGAGCTGCCCCTTGCCGTCTACAACGTGAGCGGCGAGTACGCCATGGTGAAGGCGGCCGCCGCCGCGGGCATGATCGACGAGGGTCGCATCGTTGAGGAAATCCTGACGGCCTTTTTCCGCGCGGGGGCGGACATGGTGATCACCTACCATGCGCTGGACTGGGCGGAACGCGGAGGGAAGGCATGAACAACGCCGAATTGTTCGCCCGTGCCTGCCGCGTATTGCCGGGCGGCGTCGATTCGCCCGTGCGGGCGTTCCGTGCGGTGAACGGCACGCCTTTCTTCACCGAACGCGGAGAGGGCGCCTTTCTCGTCGACGCGGAGGGCAATCGCTATCTGGACTATGTGATGAGCTGGGGGCCGCTCCTGCTCGGGCATGCGCCCGCGGCCGTCGTGCAGGCCGTGCGCGAAGCGGCGGAACAGGGTCTGACCTTCGGCACGCCCACGGGACGGGAGACGCTTCTCGCAGAGGAGATCGCCCTTGCGGTGCCGCATATGCAGATGATGCGCCTCGTCAATTCGGGGACGGAGGCCACCATGTCCGCGGTGCGCGTTGCGCGCGGCTTCACGGGAAGGGAGAAGGTCATCAAGTTTGCGGGCAACTATCACGGGCATTCGGACGGGCTTCTGGTGCGCGCGGGGTCGGGGTGTCTGACGGGCGGCGTTCCGGACAGCCTCGGCGTGCCGAAGGGCGTCGCGGAGAGCACGCTCGTCGCACAGTACAACGACCTTGCGGGCGCAGAGGAGCTCTTCTGCACCAACCGCGGACAGATCGCCTGCGTCATCGTCGAACCCGTTGCCGCCAATATGGGCGTCGTTCCGCCCGCCGCAGGATTTTTGCAGGGGCTTCGCCGCCTCTGCGACGAACACGGCGCCCTGCTCATTTTCGATGAGGTCATCACGGGATTCCGCATCGCGTGGGGCGGTGCGGCGGAGTACTATCGCGTCACGCCCGACCTCGCGGCATACGGCAAGATCGTGGGCGGCGGAATGCCGCTCGCCGTCTACGGCGGAAGAAGGGACGTCATGTCCCTCGTCGCGCCTCTCGGCGGCGTGTATCAGGCGGGGACGCTCGCGGGAAATCCCGTCGCCACCGCCACGGGACTTGCCATGCTCCGCTGTCTGCGCGAACAAAAGGACACGCTCTATCCCGCCCTCGAACAAAAGGCCGCTGCGCTGGAAGCGGCGTTTCGCGCGGAAGGAGTCCCCGTCGGAAGAGTCGGCTCCGTCCTCACGCCCTTCTTCGCCCCCGCCGCGCCGCAGAATTTTTCGCAGGCCGCATCGTGCGACACGCGCGCCTTCGCCGCGTACTTCAAGGCGATGCTCGCGCAGGGCATCTATGTCGCACCCTCGCAGTTCGAGGCGATGTTCGTCTCCGCCGCGCACAGCGACGAGGACATCGCCCGCACCGTCCGTGCCATCGGCGCCGCCTGCCGTGCCGCAAAGTAGTCGCCTGTCGTGCCGTACCGTTCGTGCCATCGGCGCCGCCTTCCGTTCCGCAAGGTAATTACCTGCCGCACGGGAATTGTCTGCCGCGCTTCGGACGGGAGCGGGGTAATCCGATCGGACGAAAAAACGCAGAAAAAAATCCGCTGCCGGGGGCAGCGGATTTTTGATTGCGAGGTTATGCCTTGTTGGCAGAGCCGAGCACGTCGATGATCTTGTGCTTGACCATTTCCTTCATGTTGGCGCGGGCATCGCCGAGGTACTGGCGAGGGTCAAAGTGAGAAGGATTCTCGGCGAGGTGTTTTCTGACGGCGGCCGTGAAGGCGACGCGCAGGTCGGAGTCGATGTTGATCTTGCAGACGGCAAGCGCGGCGGCCTTTTTGAGCTCGGATTCGGGGATGCCGATGGCGTTGGGCATGGAACCGCCGTACTGGTTGATGACGGCGACCTGTTCCTGCGGCACGCTGGAAGCGCCGTGGAGCACGATGGGGAAGCCGGGCAGGCGTTTGCCGATCTCCTCGAGGATGTCGATGCGGAGCTTGGGATCCTGGCCGGGCTTGAACTTATAGGCGCCGTGGCTGGTGCCGATGGCGATGGCGAGGGAATCGCAGCCCGTTCTCTGGGTGAACTCTTCCACTTCATCGGGGGAAGTGAACATGGCGTCGTGCGCCTCCACCTTTACGTCGTCCTCGATGCCGGCGAGCTTGCCGAGCTCCGCTTCCACGACGACGCCGTGGGCGTGTGCGTACTCGACGACCTTCTTGGTGAGGGCGATGTTCTCCTCCCAAGGCTTGGAAGAAGCGTCGATCATGACGGAGGTGAAGCCGTCGTCAATGGACGCCTTGCAGATATCGAAATCGGCGCCGTGGTCGAGGTGCATGGCGATCGGGATGTCCGTTGTCTCGACGGCAGCCTGCACGAGGTGGCGCAGATAGACGGGATTTGCGTATTTTCTCGCGCCTGCGGAGACCTGCAGGATGACGGGGGAACGGCACTCGTTTGCCGCCTCGACGATGGCCTGCACCATCTCCATATCGTTGACGTTGAACGCGCCGACCGCATAGCCGCCCGCGTACGCCTTTTTGAACATTTCAGTCGTAGTGACCAAAGGCATGAAGGTAACCTCCGATGGTTTTTTACTCATTATAAATCTTTTTTGTGCAAATTGCAACAGTTTCGCTGAAATTTTCGGCACAATTCACGGGCGGAAATTTGGGAAATACCGTTGACATAAGGATGAAAGTGTAGTAAAATATGATTTGGACAAGGGCGCCTGTCGGGGCGCTGAAAAAAAATTGTGTTCGGAGGATTTACTCAAATGGCAAACGTAAAAGTTGCGATTAACGGATTCGGCCGCATCGGCCGTCTTGCTTTCCGCCAGATGTTCGGCGCCAAGGGATATGAGATCGTCGCGATCAACGACCTCACCAGCCCCAAGATGCTTGCGCACCTTCTCAAGTACGACTCTGCTCAGGGCAGATATGCGCTCGCTGACACCGTGAGTGCCGACGACGAAGCAGGCACCATCACCGTTGACGGCAAGACCATTAAGATCTATAAGGAAAAGGACGCCATCAACCTTCCTTGGAAGGACCTCGATGTCGACGTCGTCCTTGAATGCACGGGCTTCTATACGTCCAAGGCAAAGGCTCAGGCGCACATCGACGCCGGCGCAAAGAAGGTCATCATCTCCGCTCCTGCCGGAAACGACCTGCCTACCATCGTCTACAGCGTCAACGAGAAGACCCTGAAGGCTACGGATACCATCATCTCCGCCGCTTCCTGCACGACCAACTGCCTCGCTCCCATGGCGGACACCCTCAACAAGTTTGCCAAGATCAAGAAGGGCTACATGACCACCATCCACGCATACACCGGAGACCAGATGGTGCTCGACGGACCTCACCGCAAGGGCGACCTTCGCCGTGCGCGTGCCGCTGCCGTGAACGTTGTTCCCAACTCCACGGGCGCTGCTAAGGCAATCGGCCTCGTCATCCCCGAACTCAACGGCGTGCTCGACGGCTGCGCTCAGCGCGTTCCCGTTCCCACCGGTTCCCTTACCCAGCTCATCGCGATCTGCGAAGGCGAGGTCAAGGAGGACGACGTCAACAAGGCGATGAAGGATGCCGCTTCCGCTTCCTTCGGCTACACCGATGAGCAGATCGTTTCGTCCGATATCGTCGGCATCACCTATGGTTCGCTCTTCGATGCAACGCAGACCAAGTGCATGCCCATCGGCGACGGCAACACGCTCGTCAAGGTCGTCTCCTGGTACGACAACGAGAACTCGTACACCAGCCAGATGGTCCGCACGATCAAGTACTTCGCGGAACTCAAGTAAACCAAAGTGCCAAAAGCGCTCCCCGCACGGGGAGCGCTTTTTTTGTATCCGAAATTTTTTTCCCCTGCCGCATTTTCCGTCAAATGTCTTCGGCTAAGCCGTGTTTCCGCCGAATGCCTTTTGTCTTGCCGTACCTTGCCTCAAATGCCCATTTTGCCGTATTTTGGAAGAAAAAATCTCCGAAATCCGGGAAAAAGTGCAAAATTAAACGCTCTGATTTGCAGATTTTGCGATATCGATATGTTACAATTTCCGCGAATTGAGCGCAAAAATCGTCGGATAAACGGGAAGACGGCTTGTGCAAAGGGACAAATCTGGGACGTCCTTTTTGGTATGATATCCGGGACGGGAAAGGCACGCAGCCTTTTTCGCGGAAGAAACGAACGGGACAAGAGGGGAAAAGACAATGCAAAAAGAGCCTTTCGAGCCGAAAAAGCTGGCGCCGCTGCGTATTCTGGAGATTCTGAAAGAGGGCAGCGACGAAGCGCATCCGATGACGCAGACGGAAATCGCGGAGCGGTTGGAGCGCGATTTCGGCATTGTCCTCGAGCGCAAGGCGGTGGCGAGAAATCTGCAGATGCTCGGCGACGCGGGGTATGCGGTCGTCTCGTGCGGAAGGAAGCGCGGGGTCTATCTCACGTCCCGTCCGTTTGAAGCGGAGGAATTGCAGATGCTCGTAGACAGCGTGCTGTTTTCCCGCCACATTTCGCAAAATGACGCTAACGCTCTCGTCAAAAAATTATGCAGTGTTGACGCCGTCGCCCGCCCGTTTTCCTCCGTGCAGAGCATGGCATCGGCGAAGGGGACACAGGCAAAGGATGTGTCTGCGTTCGTCGATCTGCTCTGCGGGGCGATCGAAGACAAAAAACAGGTGTGCTTTTTGTACAACGCATACGGAAGCGACAAGGCCCTGCACCCTGTCTGGGAAATGCCGCGGTATGTCAATCCGTACCGTCTTGTCGCGGCGGACGATCACTATTATCTGATCGGCAATGTTGATACATACGACAATCGGATGCGGTTTCGGCTGGACAAGATCTCACAGCTCAGGAGCACCGACCGCCCGTGCAAGGACATTGGCGAGACGGAGGAAGAACTCCCTTTTCAGGGAGCATCCCCTTCGCAATCCGCCGCGGAGGGCGGAGAGATCTCCGTGACGGCACGTCTTTCGCGTCAGGGGTTGGAGACCCTCCTCGATGCGTTCGGCGACGACTTCACCGTATGCGAGGAAGAGGATGATGCGATGGTCGTCTCCATGTGCGTCAGGGAAGAGGACGCCTTTCGTTGGGCGCTTCAAAACGGGGACGTCGTTGAGATTTTAGGCCCGCAATCTCTGCGCGACAGACTTCGCCTTGCTGTTGGAAAGCTGCGGCGGAGGTATCTGAAGGCAAACGTCGACGCCTATGCGGAGGCGATGGAACGAGCCGAACGGAGCGGAAACCTCGAGGTTGTCGGGATTCATGCCCGCGTGCGGCTCGAAAAACAGTCCTTTTCGCGGCTGTGGCGCATCGTGCTCGCAAACACCGACGTAAGGGATCTCTCTTTTATCGCGGCGTGCGGCGGGCTGAAGGAGTTTTCGGCGTCGGCTTGCCCCGTCTTTGATGGCTCCGTGCTGGCTCGCCTTCCCGCTCTGCAGACGGTCGAACTGCGCACGACCAACGTTGCATCTCTTGCATTTCTGCGCGGCATGACGCTGAAGCGGCTCGTCCTCGCCGATAATCCTATCACCGATTTTTCGCCGCTGTATGCGATGAAAGGACTTTCCGTTCTGGTGACGGGCAGTTTTACCGCGCGGGAGATCGATGTCGGACGTCTGCGTGCGTGTTATCCGGGCATCCGCATTTGCGTTGAGGAGGAGACGGAAGAGCGGGCGCCTGCCTGCTATCTTCAGGTTACATCGGGCAGGTATCCTTCCAACGTCCTGTGCGCCGTGTTCGGCGGGGGGAAGACGCTTCGTACGGATGAAGCGGGACTTGAAAAATTTCTGACTGAGTGCATCCCCGCGCGTTTGCAGGAGGAGGAAGCGCAGTTCTTTTTCCGACGCTTTCGGGACGGAAGGAACTATGCACAGATCGCCGTAGAGCAGGGGATCCCCGTCGCAATGCTCCTGTCGCGCGAAGCGCGCGTGTTACGCAAACTGCGCCAGCCGCATTTTTCCCGTCTGCTCGGAAAATTTCTTCGCGAAGACAACGGCGGAGCTCATGCGTAAAACATTTCCATTATTCTGAAAGAGCGCAGAGGGCTTTTTCGCCGCATTGCAACAGAGCGGGCAGTTGCTCTTTTGCACAAGAGCAATATACTCGCGGATTGTTCCGGGGGCAAATTGCCTGGTTGCTGTCTGTAAATTATATACAAGAGAAGATAATCAAAGGAAAGGAAGAGAAGATAATCAAAGGCGCCGCCGTTTCCGTTCGGAAACGGCGGCGCCTGTCTCTTGCACCCGAGTTTGCAATCTCCCGACAACGACAAAAAGAAAAACTATCCGAATGGTTCGGATAGTTCCAACTTGGTGACCCCTTTGAGGTTAAAGGCGAACTATTCAGTTCTTCAAAAGTTACCGTCTTGCTCTGTCCTTTGTAATTGTATGTAATCACAAAATGGTCGTCGTACAGGTAAATGCTATTTACAAAGCCGTCAATTAGTCGCTGCTTGCCTTCCTGTGTGGAGATGTCTATCTTGCGGAAGTTATAGAGCGCAAACAGTATCTGCTCCTTTGTCAGTACGGAGTTGCGCGTCTGTGCCTCGAAAAGTTCAATTTCAAGGTTCCGCTTGCGTTCCTCCAACTCGTCCAGCGCCTTCTTCGTCGTGGAAGAGTAAATACCCTGCGTGATTGCTTCCACAAGATTGTTCAGCTTGGTTTTCACTCCCGTGAGCTGCGCCTGTATTGTTGTAGCAGTATTATCTTCCCGCAACTGCAATTCATAAATACGGTCGGCAAGCTCTTCAATCACTTCGTCGCTTGAAAGCAATTCCTTTATCTCGTCCAACACAAGCTCTTCCAGCCATTCTTTTTTGACAGTCTTTTTATCACACTTGCCCTGTCTGGAATGGTTACATTTATAGTAGCGGTATTGCCGCGAGGTATGGCTCGTCCCGATAACGCCCGTCATCATCGCGCCGCACTTTCCGCAGAATAGCTTTGTGGTGAGTAGATAGTCGTCCTCGCTCCTGTGCCTTGCGGGAGCTTTTTTATTTCTTGCCATACGCTGTTGCACACAATTAAATGTCTGTTCATCTATGATTGCGGGAATGGCGTTTGGAATTACTATGTCGCCGAACTTGTACTCACCGATATACTTGCGGTTGGTGAGAATACGAAAGACAGCGTTGTACTTCATTTCAAAGCCTTTATGCTTAATGCCGCGCTCGTTGAGTCGTTTGGCAATGTCGTTCACACGCATACCATCGAGGTAGAGCGTAAAAATTTCCTTAACAATGGGAGCGAGTGCCTCGTCAATCTGATAGTGGTCGGTTTCGTCCACATAATAGCCAAATGGCGGGCGCACTCCGTTGCTCTTTGCTTTGAGTGCGTTCTCCGTCATCCCGCGCTTTACCTTTTCGGAAAG
>ERZ1090863.1046-NODE-1047-length-12948-cov-23.878151_pt1 | contig 12948 bp, 7 predicted proteins | sample MGYA00478480_ERZ1090863 | MGnify/ENA primary metagenome ERZ1090863 (study PRJEB33644, sample SAMEA5815746) | chicken gut metagenome | biome: Chicken; feature: Gastrointestinal Tract; material: Caecum | place: Ireland | collected 2019-01-01 | study: A study of...
GCGCTGGATCGACTCCAGCACCGAAAACAGCCGGCCCAGCACATAGGGCAGATAGGTGCTCTGTTCGTTCAGTTGTTCCATGGTCATGACCTCCTTGAGTTGTTCGTCGCGGGAATTGCGGCTGTAATAGGCTTTGAGGATGGCCGCCTGGCCCCAGGTGATGTCCTGCTGGGCGCGGATGCGCAGCTGGACGCCGTTCAGCAGGGTGGCGGGGTAGGGGGCGTCGTTCAGGACCGCCAGCAGCAGGTCGCCTGCCAGGCGCTGGGCCGGCTCGGGGGCCCTGGAGCCGGGGGCAGGTTTGCGGACCGTTTCAAGGGCCATGCGCCAGATGGTCAGCAGCGTGTTCCGGGCGTACGCGGGGCGGATGATGTTCAGCCGCTCGTAATGGCGGGAGAGGTTCTTCGCCAGATCGCCGAAGCTGTTCTGCCAGAAAAAGCGCACCGACAGGCGGGCGGCATTGGGGGCAAGCCCCAAAATGTAGAACCGGGTGCCGGGATCGAGGCGGCTGCCGTCCCAGTCGACAGGCGTCCCGCTGGACAGCTGCTTGAGCACGTTGAAAAGATCGGCTTCCTGATAGGCGGCGCTTTCCTCTGCCCCGCCGCCAAACAGGGCAAACATGGCGCAGTCCTGATAAGCGCTGTCGGAGCCGTCGGCCCAGAACACGATGGTGGTGTCTCCCACCCGGCAGACGTGGTTCCGGTCGGCCAGCAGGGTGTTGAGCGCGGTGGTATACGCAAAAGCGGCGTATTCGCTGGTGGGCGCATTGCTGCCCTGTTCATGCTCGTAAGAGCAGAATGCCGGCCCGTTGAAGGAAACCAGCGCCGCGCCGGTGGGCTGGGCCCCGGCGACCCCCTTGATGTTGGGATGCAGCCGGGCAAGGGGCGCGTGGCGGCCGGTCACCAGGCAGAGGATATCCTCTGCGCCGTCGGAACTGCCTGCGTCGTAATGGTTTTGCCAGGCGTCGCGGACGGCGGGGTCCTCCGCAGCCGGGTGCCCGCCGTAATAGAAGGTCAGGTTGCCGCCCTTCATCAGATCGTCCCAGTCCTCCTGCAGCAGGGGGCAGGCGGATGCCTGAGCGGGGTCCCAGCGCGCAAAAAAGCGGACGATGGCTTGGGCCGCCGGGGAGGCGGCATCCCGCAAAAGCTCGGTGTGCAGGACCTTTGCAGCGGCAAAGCAGCCGGCGGTGCGCTCCGGCTTGCCCTTGCTGTCTGCGCCCAGCAGGTAGCCGCTGTTGTCGCACAGGAAGTTGGCCGCAACGGCGACGCTTCGCTTCACCTGCGCGGGCAGCAGGAGCTCGCGGGGGGCCAGGGCCTTCTTTTTGCCGCGGGTGACTTCCTGCTGCAAATGGAGCAGCTGAACAAGGTTGCCTTCCGCATCCAGATCCAGCCCGTAGGCCACTTTGACCTGGCTCCATCCGGGGCGGCCGATTTTGCCCTGTTTCAGCAGATCTTCATAACAATGGGTCAATGCCTGCAGGATCATCGGAACACCTCACAATTCCGGACGTCGAGGACGCCGTTTTCCAGCCTGGCGCGGAAATAGGTGGGCGTAATGTTTTGCGGGTCGGTGTAATCGAAGTCGTACAGCATCAAACCAAGGTCTCTGGTCTCTTTGATGGCTTCGATCGGCCCGCCCGGCCAGTGGCGGAACGAAGCGGGAAACTCCTTGCAGCCCAGATAGGGCGTCGTAAAACACTGCCCTTTTTCCATCCGCCGCGTCACAATATCCTGGAACTTGCCGGGGTTGTCCGACGGCGCGGCCTTGCTGGTCATCTCAAAGTGGGCCTCGATGACGTAGTGCACATCCTGCAGCAGCAGCGAAGAACGCTGCACGATCTCTTGGGGCGTGGCGAGGTACAGTTCCTGCCGCCCGCCCTGCGCGGCCTGCCGGACATTGCGGGCGGAGATCTTGCTTAAAACCTCGTTTCGGCGTATACTGGTAAAGGAAATCGGGTTCAGGACATGGATGCGATCGATGCGCCAGCGCAGCCCGGGATGAAAATAGACAGCTTCCACCATGCCCCGCGCCGCAGAGGGCGTGGGGACATCGTAGGACACCTTTTCCACTTTCAATTCCGGCCTGCTGAACAGGGCGTAAGGCCCCCAGACCTCCAGTTGGATCACAACTTACATCTCCTTTCAATTGTATGTAATTTGTAACTATAATTTACACCGGGAAAAGAATCCTGTCAAGACAAACGGACGAAAAACAAAGAGAAATATAAAAGATCGTAGGATTGCCCAAATTTGTCATGATTTTTTTGTAGGACATTGCGGAACGATGGACAGCCGGTTTGCTTTTTGAAAAAAATCGGATATAATACAAATGTCAGCCTACTTGCCCCATGCGAGGGGAGTGCTGTGGATAGAAAAAATTGGATGTACTTTGTAGAAAAGCGGCGGCAAGAGGAGCGACCTCTTGCCGCCCTTTTCGTGGCGTTTCAGATCAAAAGAGCGTTGCCGGTGTCCACTTCCAGAGAAAGGCCGGTGTTTCGGTCGTACAGGGAAGGATCGGTCAGACGATAGGAAGCGCCGTCCAGGAGCTCCGCCGCGCCGGCGTCCAAAAGCGCCTGCAGGTGGCTGGGATAAATTTGGACGGCATACTGGCCCAATTTGCGGTAAAGCGCCCGGCTGGGCCGCCCGGCCTGCAGCTGGGCGATGAGGGGCTGGCTCTCTTGCAGGGAGAGATAGAGGGTGACGGTGGGGGAGTCGATCAGGTGAAACTGCTCCGCCACGGTGGCAAACGGGAGAGCGCAGCCCTGGTAACCGCGGCGGAAGGCGTCCAGGATCCCCTTTTGATCCAGAGCGGCGTCGCCCTTCAGGGTGCGGTAAAAGAAAAAATAGGCTTCGATGGCCTGCGGGCTGGCCGGATCGGCAAAGTGCGACAGCACATTGCGGGTGGAATCCACATTGGGCCGGATCATGGCCGGGGCGCGCTGGCCTTCCAGACGGAAAATGGTGACCAGGCTTTCGGCAGCAGGGCGGAGCCCTTCCCGGTTGCAGCGGCCCGCCGTCTGCAAAATGGAATCGAGGCCGGCTTCTTCCCGCCAGGCGGCAGGAAAATCCACGTCCACGCCTGCTTCGATCAAAGAGGTGGAGACCACCCGGCAGGGTTTGCCGTCCAGCAGGCGGGCGTGGATCTCGTTCAGGAGGCGCTTGCGGTCGGCAGGGCAGAGCAGGGTGGTCAGGCAATAACGCCCCTCCGTTTCCAGCATGGCATAGAGCTTTTGCGCTGTGGAGCGGCGATTGACCACACACAGGGTCTGCGGCTGGGCATTCAGCCGGCTGGCAAGCGCTTCTTCGGACAAGGCGCCGGCCTGGCACAGGGTGGTGCGGTGGAAAAAGTCGTAGAGGGACTGGGTGTCCGGGCAGAGCTCCTGCATCGAGAGGCGGGGCGCCAGCTGCGCGAACAGAGGCTGCAGGGCCGGCTGCGTGGCGGTGCAGAGCACAGCGGTGACGCGGTAGGACTGCACCAGCTGCCCGATGGCTTCCACACAGGGCAGCAGAGCGTGGACGGGCAGGGTCTGCGCTTCATCGAAAATCACGACGCTGTTGGCAATGTTGTGCAGCTTGCGGCAGCGGGACGGCCGGTTGCTGTAGAGGGACTCAAAAAACTGCACCGCTGTGGTGACGATCACAGGCGCATCCCAATTCTCTGTTGCAAGGGATTTGCGGTAAAGTGCGGCATCGACCGCATCGTCGCTGGCAGAGTAGTCCGCGCCGGAGTGGTGTTCAAGGACATTTTCGTCCCCCAGGATGCTCCGAAAGGTTTCGGCGGTCTGGTCGATGATGGACGTGTAGGGGATCACATAGATGACCCGGGACAGGTTGTGAGCTACGGCGTGGGCAAGGGCAAAAGCCAGAGAGGAAACGGTTTTGCCGCCGCCGGTGGGGACCGTCAGGGTATAAAGGCCGGCGGGCCGTTCCCGACCGGCATCAAGGCAGCGCTGCAGGATCTCACAGCGCTTGCGGTTCAGCGCGTTGGAAGGGTTCAGCCAGGGGGCAATGTGCTGCCGCAGCTTCTGAAACAAGTCGGAGAGGGGCGCATACCCGCCGCGCGGCGCAGGCTCTTCCCGCATAAAGGCTTCGGTGTCCAAAAAGTCGGCGTCTACCAGGCAGGAATAGAGCATTCGGGTGTAAAAGGCTTCGCTGAGATTGTCGGGCGCGATCTGCGCCGGGCGCTTTGCGCTTGAAAGGCTGGGCTGGACCTCCCGGGACCAGGTTTCGCAGGGCTCGACGGCTTTTTTGAGCCGTCCGAATAAGGTGGGCATCTCGCTGCGGTCGGTGGAAGAACCGCCATCCGGCAGGCCGCTGTGGTGGCCGGCAATGGCGAAGGCAACTTCCGGCTGCCGCAGGCGGAACGCTTCCTGCGCGCCGGCGGTGGAATGGTCCACCGTACAGCTGCTGCCCTGCAGACGACTTTGAAAGGCCTCGCTGTATTTGCCGATGTCGTGGAGCATCCCGGCCAGGCGGGCCTGCTCGTCGCCCCCAAAGGGGAGAGCAAACTGCCCGGCCAGGGCCGCGGTGCCTTCCAGGTGCTCCAGCACCGTCTGCACACGGCTCTTATCCTCGGACAGATGCGCAAGAAAGGCGGTTGAATGTTGGCTTTGCACGATGATTTTCACCCTTTCTGATAAATTGGGAAGGAACAGGAGCTTTGCTAAATATAAGATAACACTTTAAAAGGGTTATAAAAAGGACTTTTATGAAAAAATTGAATGAAAAGACGGCGAGATGTATGCAGAATGTCAACTAAAATGATACACCCTGGGGGTTAGTCGGCCGCCGGCAGCGCCATGGCGTCGGCCAGTTCCGCCTGGATGATCCGGCGCAGATCCTGCGCCGCGGGCGGCAGGGTGCGGGCGGCGTGGCAGGCCAGCAGCAGATAGAGGGGCCTTGGAGGGTCGAAGGCTGCGCAGCGGTCGTGGTGGGCGCGCTCCAGCAGGCTCCTGCTCTGCGCGAAGGGTGGAGCCTTTCTCGGCCAAAAGCTGCGGCCGCGGCAGAAAGCAGGCCGGCAAAGGGTCTCCGGCCTGCCACCCGGCAGGGGCGCCGTCGGGGCCGAAACAGTAGACCAGCTCGGTGACGTCAAGGACATCACATTGCAGTAGCGGATGGGTGCTGGCGGCGGAGAGCAGGACGCCGAAGTCGGCGGAGGAATTGCCGAGAGCCTCCAGCGTCTGCGCTTGATCCTGCTCGGCGATCACAAAAGAGAGCTCCGGGTGGAGCCTGCGAAATGCGGGCTCCACTTTTTTGCGCAGAAGACCCGAAAACATGGGGTCGCAGCTGAGATAGAGCCGCCCGCCCCGGCCGTCGTGATAGGCCTTGGCCCGGGCGAACATCTCCCGCTCGATGTGCAGGATGTTGCGCGCGCCGTTGACGAACACAGCACCCGCCGCGGTAGGCCGCAGGCGGTTGTGCTCCCGCGAAAAGAGCGGCATCCCGACGGTCTCCTCTACCCCGCGCAGATAGCGGGAGAGGGCGGACTGGGCAAGAAAAAAGCGCTCCGCCGCGCCGGAGAGGCTCTTTTCCTCCACGATGGCGGTCAGATACTCCATCACCTTGTTGTCAAGGCTCAGCTCCTGTGCCGCTCCGCGGGTGGGACCCGCGTCGCCGGCTTTGCCTTCCGGATGGCCGGCTGCGGTTTCGGGTGCGGCGGCTTCCTCCCGGAGCTGGCGCACAAAGGGGGTGTCTGCCGCCTGGTAGCGCGGGTCGGTCAGGCGTTCCTCGACCAGAAGGGCCGCCAGATAGCGTTCCGCCTGGGTGAGGGTATGCCCCAGCGGGTAGCGCAGATGGAGCGTCTGCTGGACCGGCGGGTCCAGGGGGCGGTAGACCAGTTCGTCGCAGGAAAAAACATGCACCCGGCTGACGAGCCCCACGCCGACGCCCTGGTGCAGCATGGAATCGACCAGCAGGACGTCGTCCGATTCAAATGCGACGACCGGCTGGAAACCGGCTGCCTGAAACAGGCTGTCCGCCAGGATGCGGATGCTGTGGCGGGGGCCCTGCAGGACAAAAGGGGTGTCCCGCAGATCCTGCAGGCGGATGGCATCTTGCTTGGCCAGAGGGTGGGCCGCCGGCAGAGAGACCAAAAGCTCTTCGTAGGCGACGGGGACATCCGCCGTCCCGGGGCTGGACGGCCCCGCGCCCAGGGCAAGGTCGATCTGCCCCCGGGCAATGGCCCGGGGCTGCTCGGCGGCATACAGCTCGGTCAGGCTGAGGGCGACATCGGGATAGCGGCGGGAAAAAGGGCGGTAGATCTTGCTGTATATGATCGCGCCGCGGTTGGGCGCGGTGGCCAGACGGATCTGGCGGCTGCGGCCCGTGACCTCTTTCATGGTCAGCAGCATCCGGCTCTGCTCATCCAGGATACGCTGGGCCGCGTCGATCACATCCCGGCCGACCGCGGTGGGATAAAGCCGCCGCCCATAACGCAGAAAAAGGGGAGAGCCAAAATTCCGCTCGCATTCGGATAGAAATTTGCTCAGCGCGGAGGGGGACACGCGCAGCGCCTGGGCGGCGTGCGACAGGTTGCCGAAGCCGGCGATGGTGGTGAGATAGTAATATTGCCTGGTGTTCACAGCAGACCTCCCAAAGGCTTGCATTTTTGCATCAGTATAACACGGCCGGGGCAAAGGCGCAACGATCTGTGACGAAAATGTTATGAAACGCACGACTTTTTGTGTATCGAAAACCGATGCGCGGCGCGTTATAATCAGGGCACAAGGTCAAAAACCCCCCACAAAGCGGCAGCAAGGGGGGAGGAAAGGGGACTATTGCTGTGATGTTTTTGGCAACAAAATATCTTCTGCCGCCACAGTGCGGGAAATGACCGGCGCAGATGCTCTGCGCCGCGAGATCCTCGCCCTGATCCGGCCGCCGCAGATCGGGCCAGGGCATATCCTGCTCCGGCCCGAAACGCAGCAGCCGCAGACCCGGCAGCTGCAGCAGGCCATCGACGCTTTGAGCGCAGCCGGCGGCGGTGTGCTGGAGCTGGCGGCGGGATGTTACCGCACCGGCGCACTCCATCTGAAAAGCGGCGTGGAGCTGCGGCTGGGCTCGCCCGGCACCCTGGTGCAGTTCATCGCCGGCGACCCGGAAGAACAGTATCCCGTGGTGTTTTCCCACTGGGAAGCCACCCCCTGCTACAATTACAGCGCCCTGCTCTACGCCTGCGATGCGGCGGACATTGCGGTCACCGGGTCCGGCGTGCTGGACGGCGGAGCCGATGCCTCCCACTGGTGGGACTGGCACCATCAGGTGGAAGAGGCCTGGTCGGAGGACCGGCCCGACCTGCAGGCGGCGGCCCGCACGGCTCTGCGCAGGATGAACGAAGAGGGCGTCCCGGTCGGGCAGCGGGTGTTTGGCAAAGGCTGCTGGCTGCGGCCCAATTTCGTCCAATTCATCCGGTGCGAGCGGGTGCTGATCCGGGGAGTGACCTTCCGGAACAGTCCCATGTGGCAGCTCAACCCGGTCCAATGCCGCAGCGTTACGGTGGACGGGGTCACCCTGTCCAGCCATGGGCCCAACAACGACGGCTGCGACCCCGAAAGCTGCCGGGGGGTCTGGATCCGGAACTGCCGTTTCGACACCGGCGACGACTGCATCAGCCTCAAGTCGGGCCGCGACCGGGACGGCCGGGAAGCCGATCTGCCCTGCACCGACATCCTGATCGAAAACAACGATTTTGCAGACGGCCACGGCGGCATCGCACTGGGCAGCGAGATGAGCGGCGGGATCCTGCGGGTCCTGGCGGATAACAACCGCTTTTCCAGCCCCAACCTGACCTACGCGCTCCGGCTCAAGACGAACGCCCGGCGGGGCGGCCGGGTGGAGCAGATCGTTCTGCGCAACAGCGTGATGGAGCACGTCCACGGGGCAGCCGTTCACGGCACCATGCTCTATGAGGACGGCCGTAGCGGCGACTTTCTCCCGCTCTTCCGCGACATTACCGTTGAAAACATCCGGGCGTCCGGCGGGGATTACGGGATCTTTCTGGAATCCTTTCCGGAGGTGCCCATCCGGGGCCTGGTGCTGCGCAACATCGTCATCGACGGCGTCCGCCGCCCGCTGCACGGCAGAAACTGGCAGGACGAGGTGGTCGAACAGGTCGTCATCAACGGCAAATCCTATCCCCGCCCCGATGGGGTGCGGATTCTGGGGGCGCCCAGCCCCGGCGCCGTAGTCGAGGCCAGGGCGTACAGCTGTGTGGCGGACAGCCCGTTCCTTTTCGAGTGGGAGTGCTCCTCCGACGGACAGCACTGGACCGGCTGCGGCACGGGCCCGCGGTTGGTCACGCCTTCGGTCCAGTGGCTGCGCCTCTGGGCCGAGCATCCGCCCGGATGCCGGGTGTGCAGCCGCCCCTATCGCGTCCTGCCTGCCCGGGCGGAAGGCGCAGCCGCCCGGCTGTATTGCCGCGGTATGCTGCCCGCCCCCGTGCTGGATCATGCCCAGCAGCCGGTGACGCGCGCCGAGCTGGCCCGAATGCTCCTGCCCCTGGCCGACCCGGACCGGACCGGGCCGCGCCCGGCCGATTGCGACGAGACCGCCGCCTGCCTGGCTTCGGCCAACGGCTTTCTGCCCCTGGAGGGAGGGCGTTTTTGTCCAGAGCAGACCGTCACCCGCCAGGAAATGGCGACGGTAGCCATGCAGGCCTGCGGGGTCAATTACCGCAACGCCTCCACCACCATGCCGGTCTGCGCCGATGTGGCGGAGGTGCCCGCCAACTACGGCACCAACATTGCCCGCGCGCTTTATTTTGGTTTTATGTCTCTGGATGAGCGGGGGCGCTTTGGCCCCGAGCAGCCGGTGACCCGAAAGGACGCCGCAGAGATCCTGGACCGTGTGGCCGACTTTGCCGGCCTGTAATCTTCAAACGAGGTGAAAACAATGCCGGAACGACCGTGTGGCCGACTTTGCCGGCCTGTAATCTTCAAACGAGGTGAAAACAATGCCGGAACGCTTGACCATCCAAATCAACGACCATGACAACATCGCCGTCGCGGTGCACGATCTGCCCGCCGGTACCAAACTGGAGGGCGGCCTCGTCACCCGGGACCCCATCCCCCAGGCCCACAAGATCGCCCTGCGGGACATCCCCGCCGGCGGCGAGATCGTCCGCTACGGGGTGGTGCTGGGTTATGCCAAGGCAGATATTCCTGCCGGCAGCTGGATCAACGAGCATATGCTCGACCTGCCCGAAAGCCCGGCCCTGACCGATATGCCCTGGGGCACCCGCATCAAGGCGGCGGAGGAACTGCCCGCCCCCACCCGCACCACCTGGCTGGGCTACCGCAACAAGGTGGGCCCCGCCGGCACCCGCAATCTGCTGGGGATCGTCACCACCGTCCAGTGCACCGCCGGCGTGCTGAAAGTGGCGGTGGAGCGGATCAAAAAAGAGCTTCTGCCGAAATACCCCCACGTGGACGGCGTGGTGGCCGTCACCCATCCCTACGGCTGTGGGGTCGCCATCAACGCGCCGCTGGCGTATCTGCCCATCCGTGCGGTGAGCAATCTGATCCGGCACCCCAACTTTGGGGGCGAGATCATGGTGGTGGGCCTCGGGTGCGAAAAGCTGACCTATGACCGGGTGCTGCCCCCCGAGGACATCACCCCCGAAAACGTCCTGACCCTGCAGGATTATGCCGGCCACGACGCCATGATGCAGGCCATCCTGGACATGGCCGACCGCAAGCTGCAAAGGCTCGACCGGCGCCGCAGGGAAGAGCTGCCCCTCAGCGAACTGCTGATCGGGATGCAGTGCGGCGGGTCGGACGCCTTCAGCGGCATTACCGCCAACCCCAGCGCCGGCTATGCCGCTGATATGCTGGTGCGGGGCGGCGCGACGGTGCTGTTCAGCGAGGTGACCGAAGTGCGGGACGGCGTGCATATGCTGGCCGCCCGCTGCGTCAGCGCCGAGGTGCGGGACAAGCTGGCCGCCGAGATGAAATGGTACGACGACTATCTGGCCGCCGGCGGCGTCGACCGGGACGCCAACCCCACCCCGGGCAACAAAAAAGGCGGCCTTGCCAACATTGTGGAAAAGGCGATGGGCTGGCGAGTCCCGCCACGAGGCATACCAGAAAGCCATCGCCGCTTTTATGGAAGAGCACGGCAACATCACGGTGAACCCAACCTTTTCGGCATGGACCCGTTGGGAAGATACCATGTCCACCAAATTCGTCGGCGGTGTGGCCGAAGATGTCTGCCAGGTCAACTGGAACTGGCTGTACAAGTATTCTGCCAACGCCCAGACCTTCCTGGATCTGAACAGCGTCTCCGATTACATCGACTTCTCTCAGTGGGACGAAGGCCCGATGAATGCCTGTTTTGTCGCCGACGCACAGCAGGCGGTGCCGGTGTCGATGACCGGCCGCATCTTTTACTGGAATATGACCACCTTCCAAAAAGCGGGCATCACCGAATACCCCAAAACCCTGGAGGAACTGTACGCCGCCGCTGAAACCGTCCAGGCTCAGCTGGGCGATGACTATTATCTTCTCTATTTGACCGGCTATGACCGGATGATCCTGATGGTATCCTACCTGGAATCCATGTATGGCAAAGACTGGGCCGATCCTGCCACATCTACGCTGAACTATACCCGGGAAGAGGTGGCCGAAGGCATGGATTTCATCCGAAGCCTGGTGGACCGCCATGTCGTGATGCCGTTGCCTGTATATTACGGCAACAATGGTTCCAGCTCCGCCAGCCAGTCCAGCGAGTGGATCACCGGTAAAATTGCCGGTATCCTTGAATGGGATTCGGCCGCCACCAAGTACCGGGATGCTCTGGATACCGATAACCGGGACGGCTTCACCGTTGGGGATGAAATCAAATTCGGCGACTACAACGGCGGGTTTACCAAAGTTTCGATGGGGCTTGCCATCACCCAGACCTGCCAGCACCCTGCCGAGGCTGCCATGCTGATCAACTTCCTGCTGAACGAAGATACCGGTGCATCCATCATGGGGTCTGAGTGCGGTATCCCTGCTTCCAAGGCGGGCCTGGCCTATGCCGAGGCCGCCGGGGCCATCGATCCGCTGGTGGAGGAGTCGAATGCCCGGGTCATGGATTTCTGCGCATTCCAGCTGGACCCCCTGTTTGAAGATGACACCCTGAAAGCGGAGGGCACCGGCGTCTACCAGCAGGTGTTCGATACGATGGACTACGACAACGCGCCCAGCAGCGACCTGGTCGAGCTGTTGCTTGACGGTATGCAGGCCGCCGGCTATACTGTTTGATGAAAATGCTATTGGTCGGGAAGGAGAATCTCACGATGAAAATTGGTTTTATTGGTCTCGGCATCATGGGCAAGCCCATGGCAAAAAATCTGCTCAAGGCTGGATATACGGATCTGCTGGTCAACAACCGCAGCCAGGCTCCCATCCAGGAGCTGGAGGCCGCCGGCGCCCGGGGTGCGACCCAGGCTGAGATCGGCGAAAGCTGCGACGTGGTCATCACCATGCTGCCCAACAGCCCCCAGGTCAAGGAGGTCATGCTGGGCGATGCCAACAACGGCGTTGCGTCCCACATGAAGCCGGGCAGCATCTTCATCGACTGCAGTTCGATCAACCCGGTCGCCTCCAAGGAGATCGCCGCCGCCCTGGCCGAGAAAGGGGTCGAGATGCTGGACGCCCCCGTCTCGGGCGGCGAGCCCAAAGCCATCGACGGCACCCTGTCCTTCATGGTGGGCGGCAAACAGGAGATCTTCGACCAATGCAAGGACATCCTCTCCGCTATGGGGGCCTCGGTGGTCCGCTGCGGCGAGGTGGGCGCCGGCAACACCACCAAGCTGGCCAACCAGATCATCGTGGCCTGCAACATCCAGGCTCTGGCCGAGGCTCTGACTCTGGCCCAGAAAGCGAGTGTGGACCCGGCTTCGGTCTTTGCCGCCATCAAGGGCGGCCTGGCCGGCTCCACGGTCATGAACGCCAAGGCCCCCATGATGATCGAAGGCAACGACAAGCCCGGCTTCAAGATCGACCTGCACATCAAAGATCTGAACAACGTCCTCGACTGTGCCCACGCCGTGGGCGCACCGGTGCCTATGACCGCCGAGGTGCAGGAGATCCTGCAGTGGCTGCACAACCGCGGCGAGGGCCAGAAGGACCACAGCGCCATTGCCCACTACTATGAGTACCTGACCGGCATCGAGATCGGCCGCTGAGCGGCGCGTCTGAGGAGGACAAAACAATGCAGACCGATTTTATGAAAGGCGTCGTGGTCCCCATCCTGACCGTCATTGACGAAAACGAGCGGATCGACGAGGACGGCCAGCGCGCCCAGGTGGACTATGTCATTGAAGGTGGGGTCAGCGGCATTCTGGCGTTTGGTTCCAACGGCGAGTTCTACATGGTGGAAGAGGACGAGATGGAGCGCGGCCTTAAGATCATGGTGGATCAGGCCGCCGGCCGGGTGCCGGTCTACTTTGGCATCGGCGCCATCAGCACCCGAAAGTGCTGCCGCCTGGCCCGTATGGCCGTCCAGAACGGCGCGGCCGCCGTCAGCGTCCTGCAGCCCATGTTTCTCAAGCCCACCTACGACGAGCTGTACAACCACTTTAAGACCATCGCTGAAAGCGTCCCCGAAACGCCGGTGCTGCTCTACAACAACCCCGGCCGGGTGAGCTACACCCTCAGCGCCCGGCTGGTGGACGAGCTGGCCCACAACGTGCCCAACATCGTGGGCATGAAGGACACCAGCGGCGACATCACCCAGACGGCAGAGTTCATCCGCCGCACCCGGGACGTGGGCTTCAAGGTCTTTGGCGGCAAAGACACCCTGTTGTACGCCAGCCTCTGCCACGGGGCGGTGGGCGGCGTCTGCACCGCGGCCAACTTCATGCCCGAGCTGATCACCGACGTTTACAACAAGTACGCCGCCGGCGACCTGGCCGGCAGCCTGGAGGCCCAGTTCAAGCTCGACCCGGTGCGGCTGTCGATGGACGCGG
>ERZ1090863.1047-NODE-1048-length-12944-cov-6.469160_pt1 | contig 12944 bp, 12 predicted proteins | sample MGYA00478480_ERZ1090863 | MGnify/ENA primary metagenome ERZ1090863 (study PRJEB33644, sample SAMEA5815746) | chicken gut metagenome | biome: Chicken; feature: Gastrointestinal Tract; material: Caecum | place: Ireland | collected 2019-01-01 | study: A study of...
CTGTATAGACCTGAGGGGCCTTTGTAGTAGCCATGTAGATCTTTGCCCCGGGATTTTTCTCCAGGAAATCCTGGTAATTCAGATAAGTGGTCACATCCAGGTCCTTCCAGTAATCCATCCCCGCTCTTTTAATCGCCTTTTCATTCAATTTGAATCCCAAAGGCTCGATAAGGTGGAGCCGGGTTCCTGTAGCCACACAGGTTCTTCCGATATTTCCCGTATTTGAGGGGATCTCCGGCTCATATAATACAATATTCAGCTTTGCCATTTTCTCTTCCTCTGTTACTGATAGATTTTGTACAGCTCATCGCTCTGAGGCTTATCCAGATATCTGGTATCCTCTCCGTTTCTTAAGATCCGTTCATTTCCTGAAGTAGCTTTTCCCACTACAGAAGCAGGGATCCCTGCCTGTTTCAGCTTCTCTGCCAGACCGTATCCGTCGTCTGCGGCGATCATCATAGAACCGCTGGACATAAGAATATAGGGGTTCAGACCCAGGGCCTCGCATACCTCCACAGTCTCCTGACGGATAGGGATCTTCTTCAGATCAATATCCAGTCCCACTCCGGAACCGCTTCCCATTTCCCAGAGGGCACCAAAGACGCCTCCTTCTGTAATATCATGCATGGCGGAAATACTCCACTCCCTGGCGATCTTCGCCTCGGGGACCACAGACAGGTACTGGTCAAAATTCTTGGCTGTCTCCACAAAGGAAGGGGCAAACTTTTTCAAAAGCTCCTCTTCCTTTTCTTTTGCCGCCACAGAGGTTCCTTCCAGGCCGATCCATTTAGTGATCAGGATATCCTGTCCCGGCTTTACAGAAGCTGTGGTTAGGATATTTTCCTTCTTCATTTTTCCCACTCCCGTAAGAGAGATCAGAGGCTGCTTTACTACCTGGGTGATCTCTGTATGGCCGCCCATTACTTCCATGTTCAGCTCTTTGCAGGCGCCTTCCACCCCCCGCATCATTTCTTTCAATTCTCCCTCCTGGGTATCCGGAGTAAGGAGAATGGTCAGCATGATCCCCAGAGGATCTGCGCCGGAAGCTGCCAGATCATTGGCAGTTACATGGACGCTGTGCCTGCCGATATCTTTGGTAGTACCTGTTATGGGATCTGAGGAAAGGACAAAAACCTCTCCTTCTCCCAGCTCCACTACCGCACAGTCCTGACCTACCGCAGGGCCTACCAGCACCTCGTCTCTTCTGTGTCCTACTTCTTTCAAAACGGAACGTATCAGCATAGGTTCCGGTAATTTTCCAATCTTCATCTTCCAAACCTCCGATCAAAGGTTACAAAAACCCATCGCTTTTTCTTATAACGCATATGCCGCCAGAGGCACGACCATAGCCAGTACAATAATGATCGCCAGTACAGCCGCAAAAATCTGCTGTTTTTTCGAATCTTTCCTGTTTTTCATATTCTCTACCTCACAATCTTTCCATAAGTTCCCAAGATCCTGTCGATCAGCCGGGAAGCTTCATTTTTTGTCAGACTCTCCGGCTCTACATCAAGGTTTATTCTATGATATTTTACCAGATCCTGCAAGTAACGTTTTTGTGCCGGCGTAATGGGGCTCTGGCGTTTCACCTTATAGATCAGGGTTTTAGGTTCAAACAGTTCCGGAGACTTTTCCACAAACTCTGTCCGCAGTCTTTCATAAAGACGGAAAGTGGTGAGAGCATCTTCCAGAGCTCTGTGTGCCTCCTGCTGGGGGATCTGATAGTACTGCCGCAGGCTCTGAAGGCTTCTGCTCTCCAGATCCGGGAGAAGGACCCTGGCGATCTTTAAGGTATCCATTCCCTGTTTTTCAAAGGGCATCCCCATATTCACCGCACTGTGCTTTACAAAACTGTAGTCAAACATCAGATTATGCCCCAGAAGAGGCAGTTCTTCGCAGAATTCCAGCAGTCCCTTTACTGCCTCCTCCACAAAGGGCTGTCCTTCTACCATCTGATCATTGATCCCGGTAAGGTCTGTGATCCTTTCCGGGATCTTTATCCGGGGATCCACCAGGAGACTGTAGGTTTCCTGCACCTCCCCGTCTCTGATCTTCGCCGCTCCGATCTCAATGATCCTGTCTTTCTTCGGTTCCAGACCTGTGGTCTCCAGGTCCAGAGATACATATTCTCTCATAGTTATTTCCCGCTTTTCTTTCTTTGATGAAGGGCCTTATACTCTGTACAGTAGTTTGTCAGAAAACACTCCTCACATTTTGGAGATCTGGCAAAGCAGATCTGACGGCCAAAGGTGATGATCTGTATATTGTAAAGAATCCAGTGATCCTTTGGAAGCACCTTCATCAGGTCCTGCTCGATCTTTTCCGGATCGGTCTCTTTGGTAAGGCCCAGCCGTCTGGAAATCCTTTTTACATGGGTATCTACTACTACGCTGGGTTCATGAAAAATATTCCCCCGGATCACATTGGCAGTTTTTCTTCCCACTCCGGGAAGGCTTACCAGATCCTCCAGGCTTTTGGGGACTTTCCCGCCGAATTCCAGGCAGATCTTTCTGGCGCAGCCGATGATATTTTTCGCCTTGTTGTGATAAAACCCTGTAGGCTTGATATCCTGCTCCAGTTCTTCCAGATCTGCTTTGGCAAAAGCCTCCATATCCGGATATTTCTTAAACAGATCCTTGGTCACCACATTTACCCGGGCATCAGTGCACTGGGCGCTGAGCATAGTAGCCACAAGAAGCTGCTCCGGAGTCTCATAATTCAGATAACATTTATATTCTCTGGTATAAACCTGGTCCAGTTTTTCCAGGATCTCTTTCGTTCTTTTTGAAGCCATTTTTCACCTGCTTTCTAAAGTTCCACCTGACAGGCCAGCCCGTCATTAGTAAGGGGATCTCGTTTCTGATAATCAAACAGCACCGGATAAAATCCCTGTTCCTTCTTTCCTTCCAGCACATCCCAGGTAAAGATTTCCAGGTGGGTCATCTTCTCCATCTGCCGTGAAGTAAACTGTTCGTACCCTGTAAGGTATCGTGGATTTTCTTTCTCTCCCTCATAAAAAGCCTGGATCTTCTCCTTATAAGGATCTCTTTTTGCCGCCCAGGAAGGTCTGGTCTTCATATTCTCTCTGGCATAAAGGTCAAAGATCATCAGCTCCTTATAAAATTCCAGAGAATCTGTTCCTCTTTCTTCCAGGAATTCCAGAAGGATCTCATATCTGCGGATCCTGGAATGAGACAGGGTGTCATAGCCTTTCTCCTCATAAAAAGCTCCCAAAGCCTCATAAAAAGTAAATGCATCAGGAAACTCCCTTACCACAGCTTCCACAGTATGGGAAAACTGTCCGCTGTTATAATAGATCTCCACCATTTCCTCTACACTCTTCAGCCGGATAATGTCCCCGTAGGAAAGCCATCGGGTCTTTAAAACCTCATAGGGTTCCTTGTCTTTATACAGACAGCCGTAATCTCCGGCTTTCTCATGCATATAAGATCCCTTCAGCACTTTCAGGAAACCCAGCTGGAGCTGCTGAGGCGCCAGGGCATATACCTGGTTAAAAGACCTGGCAAAACTGGTGTAATCCTCCCAGGGAAGACCGGCGATCAGATCCAGATGCTGGTGGATATTCCCACCCTCATGAACAGCCTGAACTTTAGCAGCGATCTTCTCAAAAGAAGCATATCTGCGGATCTCTTTCAGAGTCTTCTCATTCGTAGACTGGACGCCGATCTCCAGCTGGATCAGCCCCGGACGCATAGTACGGATCAGAGCGATCTCCTTCTCTGTGAGAAGATCTGCGCCGATCTCAAAATGAAAGTTGGTCACCCCATTATCATGGTCCTGGATATACTGCCAGATTTCAAGAGCATGGCGCTCCTGGCAGTTAAAAGTTCTGTCCACAAATTTCACCTGAGGAACTTTGGCCTCCAGGAAAACCTTCAGTTCCTTTTTCACCAGATCCAGGCTTTTAAATCGGAGTTTTTTGTCTACTGAGGACAGGCAGTAGCTGCAGGAAAAAGGACAGCCTCTGCTGCTCTCGTAATAAAGGATCTTATGAGAAAAGGAAGAAAGATCCTCATAAGGGAATACCAGCCGGTCCATATCCAGGACTTCCGGAAAGCCGGAATTTACGGTTCCCTCTTTTCCCCGGAAACATATCCCGGGAATCTTGTACAATCCCTCTTCCTCTTTTTGCTTCACATAATGTTCTGCCAGTCTCCGGAAAGTCTCCTCTCCTTCCCCCAGCATAACGCCGAAGACTTCCGGCATTTCCTTAAGAAAATTTTCCGGATCGTAAGATACCTCCGGACCTCCTGTCCAGATAATAGTATCCGGCAGGATCTTGCGGATATCCCGGATCAGTTCTTTTACATAAGAAATGTTCCAGATATAACAGGAAAAACACAGAACCTCTGGGGCCCTGTGGTATATATCTTTCAATATCTGGTCTTTTTCCTGGTTAATGGTATATTCTCTCAGAGAGATCCTCTGGGAGAATTCCCGGCAGTAAGCCCGAAGGCTGTAGACTGCCAGGTTTGTATGAATATATTTTGCGTTTACTGCCGCAAGCAGAATATCCATGTTTGTTCTCCTTTTGTTTACTTAGAAAAGACTTCCGATCTGGAATACCAGCACAGCCGCCACATAGGCCAGAAGCAGCTGGAATACCACCATTTTCAGTGTCCAGGACGTAGAATGGGTCTCCTTCCTGATGGTGGCAAGAGTTGCCACACAGGGAGTATACAGCAGACAGAACACCATCAGTGCATAAGCGTTCAGCGGTCCGAAACCAATGGCTCCCAGAGCGCCGGAAAGAGTTGCCATTCCTTCCGGTGAACTGATGTTGTTCACGCCGTAAAGTACGGAGAAGCTGGAAATTACCACTTCTTTCGCAGAAAGTCCTGAGATCAGGGCCACCACGATCTGCCATGCGCCCAGTCCCGCCGGTACCAGCACCGGAGCCAGGACCTTACCGATCATAGCCCCAAAGCTTGTGGTCACATCACTGGTCATACCCTGGAAGTTATAGTTCAGGATAAACCAGATCACAATAGAAGCCACAAAGATCGTTGTTCCTGCTTTTGTCAGATAATCCTTTACTTTTTCCCATACATAGATCCGGATAGTCCTGGGATTCGGCACCTTATAATCCGGCAGTTCGATCAACAGAGGCACCTTCGTGTCTGTCTTCCACACCTTACCGATGATCAGGGCCAGTAAAATGGCTACGATCAGACCCAGGGCGTAGAGGGAAAAGGCTACGATCATTGCAAATTTTCCGAAAAACACACTGGCAAACAGCACATAAATAGGAAGCCGTGCAGAACAGGACATAAATGGTGTAAGAAGAATGGTCTTCTTCCTGTCCTCCTCATTTTCCAGGGTCCTGGAAGCCATTACCGCCGGCACTGTACAGCCGAAGCCCAGCACCATAGGCAGAAATGCCTTACCGGAAAGGCCTACCTTTCCCATGATCCCGTCCATAACATAAGCCACTCTTGCCATGTATCCGCTGTCCTCCAGGAAAGCCAGGGCCAGGAACAGGATAAAGATATTGGGAAGGAAAGTAAGGATTCCTCCTACTCCGGACATGATACCGTCCACCACCAGTGAACAGACCCAATCAGAAGCGCCAATGGCTGTAAGCGCTGTTCTGGCCGCGCCAAAAGCCCAGTCCAGTCCGATCTCAAACCAGCCTTTAATAGCGTCTCCCACTGTAAAGGTCAGGAAAAATACCAGCGCCATGATACACAAAAACACCGGAACTCCCGCCACCGGATGGGTCAGGATCCTATCCGCTTTTTCTGTCATAGACTGACGGTTTCCTTTATAGAATACACATTCCTCTATGATCTCTTCAATATAATTATACTTTTCATTAATGATCTGTTTCTCATAATTCTTATCCGCAATATCTGAAATATCCACCGGCTGTTCTTCGATGATCTGTTCATCATTTTCCAGTATCTTGATACTGTGCCACCGGAGATTTCTGCTTTCCGGATACTGTTTCTGTATCCGGCCGCTGATCTCTTCGATCTTTTACTCTATCTCAGGAGAATATTTCACTAGCGGATCCGCTGTCTGCTCTTCTTAATGATGGTCTACCGCATGGAGAAGCACATCCAGACCGGTGCGTTTTCTTGCGGAAACCGGCACCACGGGAATGTTTCCCAGCAGCTCGGGAAGACGGTGAAGATCGATCTCCATACCTCTTTCTTCCACAATATCCATCATGTTCAACGCCACTACCACCGGTTTTCCAAGCTCCAGAAGCTGAAGAGTAAGGTACAGATTCCGTTCCAGGGCTGAGGCGTCTACCACATCCACGATAATATCCACTTCATCTCCCAGAATCACTTTTCTGGAAACCTTTTCCTCCATGGAATAAGACGTCAGACTATAAATTCCCGGAAGATCGATCAGCCGCATTTTTCTGCCTTTATATTCGGTCTCCCCTTCTTTTTTCTCTACCGTAACCCCCGGCCAGTTTGCCACCTTCAGATTGGCTCCTGTATAGGCGTTGAAAAGGGTGGTCTTTCCGCAATTGGGGTTTCCCGCAAATCCTACACGTATCTCACTTTTCATCTGTCAGTTCCTCCACTTCTATCCCCTGGGCAATATCGTTTCCAAGAGCCCAGCGGCTTCCCCGCACCTTGATAATGGTGGCTCCATTTCGTTTACGGTTCAGCACCCGGACTCTGGTCCCCTCCAGGATCCCAAGGGCCTCCAGACGGCGGAGGATCTTTTCATCTTCCCGGACATCTGCCACCCGGAAATCTTTCTCAATAGGTGTCTCATTTAATTTCATCCAGCCAACATCTCCTATCTTTTGTGTCCTTTTATCTGGTTACATTCCGCAGCCAGCGATAGCTCTTATATCTCCAGAGGGAGAAAGGAATCTTGATCACCTCGTCGCTGCACAGCAGGATATAGACCCACGGCATGGGGATTCCTATGACAAAGGCTCCTACTGCCGCTCCCACAATAGAGCAGAGCCACATAACTCCCACATCCAGAAAAAGTCCGAACCTGGTATCTCCCCCTGCCCGGAGCACCCCTACTACAATGGTGCTGTTTAAAGACTGACCGATCACATAATAGGACATGATCACCATCATGGCAGACAGATAACTTTTTGCCAGCGGGGTCAGTTTCAGGAACAGAGGCAGCAAAGGCGAGATCGCCAGGATCACCACAGCTCCGCCGATGCCGCAGATAATGGAAAGTTTCACAAAACGCTGCCCATACTCTCTGGCCAGATCTTCTTTCTTCTCTCCAATGGCCTTGCCGATCATAATGGCTGTAGCACTGGAGATACCGAAACCAATGACCATAGACAGCTGTCTGCACACCTGGGTTACTGAATGGGCCGCTACCGCAGCACTTCCCAGATGTCCTACAATGGCAGAGATGGCTGCCATTCCCGCTCCCCAGGCAAACTCGTTTAAAAGTACCGGAAAAGCATAGGTAAAGAAGTCTCTTCCCAAAGCCTTATCTCTCACAAAGAAATCCCGGATATGGATCTTTACCACATCATTCTTTTTCTGTGCGTAATACACTACTATGATAACCTCAATAGCCCTGGAAAGCAAGGTTCCTAGGGCGGCTCCCGCGGAGCCCATAGCCGGACATCCCAAAAGTCCGAAAATAAAGATGGAGTTTAAAATAATATTTGCACAAAGAGAAACCCCATAAACCACGGTAGCGATCACTACCCGCTCAATACTCCGGATAATATTCAGGTACACGTTAGTAAAAGCCGACAAAATATAAGAAAAGCCTACAATTTTCAGGTAAGAAACCCCTTCTGCGATAATCGCCGGATCTGAAGTAAAGATCAGCATGAGATACTGGGGAAAGAAAATCGCTCCCACTGCAAATACGATACCTGCAGCGATAGAAATACGGAAAGACATTCCCATTACTTTTTCTATAGTCCTGGTATCCTTTTTCCCCCAGTACTGGGCAGTCAGCACACAGGCCCCGGAGGTCAGCCCGAAAAACAGCAGGCTGAGGATAAAATATACCTGATTAGCCAAAGAAACGCCGGAAAGAGCAGTCTCTCCCACTCTTCCCAGCATGATCACGTCTGTAGAAGTAACTCCCACATTGATCAGATTCTGTACCGCCATAGGCATGACCAGACGAAATACGTCTTTGTAAAATCTTCTGTCTTCTATACTCATGTTCTTTTTTATGAATGTCATCTTAAGTTCTTTATATCCTTACAGTGTAATCTCCCCGTCAAAGACCACCTCTGCCGGGCCGGTCATATACACCAGGTTCTCCTTTCTGTCCCAGAATATTTTCAGATCGCCGCCTAAAAGATGTACGGTTACTTCTTCATCTGTATAACCGTTCAGCACACTGGCCACAGTCACTGCACAGGCTCCTGTGCCGCAGGCCAGAGTCTCCCCGCTGCCTCTCTCCCAGACACGCATTTCCACCGTATGTCTGTCTATCACGCAGACAAATTCCGTATTTACACTTTCCGGAAAAGCCTTGCTTTTTTCAAACCAGGGACCGATCTCCTCGATCTTCAGATTTTTTACATCCTCCACATAAACTACTGCGTGAGGATTTCCCATGGAAACCGCTGTCACCTCGTAGATTTCCTGATTTACGTTCAAAGGCTGGCTGATCACCGGACTTTTTGGATAGATCATAGGGATCTTCTCTGTTTCCAGGATAGGGGATCCCATATTTACCCGGACTTCCTTCACCTTTCCATCTTTCACAGTCAGCTCCAGATATTTCACACCGCTTTTGGTGTCTACTGAGATACTGGTCTTATCAGTGAGCCCATAATCATAGACATACTTGGCCACACAGCGGATGCCATTGCCGCACATAGCTCCCTGGCTGCCGTCCGCATTGTACATCTCCATCTCAAAGTCTGCTTTTTCTGATGGTTTGATCAGGATCAGGCCGTCGGATCCGATACCGAAATGCCGGTCGCTGACCTTTATAGCCACTTCTGAAGGATTGTCTATTTTCTCTGTAAAACAGTTTACATAAACATAGTCATTCCCGATTCCCTGCATCTTCGTAAACTTCATATTGATACCTCCCGTATTCTGAATTTTCCAAAGGAAAAGAGGGCCTCTTTTCTCTAAGATACCCTCTTCCTTCACTTTGCTTTATCATAGCAATCTGTATTTCATTTGTCAACGGGAGAACCGTCCTTTTCCGCTGTCTGCAGACAACTTTCTCTGCCTTACTTTAACAGGTAGCTCCGCCGGTCTCATGAAGTTTCGCTTCCAGGATCTCCTGTTTTCTCTCCAGGATATCATCTGAGAGCAACTGTGCTTCCACATTTTCAAATCCCAGTCTCTCTACAGTCTCTGCAAAACGTTCGCCGGTCTTGCCCTGCTCTCTGTAGAGAAGGATGGCTTTTTCCACCAGCTTGATGATCTCTTCCTTAGAAGTAAAGATCTTGTTCAGAGTCTTGCCCATGGCGATCTTCTTGCCCCATCTTCCACCGATATAAACCTTATATCCGTTAGTTCCGTCTTCAATAGCGTCAAAATGGCAGCTTCCGATACATCTTCCGCAGTTGATGCATTTGTCTTTGTCGATCTCCATAAGACCGTCTACAACTGACACAGCTCCCACCGGACAGGCTTTGACTACGCCGCATTTTTTACAACCATTGCAGAGGTCCTCATCATAATTGGGGATCATCTGTCCGATAATACCCAGGTCATTTAAGTTCGGTTTTACACAGTTATTTGGACATCCGCCAACAGCGATCTTAAATTTGTGAGGCAGCTTTACTCCGTGATATCCTACATAAAACTTCTCATGGATCTCTTCAGAAAGAGCAAAAGTATCGATCAGTCCATACTGGCAGGTAGTTCCTTTACAGGAAACTACAGGGCGGACCTTGGAGCCGGTTCCGCCGGTGTCCAGTCCTGCCTCCTGGATAAAGGCCCGGAATTCATCGATCTTCTCATAAGGGATCCCCTGAACTTCCACAGTAAGACGTGTGGTATATGTAACATTTCCGTTTCCGAATTTCTTTGCAGCCTCTCCGATAGCGATCTGCTGATCAGCGGTGATCTTTCCGTTTCTGGTCACGATCCTTCCGGAAAAATTATCTGTGCCTTTGTTGCTGAGAAAGCCCAGAGCTTTCACTCTCTTTTCATCTTCTTTGCTTACGGTAAGTGTTGCCATAAAAATTTCCTCCTGTATTCTTTTTTGATACTTCTCTTCTTTACTCTTCTGTAGACAGCTCTGTGCCGTTAAACGTAGTTCCGCCCTCCAGGACTTTGGTGTTAGTATAACCATAATATTTCAGACGGTTCTGAAGGAGATAAGCCCGTTTTCCTTTGGTGCATACCAGAAGGAGTTTTTCTTCTTTGTCATGTCCAGGAAGCTCTCCCTCTACCTCTGCAGGATTGATAAACTCTGCTCCTTCGATAGCCGGAGCCAGACCTGCATCCAGAATGGTGTAGCCTGCTGCCTTTCCTTCCTGGAATTGTGCGGGAGTGAAGGAATCCAGCTTACCCTCCATCTTGTTGATCAGAACATTGATAGTATGGTCAAAGGGATGAATAGCAGTAGAGAATGGAGGCGCATAGGCAAAATCCAGATCTTTCAGCTGATATACGGTAGCCTTCAGGCTAATGGCCGTCACGGCAATATCTACCATCTTATCTACCGCGCCTTTTCCCAGCACCTGGATCCCCAGGAATTCTCCTGTAGTCTTATCTGCGATCATCTTCACGATAAAGTTTCCTGCGCCGGGATAATAATGGGCTTTGTCATCCACCACGGTAGTCACGGTGATCACATCATGGCCTTCTGCCCTGGCTGCTTCTTCGTTAAGACCGGTGCGGCCTGCATTCAGTCCCGGAAGCTTTACTACTCCTGTTCCCAGGACTCCCGGATAAGACAGATCTGCTCCTGCCAGGTTCTGTGCAGCGATCCTTCCCTCGATATTCGCAGAAGATCCCATAGGAGACCAGGCTCTCTTGCCTGTCATCCGGTTGGTGACCATTGCGCAGTCTCCAAGAGCATAGATATCCGGATCGTTCGTCCGCAGATGATCGTCTACTAAAATAGTATGGTTCGGCGCCAGCTCCAGGCCCGTTCCCTCCAGAAATCCTGTGTTGGCACGGATCCCCAGAGACATGATCAGGGCATCTGCCTTAATGGCTCTGCGGGAAGTCTTTACCTTTTCCACAGACTCTGTGCCTTCCACACCTTCCAGTCTTGTATTAGTCATAGCCATGATGCCGTTGTCTGCCAGATAATCTTCCACATAACCTGCCATTTCCGGATCAAATCCCGGCATGATATGAGGCGCCATATCGATGACCGTGGTGCGAACCCCTCTGTTCATAAGGTTTTCCGCAACTTCCAGACCGATAAATCCGCCTCCGGCGATCACTGCCCGTTTGATCCCGCCGGACTCTACCGCTTTTCTCAGATCTTCCGCATCCTGAGGGGTGCGCATAAAGAAGATATTTTTCAGGTCTTTTCCTTCAATAGGAGGTGCAATGGGAGAAGCTCCTGTTGCAATGACCAGCTTGTCGTAAGCATACTCCTGTGTTTCCCCTGTTTTAACATCCCTGGCTGTTACCTTTTTTCCCTCTCTGTCAAGAGCTGTAACTTCTATACCGGTCTTCACCTCAGCGCCGGTAAGCTTTGCGAAAGCCTGGGGAGTATTTACAATAAGCTGGCTCCTCTCATGGATCACATCTCCTACATAATAAGGAAGTCCGCATCCTGCATAAGAAATATCTTCACTTTTTGTCAGGATCAGGACTTCTGTTCCCCTGTCTTCTCTTTTTAATTTTGCAGCTACTTTTGTACCAGCTGCCACACCGCCGATAATAAGAACTTTCATGATCATTCTCCTCTTTTCTTCTGTTCTGCCTTATGGCATTTTCTCGGTTGTCTTTATTATAACACTTGCAATAGTATAAGAAAAGAAATATAATTATATATAACTCATAGGTAACTCCTATGATGTCAGGGTCAAAAGGCCTAAGCCCACATGAGCTTGCTCATAAGTGGGCGAAGGGCCTTGGGACCCGCCCCGATATGAGCATAAAAGTGGGATGTATATCCCACGATATGCGAATATTGGGCAGGATTGCGTGAGTGTACAGCACAGAGCAATCCGTAGACATCATAGCTGGGGGCTTTTGCCCCCAATGTCCTAAGTACTAGAGGAGAATTTTTATGACCATACGCCATCTGAAAATTTTCATTACAGTGGCAGACACAGGGAAAATGAGCGCTGCTGCTGAGAAACTTTACATATCCCAGCCCTCAGTAAGTCAGGCGATCCGTGAACTGGAAGAGCATTATCACACCCTGCTTTTTGAGAGGCTCTCCAAAAAGCTGTTTATCACTGAAGCCGGGAAACGGCTCTACAACTATGCCAGGCCTGTGGTGACCCAGTTCGATCTGATCGAACAGAATATGTCCCAGGAAAGCCGGATAAAACGTCTGCGCATCGGGGGGACCATCACCCTCGGAGGCAGTATCCTCTCCTATATGATCCGGGATCTTAAAGAGGCCTGTCCCGATCTGGAGCTGTATTCTTATGTAAATAATACCAGGATCATTGAGCAGAAGCTGCTGAACATGGACCTGGATGTGGCAATAGTAGAAGGGCAGATAAAAAGTCCAGATCTGGTAGCCATCCCCATGGTCCAGGATATGCTGGTGCTGGTCTGCGGCACAGACCATCCTTTTGCGGGGAAATCCTCGATTAAAGTAACCGACCTGAACGATCAGCGCTTTGTTATGCGGGAATCCGGAAGCGGCACCAGAGAACTTTTTGAAACCTTTATCCGCCGTCACAATCTCCATATCCGGACAGCTTTCGAGGAAACCACGCCCGATGGTATCCGCAATGCGGTGAAGATCAACGGCTGTCTGGCGGTGATCTCTCTGCGGCTTCTGGAAAAGGATCTGAAGGACCATCAGGTCTATGTCTTTACCAGCTCCGGCCACGAATGGAACCG
>ERZ1090863.1049-NODE-1050-length-12929-cov-43.388147_pt1 | contig 12929 bp, 11 predicted proteins | sample MGYA00478480_ERZ1090863 | MGnify/ENA primary metagenome ERZ1090863 (study PRJEB33644, sample SAMEA5815746) | chicken gut metagenome | biome: Chicken; feature: Gastrointestinal Tract; material: Caecum | place: Ireland | collected 2019-01-01 | study: A study of...
TTCTGGAGGCCCCAAAATCGCGATGTAATAAGACTGATAAGAATTATACTGACCCAAGTGAGACTGATTCTTTCCTTTCGGGCGCAGCTGCCGGAACGGAATCCGAAGGGAAAAACGACCGCACCTTGTATCAGGAATATTTTTTCCGGCAGTTCAACTTCGATGCTCTGATTGCAAGCTATCCTGAAGATGAGGATATGCTGCGGGAGATGCTGGAACTGCTGGTGGACACGGTGTGCAGCAAGCGCCGGTTCATCCGCATTGCGGGCGATGACAAGCCCGCCGAGGCGGTGAAGGCCCAGCTCATGAAGCTGAACAGCGACCATCTGCGGTTCGTCCTTATGTGCCTGAAAGAGAACACCACCCAGGTACGAAACGTCCGGCAATATCTATTGGCGACCCTTTACAACGCTCCCATGACCATGCACAGCTCCTATGCAGCCCGGGTGCAGCATGATTTCAAAACAGGATAAAAGTTTGGCCCAGAGGTTTCTCTGGGCCTTTTCTGTTGGAGGTGATGAACTATTTCAGAGCAGAAACCAGAAGCAATCCCAACCGAACCCCAACGCGAGCAGATCCAGCAAATCCCCATCGCCGAGCTGCACCCCTTCAAAAACCATCCGTTCAAGGTCCTGGACGATGAGGCCATGCAGCGGACGGTGGAGAGCGTGGCGCAGTTCGGCGTGCTGGCTCCGCTCATTGCCCGGCCCCGGCCGGAAGGAGGTTACGAGATCATATCGGGGCACCGCCGCCAGCACGCGGCAGAGCTGGCAGGGCTGAAAACCCTGCCGGTGATTGTGCGGAACATGAGCGACGATGAGGCGGTGATCCACATGGTGGACAGCAATTTGCAGCGCGAACACATCCTGCCCAGTGAGAGGGCTTTCGCGTACAAAATGAAACTGGAAGCCATAAAAAATCAAGGTGCTAGGTCTGATTTAACTTCTGGACAATTTGTCCAGAAGTCCAAACTCTCCATCGAAAAAGTGGCCGAGGATGCAGGAGAAGGATATAAAACAGTCCAGCGTTATATCCGCCTGACCAACCTTATCCCGGAACTTCTCGACCTGGTAGACCAAAAGAAAATCTCCTTCAATCCCGCTGTGGAGCTGTCCTATTTGACGGCTGCCGAACAGCGGGATTTTTTGGAGGCCATGCAGGATACCCAAAACGCGCCCTCCCTGTCCCAGGCCCAGCGCATCAAAAAACTGAGCCAGGAGGGCAAGTGCAGCTACGACGCCATCTTTGACATCATGGGCGAAGAAAAGAAAGCGGAAATGGACCGTGTGACCATCAAAAACGAGGTGCTGCGGAAATATTTTCCAAGGTCTTACACGCCCAAACAGATGCAGGACACCATCATCAAGCTGCTGGAACAGTGGCAGAAAAAACGCCAGCGCAGTCAGGAACGCTGACCTGCTGGCACTCTGTATAAAACACAACACAAACATTTGGAGGTAATGCCCATGAACAAAACGAAACCCACTCTCGCGCAGCAGACCTACGAGAAGGTCTGCGCTCTCGAAACCATGCTGAAAGCGCATCTGGACAATAAAAAATCTGTACCCGACCAGCGGTCTCTGATGTCGGAACGTCCCCTCTATCTGGCGACGGCTGGCCCTGATGTTCCCCTCTCGGTCATCTGCCTGGAGGATGCACCCGACTATCTCCCCTGCTTTGACGAGGCCGATTTGCTGTATGGTATCCCTGGCCTGCCTATCCTGATGAGTTACTGCCCGGAACAGGTCATGGACATCGGAGAGGAATCCTACCTGGTCGGTCCCATGATTTTCTTCCGAATCGACCACATTGGCAACACCGTGTCCCTTCAGGTAGCGGACTTGTATCAGCTGGCCGAGTTTCTGGAAGAGCACAGCGTCATCCTGATGCAGGGCGGCGAGAGTTTTGTGGCCATCCGGCTGGACTGACCATGTGGACGAGCGCGGTATTTTTTGCGGCGGGTACCTGGTTCGGCTTTTTCATCGTGGCCCTGATGCAGGCTGGAAAGGAGGATGACCCCCATGCAGGAAGATGTGGAGAACAGAACGATCAACTTTGCCATCAGCACCACCAAGCTGACGGGCCGGACGATCCTGGCGGCAGCGCGTAAATTCTTGCAGTGGAGAGCGGGCAAGGCGCACAGCAAGCCGGTGGGTAAGCAAAGCGTCAAGCAGCTTCTGCGGCAGGATCAGGGAGCCACAAACATCGAAATCGAGAAAACCGGAATCCGGGATTTCAAGCGGATTTTGGACAAGTACGGTGTGGACTACGCCATCACCAAAAACCACGAGAACCCGCCCCGGTACCTGGTTTTCTTCAAAGCGCGGGATGCCGATACTTTGACTGCCGCCTTCAAGGACTACTCCGCCAAGCTGGTTCAGAAAGAAAAACGCCCCAGCGTGCTGGAGCGTTTGCAGCAGTTCAAGGCCCTTGCTGCTGAGCTGGTGCCTGGTAAGATGCGGGAAAAGAAGCAGGAGCGTGCCGGCCGATGAACCAAAACACCAAACGACTTGTGCTCCTGAACCTGCCCTATGTCCTGATGGGCCTTTACGCCACCAATCTGGGTTATGCCTGGCGGCTGGCTGTCGGGGCGGACTTTTCCGAAAAGATGATGTCCCTGATGGGAGTTCTGCCGGGGGCGCTGGGGCGCATCGTGCCCAGCTTCCACCCGCTGGACCTGACTGTTGGCCTGTGCTGCGGCGTGGGACTGCGGCTGGCGGTCTACCTGAAAGGCAAGAACGCTAAGAAGTACCGCCACGGCAGCGAATACGGCTCGGCCCGTTGGGGCAACGCCAAAGACATCGAGCCGTATGTGGCCCCAAAGTTTGAGGACAACATCATCCTGACCCAGACCGAACGCCTCACCATGTCCAGCCGCCCCAAAGACCCCAAGACGGCCCGCAATAAAAATGTGCTCATTGTAGGCGGCTCTGGCAGCGGAAAGACGAGATTTTGGATCAAGCCGAATCTTCTGCAAATGCATAGTTCCTATGTTCTTACCGACCCAAAAGGTACCACGGTTTTGGAGGTGGGCAACGCCTTTTTGAAGAAAGGCTACCGCATCAAAATTTTCAACACCATCAACTTCAAAAAGTCGATGCATTATAATCCGTTCGTGTATATCCACTCGGAAAAAGATATTTTGAAGCTGGTGACGACCCTCATGACCAACACCCGCGGCGAGGGCAAAGGCGGTGATCCCTTCTGGGACAAGGCGGAAAAACTCTTGCTTACGTCGCTTATTGCCTATATCCACTACGAGGCCCCGGAGGAGGAACAAAACTTCGCCACCCTGCTGGAATTTCTCAACATCATGGAAGTGCGAGAGGATGACGAGGAGTTTCAAAACCCGGTGGACCTGATGTTTGAGGACCTGGCAAAAGAGAAACCCGACCACTTTGCGGTGCGGCAATATCGTCTTTACAAGCTGGCTGCCGGAAAGACCGCGAAGTCGATTTTGATTTCCTGTGGTGCTAGATTGGCCCCCTTCGACATCGCGGAACTGCGGGAAATTACCGCCTACGATGAACTGGAATTGGACACCCTGGGCGACCGAAAAACGGCGCTGTTCCTCATCATGTCGGACACCGACAGCACCTTCAACTTCCTGATTTCCATGGTATACACCCAGCTGTTCAACCTCCTCTGCGAGAAGGCCGACGATGTGTACGGCGGGCGGCTGCCGGTCCATGTGCGGTGCTTGATCGACGAGTGTGCCAACATCGGGCAGATCCCGAACCTCGAAAAGCTGGTGGCCACCATCCGCAGCCGGGAAATTTCTGCCTGCCTGGTCTTGCAGGCGCAGAGCCAGCTGAAAGCTCTGTACAAAGACAACGCCGACACTATTATCGGCAACATGGACTCGCAGATTTTTCTGGGCGGCTCGGAAAACACCACCCTCAAAGAGCTGGCAGCCACACTTGGGAAAGAGACGATCGACATTTACAACACTTCGGACACCCGCGGCAACAGTCCGTCCTTTGGCACCTCGTACCAAAAGACGGGTCACGAGCTCATGAGCCGGGATGAGCTGGCTGTTATGGACGGCGGCAAGTGTATCTTGCAGCTGCGGGGTGTGCGGCCCTTTTTATCCAGCAAATACGACCTGACCCAGCATCCCAATTACAAGCTGACCGGAGACTACGACAAGAAGAACCTCTTTGACATCGAGAAGTTTCTTGACCATAGGCTTAAACTCAAACCGTCGGATGTGTACGATGTGGTGGATGCAGATAACGTATAATTTTTGAACCGTTGGCCCTTCCAAAGAGGGCCATTTTTATTTACCCCAGGCCCCAGGATACACCGGCAAATCAGCCCTCGCTGCGGTTGGCAGCTTATCAAAATCAACGATTTCAGGTGTGTATCGGGGCCGCAAGTGTTCTTTTATAATAAGGAGGAGATCACCATGGAATTTTTTAACTCTGCAATCGAAGTCCTGCAGACCCTCGTTGTTGCTCTGGGTGCCGGCCTCGGCGTGTGGGGCGGCGTCAACCTGCTGGAAGGGTATGGCTCGGACAACCCCGGCTCGAAAAGCCAGGGCATGAAGCACTTGATGGCCAAGTAGTTGTAACAAAATGAGAAAGGAAAAGCACAATCCAGACGGGGTGGTAGGAAGGCGGTAGGAAGGAACCAGATATGCAAGGAAGTTTGAATCCAATATGCGCTCGGTCAGAATATAGACAAAGCGTTGACTTTCTCGTTCCGGAAGGACGTCAGGTCAGATGGGTTGGCCCCTGAAAATGACCTGCATCCTTTGCCCTGCTGCCCGAGAGAGGACAGTACATCTTAACAAAGGCCTCTTAAGATTTGAATGTTTCGTTTGGTTCGGCTTAATATCTGAAGCGAAAACATTTTTGCGAAGCAGACAAAGCAAAAGACCCGGCTCTCCTTCCAGGGGCCGGGTCTTTGATAGTATCACTATAATTTTAGAGGGTGGGCATTTCAAGTCAGATCTTCACCATTGGTGGCAATACACTTTTGGTACCAATAAAAGCTGTCCTTGCGGAAGCGGCGGTTGGAGCCGCAGCCCCGCTCGTCCCGATCCACATAGATGACGCCGTAGCGCTTGTTCATCTCGATGGTGCCGCAGCTGACAATGTCCAGGATGCCCCACATGGTGTAGCCCAGCAGTTCCACGCCGTCGGCTATGGCCTCGGCCATCTGCTGGATGTGGGCCTTCAGATAGCCGATGCGGTAGGGGTCGTGGACCTGACCCTCCGGGGTCAGGGTGTCGTGGGCGCCGATGCCGTTTTCGGCGATGAACAGGGGCAGGTTGTAGCGGTCGTACATTTCGTTGAGGGAAATCCGCAGGCCCTTGGGGTCGATCTGCCAGCCCCAGTCGCTGGTCTCCAGATAGGGATTCTTTTTGCCCGACAACAGGTTGCCGCTGGTGACCGCGTAGCCGGAGGCGTTGGTGGAAATCATGGACATGTAATAGCTGAAGCTGAGAAAATCCACCTTGCCGGCTGCCAGAATTTCCTCGTCGCCGGGCTGGGTTTCGATCTGCACCCCCAGGGAGGCGAACATCCGCTTGGTGTAGGAGGGGTATCTGCCCCGGGCCATGACGTCGGTATAGAAGTAGTTGGTGTAGTTTTCGTCCAGAATGCCGCACATCACATCGTCGGGGCTGCAGGTGGCGGGATAACTGGTGAAACGGGCGATCATGCCGCCCACCTTGCTGCCGGGGAGCATTTCGTGGGCCATCCGCACCGCCAGGGCGTTGGCCAGCAGCTGGTGGTGGGTGCACTGGAAAATAGCCTGGTCATAGTGGGGTTCCTGGTCCTTGATCAGACAGCAGCCGTTCCAGGGATTGAAACGGGAGCAGTTGATCTCGTTGAAGGGGAGCCAGAAATCCACCAGATTTCCCAGCCGCTCATAGAGGGTTTTGCAGTAGCGGAGGTAAAAGTCGATCATCCGGCGGTTTTTCCAGCCGCCATAGGCGGTGACCAGATGAACCGGGGCGGCGTAATGGAGGATGGTGGCAAAGACCTTCATTCCCCGCTTGTGGCACTCGGTGAACAGGTCCACATAGTATTGGATGCCCGCTTCGTTGGGGGACTCGTCGTCGCCGTTGGGATAGATGCGGGCCCAGCTGATGGACGTGCGGAAAATCTTCAGCCCCAGCTCCTGCAGCAGGGCCAGATCCTCTTTGTAGGTGTGGTAAAAGTCGATGCCCCACCGGAAGGGGTAGTGCTCGATGTCGGAGGCGGCGAGAGCGGCCTGGAACCGCTGGGTGGTCATGTTGATGTCGCGGTTTTTCTGGCGCTGTTCCCGGGTCCAGCCGGCATCAAAATACCGCAGGTCCTGGGTGTCCAGCCCTTTGCCGTCCTCGTTCCAGGCGCCTTCGGCCTGGGAACAGGCGATGGCGCCGCCCCAGAGGAAGTCTTTGGGAAAATTCATGGCTCAGCCTCCGATTTCGTTTTGGATGGATGCGTCGTTGCGGATCATGACGTAGGTCAATGCAAAGGTGACCACAAAGGTCAGGATGACTGCGGCAATGGCGAAGACGAAGTTCCAGGGATTGTTGGGGTCGATGAAGATGATGATGGAGGTCAGGCCGGTGGGGCCAAAGACAATGCGCTTGACGCCCAGCACGCCGCAGAAGATGCCGCCGATGGCGCCGCCCAGGATGGTGGCGTAAAGGGGTTTCTTCAGGCGGAGGTTGACGCCGTAGAGGGCGGGCTCAGTGGTGCCCAGAATGGCGCTGATGCCGGTGGAGAAGGCCAGAGAGCGGAAGTCTTTGTTTTTGGCCTGGGTCATGACGGCCAGGGCTGCGGCGCCCTGGGCAATGTTGGCCACCAGGAAGCCGGCGCCCAGCATGTCATAGCCGAAGGCCTGGGTGGCGGCCAGCGCCAGAGGGATGGTGACGGCGTAGTGCATGCCCAGCATGATGACAATGGGGCCCAGCGCGCCGAAGAAGATGGGCAGGAACCAGGCGGCGTTGTTCTGGATCACCGACAGGACGGCCTCCAGGCCTTCGCCCACCAGATTGCCCAGAGGGCCCACAATGCAGAAGACCAGCGGGGTCATGATCAGGAAGGTCAGCAGGGGACGGAAGAAGAACTTCACCACCTGCGGGGAGAGCTTGTCTGCCAGCTTCTGCACCCAGGAGGCCACATAGATCACCAGGATGACGGGGATAACGGTGGAGGTGTAGGTGGCCAGGGTCACCGGCAGGAAGCCGAACATGGTGACCGGCTCGCCGGCGCTGACCAGGGCGGTGTAGTTGGGATGCACCATCATGAGGCCGATGGCCATGCCGACCATGGGGTCAACGCCAAACTTCACCGAGGAGGTATAGGCCAGAATGACCGGCAGGAACAGGAAGGGCGCGTCCCCTGCAATGCTGAACAGGGCATAGGTTGTGCTGGAGCTGTCCAGCAGGCCGGTCATGGTCAGGATGGTCAGCACCACCTTGACCATGGCGGCGCCGGTGATGGCGGCCACCGCCGGCGTGAACAGGCCCGAGATGGTGTCCATCAGCCGTTCCATCACCTTGGGCTTGGCGCCTTTCAGGTCGGCGGTCTCGACTTTGTCGATGCTGCCCCCTGCGATGCCGGTGGATGCCGCCAGCTCATCGTACACATGGCTGACGTCGGGTCCGATGATGACCTGATACTGGCCGCCGGTAAAGAGGGCGCCCATGACGCCCTTGATCTGTTTGAGGGTGTCGGTATCGAATTTGCTCCCGTCGTGCAGCTGGAAGCGCAGGCGGGTGGCACAGTGGACCAGGGAAGCGACGTTTTCTTTGCCGCCCACTGCGTCGAGAATTTTGGATGCGAGCTGTTTGTAGTCCTTCATTCCGAATCCTTTCCGCAAGATGCTTTTGGTCAGCCGGGATATGCTTGTCTATGGGCAAACTGTCAAAATGGCAGTATCCTTTCCCGGCAGAGAGGGGTGGATGTACAAAAGAGATTGCAGGAAATAGTGGAAAATGTGGCCACATCTTTGCTATAATAGAGCTGCAAACTTTTGTTGTTTTTATTATATTTGCTGATACACCCTGGCACAATGCCTATAGCACACAGCGTGACTGTCAAAAAGGAAGATTTATGGATCAACAGCAGCTCGACGATTTTCTGCGCAGCCTGACGGCGAGGGAACAATTTTATCTGGAACATCCTGGTGCGCGCAGCCCCATCTATCAGATATCCCGGCAGGAAGTGCTGCATGGGCACATAGCCTACATTTTTCAGCTGCCGGATCTGCCCCAGGATGAGATTCACATCCGAAAGGATTCTCGCTTTACGGATGTGCCCTACTATGTCCATTCCAATGTGAATATCAACTATATTTATTCCGGCTGCTGCCACTACCTGATTGATGAAGTCCCGGTGACGCTGCACCAGGGAGACGTGGCCATCTTTGACCTGGATGTAGTCCGCCGGAAGGAGTACCTGGGGGAGAATGACATTGTCATCAATCTAAACATGACCAACGCATTTTTCAATGACAGCTTCCTCAGAAAGGCAGGGCAGCAGAACATTTTCTCACAATTCATGCTGCGTGTCCTTTCGACGCGCAGCCCCACCCACGATCACTATATGATTTTCCGAACCCGGAATGATGGGGATATTCGGAATCTGTTTGTCCATCTGCTCTGCGAATATTACGGGGAGCAGCCCTATCGCAAACCCCTGATCCAGGGGTATTTCCAGTTGATTTTCCTGTATCTGCTGCGGCTGCATCAGCAGGATTCGGACGGACAGATGGTGCAGATCATATCTACCCACAACCGCAGGGTGGTGGATATTCTCTCTTATATTGAGCAGCACTATGTAAACTGTTCCCTGCAGGATTTGGCAGAACAGTTTGGATACCACCCGAAGTATATTTCGGCTATGCTGCGGGAAATGACCGGTTTCAGCTTTAAGCAGATCCAGGTTCGGGAACGGATGAAAGAGGCTGGTCGTCTGCTGACAGAAACAGATGAATCTGTTCAGGATATTGCCAGCCGGGTGGGAATGTCCAACCTCAGCAGTTTTTACCGTACATTTAAAGCATACTATGGTATGCTGCCGGATGCTTACAGACATCTGGGATCGGATGGACAAGCAAACAAGGAGGGATAGCAGCCGGAAACCTGGCATTGTCATACAAAGCTGGTCTTGGTAGAAAATTTCCAATAATAGGGTACGTTGTAGACCGGCTCGTTTTAACAAATTTTACAGAGATGCTGTCAAGGGGGCCCGACCCTTTGGCGCGGAAGAATCCAAAGAAACCGCGCCGGGGTTTCGTGGCACACGACTTTCATAGAAAGAAAGTCTAGTGTGTTATACCTTTGTGCAGCAGACGGCGGCTGCGTGGGGCAATTCCGCCCGGGTCTCCTGACAACAAGGTGCCCCTGCAGGGCAGCATAAGTGACAAAGAAAGGCTGACAGTTTGTGCCTAAAAGCACAAGCTGCCAGCCTTTTGCTGTCTGCGGAACAAAGGTATAGAATGCCCCGCCGCAGCGGCACAGTCCAAAAAATTTTTGCAGGAGTTCCTGAATGGTTCCGATTTGCACCCTGATTTACTCCTATTAGTGAAGGGACTTATAACCTGGACAGGACCGTACATAGGAGAACTTGCCCTTTTTGCTGTGTACGTATGTACCGCTTCTGTACATACGTACATAGCGAAAACCCCAAAACGCGCTATATACGCAATTCTTTACGCCACTAAAATGCTTATTTCACAAGCACACAGGTTCGCCCAAGTTGCTACAGTGAGGTGATGTTCAAAGTGAGCACCACCTCGATCATCAAAACCTATCCATCTACATGAACGAAAGGAGTTTTACTATGCCCGTCATCAATACGATTGAATTGCCAAAAAGGAGGGCCGCCCTTGAGCCAACCACAATATGCCATCATGCGCTTCGCCAAGTACAAGGGGCCGGAGATCACCAACATCGAAGCCCACAACGAGCGCAGAAAAGAGAAGTACGCCAGTAATCCCGATATTGACCTTTCCCGCAGCAAGAACAACTTCCACCTGATCGAGCCGCCCCAGCGTTACCGGGCCGAAGCCGAGCGGCAGATCAGTGCCGCCGGCTGCCGCACCCGGAAGGACAGCGTTCGGCTGGTTGAAGTCCTTTTCACCGCCACACCGGAATTCTTTCAGGGCAAGAAGCAGTCCGAAATCCGGCAGTACTTTGAAGAAACGCTCCACTTCCTGGAGCAGTATCAAGCCAAAGAGACAATTATCTCCGCCGTAGTGCATATGGACGAGAAAACAGCCCATATGCACCTTTCTTTTGTCCCTCTGACGCCAGATGGGAGACTCAGCGCCAAAGAAATCGTAGGCAACAAAAAGAAGCTGAGTTGGTGGCAGGACAAGTTCTGGGAGCACATGGTCAAAAAATACCCCGACCTGGAGCGCGGCGAGAGCGCAAGCCAGACGGGCCGCGACCATATCCCGCCTCGTATCTTCAAGGAGATGACCCGCCTGACCAAGCAGCGCCAGAAGCTGGACCAGCTGCTCGCTGGCATCGGTCCCTTGAACGGCAAGAAGCGGGCCGCCGAGATTTCCGAACTGCTGGACGGTTATATCCCGGCCGTGGAGAAAATGCGGACTCAGCTCAAAAAGTACAGTACGGCCTTCACCAGTACCAAGGCTGAGAATGAGAAGCTCAAGAAGAAAAACAAAAAGCTCTCGGAGTCCCTGGACGAGGCGACCCATGAGAGTGTTCTGAAGCAGCTGAAAGATGCCAAGCTCCAGCGGGAGTATCAGGAGGCTCTCGCAATTCTGGAGCGGATACCGCCGGAGGTCCTGGCAGAGTATGCCCATCCCAAAGGACCCAAACGTGAGAACAACCTGGATGTGTGAGGAGGTGGGGCCTATGACCAAGAGCAAGACCAAAATTTCTGTTACGTCGATCTTTGACGGCAAACAGGATGCGACGGATGTTTTTGTAGACCTGATTGCAAGCAAGTATCAGCAGGGGAGAAAGATTTATCTTGTGAAGGAGGAAGATTTTCGATATACTGTAGATAAGGTTCCAGATAACCGAATTCCGTCTGGATTGTGCGGGTAACGGTTATGATGAACACAATGATGTATGATGCAATGGGCGCAGCTTTTGCGGGAACGTACCGGGCAGCCATTTATTGTCGGCTTTCCAAGGACGATGACCTGCAGGGGGAGAGTGCCAGCATTGCAAACCAGCGTGATATGCTGGAACAGTACTGCGAAAAGCAGGGATGGGAGGTTGTGGCAGTTTACCAGGACGACGGCTTCACCGGGCTGAACATGGAGCGGCCCGACCTGAAGCGGATGCTGAAAGCCATTGAGCGCCGGCAGATCAACCTGGTTATCACCAAAGATTTGAGCCGTCTGGGCCGGAACTACCTCCAGACCGGCTACCTCATCGAGGATTTCTTTCCCCGCAACGGGGTGCGGTATATCGCCATGAATGACGGGATCGACACCATGCGGGAGAACAACGACATTGCTCCCTTCAAAAACATCCTCAATGAGATGTACAGCAAGGACATCTCGAAAAAGGTGCATTCCTCGTATCTGCTGAAGGCTCAAAAGGGTGAGTTTACCGGCTGCGTCGCGCCCTTTGGTTACCGGAAAGACCCGGACAACAAGAACCACCTTCTGGTGGACGAGGAAACGGCCCCCATTGTGCGGCAGTTGTTCGCGTGGGCGCTGGAAGGTCACGGTCCCAACTTCATCCGGCGCAGACTGGAGGAGCAGAAGATGCCCTGTCCCACCTGGTGGAATCGCCAGCGGGGCCTGCGCAATACCTTTACCAAATGGGAGAAGCAGGACCCCGAAAAGGGGCGGTATATCTGGGACTTCACGGTTATTAAGGACATCCTGACCAACCCCGTTTATACTGGCGCGATTGCTTCCCAGAAGAAGGAGTATCGCTTCAAAATCGGCACCATCGGGGAAAAGAAACCGGAGGATTGGATTGTGGTCGAAGGGCAGCACCAGCCCATCGTTGACCGAAGCAGCTTCGAGATTGTGCAGGAGAAGCTGCGGTCCCGCCAGCGCCCCAGACAAAACGGGGAAGTGAGCCTGTTTGCCGGGCTGCTGAAATGCGGCGAGTGCGGCAAGGCCCTGACCATCCGGGCCACCAACGCCAAGCACCCCCAGCAAATCTACGCCTGCAAGACCTACAACGCCTACGGCAAGAACCATTGCACCCAGCACCGGGTGGAATATGACGTGCTCTATGACCTTGTGCTGCACAAAATCCAGGAGTGCGCCCGAGCTGCCCTGCGGGATGAAGCCGCAGTTGCTGGCCGCTTATCTGACAACTGTATTGCCGAAGGCAAAGCCCAGCGCGAAGCGCTGGAACACGCCCTTGCCAAGGACGAGGAGCGGGTCGAGGTACTGGACAAGATGGTGCTGCGGCTGTACGAGGACATGGTTGCCGGGCGGATCAGCGAAGCCAACTTCAATCTCATGCTGGACAAGACCCAGACCGAACAGGCTCAACTCAAGGAACGCATCACCGAGGGCCGCAAGAAGCTGGCGGACGAGCTTCAGCTGGCCAGCGATGCGCGCCAGTGGTCTGAGGCTATCCGGGCGTATGCCGACATCACAGAGCTGGATGCTGCCACCATCAACCGCCTGGTGAAGGAGATCGTGGTCCACGAGCAGATCGACCCCGACCGGACCCGGCACATCACCATCGAGATCCATTTCAACCTCAAACCCATAGCAGAGGCGGAGCAGGTCACCGCCTGAATCAAAATTAAATCGTTTCTGACACACCGCCGCCGGTCATTGAGCTGTGACTTCCACCTATTTGGGGGTCAATCAGCTCATGGCCGGCGGCGGTGTTGCCCTCATCGGCACCACCCTTGTGCCCCTGCTGAGCGGCCTGTTTGGCTAAAGATAGCCGGATAGCGTAACCCTTTCATCCGCCCATCCAGCGCCCCAAGCGGGAACTGCCGCCCACAGAATAGGGCTTCAAAATTTCGCCC
>ERZ1090863.1058-NODE-1059-length-12870-cov-6.120172_pt1 | contig 12870 bp, 13 predicted proteins | sample MGYA00478480_ERZ1090863 | MGnify/ENA primary metagenome ERZ1090863 (study PRJEB33644, sample SAMEA5815746) | chicken gut metagenome | biome: Chicken; feature: Gastrointestinal Tract; material: Caecum | place: Ireland | collected 2019-01-01 | study: A study of...
CCACTTTCATGCGGTGGCAAAAACGGCTTCGGGATGAATTGGCCGGAGAACTTTTGGCGCCGCAGGAGATCGTGCCGGTGCAGGTGGAACTGCCGGAACAATCTTCCCATCGGAGCACAGAGACGGCTCTGGAAAAGGCCGCGCCGGTGGTTTGCGAAGAAAGCATCGAGATCCGAACGGGCAATATCCGCATTCGTCTTCCCAAGGATACACCGGCCGGCTATCTGGCCGGCCTGGTAAAGGAGCTGGTCTGAGATGCTGGGGGACATTCGACAGGCCAGAAACATCTACATCGTCTGCGGCTATACGGATATGCGAAAGGGGTTGAACAGTCTGGTTCCCTTCATACAGCAAAGCTTCAAAATTGATCCGTATTCCAGCAGCCTGTTTCTCTTCTGCGGCAAGCGCTGCGACCGGCTGAAGGCCCTTTTGTGGGAACCGGATGGCTTCGTGCTGCTGTACAAGCGGCTGGACAATGGCCGATACCAATGGCCCCGGAACGCCCAGGAGGTCAAGCCATTGACCTGGGAGCAATTCACCTGGCTCATGCAGGGGCTGAACATTGAGCAGCCCAAAGCGATCCGTCCCGGGCGTCCGAAAGCACTGGTGTGATTTCCACCGAGAAGGAGATTTTCGGGGAATATTCTGCCGGAAACGCAGGGGTTTTCCACCGGGAATTTCTCCCTCTGAGAAGGCAGTTTTTGCTGGTGTGCAGGCTCTTTTTCCAGTATAATGGAGATAGAAAACACACCCGGAAGGAGCGCCGCCATGAATCTGGATATCCAAAATCTTCCGCCGGAAGTGGCAGCATATATCCAGTCGCTTGAGCAGAAGACACAGCAGTTGGAGCAGAAAAACCAGCAGTTGGAAAAGCAGCTGGTGAAGATGCAGTCTCTGAACGAACAGCTGGTGCGCATGCGCAAACGGATGTTCGGGCAGTCCAGTGAGCAGGTTCAGTATTTGGATGGCAAACAGCTGGACTTCTTCAATGAGGCAGAAATGTGCAGCGATGCCGGGGCTCCGGAACCGGGCAAAACAACCCCGGTGAAGGCTCATGCCCGGAAAGCCAAGCGCACCAAAGAAGACCTGACCGAAGGTTTGGAGCACCGGAAGGTTCTGTGCGAGCTGACCGAGGAGGAGCAGATCTGCGAAACATGCGGCAGCAAGATGGTGCGCATTGGAGAAAAATTCGTTCGCTCGGAATTGGTGATTGTGCCGGCTCAGGTCTATGTGGTGGACTATTATTCGACCAGCTACAAGTGCGCCCATTGTGAAGCAAAAACCGGTGAAACATCCATCCGGCAGGCACAGGCTCCTGTGCCTGTTATGAAGAAAAGCATGGCAGCTCCCTCCACCGTGGCCTATGTGATGCAGGAAAAGTTCCAGAACGGAGTTCCCCTGTATCGCCAGGAAGCCTACTGGAAGGGACAGGGCGTGGATCTGCGCCGCAACACCATGGCAAACTGGGTGATCCGCAGTTCCCGGTGGTTTAAGCCGCTGTATGAGCTGCTTCGCAGGGAGTTGCTGCGGCAGGACATTGTGAATGTGGATGAAACCCGCGTCCATGTTCTGAAAGAAGATGGGCGGGAATCCAAACAGATGTCCCAGATGTGGGTGTTCTGCTCTGCCGAAAAGAAAATCGCACTGTACCAGTACAGCCCCAGCCGTTCAGGCCGGGTGGCAAAGGAGATGCTACAGGGCTTCTCCGGCTACACCCAGACCGACGGCTATTCGGGTTACCACTGTCTGGATTCAGTGACACATGTGGGCTGCTGGGCCCATGCAAGGCGCAAGTGGGTGGACTGCTTTGTGGATGGTAAACCGGTACAGGACAGCAAATCCGAAGCGGCTTTTAGGCTGATTGAGGAGATGTTTACTCTGGAACAGGCATGGAAGGACGAAACGCCACAGGCTCGGTCTGATTTGCGGCAGGAAAATCTTCGACCCTTGCTGGAGCAATACTGGGCGCTGCTGGACAGCTTCGAGGCCGCAGAGGGTACTGCCCTGAGCAAGGCTAAAACCTATTCCCTCAACCAGAAAGAGGCATTGAACGCCGTGCTTCTGGATGGCCGCCTGGAGTTGACCAACAATCTTGCCGAGCGCACCGTGAAGCCTTTCGTGATGGCCCGCAAGAACTTTCTGTTCTGCGATACAGCCAAAGGGGCCGATGCCAGCGCCCTGTGTTTCAGCGTGATGGAAACGGCCAGGCGCAATGGCCTGGATCCCTTTGGTTATCTGTTGTTCCTGCTGCAGGAGCTGCCCAAACTGGGCGAAAATCCATCTGACGAGCAACTGATCCCGCTGCTCCCATGGGATGACAATCTTCCCGCATATTGCAGACTGAAGGAGTCTTAAACCTTCCGAGCCCCTTTTTCGGGGCTCTTTTCTTTTACCCTACGGGGGATTATGGAGCGGTTACTTTCTTAATGAGAGTTATCCAAAATGAGGTTGTTTATAATATAATATTCTTTGGGGGCAGCAATACCGTTGAAGTGCCTAATATTTGTCATAGTGTATCCTCCAAAGGGGGCCATTATGATCCTGTCACCTGCTTTTAGATGAGGAAGATAAAACAATTCTTTTCGATTTGTAATTTCATCATGCTTAATGTAACGGTCTTCTTCATAGCATGAACATCCATAAATTATAGTGGGAACCCTCTCATTTTTTTCCGCCCCAACAAACTTTACTACTGGGGTTCCCCAAGGTGCAATATTCCATGCCGATGAATCAACAATTATGCACTGTTCGTCATTCGTGTTAAAAAAGACAGAGATTACAGTAGAAACTAAATACCCACACGGTGATACTAGCGCATCTCCGGGTTCGAGAATGACCTGCAAAGGTCTATTATTAATGGATCGCCACTGATTTATAACATGTACCAAGTCGCTGAATTCTTTTTCAATTCTCGGAGATGAATTGCGAAAAATGTGTGTTATACCGCCACCCAGTATAATAGTTTCTACCGAGCAAAAGTATTCAGATAATGCTAATAAATATCTAAACACATAAATCGCCCTGGCTTTGTTTAATTGTCCTGTATGGGCATGTAATCGTTTTACTATAAGATTTGAACTACTTAAAATATGATGAAGCTCATCGTCGTTGATGCATAGTCCGAATCTGCTTCCTGCCCCCGTCGTTTCGTATGTATCCTTGATAGGAATTTTAATGCGCAAGCCAATATCATTTGTGGAAACAGTTTTTTTAAAAAGCTCGATTTGTTCAACAGAATTTAAATCTAGAATTATACCTGAGTCGGAGAAAAAATTCATGTCATCAGCAGAATAATAGGGTGAGGTAGATGTGATTTTTTTAAATCCCGCAGATTTGGCAAGCCTATATTCATATTGACCAGAAACATCACAACCATCCAACATCCTTGCGAGGGTTTTTAGAATCGTTGGATTGTACGATGCCTTAACAGCAAAGTGAATCTCAAACGCAGAAAGCTCCCTTGTCAGTATAGATGCAATAAGAACCAACTGATCAACATCATAGATAAGAGCCGGACTAGCGATTTGTTGCGCGAACCGCATAAGATTTGGCGAGTGCGTATTATATGCCTTTTCAATGCTGTCTCTTAGCATGATATTATAAATTCCTTATATATTGTTTCATCGAAAAAACCATTTTTTAGGTACACGGAGTGAGCAATCGAATTGTCATTGTCATGTGTTAAATTTACATTACAGAAGCCATGCGTTTCATATACCTTTTGCAGCAAGTACTGCAACAATTTCGTGGCAATTCCAAGCCGTCGATGTGACTTCGAAACGGCTAGATACTCGATTCTCACTTCATTTGCAAAATTTTCATTTGCAATTAAAACCCCGAGCACCCTTTTATTGAAAATGTATAATTCAAAATTACACTTTGAAGACAATAATTCTTCCATCAGATCATGTGTATTATCTACTTGAGGAAATCCTTCCTTTAGTAAATTTATTGTGTCATCGAGCAAATTTTGGAATTCTGCGAGTTGACCTGAAGATAAATATGCGATGTATGCAAAATCGAGGGGCGGTGGCATGTTCTTTAACCAATCAAAGCGCATAACATGCTGTATAGAACGCAATTTACCGCCAAGCTTCTCAAGTTCGGTGCTATATTCTATGTTTAAATTATGAACAAAGACATGAAATTCTTTTGGAATAATTTCTTTTGCAAATAAAATAGATAAACGAATGGCTGTTTTATAATAGATGGATTGTAGGGTAACAGGTCCCCATAATACTGAATAACTACCATCGCGAAGTAAGCCCATGACTCCGACAGGGTCGGCATTATGAGTCAAAATGTAAACAGAGGATGCCATAGATGAATCTGGGTATTCTGCGTATTCTTTTTCTAATTCTCCAAGAGAGTGCAGGCGCGGGTAGCCGAGCTGCTGCTCTCCTGATACAGTCTTCAAGAGAAGACGGCTCAAAAATGGTTGGTGACATGGCAAATATTTTATAATTTCCATGATTACACCTCCGTTAAATATGAGTGATCTCGAACAGAGCTTGTCTATACAATTGAGACATAATTGAGGCAAAAACACCATCGCAGAGACGGAGTCACTTTAGACTAACTTGATTTTTACTTTTTAAATGTCGTTATCAAAATCAAATTAAAGCATGTCAGATAGATGAAGGTATGCCACTTACTTTGTACAACATGTCACCCAGTGCAAAAACTTCTATTATGCTCCAACGATAGACCTTTGCACCAAAGAGATCAACTCTTATGTAAGATTTTGGCTATCAATTGTATGATTTTGTATAATTCGATTGTGAGAAACGACTTCTGCAAGAGTCAATTCTATTGTATGCTTTAGCGAAATGAGAACCTCCAGCTCTGCTGGGGAGAGTAAAAAAGCTTCAGCTTCAAGCGTCGAGCGAAGTGAGCAGAGAGCAAAAACTTTACGATTACTGATAAGTTGATCTGGGATAAACAATGCCCGTTTACGGGCTGTAGGGCAAGTGATGCAAGAGACAGATTGTTCAGTGCCTCTTGAGAGGCTTGCCGGTACGATGCCCTTCCAGGGCTTACACAAGCCCCCGGCTTAGCCGGGGGCCATGACTACTGCTATCAATCACAAGAGTTTACGTTTTCAAAGTTTGCTAAAAGACGATAACGAGTGGATTCTTTCATGAAGTTACTCATCAGAAGCCGTATATCTATATTTGTGCATAGTCGTCATAATCAATACGAGGGACGTTTTAGCAACTCGATTTCACTCGATGTCCGCAGGCGTTACCGTTTCCCAAAAAGCTTCAACGGTCTCAATGCAAAAATCGGACGTTGAGCGACGCCTGCACGGGATTTTAGCGACACCCAGCCGGAGAACCGGCGACACCTCGCCGCCGTAAAGCGGCACTCCTGTTGCTCATATACAAAAGCTCTGCCAAAGGGATAGGAATACCGTTTGCTGTCAAGATGTTCTTCAACTGTCGAATCCGTTTGCGCTGCCGCTGGAGTTCTCTCTCAGTTGCGTAAAAGATTCCATCGACTCACGCTCCATCTCGTTGTAGCAGGCCCGTTCCAGCTCTAAAGCCACGCAGTTTTCCTCGTCGCAAAGATAAGAACAATCATGCATCTCGGCCGCCGCCTTCCTGGACGGCTTTAAAGCCCTTAAGCTCCCGCATAGAGACTTTGCCCTCGACCAGAACCTCGTGCGTTGGGAATAATGCGGTCCATAATGGCTTCCGAAACGGGGCTGTCGGATTTCGGGTTGGGATCAATACGAGTATACCAACCTTCAGACCGGTACTGCGTGCTAAAGATCAAAGACTTGTGGCACCGCGCCTCCACAATCTCCAGCATATCGTAGGATTCCTGTGGGGACAGCGGGCGGATCATCTACTCGTCCAGAATCTGCAGATCTTTCTTCTTGTACGATTCAAGAAACTATTTCAGCGTGCCGCCGCTGCGGGCAATGCTTAATTCGTCCAGCAGTTCCTGCACACTGATATACTGTACCTTTTGAGGTATCCCATGATCTGTGATACACTATATTTAGGTGGAATACTGACCAGCATGTGAATGTGATCCGGGCACGCTTCTGCTTGTATGATCTCTACTCCTTTTTGCTCACACAATTTTCTGAGTATCTGTCCTATATCTTTTTTGATTTGCCCATATATCGCCATTCTGCGGTACTTTGGGGCAAATACTATATGATATTGGCATCTCCATGTTGTGTGTTATAAACTTGCTATGTCTTTTTCCATCTTTGACCTCCTAGTATTTTTTATTGCAGTTGGCCGACCGCAATTCCGTTATACCAGGAGGTCTTTTCATCATATAATTTTTTTACACTCCCCGGCAGAGCCGGGGGCTGTCTTTACGCTAAAGCAACTAACCACAAAAACGAGTGTCCTGGGCGCTCCGGCGTCCAGGACACTCGTTCTATATCTTTATGAGGGAAACTTTAATTCGTAGCGATGGCAATCGCTATTTCAGGGAGTTTTGATTCCACTTTTACACGTCGCTTGTAAACTCCTCCAGCAACCTCTTCTGCAATTCCATATAGCACAACGCCTTCTGCTCTTCGTTAAGTTCACGCATACGTAGGAAGTTATTCTTCATCAGCATGAGAAGCTCTCTTTGACTGTCCGTTAGGGGTTCATCGTCTACTTCGCTTTCCCAAAAGGACAACGGAACACCAAAGATTGCCGAAAAAGAGCGCAGTGTATCTAGCGTAGGCTCCTGGAAATTGTTCTCATATCGCCAAATCGTATTTGCAGAACGATTGATTTTTTCGGCTAATTCCTTTTGCGACCATCCGCGCGCGGCGCGCAACGCTTTCAGAGTTGCACCAAAATCTTTCGTCACTGCCTTCACCTCTAGTGACATTTTACGCTCTTGACATCTCTCAATACGAGAATATATAATCTGGTGTATCACAAAATACGAAATCAGCCGTAGAAAAGTGTGTTTTCTTATTGACGAGAGGCCTGAATAATGACTATTCTTTCAGAAAAGAGTAAAAGATGTCCCAGTCATAAAGGAAAGGATATTTGGATGCGTGCAATAATTTGTGATGACGATGGCCATTTTGCTAAAAAACTTGAACAGTCCGTGACGCGGTTTTATCGAGATATGGGCATATCCGTAGACATCATTGTTGTGACAAATCCCAAAGAGCTTTTGCGCCGAAGCGACCTAACCAGTTTTGATATTGCCTTTCTGGACGCCGATATGAAACCGATTGACGGGATTGAGGTTGGGCGTGCGTTAAAAAAGCAAAAATCAGAAACGATTGTCGTGTTTGTGTCGGCCTATCTGGAATTTGCACCAAAGGGATACACGATCGATGCCTTTCGTTACATCCTCAAACAGGACATTCAAAATACGCTCCCACTATGTCTTTCAGACATTTTGCAACAAATTGCGCCTGGCTGTGCAGTTTTATCCTACAAACAGCACGGGGAAACGTTTCGTATTCCATGCCATGACATTGTTTATATTCAAAGTAACCTGCGGAAGCTGAATGTGTTTGGAATCAATTCTTTAGAGCCGATCGTCTCTTTTTATGGGAAAATTTCCGATTATACGCCCTCGCTTTCCGACCAAGGCTTTCTGCAAATCAACAAAAGTACTCTGGTCAATATGGTGTACATCAAAAGTATTGCCGGTTACCACGTGTATCTATCAAATGGTGTACTTATGAACGCTTCCAAAAATGGTTACGCTGCAATCAAAAATCGTTACCTTGAATGGAGGGGCGCGCTGTGACAAATATTGATGTCTGGAATTGGGTCTCGGCTTTTATTCAAAGCTTTGCAGAAACTTTTTTGCTGGTCAATGTGTACTGCGCATTCCTGGGGAAGCCGCGCGTAAACCCCCGTATTGCCTATAGTTTGATCACATGCTTCGCCATACTATATTGCATTTTCATCAATGTTTTTACATTACCAACGTACTTGCGATACTTTTTGTCTCTGTGCGTTTTCTTTGCCTACTCAATGGTCTGGAATGGCCCCGTATTGAAACGGTTATTTGCCGTATGCACGGATGTGACCATTAATGCGCTTATTTCTTCCATTGTGTATTGGTTGGTCGATTTCATGCGTACAAACCGAGGAACCTCCCTGACAATTGATTCCGTTCTGTTTGCTACGCCGAATGTTTTGATTCTTGTCACGATCGCAATGATTTTCCGCTATTTTTATTCTGCCACATGGGAAAATCTGAAAGTGTTCCCGCTGCAATGGCTCATCTTGACCTTGTACCCCGGTGTCGCCTTTCTTGTGACAATATCCCTATTTTCAATTCCGGTTTGGGATACAGGAAACCATATCCTCTTAATCGTTGACGCAGTTGGCCTTTTGCTGGCTATGGTTATTCATTTTGTACTTGTCGGCCTGCTCAACGAACACAACGCCAAAGTAGAGCAGGACAAACTGCTACGCCAGCAAATTCATCTGGAAAGCGAGAAAGCCAATGCGTTGTACGACGCCTATCTTCAGCAGCGGCACCTGACTCATGATTTCACAAACCAGCTGAACACGATTGCCGGCCTAATTGAACAGGGGGATACTCAGTCCGCCTTGGAATTGATTCATGGGAGTTCCTCGGAAATTCACTCGAACACGCTTGTCGTCAATACCGGCAACCCGATGATTGACACGCTTCTGAGCCAAAAGCACAGCGAGGCCAAGAAAAAGTCGATCCCAATGATCTTTTCGCTTTGCGATCTGTCGCAATGTCCGATTGATTCGCGAGACCTACTCGTGGTGCTTGGGAACCTCGTGGATAACGCCATCGAGGCATCGGAGAAGATCAATGACCCGTGCATCCAGATCAAGCTACAGCTCAGCGAGGACGATTTTGTCGTTTCTGTGCGGAACCGTATCGGGCCGGACGCCGTGATAACCGACAATGTCATTCCACTTAGCACGAAAGATGGCTTGGGACATGGTATGGGCCTGAAGAACGTCATCACTATTTGCGACAAATACCACGCCGAGTATGTCTTGAGTGCCAAGCAGGGATGGTTCCAGTTTACGATGCTCGCCTATTTACAGGCTGAAAAATAGGCTTTTTCTTACAATTTATAGTGTTTTGAGACCGTTTTTAATGAAATCTTCGCCCCAATGGTATAAAATGCTAAATATAGTTCGGATGGGGCGGAGAGTAATGCAGCATAAAATTGCAGTCAAAATTGTCGACTTCTTTACGCAGCGTCACCTCATTGAAAAAGACAATGAAGATTGGTGCATCTATTTTGTGGAAACACGGTTTTTTTCCTATGTAGCCTTACTGCTGATCTTTTTTCTGGTACTTCCCATTGCCCGCCCACTGGAAATCTTGGTGCTCCTCTTGTTCGTTCTGCTAATACGGCGACGCTCAGGCGGGTATCATTGTAAAACAGAGCTGGGCTGTTTTTTCTTTTCTCTTTTTATTGTGGCATGCGGCCTTGTGCTGGCGCGTTTTCTCCAAGGAAAACATGCTGTCCAGCTATTACTGCTATTCATTTCCGGGTGTGCCATATCTACGGGTCCTGTAAACCAGCCAGAGCTTCATTTGAGCCGTGAAGAATATCTCGAAAATTCTCATCGACTTCGTGCAATGGCGATATTGCTGGTTTTTGTTGCTGTATTCATGGTCTTGCTGCAAATTAGCCTTGCATCATACTGTGTTACAGGCCTGCTGATTGCGGCTGCTTCTGTAATTGCAGGCAGATTCATTCAAAACGGGAGGTATTCACAATGTCAGTAAAGGAAAAAGCCATCGCGTATGTTGGTCACACCCTTGATAAGCTTGGCGAGAAAGAGCGCAAATCACTCAAATGTGCAGTATGTCCTATCATCGGTTTCCAGCCTCAGCGTCCTGAACGCACGCCGGATCACCGCGACAAAAAGTAAGCGTACCGTGAGCAAACGGCTAACCAACCTTCACTTCTTGCGTTGTCCAAACTGCGGGAAGGAGAGCACTGTGAAAGTCTGCGACAGCACAGTGCTATTGAATTTTCCCTTTTTCTGCCCGCACTGTAAGGCAAGCATCTTCATCAATTATGTCGAGTCCACCGCGGTGGTCATCGACAAAAAGGTCGTCCGTCGCTAAAAAGCAAGCCTACGTCCACGACAACTGGATGTAGGCTTTTTCTATTTCGATTCGCTTTCAATTTGACGCAGTGTTTGCAGTACGTTTTCGCAGATCGTGGACAAAACGCGGGCTTCGTGCTCGGAGCAACCTTCTACTAAAAAGGCAAGGTGGTCTTTTTCCGTGGTATGAAGATGCTGCTCAGGGAAAAACAAGGTGTCCGCTGATTTGTGGAGCACGCGGATCATTGGATATAACGTCGTAAATGTTGGATTTCCTTGCCCGCCCTCAATCTTTATAATCGTCCTTGGTTCTACTCCGGCCTTCTCCGCAAGTTGAACTTGGGTAAACCCCACCTCAGCACGAGCAGTCCGCAGCCAGGCGGCTAAAATCGTATTTGGTTCCTGCATTATGTTTCACCTCATACCAATTCTACAGGTCATGTTATCGCATGAGAAGGAACCGTGATTCCTATTTATGATGTATCATAAGTCGCGTTCGCGCAAGTTTGGAATTTACTCTATGATTGATGCACAAACTTTTATAAAATTCGCTGCAGTTTATTCTTTTTAGCAAACTTTTCTGCCTTTGATCGCGCAAAAAGTGAACTGTGTTTCACGTTTCGAGAGAGGCGTTTCTCTCTGTTTGTTCTATGCAAACAGAGAGAAACGCCTCTCTTTTTGCTTTGGCCAAGGCGTAGTCACAACTTCTGCTTGCCTCATTGTCAACAAAACCGATGGCAGTGGAAAAACCTCCGGGCAACCAGTCCATATACATCCGCGCTTACAGAAAAAGTGGAAAGCTTTTTTCTACATTTCGCAATATACTCAACGCAGAGCAAAAGAGTGGAGGTGAAAGCCCGTGCAGGCCGCTTGGCGCAGGCGCATGATTCTTGAACTGCTATGCGTCCGGCGGCATATGAAGGTGGGCGAGTTGGCCAAGCGTTTTGATGTAACAAGTAGAACAATCTACAACGACATTGAAAAGCTGTCTCTTGCTTATCCTATCTATACGACAAGCGGGCGAGGCTCGGGTGGTGTTCACCTTATGGATGAATACAACCCAGCGCAACACAGGCTGACAGCAAAACAAACCGACCTTCTGGAACGAATGATGCCGACATTATCCGCAGAAGATCAGTACGTTGCCGAAAGCATCCTTCAGGACTTTGCTCCCGTTTAGCTGGGATGCCAGCAGACGCGCAACCTTGACAACTTCATACCCAGCACGGCAGGTACGTTCCTGCCCCAGTGAGCGACGCGGGAGGGTGCGCCGGGACGTGCGGAGGCAACTTCGCACCGAGCGATTTGACCCGTCCCCCAAGCGGCCCCGGCGGGCTGCCTTGCCACGACCTGGGGCGGCCTACAATGATACACCTGTTGCCCCGCGCGTCAGACGGGGTGGCCGAGCCCCGGTTGCAATTCTTAGACCCCGGCAGAGCCAGTGCGCGGCCGTTTGCCAGCGGCCCGCCTGCCGTGTTCCCGATGCCAGGGGGGCGAGCGGCAAATTTGGCATACATGTTATTTCTTCTTTTTCTTCTTTTCTTTCTTTACCGACTTCAACAACCCCATGTGTTGATGTCGAACCCGTGCGGCGCAGCGCAGCAAGCCGCTGCGCCGCATCATTTTGCCATCAACACACCCTGTTGCGGGGAGGGATGCCTTATCTTTCAATCCGAACCCATCGGCTACGCCTCGGCCCACCAGATGGTGGAAACCATCTTCCGCCAGCAACTGCCCGCCCACGGCATGGCTGTACGGGAGGGGCAGATCAAGCTCTGCCACACCATGCTGGACGCTTTATATAATAAGGAGGTCGCCCTTTGCGACGCTGGAGTCGGCCTCGGCAAGACCTACGCCTATCTGGCGGCCTGCCTGCTCTGGCAGAGCCAGCGGCCGCGGGCCTTGTGGCAGCCGGTCGTGATCTCTACCGCCAGCGTGGCTTTGCAGGAGGCCATCTTGCAAGAATACATTCCGTTTTTTTCGTCCGCGTTATTACAATATGGATATTTTAGCAAACCGATCCAAGCTGTACTACGCAAGGGCAAGGAGCGCTTTGTGTGCGATCTTCGCCTGCTGGAACGGCAGCGGCAGATCGCGCAGCGCGGCGAACGGTTTGCCCGGCGGGCCGCGATTCTGCGGCAGGCACAGGACTGCCGCGACCTGGACAAGCTGCCCGGTCTATCGGGTTTTGACCGGCGGCAGATCTGCGTGCCCGAGCAGTGCCCGCGTCTCTGCCCCGCGCGCAGCCGCTGCCGTTACCAAAGATACTTGCAGGAATCGAACGGCCCTGCCGTTTCCATCCAGGTCTGCAACCACAATTACCTGCTGGCCGACGCTTTGCACCGGCAGAACGGCTGGAAGCCGCTGCTGCGGGATTACCAGGCTGTCGTGATTGATGAAGCCCACCGCCTGCCTGAAGCGGCCGAACAGATGCTGACGAAGCAGCTCTCCTTAAACGGGGTGTGGCAACTGATTCACCGGCTGGAACAACAGCACCTAACCCGCGGTGCCCAGCAGCTCCGCGTAGCGACCGCGGCACTGACCGCAGCTTGCCAACCGCAGGAACCGGACCGGGTACAGGTGGAGCGGCAGGTTTCATACCAGCCAACCCGGGAGCGCATGGCAACGCTGGCTGCCTTGCAGGCTTGCATAGGCGAATTGCTGCGGCGGTACCAAATGCAGCTGCCGCTCTCTCTGCGCCACCAGTTGGAGGCCACAAGCGAAACGGCCGCGCTGTTCGCCCGGCCGCAGGAAGCTTGGATTGCCTATATCGAATATGGCACCGTATCAGATAAGCAAACCGATACAGAGTTTAACCTCTGTGCGGTGC
>ERZ1090863.1059-NODE-1060-length-12869-cov-10.609802_pt1 | contig 12869 bp, 12 predicted proteins | sample MGYA00478480_ERZ1090863 | MGnify/ENA primary metagenome ERZ1090863 (study PRJEB33644, sample SAMEA5815746) | chicken gut metagenome | biome: Chicken; feature: Gastrointestinal Tract; material: Caecum | place: Ireland | collected 2019-01-01 | study: A study of...
TTTCTCCATGCGGCGCCGCGACTGCATGTCGCGGCGCCTTAGTCGAAATGACAGGGTAGCTGTTACGTTTAAATTTTCAGCTCTGCTCGACGCTTATGCTGACGCCCGTCTGCGCGTCCTGATACATAACCCAGTACCCCGCGCCCTTTACGGGAATGTAGCCCGCCCTGCCCTTTAAACTTTCGGGACAGGGCGCTCCCTCGGGAACGGGTACGGCGTAGCACAGATATTTTGCGTTGCCCCCCGAATATATTACGCCGAACGCGTAATAGAAGCCGCTGCCGTAAGAAATTTTTGCCCAGCGCGAGCCCTCTATCGTCTGTTCGAGCGCAGATAAATGCGGGTATGTAGAGAATATCTTTTTTACGTCGTCGCTCATGCGCTCATAAAATCCGCCGCCAGCAAGCTCGGGTCGGGCGGGCGTATCTGCGCCATATTCCTCCCCTCCCGCCGCGCGCGAAACATCTTCTGCCGCGCGGGGCGAAGCCGCGCCATGCGCGGCGCCGTTGCTCTGACCGCCGTCCGTTTTGCCGTCGTCTGCCGCGCAAATATCCTCCTCCCTTTCGGGCGAGCCGCCTATGCGGAAGGAGCTTGCGGAATATCTGATAGTTGACTCTTCTCCCGGCGCGAGCGGGACAGCGCGAGCGCCCTCTTCATCCTGATCATCTGAGCGCCCCTCTTCTTGCTTTTGAGGCGGGCGTACAGCTCCGCCGTTTTTATCAGTTTCCAGTTCATAATAGTTTTCGTCGGCAATGGCTTCGTCGTTATAAGCCGTCTTGGGCGGCTGTTCTTCGCTCTCTATCGCGCTCTGCACGGCGGCGAGCCGCCCCTGACAGTCGCCGCATACTGCGCAGGCAACGGGCACTACCGCACCCGCGCGGCAATAACAGATGAGGCACGCAAAGCCTTCGGACGGGTCGAAGTCGCACTCCTCTTCATAGACGGGGGGCGAAAAAATTGCCACTCTCTGACCGTCGGAAATACCTATGCGATACTCGCCCTCGTCTAAGGGGGCAAAGTTTATCATGGACGCTTCCACGCGCAGCAGCCCCGCGTAAGCCTCGCAGCGGACTATACCTTTAAGCCCGCCGCCGTCCGATGAGTAGCCCGATTTTAATGTTTTGATAAGCGCGATCCGCCTGACGTATCCTGCCATTGTCCCCTCCTTTTAAGCTATTATATGCTTTAAATGCGCGCGCAGGCTGACTTATTGTGTAAAAATATGCGGTATCGTACGGAAAATATTTATTATGCGCAGTTAATATATGCGCTTGGAGAAATTTTGATCTACAAATAGATTTCTCCATGCGGCGCCGCGACTAAAAGTCGCGGCGCCTTAGTCGAAATGACAGGCGGCGTGTCGCCGCTGCCTTACTCCGCAATTGGGCGTCATCACATTATCCTATCCATCTTGCGGACAACAGCGTTCCGCTGTACCATATTCCACAATCAGGCATTATTTCTCTATCAAACTCATCTTGCGGACAACAGCGTTCCGCTGTACCATATTCCGCAATCAAGCATTATTTCTCTATCAAACTCATCTTGCGGACAACAGCGTTCCGCTGTACCATATTCCGCAATCAGGCATTATTTCTCTATCAAACTTATCTTGCGGACAACAGCGTTCCGCTGTACCATATTCCGCAATCAGGCATTATTTCTCTATCAAACTCATCTTGCGGACAACCATTTTTTATTACTTATGTCATTTCGACCGAGCGATAGCGAGTGGAGAAATCTATTCCTTATTACTGCCTTACTGATAGATTTCTCCGCTTCGCACACCTTCGTGTGCTTCGGTCGAAATGACAGGGGTGGACTCTCCCCCACCCCTCAGATGCGCAACATGACTTTCGCGCCGCGCGAATTGAGCGCGGCGCGAAAAAAACAGGGCAAACGCGTTCATTTTGTTGCAATACCGCGCAAATTTTGGTATACTTTTATACGGGGGACGATAAATATCGGGCAAAAAGCAAATATTTTTGCCCCTTTGACCTTTGCAATACATTCTTAAAGGAGAATTTATATATGGCACTTACCAAGAACAAGAAAGTACTCGGCTTCGTTGAAGAGAGCGCCGAACTTGCCCAGCCCGACAACATCGTGTGGGTTACGGGCGAGCTTGATCAGCTTGACGAGTTGAGGAAAGAGGCCGTTAAATCGGGCGAGCTTATAAAGCTCAACCAGAGCATTCTGCCCGACTGCTACCTGCACAGAACAAAGGTGAACGACGTTGCACGCGTTGAGGACAGAACCTTTATCTGCACCAAAGACAAGGACGACGCAGGCCCCGTAAACTACTGGATGGATCCCAAACAGGCGTATGAACTCGCATCAGAAATCGCCCGCGGCTCCATGAAAGGCAGAACTATGTACGTTATACCCTACTCCATGGGTGTAGTCGGTTCTCCTTTTGCCCGCTACGGCATTGAAGTAACCGACTCCATTTATGTAGTTTTAAACATGAACATAATGACCCGCGTTGGCGAAAGCGTTTTGAAGGCTATCGGCCCCGACGGAGATTTTATTAAAGGTTTCCACGCAAAATGCAACGTCGACGCCGACAACCGCTATATAATGCATTTCCCCGAGGACAACACCATTATTTCGGTAAACTCGGCTTACGGCGGCAACGTGCTTCTGGGCAAAAAGTGCTTTGCCCTGCGCATAGCTTCCTACCTCGGCAAAAACGAGGGCTGGATGGCGGAACACATGCTCATCCTCGGCGTAACCTATCCCGACGGTCAGAAGAAATACGTTGCGGCGGCGTTCCCTTCCGCCTGCGGCAAGACCAACCTCGCCATGCTCGTACCTCCCAAGCACTACCTTGAAAAGGGGTATAAAATCGAGTGCGTGGGCGACGACATTGCATGGATAAGAGTGGGCGCCGACGGCAGACTTTGGGCTGTAAACCCCGAAAACGGTTTCTTCGGCGTTGCGCCCGGCACCAACGATCACTCCAACCCCAACGCCCTGGCGGCGACCAAGAGGGGAACGATATTCACCAACGTCGCACTCGACACCGACAACATGACCGTGTGGTGGGAAGGGCTCAACAAAGACCTGCCCGAACACTGCATAGACTGGACGGGCAAGCCCTGGTCGCCCGCCAAGTTCAACAAAAAGGACAAGTCGACCTACGCCGCTCACCCCAATTCGCGCTTTACGGCGCCCGCGGCAAACTGCCCCTGCATTTCTCCCGAATTCAATTCAAAAGAGGGCGTGCCCCTTTCTGCAATCATCTTCGGCGGCAGAAGAGCTTCCACCACTCCCCTCGTATATCAGTCGAGGGACTGGAACCACGGCGTGTTCGTAGGCTCCGCAATGTCGTCCGAGACGACGGCGGCGGCGACGGGCGCGACGGGCGTACTCCGCCACGACCCCATGGCTATGAAACCCTTTGCGGGATATCACATGGGCGATTACTTCCGGCACTGGATAGATATGGGCAAAGTCGTCAAAAATCCTCCCAAGATTTTCAACGTCAACTGGTTCAGACAGGACGAAGACGGCAACTTCATCTGGCCGGGCTTCGGCGACAACATGCGCGTGCTCGAATGGATTTTGAAACGCTGCGACGAAGCCGTTGACGCCGACGAGACGGCGATAGGCTACGTGCCCAGACCCCAGGATATCGACCTTGAAGACCTCGATTACGAAATCGCGCCCGGACACAAGTTCGGCCTGGACGATTTGAAAGGCATACTCGAAGTAGACAAAGAAAAGTGGGCAAAAGAAGCCGACGAAATCGAAAGCTACTACAAGAATACCATAAAGACGAGGATCCCCGCGGAACTTACCGAGTGCCTTGAAACGCTCAAAAAGAACTGCGCAAAATAAATTTAACGACAAATAAATGACAAACAAAGGCGCGCGCTTTTTTAAAGCGCGCGCCTTTAAATTTTGCAAAAAAGGCAGCTTTTACTTAATTACCCCCGCAATATGCCGCAGTTATTACACTTTTTATACTCATTTATAAATGAAAAAGCGCGCGGGAATTTTTCCGCGCGCGCATTTCAATTGTTATTCTTTCCGGAAAATTACGGCAGGCAGGCATATTACTTGTTTATGCCGGGAACTTCGACTTCGTCGAAAACGGGATCGTCGAGGAACTCTGCCATGGTCATTCCGAGCGCATTGCATACCCTGTAAAGAGTGGTCATCGAGATGGAAGGCGTAGACTTTGTTCTGAAAATGTTGCAGACGCTCTGTCCTTTAACGCCGGGGAGTTCCCTGAACTCCTTTTTCATCATGCCTCTTTCCTTCAAGATACTGCCGAGTCTTTTTGCTACTGCTTCTGTGATTGTCATAATACTGCTCCATAAAAGTGATATTAGTAGCCCATCTCTACCATATTCAGTATAAATAACTTTAAATTATTTTGCAAGTGTTTTTCTTGATTTTTCCGTGAAATTTTACAAATTTTTTCGCCATAAAACTTTGGCATAAACTTTACAAATTTGTGTGCGCTTTTTTTCTCATGCCTAAGACGGGAAGCATGACCGTTACGTTTTTTGTGATCAGCCTTTTGATTGCAAAATACAAAGGCGCGCCGATTGCGAACGACCAGACTGCCTCGGTGAGTACCATCGAGCCGAAGAACACCCAATAAGGGTCTGTGCCGCCGCCGAGAATACTTACCGCAGGAATGACGAAAGCGTTTAACACGGTGTTGAAAATACCGCAGAGAACGAGTTTTATTACGTCGTTTTTAATCAGCCTTCCGACCCCGAAAGAGAGCGCCGCCGCAGAGAGGGTTGCCAGACTTCCGAGGAATATGTCGTAAGCGCCCCAGCCCGAAAAGATGTTTGCCAGCATACAGCCGACGTAAAGACCGGGAACGGCTTCGATATAAAAGAGCGAAAGCACTATAAGTCCCTCGGCGGGGCGAATCTGGAACGGGCCGTAGGCAAACGCGCCGAGAGCCCAGGTGATGACGGCGTAGAGCGCGGCAATCAATCCCGCCCTGCAAATCATCAGAGTTGTGAACTTAAACTTTTTGTTCATTTGTTTTTGAGTGCGCACGGCCGTGTGCAGACCCCGCAATATGCCCATTTTAATCATCAAAAGGCATAAAAAAGAGCGGCTTTAAAACCGCTCGCAAGGGGTACATGCTTCTTACGCACTTTCTCCTTTTTTCGGTTTTTTTATGCGGTAGTGTTGAGCCGAAAACCTACCTCCGCCGCGGGCGCAAATCCCTGCTTTTATCAAGCCGAGAAAAACTCGGCTTGACCTTTCTGTGGGATTGCGCCGCGGCTTTCGCGCAAAAGCCACGGTTTTGCGCGATGTTCTAATGATGTTGTATTATTTATATAAAGCGCCGACAGCGTCAAGCCAATAAATTCGATTTATGCAAATCATGGCTTTTATCAAGCCGAGAAAATCTCGGCTTGACCTTTCCATGGGATTGCGCCGCGGCTTTCGCGCAAAAGCCACGGTTTTGCGCGATTTTATTAAATTTCTTTCGCTCACGTCGTGCGATAGCGCGCCGTGCAGCGAGTTTATTTTTTGTCGGGCAATGCTTAACGGCGAAAATCAATTCCGCCTTGCATTTCCTCGGCATAGATTATTTTGAATAATTTATGCTCTATCGAATAATTAAAGCAAATTATTACACGTAACTATTCTTATTTTGTCGGGCGGCGCTTACGGCGAAATAAATTCGCCTGCCCCGCCTCGGCATAATTTATGCACTTGCGCGCGAAATCTAACTCACCTTTGCAAGCCCCGCTTGCGCGGATGCACGCTTATAGTTCGTTTGCTGTATATGGGAGTTTTCTCCGCGCATACTCACGTCGAAAACTCTTTTATTACATATTACTTATGTCATTTCGACAGAGCGTAAGCGAGTGGAGAAATCTATTCCTTATTTCTTACTTTACCGATAGATTTCTCCATGCGCCCGACTTCGTCGGGCTTAGTCGAAATGACATGGCATGGGTATATTTCCGCGCCGAAGGCTCACTCATGCTCACCTTAACGCGCAACAAAGCTGTGCATTTCACACCGCCTTGCGATAAAGCAGTTTTATGCTATGGGCTGGAGCGTTATTTCACAAAAACGGCTTGCCGTTTTTATTTCACATGGCGAGCAAGGTTTCCTCAAAACAGCACAGTGTGCTGTTTTGCCTTGCGAGGTGAGCGAGGGCATCAGGTCGCCCGAGCGGTGACCGAACACAGCGTCGTCCTTGCGCTGTGTGAGAAGGCATATTTCACTTTACCGATAGATTTCTCCACTTCGGCGCTTCGCGCCTTTGGTCGAAATGACAAAAGGGGCGCTTACCACAAAAAATTATTCTTCGGTGGACGGGGTTGAAGTTGTTGTTTCTTCCGTCTTGCCTGCGCCGCTGTTTCCGAGGAAAGTGCCGAAGCGGATTTCCCTTTTAGCCCTTGCGGGGCGCGCAGCGCGGGGAGCCGAAGAGCGTTCTCCCCTGTCCCTGCCGCCGCGGCGGTCAGACGAGAATTTATCGGAAGAGAATCTTCTGCCCCTGTCGCCCGAACGATTGCCCGAAAATCTTCTGTCGTTGTTTCTGCGGCGCTCGAAGGGCTTTAAATTGTTGGGGATGATGACTACGTACCTGTTGGGTTCGTCGCCTTCGCTCGATGTTTTTATGTCTTCCCTGTCGGCGAGAGCCGAATGAATTATTCTGCGCTCGTAGGGGTTCATGGGTTCGAGCTTATATTTTCTGCCCTTTTCCACCGCCTTTTTGGCGAGCTTTTCTGCGAGGGCGGTAAGCGTTTTACGGCGGGTTTCGCGGTAGTTTTCGCAGTCGACGACTACCTTTTTATACTGTTCGTTACCGATATTTGCAACGGCGCCGGCTATCGTCTGAATAGCGTCGAGCACTTCGCCGTGGTGACCTATCACCTGATGGGAATTTACCGTCTGAACATTGATTTCAACCTTTTCACCGTCGGCAACTATTTCGGATACGGCGTTGATTTTTAAAAGCTCAAATAAACCGTCGATGAATTTTGCGGCGCGCTCGCCGTCGGAGGCGCGCTTTTCTACGCACACCCTTGCCTTTGTTCCCCCAAGACCGAAGATACCCTTTTTACCTTCGTCGAGAATTGTTACCTGCGCTTCTTCCATTGAAATGCCGAGTGCGGCGAGTCCGCTTTCTACGGCTTCTTCCACCGTTCTTCCGGTGAAGATGTTGTTTGTATCCATAATTTCTCCTTATGGCGCACAATTTTTAGGCGCATTATGAGCGCCTGCGCTTTATTAATTGATTTCTGTTTAAAAATCCGTCGCCCGCCGATTGCTCGGCGGGGACATTAACGGCATTTTATTTACCCTTTCTCATTCTGATGTGCTCGGCCTGCTCTTCCTTTTTTTCAAACCACACGGTCATCGCCTTGTTTATAATCAGAGACGTGATAATCGAATATGTGGTGTTGGTAATCATGTAGATAGAGAATGCCGAAGAGTACATGAAAGCGAAGAAACCGTACATGATGGGCATTAAAATCATCATCCACTTTGTGGTGCGCTGGGCAGAACCGTCGACCGTGCCGAGTTCGTTAGCCGCCTTGTTGGAGCGCATGGAAATGAACTGCTGCAACAGCATTACGCCGATAGAAATTACTATCAATATGAAATAGCCGTTGTAATTTTGCTTCTGCTGGGTTAAGTTTGCCGTAACCTTGTTATACGATTCCTCGTAACTGTCGTCGACGTTAGCCGATGCAACGGTTGAGCGGAAGCCCGCAAAGTCGGGTATTTCGCGGTTGAGCATAGAATCGGGATACCAGATATTTTTTACCCACAGGAAATTGTTGGGCTGATAATCGTCCGCGACCTTCTGCGCGGCGTAGCCGTCGATATAGTATGATACGAGCGTTAAGCGAACCTCTTCGCGGGTGTCCTCGTCGGCGCTGTTTTCTATTCCGTCGGCGATTACGGTGCCCGTCTCTTCACGGTATTCCTGCATGAGGGCGGAATATACCTGCTCCTCCGTCATTGCCTCGCCGCCGTTGTTGGTGCGGACATATTCGTTTGCAAACGCCGAAAAATCGACGTAATAATCGACCGAACCGTCGCTTAAAGTCGTTTCGTGCAAAAAGCCGTCGGGGTTGGATTGCTCGTCGTATACATACGCTTCGACGACGCCGTTGTAGGAGTTGACCATGTCGTTATAACTCTGCAAAGTGGCGTACTGCGAATAGGTTGAAAACGCGTTTAAGACGACGAGGAATATGACCAGCGACACGATCATGGGCAGACAGGCGCCGAACATGGAGTAGCCGTTCTTTTTTTGCAGCTCCATTACCTTCTGCTGATACAGCCCCTTGTCGTTGGCGTACTGCTTTTGCAGTTTTTCCATCTGCGGTCTCATCTTGTCCATGACGAGCGACTGCTTTTTGGTTTTGATTCTCGAATAGATGTCGAGCGGGAGGACGATGGTCTTTAAGATGAGCGTAAACACTATTATACCCACGCCCGTTATGCCTATGCCCTCGATGAGCCACTGAATGACTATGCCTATCCAGTTCAAGGAAATTTCCGGGATGAGCTTTACGCCGTAACCTAAAACGCCCTGTGAAATCGCTAATAATTCCATTTAATAAACTTGCGGGTTCAGTAAACCCATCTCACTTTGAAAAAATTTTCGGGAGCGGGATCGTACCCTCCCTTTGAAAAAGGATTGCAGCGGAGCAGCCGCCAGCATCCTAAAACAATCCCCGCAACGACGCCCACGTTATTCAGGCAGCGCAGCATGTATTCCGAGCACGTAGGCTCATACAGACAGGTATGCCGCGAAAGCGTGCGTTGGTAGAGTATTATAAGGCGCATGAGCGCCATCTTTATATACGGTCTGAACACATAGCGGCGCAAAAACGCAATCAGTCCGGCGATTTTTGGCTTGCCGCATTCATTCTTTTGAAGCATGACAAAAGTTCCCTTTCCATCATACCGTAAGTTATCTCCATGTCCGCCTTGGGCATGACGACGACCGAATAACAGCAACCGAGACTGGCGACGGTATTGTCGTAAGCGGCGCGGATGACGCGCTTTATGCGGTTGCGCCGCACCGCCTTGCCGTGCTTTTTAGACAGGGCAATGCCCATTATCTGCGTGCGAGAGGGAGCGTAAAGTAGTGTAATGTGAGGGGAAAAAACCCTTTTTCCCCTCTTGAAAAGTTTCTGAAAGTCGGTATTCTTTTTTAGTCTTGTATATCGCATACCGCGCCTTCCGCGCAGCGGTTAAGCGCTGATTTTTTTGCGACCCTTGTTTCTGCGCCTTTTCAGAACCTTTCTGCCGGCGGTGGTAGCCATTCTCTTTCTGAAACCGTGAACCTTGCTTCTCTGTCTCTTTTTGGGTTGATAAGTCCTTTTCATTGTCGTTCTCCGTTATTTTTTTTGTATTTTTATCTTTAAAACGCGGCGGCACACCCGCCCCGCCGCCGTTAAAGGCGGAAATTACACTCTATCATTATATTTTTTTAATTAAAGCGTGTCAAGCAATATTGCTTGTCCTTACGGGTAAAATTAAATATAAACTGTCCTTTGCGCCCTCGTTCTGGCAGATAAAGGGCTGAACGTTGTTGTTGAAGGAGAGCACGACCTGTTCTTCGTCGAGCGCGTTTATGGCGTCGATTATGAATTTTGAATTCATGGCTATCTTCAAATCCTTGCCCTCGGCGCTCGCTTTTACGGGCTCCTGAACGTTGCCTATCTCAGAATTTGAGGTGATTTCAATCTTGTCGGACGAAATATCGAAGATTATCAGGCTGTTTTTGTCGTTGCGCACGAGAATTGCGGCGCGCTCTATCGAAGCCTTTAAAAGATTTCTGTCTACCTTTACTATCGTCTGGAAAGATTTGGGGATTATGTTGTCCTTTTTGATAAAGTCGCCGTTGTAGAGGCGTGATGTCAGCACGGTGTCGTCAACGCAGACGAGCAGAAGCCCGCGCTGCAACTTTATTTCGGTGTTGCCCTCGCCCGCGGGCAGCATTTTTTCTATTTCGTTGAGCGTCCTGGCGGGGCAGATTATCTCCATATTCTGCGCGGTAGAAGATACCACCTTGCCGTTGGCGGTGGCGAGACGGAAGCCGTCGAGCGCGGTGACGCATATATTGTCGCCCGAAATGACTATCTGGCAGCCCTTCAAAATGGGGCGAGAATCGTCGGTAGCGCAGCAGAACGACGTAGAAGTAATGAGTTTTTTAAGCTCGTCAGTGGCGATGACGACGCTGTTTTCGTCTATATCGGTGTCTACCTTGGGAAAATCGTCGGCAGGCAGAACCTGCATGGCGGTCTGACTGTCGGCATAGGTTATTTCCATCATCTTATCTTCGACCGACAGGGTTATCTGTTCGCCTTCGAGCTTTTTTATGAAGTCGGAAAAATATCTGCCGGGAACGCAGATGTCGCCCTCTTCGTAAATTTCCGCCTTGATTTTTTTCTGTATGGAAATTTCGCCGTCGGTGGCGGTCAGGGTGAGGCTGTCGTTGCGGGCGGAAAGCTTTATGCACTCCATTACGGGAACGGTCGTCTTCCCCGCGCACGCCTTTACTACTTTGAGCACTGCCTCTGATAAATTTATACCTTCGCAAACAAGTTTCATGAATTTTTTGTCCCCGCGCCGAAATGCGGCGCAATGTTTTTTATTATTTTATTGAAAATTGATAGTATAATTAATAGTAGGGGCGGTTGAAATGTTGATAATTTTTTCGCCCCGTCTTAAAAATTAAAGAATTACACTCATATAATAGCAAAAAACGCGCAAAAACGCAACAAAATTGAGAGCATTTTGATGTTCAAAAACAGGCAAAATGATGTTTGTAAAATTGTTGACAAAAAGGGCATAAGTTGATAACCGCGTTATCGACATTAGGAGTCCGCGGATGGTATGTTTGTTATTAAAAACATAATTTAAAGGGTTGTAGACAATTGTACCATAAAAAATTTTTTGTTGATAACTTTGATGTTTATAAAAATAATCGTTGAAACGCGCCGCGCAATGTGTTATAATGTATTTCGGATATGGATGAAAAATATTATAAAGAACTTGTCTGCGGTCAGCACAAAGAAGAATTTGAAAAGCTCTACGAAATGCTGATACAGTACAATAAAATGTACAATTTAACATCAATAACGCAAAAAGAAGATGTTTTTAACAAACATTTTCTCGACAGCGTGGTCGGAGAGTGTTATTTTGAAAAAAACGCCGCCGTCTGCGAGATAGGCTCGGGCGGCGGATTTCCGTCTTTGCCTTTGAAGATTGTAAGGAAGGATTTATCGTTCACTCTCATTGAAAGCACGGGAAAAAAGTGCAGTTATTTGCAGGCGGTTGTCGATAACTTCAATTTTGAAGGCGTAAAAGTTATGAACATACGCGCCGAAGAGGGTGCGCGCGACAAATTGTTGAGAGAAAAATTCGACGCCGCCGTGGCGCGGGCGGTTGCGCGGCTCAACACCCTGTGCGAATATTGTCTGCCGTTCGTCAAAGTCGGCGGGGTTTTCGTCGCATACAAGGGCGACTGCGGCGAAGAGGTCGCCGAGGCGGAAAACGCCGTTAAAATTCTGGGCGGGCGTATAAAGAAGGTCGATAAATTTGAGTTATACGGCGAAAGGCGTTCGCTCGTAGTTATTGAAAAAGTTGCCCCCACTCCGCCTAAATATCCGCGCGGCAGGGGATTGGAGCGCAAAAAACCGCTGTAACACAGATGGTGAAATATGCTTTTTGCATATGAAGTAAAAACCGAGCGAAAAATACAGCCGCAGACAAGCTTCCCTTGAAAAGGGGAGGTGGCGCACCTTTGTTCAGGCGAGCCGTCAGGGTTTACATACTTTACCGCAATTTATCTGTTGTGCATCGTACTACCCTTTCATTTCGACCAAGTACGGCATAATGACCCGGTTCTGTCATTTCGACCGAGCGTAATCGAGCGGAGAAATCTATCAATAAGGCGAGATTTTTCCATGCGTATCCTTCGGTCACTTAGTCGAAATGACATAATTAATAAAAGCTGTCCGCAAGAGGGACAGGGTATAGTGACAATGCCCGATTGCGGAGCATGATGCAACGGAACGTTGCTGTCCGCAAGAGGGACAGGGTATAGTGACAATGCCCGATTGCGGAGCATGATGCAACGGAACGTTGCTGTCCGCAAGAGGGACAGGGTATAGTGACAATGCTTGATTGCGGAGCATGATGCAACGGAACGTTGCGCGGCGGCACGCCGCAATTCAAACATATTACCGAGGCAACTATGATTTGTGCCTTTACCGGACACCGACAGCTCGCCGCCTCTTTCAACGGGGCGCTTTTCAGGCGCGCTCTCGTCAACTTAATAGAAATCTGCGGCGCCGATACCTTTTTTGACGGCATGGCGCGCGGCTTCGATCTGCTCGCCGCGACGGAGATTATAGACCTTAAATCTCAATACAAAATAAAGCTCGTCGCCTGCGTTCCGTTCGGCGGTCAGATACAGACAATGCGCCCCGAAGACAGAAAAATTTACGAAAGGGTCATAGAAAACTGCGACGACGTGAAAGTGCTGTCGGCAGACTATTACCCCGGGTGTATGTACGCGCGAAACAGGTTTATGGTAGACAATGCCGATGTGGTTTTTGCTCATTTTTCGGGCGGCAGCAAGGGCGGAACCTATTACACCGTCAGCTACGCAAAAAAATGCGGCAAACGCATCATACTGATATGATAGCTCGCGGCTATATTGCAGATGCGTATAATTTATAATTCAATTGAGTTATAAAACGGTCTGCAATTTCATTTTTCAGTCATGGCAACTAACTGACTTATTTTTAGTTTTGGCTGTGTTTTTATAATAAATTTTTTAATTGGGCGGCACATATGCCGCAACCAACGCCTGTCTCTTATACACATCTCCGAGCCCACGA
>ERZ1090863.1060-NODE-1061-length-12866-cov-6.134650_pt1 | contig 12866 bp, 15 predicted proteins | sample MGYA00478480_ERZ1090863 | MGnify/ENA primary metagenome ERZ1090863 (study PRJEB33644, sample SAMEA5815746) | chicken gut metagenome | biome: Chicken; feature: Gastrointestinal Tract; material: Caecum | place: Ireland | collected 2019-01-01 | study: A study of...
CTCAGGACGCCGCAGGAAGTAAATTAATAATCCAATAAATGGAGTGGCTATGATAATTACTAGGGTCCAAAGTATCGCATCATCCCCACGCTTTTTGCAGTCCATATAAACCCAAGCAGCAAATGATGCGGACATTCCTATAGCAAACAGGATAAAACAGAGGAGCAGGATGGGAAGAAGCATGGATAGTCCGCTGAAGCCATCGCTCCGTATATAGAATAGTGTAAATCGTAAGATAAAGAATAGCAGGATCGCAAAAATCAGGACAGCGATCCACAAATGGTTTTTCCTTTTCATCATACCGTTACGTCTCCTTTCTGGATATATACTGTGATTTCCTCTTTTATGTTCGTCCGCTTGATTCCGATAACAGTAAGCAGGATTCCGGCCAGTGCAATGTAACCGCAGACCCCAGTGGCAAGGAATGAAAGCCAAGGATTACTGATCGCAACGAAGGATGCCACTCCGAGTAGCAGAAAAATAATCAGGTTTACTGTCATAGGAAGATACCAAAGTGATAATTTCTTTGCTGAAGCGGTTTTTCTTATTGAAGCTTCGCGGCTGTACAGTTCTGCTTTAAGAGAATTGTTTAGTACAGGAGAGGGGATGTCCTGTCTGCTGATCGATTCCCGGATGAGACTATCCAGCTCTGTGTTATCATATTCTTTCTTCATAACCGAGTTCCTCCAGTCTTTTTTTAATCAGGTTCCGCCCTTTATATAACCTGCTTTTGACCGTTCCGGGCGGTTTTTTTATTACTATTGAAATCTGTTCCACAGTTAGTTCCGAAAGATAATGCAAAGTAAGCGGAATGCGGAATTTATCCGGTAAAGCCTGGATAATTCTGTTTAGTACAGAAAGCAGTTCTTTTTTCAAGTAATCTTGTTCAATATTTTCGGATGAATGCATAAAATTTGTTGCTTTATCATCCAGATTTTCGGATGGCGCAATAGCATCTCGGCGGACTTGTTTTCTCCGATCACTTTTCCAGAGGTTATGGACCAAAGAGAAAAACAGTGCTTTGGGATTAGAATTCCAGTCAAGGTTTATGCTGCTTTCCAGTGCTTTTAAAAAAGTCTGCTGATACAGGTCGTCTGCATCGGTTTTGTCAACACATAGGCTCAGACAGAACCTGTATATATCAGTACCGAACATATCAATACATTTTTCTATTTCTCTTGCCTCCAATGTCTCACCTCCATTGCCTTTCACTTAATATTCGTCGTTATAGAGTACGCGGTTCATTTTTTATGAAAAATCTTATTGATTATACTATAAGGGCGCACATTATAACAGCAAGAATGCTTGAATAGGTTTTTGGAAATGACAAAAGAAAAAGAAGCCTGATAACAGGCCCCTTGTATGACAGTAGATATCGAGGTTTGATTAATCTCTTTTTCTGAATTTGTAAAACAAATATATACAACGGTAACATAATGATTATGCATATGGATATTGATATGTATTGTTTTTATGTCATTATGATCTTCAGCCCTTTTTTCTTTCGTGTTGCAACAGGACACATTTCGCCGTTCTTCATCCGTATAAGGAGCTTATTATAATCTACCTCAACAATATTATCTGTATTTACGATATAGGAACGGTGGCATCTGTAAAAGCGGTGATCCAGTTCCTTTGCTATATCATTGAGCTGTCCTGTAAATTCCAGAAGCCTTTGCTGCGCATGAAGAGCAATCTTGTGGATATTATCCGATGTTTCAAAAAAAAGGATTTCTTCATAATCAACCGAAATGGAACGATCCGGCTGTCGGATTAGAAAGCTCTTTCTTTGACCATTTACAAGTGAAATTTCCTTTTCTTGTACATTCAGAAGACATTCATGAATCTTCCGTCTTACATCTTCGGTAGTGTTTTTTATAATAAAATCAAGTGGTTCTACTTTGTACTGAAAAGTCAAAAAACCCATCTCGGAATGTGATGTGATAAATATAATATAGCAGCGAGGCTGTATTTTTCTTATTTTTTGTGCAAGAGTCAAACCATTCATGGTGGATTTGAGGTCGATATCGAGGAAAAAAATGCCCATATTTTGGGAACCCTCAACTTTCTTCAGGACTTCATTTGGATCTGAAGTGCCTAAAACTACTTGCATATCCAATGATTCTATCAATATAGTGTCATTAATATATTCGGTAAACAGATCAAGCTGTTTTCTATTATCCTCACAAATGTAAATATCCAACATATTTTATCACTCCCTCCATGGGCTGTATTTATTATAACATATGCAGCAAAGATGACTGAAAAAAATAAAATACGTGCCATATGCCATAAAAAACGCTTGGATGAAAACGTATAATATAGAAAAACGCGCATTTATGCACGAGGCATCAGCTTAAATGCTTTCTTTTTTCATTCTCAGACATTGGATAAAATGACCTTCGCGAGTTTCGGTATCCCAGAATATATGGTCATAACCTGATAGAATCTCTCGCGCATTATAAAGGCCAATTCCTCTGTTGCTCCCCTTGGTGGAAATTCCGGCTTTGCGGAATGTTGCGTAAGGCAAGCCTGTATCAAGAAAACTATTTGAGATAATGAATATAATTTCCTTTTCCTCGTCCAGTATGGCCATTCGAATCTCAGGCTGTTTCGTTTCCAGAGCAGCTTCTATTGCATTATCCAAAAAAATACCAGTAACCCGGCATAAATCTACGGTTCCCATAGGTATTTTGCTGATCTCCTTTTCAATCTCAACGCTTACTTTGATATTGAGCTCGGCAGCATATAGTAGTTTAGCTGAGATAAGGCTCTTGAGCTCCGTAATTTTGATATTAATCAGCTGATTCAGGCGAGATGTTTCAGCAAAAAGTTTATGATTTATCGGAGAGATTTCCTGATCAAAGTACTTTTTGAGTCCATCCATATCTTCTGATTCGATATATCCGGAAATAGAGAGCATAATGTTATTATAGTCATGTTTGAACGATCGCAAGGAAGAATACATATTTTCAACCTGATTTGTATACTCCTGCAGTCTGTTGTAGGCGTCCTTCCTTATCTGCAGGTCCATATTTTCTATATGTGATCTGATAATATTGACAATAAGTATAGTACTTATTACAAAGTAACAACCAAACAGAAAACAGTTAAAAGCGATGACCGGCCGGCTGTAGCCAATATATTCTCCGACTGCAATATTAAAAAGGAAGATTAGCAGACAGAAAGCAAGGTTGATCGATATTAGTACGATAAGCTGCCGTGGAAGGGTCCGGTGGATCTTCCCAATCAAATAGTGCAGTAATCTGGAAAGTCCAGGACAGATTACTGCAAGGATCAGGAGATAAAGCGTCACATATAGAATACGTGCCCCATAATCTCCAACAGCCCCGGAAACTTGAAGACTTACTGTTCCCCATACCAGAGAGAGCAGGTTATCGCATACTACACAGAACAGATAGGTACTGATAAAAATACAAACATTCAGAAAGCGGTTCTGATCAATCCATGCAATATAGAAACCGGCAAGAAAAAGCAGCACTATAACCCCAATATTTCCGAGTTTCCACTGTATCAGAAGAATGCTGACAAAGAAAAGCAGCAATAGGACCAATTTATCTTTTCTCTTTAGTTTGAAGGGCAGAAAAAAACTTACCGGCAACAGGTAAGAGCACGCGCTTAGCAGACATAAAATAAGTGGAGCAATTACTTCCATAATCTTGTATCCCCTTCCATATTTGCAAATATGATTTGTGATCAGGAGAGCAGATCACAAATGCATTTATTCATAATAAACGAGAAGTAAAAGGCAAGTAAAGAGCGCATATTCATTATAACTGTGCGTTTATTACTAATTTATCAGCGTAAAGCTATTAGGCATTATAATTATATCAGAGGAGATACTTCTTGTAAAAAGGAACATCTTAATCAGAAGACGAAAATTATATAGTTAATGGAGGCAAAGAGATGTATAAGAATACACGAATATATCGGGGAATAGTATTGGTCGTTTTATTACTATGTACTGTCTATCTGATATATTCAATAGTGACTGAGCCGGTTGGGAAATACGGATTGGATTATATTGTTCTGGCATTGGCAGTTACTGCAGGTTTTATTGCACTAGGCAGGGAAAAACGGCAGAAATGCAGCTAGGAAAACTACAAATGATGCTATTCAATTCCTTTGTTAATTCAATATATATGTATCATTAAGGAGGGGTTATGATGAACAATGCTCTGGATATATCTGGTCTTTCAAAGAATTATTCCGGTTTTACCCTGGATAATATCACTTTTGCGGTTCCCAATGGATCAATAGTAGGCTTGATTGGAGAAAATGGGGCAGGAAAGAGCACTACGATTAACGCAATTTTAGGTCTGATTCAAAAAGACGCAGGACAAATTTCAATATTAGGGAAAGAGGAGCTGGGAGAAAGAGATAAAGAACAGATAGGAGTTGTATTTGACGGGAGCAATTTCCCAGAAATATTATCGCCTAAGAAAATAAATCGGATTATGAAAAATATCTATCGCAACTGGGATGAGAGATGCTTTTTCCGAACTATCTCACGATTTTCACTGCCTTTAGAAAAGCCGATTAAGCAGTATTCAAAGGGAATGAAGATGAAACTGGCTATATCGTCGGCCATGTCCCATCATTCTAAGCTGCTGATCCTTGATGAAGCTACAAGCGGACTGGATCCGATTATTCGAGATGATATACTGGATACTCTTCTGGATTTTGTGCAGGAATCAGATAACTCAGTGTTGTTATCTTCGCATATCACAAGTGATCTCGAGAAAGTGGCAGATCATATTGTATTTATTCATGAGGGAAAAGTGGTGTTTTTTGATTCAAAAGAAGCTTTGCTATCAAAATATGGACTCATAGAATGCGAGCCGGATCAGTATGAAAAAATGGATGCTGCCGAGATTGTGAGGTATCGAAAGACACAGGGTAAATATCAGATATTAATTTCTGACAGACTCAGCATACAGAGAAAATACCCTGATTTATCTGTCGCTCCAGTCACAATTGACGAAATCATGCTTTTTTATGTAAAAGGGGAAGAAAAATGAAAGGTGTATTACTTAAAGATTTATATATAGCAGGAAGTAACGTGGTTGTCACTGTTATTATGCTTGCCGTATTAGGTTTTGGCTTGTCTTTCCTCATGGAGCCGAGTGCAATCTTGATCTTGGCGCCTGGCATTACTACGATCCCTGCCTTTATCAGTATCACAAGCGACGTTGCGGCAAAATGGAATAAGAATGTCATAACTATGCCGCTTTCCAGAAATAAGGTTATTGGCGAAAAATACTTACTTTATTCAATACTTGCGGTATTGGGCTTACTTCTATCGATTGTTATCTGTATTATTCTTGGGTTATTTGGGGAAAAGGTGTCATTAGATACGCTCTGTTTGTATGGCGTAATCGGAATGAGCGCTACTTTTCTGGCAGGCGGTTTGAGTCTCCCCTGTGCATACTTTTTCGATGCAGATAAAGCCCAGATTGCCTTTATGATATCATTTATAGCGTCAACAGGCATTATCACTGGAATGGTGCTTCTAATCAATACTTTTATACCTGTAAAAGAATATGTTCTTCAGACCTTTTTGATTGTTTTTCTGATATCATTAGCTTGGTTTGTGGCTTCATATTGTGTATCTGCGAAGATATATAAACGGCAGGATATTGTATAATGAGATATCAGGCAGAATCATAATCTGTTAAGGAGGTATATGAAGATGAGAAAATGCATTCGTTGCGGCAATGAAATGAAAGAAAATTGTGCGATCAAGGTGGAAGGAGCCGGATACGGAATTAACCTGTCATCTGATGAAACGAAGCTATTTGCGGGAAGGATGGGGAAGCCTAAAGTTGCGATCTGTCCGAAGTGCGGAGAGGTATCCATTTATATGGAGGATATTGAGAAACTTAGCTCTTGAGTAATAAAGGACCATATGAGCTCTCCAGAGTTATTTTGTAAAATGCCTAAAGAATTAGCAATGGAACATCAATAATAGAAAACTCTTTTCCGGGTAAATAGATTTATATAGTCTTACTGCTTGGAAGAGAGTTTTTTGATTCACGACCAGTAGCGTTCTATGCCTAGTAGTTCTGTAGTAATTGGTAACAATTATTTCAACAATCTAAATCAAAAATAAATGAAAGAATGTTATACTGTTGCCGAGGTGATATATTGAAAGAAAGAATTTTGATTATCGAAGATGAAACCGCCATCCAGTCTATCCTTGCGGAGCTGCTGACGGATGCCGGATATAGTATAGAAGTTGCAGGCGATGGTCTGGAAGGAGTAACTAAATTTCGAGAGAAGTCTTTCTCCCTTGTTCTGCTGGACATTATGATGCCGAAAATTGACGGATATACGGTCTGTGAGATGATCCGGCAGGGATCCAATGCGCCGATTATCATGCTGACAGCACTGGATGAAGAAGAGGCACAGGTCAAGGCATTCGAGTTGAAAGTGGACGATTACATCACAAAGCCTTTTTCTGTGAAGTTGGTACTCATGCGGGTGGAGGCAGTTCTGCGACGAATAAAAGAACGGGAAGACGAAGAAGTCACGACCACACTATCTTATGGGAATATCCGGTTGAATCGGGAAAGCTACTCGGTTTCTGTTGGCGGAAAGCCTATTTCCCTCACCCATATAGAATACGGGCTTCTGGAACTGTTCATGCTCCATCCGGGCCGGGTATTTACACGGGACAATCTGCTTAATGAGGTGTGGGGCTACGATTTTGTTGGCGAAGAAAAGACCGTCAATATCCATATTATGAACCTGCGGAGAAAACTAGATACGGATTTGATTGAAACAGTCAGAGGGGTGGGATACAGACTTGGTAAAGAAAATTAGAAACAGTTTAAGTGCAAAGGTCTTTTTGTGGATTGCCGGTCTGCTCATCCTGTGCAGCCTGCTGATTTATGGTATGGTAATGATATTTCTTCCCCAAAGCTACACGGTTGTGGCGAGCAGCCGAGTAGAATCTGAAATTCAACAGTTAACAGAGACCCTTTCTCGGGCTGACTTTGCCGATTCCGGAGAGATCTTGAATCAATTCAGCCGGGAAAATCAAGCACTGGTGGTTCTCACTGGAGCAGGAGATAGTCGGTCGTTTGGTTCTGTGGTCAGTGGGGACCGTGAGAACATTTTGACCACCTCCCTGGAAATCACCTTTGCGGACAGAACGGATACCTATACTTTGAGCATTACTGCACCTGTTTCAGCAGGACGTGAGCTGACGGTCGCACTTTCGAAAATGTTCCCGTTTTTACTGTTGCTGATTCTGCTCATTTCCGCTTTGGGAGCTTTCCTGTGCAGCCGGGTGCTGGTGCGGCCTGTGTTGGAAATCAGCCGCATTTCCAAGAGAATGGCTCATCTGGATATGACTTGGGATTGCAAAGTAAACCGTACCGATGAGCTGGGCGTTCTGGCAAACAGTCTGAACACGATGGCGAAGCGGCTGGATACTGCCATGAAAGAGCTGGAAAGTGCCAATGAACAACTGAAGGATGATATGGAGCATATCACCGAGCTGTCTCGTCAGCGTCGGGATTTCTTTGCGGCGGCATCACATGAGCTGAAAACACCCATTACCATCTTAAAAGGTCAGATTGAAAGCATGATTCTGGGAATTGGAAAATATAAGGACACAGGAAAAGTGCTGCCGGAAACCCTTAAAGAAGTGGAAAACATGGAGAGGCTGGTAAAAGAAATCCTCACGATTTCTAAAATCGAGATGGATGGTCTGGCTGGGAAAGCGGAACCGATGTCGTTGTCTGACACGCTTATCAAAGTTACTGAAGCGCTGCTCCCGCTGGCTCAGGAGAGACAGATCGCAGTTCATTCTCAACTTGCCGAGGATGTTACGGTATCCGGTAACGTCTCTCTGCTAGAAAAGGCCATTCATAATATTCTGAGTAATGCCATCCGTCACTCACCGGAGGGGGCAGAAGTTCTTATCTACCTTACGCCTTCTGTTCTGACCGTAACCAATACCGGTACTTCTATCCCGGAGGAAGATCTGCCCGTGCTGTTCACACCTTTTTACCGGGTGGAAAAATCCCGGAACAAGTCTACTGGTGGCAGCGGTTTGGGGCTTTATCTGGTTAAGACCATATTGGAGTTACATGGATTCCAGTATCGGATGGAAAACACTGAGACGGGTGTGGTGTTTATGGTGACGTTTTGATATAATTTAGATGAAGACAAAATGGAATTGTTAGATATAATGAAAAGGTAATTATTATGGTAAATAAAATAACTTTATTAAGAATGAAAAAAATCTGTTGGAAGTTAAAAAAAGAAAAGGCATTTGATGAAGCTACAAGCATATCAATAAATACTAAGGGTGCTGGTGAAAGGTATGCTTTGAATATGTTAGTAGAAAAGAATATTGTGATAAAAACAGAAACGGGTAAAGTTTATTTAAAATAGCATTCAAAAAATAAGTCTTAAGATAATAGCAAGGAGAGGAGTATAACGAAATGAGAAAACTAATTGTTGGCACACTGCTAATCGCTATTCTTATGTCAGGATGTTCTAATACTATGGCAGATATTTATGACAATGAAAGCAAGATAACCAGCGATACAAATTCCTTTAACCTTGATGGGATCAAACAAGAAATCAATGGAAATAGTTATAATGCTACAGTAGAAAAAATGGAAGGCATGGATACGATATGGACAATGGATGTAGAAGAAGAAACAACTGTTGATATTGAGTATGATATAACCTTGTATAATGGGAAAGTTAAAGTAGTAATAGTTTCTCCGGATGATGAATTAACTATTTTAGCAGAGTGCATATCAAATCAGGATGACAGTAGTAATACTACTTCACTTGCTTTGACACAAGGCGAATATCGTATAAAAATAGTTGCCGGAGAAGATACAAAATTTGATATTTCATTATCAATTTCAGATGGATCATTTCATGAATTAGGGTTATGACAAATCCTAAGTTATCTATATGCATTTTATCCGCTAGCCTTAAAACTAAATCAAAATTAAATCAAGTCTAAGCGAAAAATAAACCGTCTTTTTGTATGATGGAGTCACATCAAACGAAAGGACGGTGTTTTTATGGGCGTTTTCAGGCGGGCTGCCCTTTATCTGGTCCGCAAGAAAGGAAAAGCGACACTTCTTTTCCTCATTTTCTTTTTGTTTTCTGGTCTTTTGTTGTTCTGCTTTTCCATTTTGGATGGCACAGAAAAGGCCTCCAGGGATCTGCGTTCTAATATCGGCGCTGCCTTTTATATTCGGCCCTATACTCAGATGACTTTGGAGGATGGCATACTTAGTGAAGGATCAACACCCGTAATTTCCGAACAGAGCATTGACGAGGTGATAGACACTTCTGAGGGACAAGTGAAAGCCTACAATACAGAACATTATGGCTATGCCAAGAGCGAGCAGATTCACTTCCTACCGGGAGCCGGCGACAATGAGGCCAGCAACATGGGACAGGTAACTGCTGTGCGGGATTCTCAACTGACGGATGTTTTTCTAAATGAGGAATATACGCTGCTTGCTGGCCGCCATATTCAGCGGTCGGATGAGAATAAAATCCTCATCAGCGCAGAGCTGGCAGCGGAAAACAGCCTAGAAGTTGGCGATGTACTCACCCTTACCAACGCTGGTTTAGACCAGCGAGACGGAGAATATATCGACACGATCCCGGAAAAAACAGTTTTTGTCGAAGTAGAGATTGTAGGCATTTTCCAGTGTGATGGAGCTGCCGACAGTGCAGATTCCCCTACCGCCGGGAAAGCGGCAAATCATATTTATTCCGACAGCCATCTACTGGTAAATTTACAGGAACAGCAGGAGGGCAATTATGAGGGCGAGATTGCCTTTTATATTGCCGACCCTTTGGAACTGGATACACTGCTGGAGCGTGTGGAGGACATCGACTCCATAGATTGGGACAACCACATCCTCCGGGAGAACGATTTTCAGTACGAGCAGATTGCCGGACAGCTTAAAAATCTTCAAAACCTGGCTGTGGCTCTGATTACCATTGCCTCTGCTTTGAGCATTGTCATTCTAATGTTGATCCTGATGATGCGGCTACGAGGACGTATCCATGAAGCCGGAATTTACCTCTCGGTGGGGAAATCCAAAGCGGAAATCATTGGGCAGTTTGCCTTAGAGACATGGGTGCTTCTGTTTGCTGGCTTTCTGCTTGCCTTTCTGCTGTGGCTGCTCTGTTCTGATACGGTGAACGGGCTTCTGTTCGGCGTTTTGGTCCAGGGGACGGGTACGGCGGCATTGCAGACTGGCAGCAGCGGATTGAATTATCTGCAGCCAGATCCGTTCTGCACTATAGCGCTGTTCATCGGGGAATTGGGGGCTGCCCTGTTGACTGTACTGGCAGCCAGCGGATTAATCCTCCGATTAAAGCCAAAAGAAATTTTAACAAGAATGAGTTAGGAGGCGTTTAACATGAACTTTTTTAGACGGGCGATCCGATATTGCTGGCGACAAAAAGTAAGAAATATCATACTTCTGTTGGTCTTTACGCTGTTAGCCTCTTCGGCTATGATTGCCTTAACGGTAGGTCATGCCACAGCAGAAGGAACAGCAGAGGTCAAGAAAACGGTGGGCGCATCAATCCGCGTTGCGATTGACAGCGGAAATCAAGAGAACTATGGACCGGGAATTGAAAACAGAAACGGAATGAGCTATCAATACAACGGCGACTACATCACTCAGGAAGTGATGGACGCTATTACTAAAGTAAAAGGAGTAGTTTCCTATAGTGCGGAGAGCGAAGGAGGATATTATGGGGCTGCTGTGGATTTTGATTATTTTCCAGGCGCTTTCAACGTGGACGTTTCCGGCTATGGTCAGCTTGTACCCTATACAGTGACGATGAACACTGAGCTGAGCGTAAAGTTCTTAGACGGCACATATACGCTAGAAGAAGGGCGTCACATCACACCGGATGATTCTTTTGCGGTGCTGATTTCCAAGGAACTGGCGGATAAAAATCATCTCTCCGTAGGGGATACAATTACCCTGTACAGCTTGGACACCCAGAGGGAAGATGTCTTTGAAATCGTGGGAATTTTCAGTGGTACAGAAGGTATGTCCAAGGACGCTATGATGGCAGATGGAATCCCAGCCAACCAAGGCTATATTGATATGAACAGCTATCAGAAAATGTGGAACGAAACGACTTTGGAACTCGGCTCTTTGGATGTCTATGTGGATTCTGCCGAGAATGTCCAGGATGTTTTGGAAACCATACAAAACCTGCCGGAAATCAAGGACAAAACATTTACCTATTCCACAGATACGGAAAACTTTGATCTGATTTCAAACCCGCTTTCTTCTATCCAGACAATGGTGGGTACGGCGGTCGTTGTAATTGCTGTTACAGGCGCAGTGATCATTGTCCTTTTGCTGGTTCTCTGGACGCGGGGCCGGAAAAAAGAGGCTGGTATCTTAATGGCAGTGGGCAGAAGCAAGTTGGAAATCGTGCTGCAATTTCTGACGGAGAATATTCTGGTTGCAATTCCTGCAGCGGCCGCCTCCCTTGGCATGACAGCGCTACTGGCTGATAAAGTCGGCGCTTATCTTGTAAGCCAAACTGCTAACAATATTATCGGACTAAGTGTTACGATCCATTTCGCAGACATTGCGGCGGTTTATGGAATTGGTGTGCTGATCCTGATTTTGGCGGTACTTCTGGCGGCGGTCACAGTAATTCGATTGAAACCGAGAGAAATTCTCTCTCAAATGGATTAAGGAGGTACATCTCATGAGCATTTTAGAATTTTCCAACTTGAAATACACTTATAATGGAAAACAAAGCATTTTACGGGGAGTCGATGGAAAACTGGAGCAAGGGAAACTGTATGCAATCCTCGGGCCTTCTGGTTGCGGCAAGACCACCTTGCTCTCTTTACTGGGCGGCCTGGACAGCCCCGATAACGGGCAAATCCTGTTTGCAGGAAAAGATATTGCAGAAACCGGTCTTGCAGATCACCGGCGAAACCATGTTTCCTTTATTTTTCAAGCCTATAACCTAATTGATTATCTTACTCCGGTGGAAAATGTGGCATTAACTTCCAAACTGCCGCCGCTTCCGATCCTGGAGAGGTTGGGGTTGTCAAAAGAAGAGGCAAAGCGCAACGTGCTAAAGCTCTCTGGAGGACAGCAACAGCGGGTAGCCATTGCACGTGCTTTGGCAAGTGAGGCACCGGTGATCCTGGCTGATGAGCCTACTGGTAATCTGGATGAGGATACTGCCCGGGATATTACGCAGATTCTCAAAGAGAGCGCACATCAGATGGGAAAATGTGTGGTTGTGGTCACTCATTCAAACGAGTTGGCAAAACAAGCCGATGTAGTTTTACGACTGAAGCGCGGAGAACTGTATGTGGGCAATAAATGAAGCAGGTTGTGAGGAGTGATCTTTCTTGCGGAGGAAATACTTCAATGCTATAATTAGTGCAATTCTCCTCAATTTTACTTAATAAATAAAGTTGAGGTTCAATCTCATTTGGTATTGTTTTACAATACAATATGAGAATCATGAAAAGGAGGATCGGTATTTATGCTTAATCCTATCGTTATTGTTGCGTAAGCAAAGCTATCGCAACTAGTAGTAGTGAATAAGTGTTGCGAATGAGCTTTGCTGTTCCTGAAAAAATAACAAAGGAGCGCGCTATGAGTTATAAAAAAGCAACACAAATTCTGCCACAAGAGCTATTGATAAAGGTTCAGGAATATATTGACGGTGAATTTCTATATATCCCCAGAATTTCAGATAACAAAAAGAACTGGGGGGCCCCTCGTGAACCCGGGCAGGAATTGATTGACGGAACCGAGGGTATTTTTTGTGCGTCCATTGATGGACAATGC
>ERZ1090863.1062-NODE-1063-length-12857-cov-8.622247_pt1 | contig 12857 bp, 10 predicted proteins | sample MGYA00478480_ERZ1090863 | MGnify/ENA primary metagenome ERZ1090863 (study PRJEB33644, sample SAMEA5815746) | chicken gut metagenome | biome: Chicken; feature: Gastrointestinal Tract; material: Caecum | place: Ireland | collected 2019-01-01 | study: A study of...
GAGCAGGCGGTCGCTCATATCCTTGGGATGCGACGTAGCGAAACGGACCCTCAGCCGCGGAGAGACCTCCGCCACACGGCGCAGCAGCTCCGGAAAGTCCACCTCGCCCGCGCGGTACGAGTTGACGTTCTGCCCCAACAGCGTAACCTCGCGGTAGCCGTTTTTGAAAAGGCTCCGCGCCTCGGCGACGATCGTCTCCGGATCGCGGCTGCGCTCCACGCCCCGCGTATAGGGCACCACGCAGTAGGAACAATAGTTGTTGCACCCGCGCATGATGGCGATGAAAGCGCTCACCCCGTTGCGGTCGAGCCGCACGGGCGCGATCTCGGCATAGGTCTCTTCGGCCGAGAGCATCACGTTCACCCCCTTTCCGCCGGCCTCGGCCTCGCGCACCAGACGCGGCAGATCGCGGTAAGCGTCCGGCCCGGCGACCACGTCGACGCCGTGGCCGCCCTCCGTGAGCTGCTCCCGAAGCCGCTCGGCCATGCAGCCGAGCACCCCCACGACGAGCGCGGGTTTCGCACGGCGCAGCCGCCGCATCTCGGCCAGACGCCCCCAGATGCGCTGCTCGGCATTGTCGCGGATCGAACAGGTGTTGATGAGCACCACATCCGCCTGATCGATCCGATCCGTGTAGACATAGCCCGCGGCCTGCATGAGCGACACGACGATCTCCGAATCGCCGACGTTCATCTGGCAACCGTAGGTCTCGATGAAGAGCTTTCGGCCCGCCCCTTCGAGCGGACGCAATTTGTTCGGTTCGAAATTCAAAATTATCTCTCAATAAAAATTATCCGTATCCGGCAAACCTGTCCGGCAAACCGGCTCCGAAACAGACTTATTCTCAGCAACTCCGCTTCCGGAAAGCCCGATTTGCCGTTCGGGTCCCTCCCGGCAAGGCGGCCCCGATCGCACCGTCCCCGGCAGGCGCTTCCCCGTTCGCACCGTCCCCGGCAGGCCCCACGAAACCGACCTATATAAGTATATCCGCTGCGGTCAGGTCCGATCCCGGAAAATCCGATCCCGGAAAAACGCCCCTGCGCACGAAGCGCCCGTCCGCGCAAAGCCGTCGTCCGAAGCGCAATCCGCGCTATTCGGCCTGTATCTCGTCCGCCGATGGGAAAGGTTTGAACCCTTCGCCGTACGTATCGTAAGCATCCGTTACGACCACGAATGCATTGGGGTCGATCTCCTTGATCTTGTGCTGCACCAGACGCACCTCCTTGCGGCTCACCACCAGAAAGATCACGTCGCGGTCGGCCTCGGTGTACATGCCCTTCGCCTTGAGATAGGTCGCGCTGCGGTCGAGGTCGTTGAGGATGAAATCTTTCAGTTGGCGGTGGTTGTCGCTGATGATGAACAGCAGCTTGTCGTAGGAGGCTCCGTCGAGCATATAGGCCACCACGCGCGAAGCCGCCCAGATCGTTATGAGCGAGTAGAGCGTCAGCATCCAGCCGCCCTGCGCAGCTTCGCCCGTGCCGAGTCCGAAGCCGATGACGATCAGACCCGACAGCACCACGACGCCGTCGGCGAGGAAGATCCCCGTCGAGAACTTGATCCCCGCGAACTTCTGCAACAGCATGCCGAGAATATCCGTACCGCCGGTGGTCGCCTGCTGACGCACGACGAGCCCCTGTCCGACCCCCACGACCACGGCGCCCATGATGCAGGTCAGCAGCAAATCGTTCGACAGATCGAGCCGTCCGCCGAGCAGCAGCGCCGGATCGAGCGAATGCACGGCCTCCTCGTTGGGGTAGACCAGACGGGTCAGGATATTCATGAAGCCCGGGGTATAGAGCGCCGCCAGCACGGTGCGGGCGCCGAATTTTCCGCCGAAAACCAGCACGGCGATAATCATCAGGGGCACGTCGAACATATAGCCGAAAGTACCCACTTGGATCGAGGGGAAGATGTTGTGGAGGACGATACCGGCGCCGTAGACGCCTCCCGGGACGAAATTGTAGGGATTGATGAAGAAGACGAATCCCGCCCCCATGATCGAGCACCCCACGAAAATCAGAATCCACGAGCGCCACCACGACCACGAGCCCATCGGTTCGAGCAATGCTTTCGTTTTGAACATAACGGTCAGTTTTAAGGTTAATTATTTTCAGGTTTCAGGTCGGACGGTCGGAAACCGCCCGCAGGGACGCGGCACCAATCCGGCTCTGCGCACGGTCTATCGAAAACGTTTTGCCTCCGCAGCCGTTTCCCTCCGCGGCAGCGACCGAATGAATCGGCTCCGTACTACACGGCTTATCGAAAACGTCGGGTTTTCCTTCGTTTTCCCGCCTCGGCAATGCCCGAGTAAACTCGGATTGCGCTCGGCTTATCGAAAACGTTGAGGTTTTCCTTCGTTTTCTCGCCTCGGCAATACCCGAGTAAACTCGGATTGCACTCGGCTTATCGAAAACGTTCGCAAAGATAATAGATTCCGGTGAAAAAGCCCAGAAGCCGGCGCGGAATTTTTCGAGTTTAGGTTCGTTTTTCAGACAATTTATTATATTTGCATAATCTATACCCCCATTAAACGCACTATGATACTGACCTATTATTGCGCTATCACGATGATTATCATCGCCTACCTGCTGGGGTCGATCCCCAGTGCGGTGTGGATCGGCAAGAAATACTACGGCGTGGACATCCGCGAGCACGGCAGCCGGAACGCCGGAACGACCAACATGCTTCGCGTACTGGGCAAACGGGCCGCGATTCCGGTTTTCGCGCTCGACTTCATCAAGGGATTCGTCGCCGTTACGATCATCGAAATGCTCAAGTACGACGAACACGTGAGCGAGGTGTGGCTCATCAATCTGAAGATCGTGGCGGTGTTCGCCGCCGTGCTGGGGCACATCTTCCCCATCTTCGCGGGATTCAGGGGCGGCAAGGGCGTCGCCACGCTCGTCGGGGCTATCACGGGCATCTACCCGCCGGTCGTGCTGCTCTGCTTCGGAGTCTGGTTCGTGGTGCTGATGGCATCGCACTACGTCTCGCTCGCTTCGATGGTCGCGGGCTGCTGCTTCCCGGTTTTCACGCTGCTCTCGCCCAAGGTCAACGAGTCGGTGCCGTTCGTGATCTTCTCGTTCGCAATCGCCTTTCTGCTGATCTTCACCCATCGAAAAAACATCCAGCGCTTGAGAGCCGGCACCGAATCGAAAACCTACATCTGGCGACCCCGCAAGATCAGAATCGACCCGGACGAACGCAGGGAGAAACGCGGGTAGCGGAATCCGCCCCGGCAGATATTCGAAAACGCAGGATTCGTAACGCAAAAGAGCGCCCGGCGTTAAAAAGAATACCGCGTTTTTGGCAAACTTCATTTTTTGAATTACCTTTGTAGCGAATGCCCGCAGCCGGGCGCGCCCCGAACGATGTTAAAGGAGAACCTGATCAAACTCTACGAAGCGAGTTTTCGTGAAAACCGTGAAATGCCGGCGCTGACCGATTATTTCAAGGAAGAGCACTTTTCGTACTACGAGATGGCCAAGGAGATCGCCAAGCTGCATCTGCTCTTCAAAAAGGCGGGCATCGGGCAGGGAGACAAAATCGCGCTCATCGGCCGCAACAACCCCCGCTGGTGCATCACCTACATCGCAACGATCACCTACGGCGCGGTCATCGTCCCCATCCTGCAGGATTTCAATCCCAACGACGTCATCCACATCATCAACCACTCCGAGAGCCGGCTGCTGTTTCTGGGCGACAACTTCTGGGACATCATCGAGGAGGATCAGATCCGCCAGATCGAGGCGGTCTTTTCGCTCACGGACTTCCATGCGGTGTACGAACGCAACGGCAAGTCGCTCACCAAATTTCAGAAAGAAATTCTGAAAAACTACCGTTCGAAATACCCGCGCGGATTCAGCGTCAACGACATCAAATATCCGGAAATTCCCAACGACCGGGTGGTGCTGCTCAACTACACGTCCGGCACGACAGGTTATTCGAAGGGGGTGATGCTCACCGTGAACAACCTCACGGGCAACGTGCTTTTCGCCAAAGGAGCCGTCAACACCCAGACCGGGACGCAGTATTTCCAGCGGGGCGGGCGGACGCTTTCGTTCCTTCCGCTGGCCCACGCCTATGGCTGCGCGTTCGACTTTCTCGCCCCGCTGGCCGTGGGCGGGCATATCACGCTGCTGGGCCGCATCCCTTCGCCCAAGATACTCTTGGAGGCTATGTCGGTCGTGAAGCCTACGATCATCTGCTGCGTGCCGATGATTCTGGAGAAGATCTACCGCAAACAGGTCCTCCCGCTGCTCGAAAAGGGACCGATGAGCATCGCCATGAAGATCCCGCTGCTCAATAGCGCGATCCACTCGGTCATCCGCAAAAAGCTGATGGATGCATTCGGCGGCAACGTCAACATCTTCATCGTGGGAGGCGCCCCGATGAATCAGGAGACCGAAGCGTTCCTGATGACGATCAAGTTCCCGATCACGATCGGCTACGGTATGACCGAATGCGCACCGCTGATCAGCTTCACGCCCGACAACGAGTTCAAGGCGGGTTCGTGCGGACGCTACCTCAGCCAGTTCATCGACGTGCGGATCGACTCGGACGATCCGCAGCACAAAGCCGGAGAGATCCTCGTCCGCGGCGAGCACGTGATGAAAGGATACTACAAGAACGACAAAGACACCGAGCGCGTGCTCGATGCCGACGGCTGGCTCCACACCGGAGACATGGCGACGATGGACCCCGACGGCACGCTCTATATCCGCGGCCGCTCGAAGACCATGATTCTCAGCGGAAGCGGTCAGAACATATACCCCGAGGAGATCGAGGATAAACTCAACAACATGTATCTGGTGCTCGAGTCGCTCATCATGGAGAGCGAAGGCCGGCTCAAGGCTCTCGTGGTTCCGGACTTCGAACAAGCCGAGCAGGAGGGAGTGGACAAGAGCGAACTGCCCGCGATCATGGAGAACAACATCCGCGAGCTGAACAAGCTGGTGGCCGGATACGAACAGGTGGCGGACTTCACGATCTATCCCACGGAATTCGAAAAAACACCCAAGCGGAGCATCAAGCGCTACCTCTACTCGCCGGCTCTGCTGAACAAAAATTGAAAACGAAACGGACAAGACACACGATCAGCAGGTAACCACTGGATTCTCTATCCCAATTCTTCATAGTCAACTGAATCCAATTCTACAATGAGGCGTCACTAATAGTTCGGTTACCTGCTTTTTTCGATATTCGGAGCGTTCCGATACAGGGCGCTCCGTTTTTTTATATGCTCCGCAGCCCGGCTTCGCTCCACCGAAGCGACGGAAATAACAGGGAAGGAACGGCCCGAAAAGAACGGCGCGCACAAAACGACACGGACCGGAATATCGGAGCGGGAGGATCAAAGACGAAACAGTGAGGAGGCCCCGGCAGGAATAAAAATTCCCGAGACGAAACGGCGAAAACCGAACAACTGAAACGCATGGACAAAAATGAAACGGCACGCACAAAACAGCACGGACCGGAAGACCGGGGAACGAAACGCAAGAAACGCAACCGGCAAGGATGAGACGATAGAAATGAACCGGCTGGCACAAAACGGCAGCGGCAGAACGATATGAATCTTTAATCACAATACGATTGCCTGCTCAGAACACATTCTCGTCCCCAATCCCATAAGCACAGGCATTCCCCGATCCAGAAAACGCCAGCATTCCCCGATCCCGAGTTCCTCGCTCCCGAGGTGCCGGAATTCTCCGGCTCCGAAGAGACCGGGCGGAAATCGTCCGATTCAGTCCCTACCAACCGTTCGTACAACCTATAAAGGGTCTTCTATCATCCGATTCAAATGTGCGATTTTAAGGAAAAAGCACCGAAAAAAACATCCTGTCGGACGATGATGCCGACAGGTAAGCGGCAGGAGAGCTCGTCCGTTTTACGGCGATTTCGCGGCTCTAAACTTTCGCAGCGGGAAATCAGACGCAAAAAAACACACCGCCAACCGCATCCAGTAAATACAAACGGAATCCCAATATCGCAGTCGCTCCCAGTCTCGAAAGCAAAGTTCCATTCCGGCATTCCCCCAATAATTGGAATCGGGTGCCGAGACCGGATCCCTCTCTCCGACTCGATGCCTCACCGAATCTTACTGCCGCACTCCTGCCATGCGCTTTCGGACCTCCGCATCTCCCGCCCGCAGGTCCTCGATCCCGAAAGCGCGGGCATTCTTCGATCCTCAGAATGCCGGAGGTTCCCGATCCCCCAAGCGTCCTCGGCTCGCATACGGGCGAAACGGACGACCGCAGCCTCATGGAATAAAAAAGCCTGCACAATGGTTGCGCATGCCGTTCCGTGCATGGAATTAGAGGCTGACTAAAACGACACGGAACCGATGATATGCAGTCTTGTCCGAGGACAGGGGCGATCGGCGGACAAGTGCGAACGACGAAACGGCGGCCGGTACGAAGGGGAGGGCTTGCGGAGACGAACAAAGAAGCGCGGACAAACTCCCCATTCACCCACGAGGTCTTCGACCACCCACACAGTAGAATCATAAGAAGAAGTATGCCCACGCTGTGAAACAGCGCGAACACCGTGCTTCTCTCTTACCGTGTTGCGAAAATGTCGAAGTTTCGTGAGTCGGGAAAAAGCCGATGTATCATCGTTCGTATGTTGCAACCCTCACAGATTGCACTGACAAAGATAGCAAAAAAAGTTGAATTTCGCTCCACAGTCCCGGCCCCGGCAAATAAAACATGCGCTCTCCGCATCCGACACACCGGAAACGCCCCTGTCCGTCCGATTCCCGAAAGCCTCCGCATTGCCGAAGACCGAGCGGCAATGCGTCTCGGTCCCCGATGCTGCGGAGCGCATTCCGCCGCAGGTCCGCACGGTTTGCGGCATCCGGAAAAAACATCGCCGCATCGCATGACCTGCGTTTTCCGGACATCGGCAAAGGCGTTCGAAAAGGGACGGAACGGGAACGACAGAGAACGGAGACGGTGCACGGCCCGCAAAACACCGGGACGCTCGTACTGCGGCGTCCCGGCAATCCATGCGAAACCCGACCGCTCACACCTGAGAAGGCGCCTGTCCGCCGATCTGCACAGCACCGACCGTCTCGAACATCGGTCGGCCGGGGCAGCCTCCCCGACACGGCCGTTTCCCGGGCACGTTTCGGCGAGACGGAAGGCACGAAGAACAGGGAGGATCCGCGATCTATCCTTCCCGGTTCGACCGAGGAAAAACCGGCATCGTCCGCAACCATTGCAAATTACGGATTCACCGCCCCGTCCCCGGCATCGCCGGGGCTTTGCCGGCTATTCGCCGTCTCTGCCGCCCCGCGGCGGAGCGCACTCGGACGAAACTCGCGACGGCCCCGACGCCGGCGACGAACAGCGAAAAGGTCCGCATCCGACAGCCTCGAAAACATTCAGCGGCCCGCAGTCGCTTCCCCGTCCCGGCAGTCCCCGAACGCTCCGGACCGCACGGTCTGTCGGGACTCTCTATCCGGCGCTGCCGGAGAGTTTGCGAAACGAACAATTCACGAAATACGCCGCTACACGACAATTTCTTTCCAAAAAAGCGGAGGAATTATTATAATTCGTAACTATTTTTTGCTTAAATTTGCACTATTGTAAAATTAGTCCTACCTTTAATTGATGATTCGGGAAATTCTGACCGTCGGAGCCGGCGGCGCTGCGGGAAGCGTCGTCCGTTATCTGCTCGCGGGCAATCTCATGGCAGGTTGCACGTGGTGCGGTTTTCCGGCCGGCACCTTCGCCGTGAATGCACTCGGATCGCTGCTCATCGGCCTGCTGGCCGGTGCGGCGGGCAGTTCGGCGTGGCTGATGCGGCTGCTGGCGGTGGGATTCTGCGGCGGATTCACGACCTTCTCGGCTTTTTCGGCCGAAACGGTGCGCCTGCTCCGCGACGGCCAGTACGGTCCCGCCGCCCTCTATGCCGGATTGAGCGTCGGGGTATGCACGGCATGCGCGGCATTGGGGATGTGGCTCGGAGAGTTGACGAGAAATTAACGAACATAATATAGCACACGACATGGTAATATTGGTACTCAACTGCGGCAGCTCGTCGATCAAATATCAGGTGATCGACATCGAAGCCGGCGCGAACACCCTGCTCGCCAAAGGTCTGGTCGAGCGCATCGGTCTTCCCGAAGGCGACCTCACCCACAAACCCGTCGGCAAGGAGCGTTTCGAACTCCACCGCCCCATTCCGGATCACACGACCGGCATCCGGCTCGTGCTGGAGGCGCTCACGAATCCCGTGCACGGCGTGATCGCGTCGCTCTCGGAGGTGAAAGCCGTCGGCCACCGCGTAGCACACGGCGGCGAGTTCTTCCCCGCGAGCTGCGTCGTAACCGACGAAGTGAAGGAGAAGATCCGCGCGCTTTTCGAAATCGCGCCGCTGCACAATCCCGCCAACCTCGAAGGCATCCTCTCGATCGAAAAGGTACTGCCGGGCGTACCGCAGGCGGCCGTGTTCGACACCTCGTTCCACCAGACCATACCGGCCATCAACTACATGTACGCGCTGCCCTACGAATACTACGAGAAATACCGCGTACGCAAATACGGATTCCACGGCACCAGCCACAAGTTCGTGGCCGCCAAGGGGGCCGCACTCGCAGGTCTCGACCTCGCGCATTCGAAGATCGTAACCTGCCACATCGGCAACGGCGCCTCCGTAACGGCCGTGCTCGACGGCCGTTCGTTCGACACGTCGATGGGCTTCTCGCCGGTGGACGGACTGGTGATGGGTACCCGCTGCGGCGAGGTGGACCCCAGCGCCATCACCTTCATCGGCGAAAAGGAAGGCATGAACTACGGCGAACTGAACGCCATGATGAATAAAAAGTCGGGCGTGCAGGGGCTCACGGGACTGTCGAGCGACATGCGCGACATCGACAAAGCCTATCACGAAGGCAACGGGAAGGCGATCCTCGCCCGCGACATGTACGACAACCGCATCCGCAAATTCATCGGCCAGTATGCCGCCGAGATGGGCGGTCTGGACCTCATCGTCTTCACGGGCGGCGTGGGCGAGAACTCGGACGAAATGCGCGAAGGCGTCTGCCGGGGTCTCGAATTCATGGGCGTGGAGTTCGACGCTGAGGCCAACAAGGGCGCGCGCGGCGTGGACAAGCTCCTGTCGAAGCCCGCATCGCGCGTCAAGGTGGCCATGATCGCCACGGACGAGGAACTGGTGATCGCGACGGACACGTACAACCTCGTGAAATAACGCCCGTTCCCGCAGGGCCGAATGCGCATCGCTCCCTGTCCGGAGCACACCGGGCAGGAGAGACGAGCGAAAAGATCCGACAATACCACAATAAATACACAATAAAAGAATTATGATTCAGCATCTCACAGACATCGTAACAGAAGCGAGAAAAAAAGGCAAGAAACGTCTGGCCGTCGCATACGGTCAGGATTCGCACACGCTCGAAGCCGTTTATGAGGCATACAAAGAGGGGCTCGTGGAGCCCACGCTCTACGGCGAACGCGCCGTGATCGAGCAGGTATGCGCCGAGAACGATATCGACATCAAGGCATTCAACATCGTCGAGGAGAAGAGCGACGTGAAGTGCGTGCAGTTGGCCGTGGCCGCCGTCGTCGCAGGCAACGCAGACGTACTGATGAAGGGGCTGGTTTCGACCGACAAGTACATGCGCGGCATCCTCAACAAGGATGCGGGTCTCTTCCCCCCGAAAGGCGTGCTGAGCCACGTCTCGGTGATCGAAATGCCCTGCTATCACAAACTGCTCACCATTTCGGACGTGGCGGTGATTCCGCAGCCCGACTTCAAGCAAAAGACCATCCAGATCGGCTATCTCGCCAAGACGGCCAGCCTGCTGGGCATTCCGACCCCGAAGATCGCCTGCATCGCCCCGTCGGAGCAGGTGTTGCCGAATGTGATCTCCTCGACCGAAGGAGCCATACTGGCGAAGATGGGCGACCGCGGACAGCTCGGGAACGTCGTCGTAGACGGTCCGCTGTCGATCGACGTGGCGCTCTACAAGGAGGTGGCCGAGCACAAGAAGGTGAAGGGTTCGAGCGTTGCCGGAGACCCCGACTGTCTGCTCTTCCCCAATCTCGAATCGGGCAACGTCTTCTTCAAGTCGGCTACGCACCTCTGCAACGGCGAGATCGCGGCGATGGTGATGGGCACGAAGGTTCCGTGCGTGCTCACTTCGCGCGGCGACACCAGCAAAACCAAACTTTACTCGATCGCACTGGCCTGCCTCGCAGCGAAATAGACACCAACCTCCTAAACTTCTGCAATGACTTTATGAGCTTCAAGATCTTAGCCATAAATCCGGGTTCCACCTCCACGAAGGTAGCACTTTTCGAAGACGAACGTCCGTTGCTCGACCTCACGCTGCGTCATACGGCCGAGGAGATCGCAGCCTACGCCAACATCACCGACCAGCTGCCGTGGCGCCGCGAGATCATCCTCAAAGCGCTCGCCGAACAGGGATTCGACATCCGCGAGCTGTCGGCCGTCATCGGCCGCGGCGGACTGATCAAGCCCATCCCCGCAGGCGTTTACGAAGTGAACGACGCCATGCGCCACGACCTCATCCACGCTCAGATGGAGCACGCTTCGAACCTCGGCGGTCTGATCGCCGACGAAATCGCACGCATGGCGGGTGTCAAGGCCTACATCGCCGATCCCGTCGTGGTGGACGAAATGGAGGACGTGGCCCGCATCAGCGGTCTGCCGGAATGTCCCCGCCGCTCGATCTTCCATGCCCTCAACCAGAAAGCCACGGCGCGTCTGCACTGCGAAAAAACGGGGCTCCGTTATGAGGATTCGAACCTCATCGTCGCGCACATGGGCGGCGGCATCTCGGTCAGCGCCCACTGCCGCGGCCGGGTGATCGACACGAACAACGCGCTCAACGGCGACGGGCCGCTGGCGCCCGAGCGTGCCGGCACCCTGCCTGCCGAAGGGTTGGTGGAGATCTGCTTTTCGGGCAAATACACCAAGAAGGAGGTGATGAAGAAACTGGCCGGCAAAGGCGGCATGGTGGCTCACCTCGGCCTGAACTCCGTACAACAGCTGTGCATCAACGCCGACCGAGGCGACGAAAAGTGCCGCGCCATGATCGAAGCACTGGGGTACAATATCGCCAAGGAGATCGGCGCCATGGCCACCGTCCTGAAAGGCAAGGTCGACGGCATCGTCCTCACGGGCGGCGTTGCTTACAACGAGCCGGTGAACGAGGTGATCCGCGCACACGCTTCGTTCATCGCCCCGATCTATATCTACCCGGGCGAAAACGAGCTGGAGTCGCTGAATCTGAATGCGCTGGTCGTGCTGCGCGGCGTCATCACACCCCGCGTCTACGCATAAGGCGCACGACTGTCTACGAAAGGAGAAGGGGCTGTCCAAGACTTGTTGGACAGCCCTTTTTTATTCGTCCCGCCATTCGGCGGTTTTCCCGAACGGACAATTCCCAGAGGGTTGAAAAGACTTGTCGGACAACCCCTTCCCTTTTGTACGGAATGACAGGGCGGAACGGCGGAAAGTTAAGACAGCCGAGAGCGAGAGCGACAAAATACGGCACAATGATATAGACCGCTTTGTCCCGCCTTGCCGCGGTCGGGGGCTTTGCGTTTCGGCGTCGTCGAAGGAGCGGCCCGGGCCGCGAAGCGGCGTGCGGTCCGCCGCAGGCGGCGAACGGAAGGCATGGCCTCGGCCATGCCGGAGAGGCGCCGAAAGAGGGAAAAGAGATGTATCATCCGCTGTGCGGAGGCAAAAGATCGCGCACGGTGAAAAGCGTGGCGTGGGGACGGAGCGGAGGCGGGTGGGAAACGCGAGGAAGGAGCGGCGCGAAGAGCCCGTATCGTTCGACCCGCGGGCGGCCCGGCGATCCGCACAAAGCGCGCAGGATCCGGCCCCGTTGCCGCGACCGCCCGCAGACCCGATCGGTCGGCCCGTACGGCGGACAGGGCAGCATCCCGCACTGAGAACGAGTTGCCGGCACGGCCCCCAGATGGTTCTTCTGGGCGGCCGAGAGAGATCGGAGCCCTCATCGTCCGTGCCGAAAACACCGGGCGGATAGCTTCCGGCCTCCCGAAGCACAGGAAAAAGATCGTTTTCGCAACTCTCTTCGGGGAACGAAGGCGAACACGCCGTCAGCGAAGCACGCCCGCGAAAAGGACGGACTGTCCGCCGGAGGCTGCCGCCCGCACGGCTCCGCCCCCTCCCGCAGGCGGCGCCCCGCCGAGCGGCGGGAGGAGGAAACGGCAGGCTTTCGCTGCATTTCCGGTCCGCATCGTCCCTAAATACCGGAATCGGTCAGCACTCCCCCTGCTCTTTTCTCAGAAACTCTCGGCGGATCATGCGGGATACCTCGCGGAAAGCTTCCATGCGAAATGATGCGGCCAGACCGACATAGACCGCTACTCCGGCGGCCATTTCGGCGAAAAGACGCAGCAAAGGCGCCTCGATCAGCCGGCCGACCCACCAGACGGCAGCATACATCGCCGCCGTGAGGAGCACGATCGGGAGCAGGGTCAGCAGAAGCCTCCCCACGGTGAGCGTCGTAAACCTCCGGGCCGCCCCGACATTGAGCCCCATCTCGATCGCCGACATCGCCACGAGCCCCCACACGACCGCCGTTACGCTGTGGAAAATCGTAAGGGCGAAGATCGCCGTCATCACCGTCTTCTTGACCGCTTCGAGCCGCACGATGATCCGTCCGTCGCTTTCGACTTTCAGCACATTGTAGGCCAGAATAGCGATCGGATAGAAGAATCCGGTGAGGCACACCGCCTTGAAATAGGGGACCGTCGGCAGCCATTGTTCGCCGATCAAAACCGGAAACAGTTCGTCGGCGACGGCGATCAGCCCCGCCATCGCCGGGAAAAGGGCGC
>ERZ1090863.1064-NODE-1065-length-12836-cov-6.613802_pt1 | contig 12836 bp, 14 predicted proteins | sample MGYA00478480_ERZ1090863 | MGnify/ENA primary metagenome ERZ1090863 (study PRJEB33644, sample SAMEA5815746) | chicken gut metagenome | biome: Chicken; feature: Gastrointestinal Tract; material: Caecum | place: Ireland | collected 2019-01-01 | study: A study of...
GAAAAGTTGTTCAGGTTATGCTATATAACAAAGAATTCGCGCAATGCATTTTATCAGAGGAGGAATCCATTTTATGAAAGATTTAAGTCTGACCCAGAAATTTTTTATCTGCACAGTAAATGAAAAAGGCAATTTTTCCAGCTATGATCAGGTGCCTGTGGCATGTCTCATTGCTGCGGGAGTCCTGGAAATGTATATGGCAAAATGTGTTTCCATAGAAAAAAAGAGACTGTCTATAACAGATAAACTGCCGGGATCCATGGAATATCTTAAGTCCTTATATGACATGATAGAACAGGAGAGTACCAATCGTGGAAAACCGGTAAAAGCTGAAAAAATCGTAGAAAAATATACAGGAGCTTTTACTGATAAAAAACTTCGGGAGCTTACAGATTCCATTGTTCAGTCTATGGATGAGGATACCCGTTCATCAGAAAAAACAGGAAAAGGCAAGTACAGACCAAAGAGGGAAGTCCTCTTTGATGTGGCAGATAACCTTCGCATAGAACTGCTGAGAAATGATCTGCCTTCAAAAGACGCTATTGTTTTCGCAGATCTTCTGGATCGGGCAGGACGACTGAAAGAATATCTCTCCAAATACGAACAGAAGGAACTGAAAAAACGTCTGACAGAGATCCGGAAAAACAAAGAAGAGTCTGCCGTTAAGAAAACCATACGGCAGATCGACGGACTGGTAGATACCCTGGTTTCTGCAGGGAGCATTTTTTCTGAAGTCTAATCCGTCGTATGTTTTAATGCTAAATTGTTAGCCACAGGAGGAAGCCGTTTATGAAAATCGGTATTTTATGTGCAGGTGATGAGGAACTATCCCCTTTTTTGCCATTGATAAAAGATCGCAAAACAGCAGAAAAAGCTATGTTAAAATTTTATATAGGGCAGATTAACAGTATTGAAGTCATTGCTCTGTTTTCTGGAGTATGCAAGGTAAATGCCGCCATAGGGACACAGCTTTTGATAGATGTGTTTGGCGCAGATATGATCATCAATTCGGGAACTGCAGGCGGAATGGCGCCGGACCTTGAGATATTCGATACTGTAATTTCTACAGAAGTTTGTTATCATGATGTGGCACCAAATATTTTGACAGAATTTCATCCATGGATGAAGACTATATTTTTTCCGGCGGATCCTAAATTAATAATACTGTCAAAAAACGCTGTTGATAAAATCAGACCGGCCGGGAAAGTGGTTTGGGGCCGGATGGCAACAGGAGAGTCCTTTATAACTGATGAAGGACGACAAAAAATCAATCAAGAATTTGCACCCTTGACAGTTGATATGGAAACCGCAAGTATCGCTCATGTGTGCTACGTAAATCGTATACCTTTTATCTCCATCCGCTGTATCGCGGATACTGCAAAACACAGTGGAATTAATAACTTTGACGAAAACTGTGCCAAAGCTTCAGCTATTGCAAAGGACATCACAGTTGCTTTATTAACTGAAATTAAAAACTCACACTGCGAGTAAGTGATATCCGCCACATAAAAATGCAAAACACCTGCGGTCAGTGAAAATGTCTGTGCAGCAGCTTCAACGACCGCAGGACACTTATCTATACTCACCGATCCGCTTCTAGGGCTTCTGCCTTTTCTGGATCGCTGCCCAATATTTTTATGCATATCTATAAATTCCCTTGTAACCTTTTCGGAGTGTTTCCTGTCTAACAGTTAAACAGACATACCAAATGTCTATGAGAAGGAGGCAGAAATGGATGAAAGATTAAACCTGGTCCGAAAGGCTGTCCGGAGAAAACCGGGAGCTTTTGAATTGTTGATGGAACAGGAAAAAGAGTATCTTTATAAAATGGCTTTTCTTTATTGCAGAGAAGAGCAGATGGCCCTGGATACAGTAGCAGAAACTGTTGCAAAAGCCTATGTTGGTATCAGCAAACTGCAAAAGCCGGAATATTTCCGGACCTGGCTGACCAGGATCCTGATCAATGAAGCTTTAAGAGCAAAGGAAAGATCCGGAAACTGGCTGCCCTGGGAGGCGGCCGAACTGCAAAAAGAGAATTCTATGGCTCCGGTCAGAGAATATTCCAGGGAAGAGATCATGGATCTGAGAAATGCATTGCAAAGACTCCCTGAAGATTTTAGAAAGCTGGTCCTGATGAAATATTTTTATGAATTCTCTATTAAAGAAATTTCCCAGATTACAGGCAGCAGCGAGGGAGCGGTCCGGACACGTTTATGCAGAATACGAAAGTTACTGAAAAAAGATTTAGAAGGTCCGGACCGGCAGGAACCAGCGCCTATGTCCCGACCGCTGCCCGGGAAGACGAAATGAAGCGGAAAGGAAAAAAGGAAATGAAGAAAATCGAATTAGATTCTATAGCGATTCCCCAGGCCCTTGACCTGGCCGTGGAAAAAGGAATCCAAAAGGGAAAAAAAGAGCTGCGGAAAAAGAAAAGGAAGAAAATCTTTTTCAGTACTTCTGCCGCCGCCGCAGTACTTCTTGTTTTTGCCGGATACTGCGGGGCCAACCCGGCGTTTGCCAAAGACCTTCCCCTGATAGGCGGGATTTTTCAGGAACTTCAGGATAAAAGCCGGGTTACCGGAGACTGGGCCCAGAATGGAGAAAATCTCAGTGAACCTTTGGAAACACCGGAAAAAAGCGAAGAAGAAATCCTTCAGGAAATGTATGAGAAATACGGGGATGAAGCCGGAAATATCCGTATCACTCCTGTAGAAGTATATTGTGACGGAACCAGCCTGTATCTGACCTTAAGACTGGAAAATGTGGAAGAAAAGGGTTTTGGAGAACTGCTGAAGCGAGGGGATACCGGAGAATATGCTGACATGCAGATAGACGGAAATCTTCGATATAAGGATATGGAGCAGAACTTTTCTGTCTGGATGACTGTGACGCAAAAGGACAGCCATGTGGTAGACGGCATGATCCAGATACCCTTTGATCAGCCTATAGAAGCCAAAGAAGACGGCAGTTTCCAGATGGAGATCCAGCTCCTGGCCTGGAACGATTCTTCCAGGACGGCTCAGCCGGAAGCATTTGCAGACATGCAGGACACCCGGTACTGTCTGATCGGTCAGCAGATATGGAATCTGGAAATTCCTGTTTCTATAGACGGGGCCAGAACTCAGAGATATACTGTAGAACAGACGGGAGAAAAGGGCTTTGGCCTGGAAGAAATCCTGGTAAGTCCTTATGACATCAAAGTAAAGCAGATCCGTCCTCAGATGGACAGCCAGGAAAAAGATACCTTTTATCTGGAGTGTCTGAAAAATCTGAAGGAAGTTACCGGTATTGACGGATATGCCGTTTATGAGGAGGATAAACACATGGGTCTGGAGATGCCTCTGGACAGTGTATTACTGGCTTTTGACCAGGATGGGGACCCCCTGGAATGGACGGATTCTTCCAGTATGGAAGGATATGATGTGTTCAGTACAAAGCAGAAAAAGATTACCAGGCTGTATCTGTATCAGCTTCCGGATTTCGGAGGATATACGGTAATGAAGGACCAGGAAAATGCCAGAAAGCTGGCTCTGTTCAGCTATGAGCTGGAAATCGGGGATGAGCCTTAAAAGGCGCCGGCATTTGAAGTGACAGCTTGAAAAAATTTTCATTCTGATATAGTATATTCTTTAGATGAATTTACGGAGGCGAATGAAAATGAACACAAAATTTAACCATGACAGCGCTCTGGCGCTGCTGAGAGAATATAATAAGGAGCCTTTTCATATCCTTCACGGACTTACAGTGGGAGCCTGTATGAAATGGTTTGCCGGGGAGCTGGGCTATGGTGAGGATCAGGATTTCTGGGAGGTCTGCGGGATCCTTCACGATATTGATTTTGAAATGTATCCGGAAGAACACTGTAAAAAAGCGGTAGAGCTTCTGGAAAATGCCGGGGCAGAGCCGGAAGTGATCCATGCAGTATGCAGCCACGGCTACGGAGAATGTTCCGATGTAAAGCCGGAGCATGAGATGGAAAAAGTGCTGTTTGCCTGTGACGAGCTTACCGGACTGATCGGAGCAGCAGTGAAAATGCGTCCTTCCAAGAGTGTTATGGATCTGGAAGTGAAAAGCCTGAAGAAAAAATTCAAGGATAAACGTTTTGCCGCAGGATGTTCCAGAGAGATCATCACAAAAGGAGCGGAACAGTTAGGCTGGAGCCTGGAAGAGCTGATGGAAAAGACCATTCTGGCTATGCGTTCCTGTGAAGAAAATATAAACTGTGAACTGGATAATCTGGGCTTATGAGTAATGTGCTGACCCAGACCATTGTATATGTGATTCTACTATTTGCCGGATATGGTTTTAAAAAGGCAGGTATCTTTAAGGTAGAGGATACGGATTTTCTGAAAAAAGTGATCCTTTATCTTACTATGCCTGCCATGGCGGTAAACGGGCTGAAGGATCTGGAACTTCAGCCCTCTTTTCTGTGGTGTTTTCTGGTAGGGTTCGGTACCAGCACCATTCTTATGCTGGTGGGAATGGCGGTTACAAGAAGAAAATCTCCCGAAGAAAGGGTGATGTATCTTTTTAACTTCAACACTTACAATATTGGGAACTTCGCTATTCCCTTTCTTACCGGGCTGATCTCGACAGAGGGATTTGCGGCTCTGTGTCTTTTTGATATCGGCGTTGCTATTTACCTCTATGGGATTGACTATAGCCTGGCAGAAGCGGTAAAAGGGGGAAAGGGCAGCTTTTCCCTGAAATTTCTTTTAAAGAAAATCTTTACTTCTCCCATTACGGATATGTATCTGCTGATGATCCTGCTGGCGGCTCTTCATCTGCGCCTGCCGGATCCCATTCTGAAGCTGGCCTCTGTTATGGGAAATGCTAATGCCTTTCTGGCTATGCTTAGTATCGGGATCCTGTTTGAATTGAACCTGGAAAAGAAAAATCTCCGGGATATGGTGAAGTTTTTCGTTCTACGGTATGGAACCATCCTCCTTATCATGGCCGGAGTCATTCTTTTAATTCCTTTTTCTCAGGATATCCGTCAGGCCATCTGCGTGTTGCTGATGGCTCCGGTCGCCAGTATTGCGCCGCTTCTTACTATGAACGCAGGCGGAGACGGGGCGAAAGCTGCACAGATCAATTCCGTCAGTATCCTTATAGGTATTGCTGGTATGATGGTTGTTTACGCTTTGGTGTAAAAAAAACTTGCTCTGGAGTATACTCAAAGTGATATAAAAGATACAGAGCTTTTAAAGACAGAATAAAAAAGACAGGAAAGGAAGCAGAGACCATGGATAAAAAAGATTTGCAACAGCTTTTGGAACAGGTTGCCCAGGGAAGTGTTAAGCCGGAAGAGGCCCTGTTACAGATAAAAGTAGAACCTTATAAAGATTTAGGCTTTGCCAAAGTAGATACCCATCGGGGGATCCGTCAGGGAATGGCGGAAGTGATCTACGGGGCCGGAAAAACAAAAGAGCAGATATTGAAGATCGCTCAGACTATGGTCCTGGATCATGAAAAGACGGTCCTGATCACCAGAATGAGCCAGGAAGCGGCAGATTATGTAGGAAAAGAACTGGATCTTCATTATGACAGCCATTCCAGGACCGGCGTGATCGGAGAAATGCCAAAGCCAGACGGCGTAGGCAGGATCGTGGTAGCTACAGGAGGGACCAGCGACATTCCTGTAGCAGAGGAAGCTGCTCTTACAGCGGAGATTTACGGCAATGAAGTGCTCCGGCTTTATGATGTGGGAGTCGCAGGGATGCATCGCCTGATGGATCATGTGGAAGACATTATGAGCGCCAGAGTGATCATCGCCATTGCAGGTATGGAGGGAGCTCTTGCCAGTGTTATCGGCGGCATGGCAGACTGTCCGGTGATCGCGGTGCCTACCAGTGTGGGATATGGAGCCAACTTCGGAGGACTTTCCGCTCTTCTTTCTATGCTGAACTCCTGTGCCAGCGGGATCAGCGTGGTAAATATCGACAATGGATTTGGCGCCGGATATCTGGCAAGTATGATCAATCACCTGGAGGGAAAGAGAAAAGAATGAAGACTCTGTATATAGACTGTCAGATGGGAGCAGCGGGAGATATGCTTATGGGGGCCCTTTTGGAGCTGGTTCCTGACAGAAAAAAATTTCTTGAAAAACTGAATCAGGCAGGAATCCCGGGAGTCCGCATTGAGGCTCAGAAATCTGTGAAATGCGGGATCACCGGCACTCACATGGAAGTCCTGGTAAATGGCGAGGAAGAGGAAAGCCTGGACCTGTCCAGTGAAGAGAACAATGGGCACAGCGGACATAGCCACGGACATTTTCACGGACATGACCACCATTCGTATCAGGAACATCATGAACACGAACATGAGCACCCACATCATCATATGCATCAGGAAGAAGCCATAGATGGAGAGAAGCCTGACCATGAGCATCAGCATCATGAACACAGCCACGGACACCATAGCCATTTTTCCATGGAAGATATTACCGGGATCATTGATGGACTTCATGTAGACAATAAGGTAAAAGAAGATGTGAAAAACATTTATCAGATCATTGCCAGGGCAGAAAGCCAGGTCCATGGACGGCCGGTTTCAGAAGTCCATTTCCATGAAGTTGGAGCTATGGACGCAGTGGCGGATATTACCGGATGTGCCATGCTCTTCCATGAATTGGGGGCTGTGAAGATCATTGTATCCCCTGTCACTACCGGATATGGACAGGTTCGGTGCGCCCATGGGATCCTTCCTGTACCGGCTCCGGCTACTGCTCTGATCCTCCAGGGAATTCCCTGTCAGGCAGGCAGGATCGAGGGAGAACTCTGTACCCCTACAGGAGGAGCTCTGCTGAAATATTTTGCCACGGAATATGGCCGTATGCCTCAGATGATCATGGAAAAGATCGGCTACGGTATGGGTAAGAAAGACTTTGAAGCCGCAAATTGTATCCGTGCTATTTTAGGGGAAGCCTAAATAAAAAGGAGAAGTCTATGTGTGGACGGTATCACATTGATGAAGAGATGACAGAGGAAATCCGGCGGATGGTAAAGATCCTGGAATCCCGGCTGAATGTCGGATCCAGAGACATTTATCCTTCTATGGAAGCTCCTGTAATATTGAAAAATGAGGGAGAAGGCCTGAAAGCTGCTTCTATGGCCTGGGGATTTCCTGGCAGAGAGAAAAAACAGCTTCTCATTAACGCCAGAGCAGAGACCGCTTTGGAACGTCCCGCTTTTTCAAGGGCGGTTTCCCATAGAAGATGTGTGATCCCTGCCAGATGGTTTTATGAGTGGAACCCGGAAAAAGAAAAGGCGGAATTTTCCAGAACAGATGGCTCCATTCTATATATGGCCGGATTCTACGACCTGTTTCAGGAAGTTCCGAGATTTATCATTCTTACAACCCAGGCAAACCCTTCGGTCCGTCCTGTCCATCACCGTATGCCTCTGATCCTGGAGAAAGAGGAGCTGGAAGAATGGATATGGGAAAATTGTTCAATGGAAAAATTCCTGAAAAAAACTCCCGGACTTCTGGAGTGCAGACAGGAATACCGTCAGGAGAGACTGTTTTTTTTATAAGAGAACCTCTAAAAGGGAGAAGCTTCGTATATGGAAGCTGCTCCTTTTTTTATGATCTGCCGGGAGTATCTGGGATGGATAAGGCTTTACAAGGATTTAATTTGACAAAGAAATATCGCAATGCTACATTAAATTTGATATACAGGCCGTGTTTGTGATTATAGCATGACAACCCGGATATACCATTACAGAAAGTATATGGAGGAGAAAAGGGATTATGGGTAAAGGTGAAAACGACTTCGACAAACGGTATAGATTCTGGATGAAATTCGGGCCTATTGTTCTTTTTGGTCCTATTTTCCTGTTTATTTTCGGTGCTGCTATATTTTTTACTATCTTGAATACTAAAGTGATTGCCATGGGCAATGCAGGCTTTATAAGAACTGCAGGCTTTCGGATCATAATAGGGATTTTGGCCATAGCCACAGTGATTTTCTGTGTCAGAGGACTATTCAAACCTGGGAAAAAAAGCATAAAAGGAATCCTCGGACGGATTTCAGGCATCGTTATCTGTCCGTTGGCGGCTTTCTTTTTTGTCCGACCAGTGATTCTGGATATCCCTTATTTAGACCACCCGAAAATTACATATTTAGACGGCCTTAAATTTGATAATGATTATACCGGAGATGGTCCTGCCAGATATTATCTGAGAGGCAGAGGGATTGACGGGGGCACACATAATTTTTCTCTGGGTGAAGGAGCATATGATGAGGGAACCGAACTGTGGTCTGAAAATTATGAATTGCGGGCGAAGGTTACATATCTTCCTTATACGGAAACGGTTATGGCCCTCCAGTATCTTCCTGGTCTGGACGAAGAGGCTGAATATCTGTTTCCTCCTTCCGCCAACCTTCCAGATGATTGGGAGAGTTTTTCTATTCAGATTAATGATAACGTCTATTCCTTACCTGCGCCTTTATCCGATTTTTTGAAGAATGGTTGGATGATATCCGATGAGGATGCCGGACTGCAGCTGCCCGGAAGGGACGACTACAAAGGATATGATAGTTCATGGATTACATTGACCAATACAAAAGAACAGAGTATAGATGTTATTGTCTACAATACCCAAGAGCAGACGATAGACATTACGCAAGGCATTGTGGGCAGAGTATCTGTGATTTATGGAAATTATGAGTTTGCCGGAACAGAGCTGCGGATTCCAGGAGGGCTGATGCTGGGATGGTCTACAAGGGATGATGTTCTGCAGCTGTATGGCATGCCAGATGAAAGCTACGAAACGAGAAATTTAACTTACAGAAAAGAGGATGTTACCTCGCCTTATTGGACGCTAAGTTTTAATGAAGCCGGTTTTTTGGATAAGATTATGGTAAAGAATCAGATAGATGATTAGCAGACTCTAAACATAAGAACACCTTTACAGGAATACCGGCAACCAAGGATAAATTTCCAGAATAACCCTGTTGCTCGCACAAACATATGTTCTTATAATAAACTCAGAAGGAGGTGGAACATATGTTTGAAAACAGGGTTATTTTTCATGTAGACGTAAATGCCGCTTATCTCAGCTGGGAGGCAGTATACAGACTCCGGCACCTGGGCGCAAAAGAAGATCTTCGCAGCCAGGCAGCTGGGGTGGCGGGAGATACGGCTATGCGCCATGGGATTATTCTGGCAAAATCCATTCCCGCAAAAAAATACGGGATCCGCACAGGAGAAAGTATTTTAGAAGCCAAAAGAAAATGCCCTTCTCTGATCCTTGTGCAGCCCCATTATCAGCTTTATGAAAAAGCTTCAAAAGCATTTATAGAAATACTGAAAGAATTTTCTCCGGCAGTGGAGCAGTACAGTATAGATGAAGCTTTTATGGATATGACCGGAACTCAGACTTTATGGCACAGTCCCGAAGCAGCGGCAGAGACAGTCCGAAAAAGAATTCGGGACGAGCTGGGATTTACAGTAAATATCGGAATCTCCTCCAATAAAGTCCTTGCAAAAATGGCCTCAGATTTTGAAAAGCCTGATAAAGTCCATACACTGTTTCCAGGAGAAATAGGAACCAAACTCTGGCCTTTGCCTGTATCGGATCTGTTTTTTGCAGGATCAAAAACTGTAGGAAAACTGGAAAGCCTGGGAATTTATACCATCCGTGAACTGGCCCGCACGGATCCTGAAATATTGAAGTCTCACTTAAAAAAGTATGGAGAAATTCTCTGGGCTTTTGCCAACGGAATAGACACTTCTCCGGTAGAGCCAGAGCCGGAAGCCAACAAAGGCTATGGAAACAGCCTGACCCTTCCTTTTGATGTGACAGATATTCGGCAGGCCCGTCTGGCTCTTCTTGGACTTTCAGAAACTCTGGGAGCCCGTATGAGGAAAGATCAGGTCATGGCTCAGGTGTTTACCCTCTCCATAAAAACCTGGGATTTTCACTGTTATTCCCATCAGAAGAAATTTTCTGATCCTACGGATCTTACAGAAGAAATTTATAAAAGGGCAGTTCTGCTGTTCCGGCAGATATGGAAGGGAGAACCTATTCGCCATCTGGGAATCCGGGGCAGTTGTCTTACGAGAAAAGATATGCCGGTACAGGAAAGCTTTTTTCAGGGAGAAGCCTATGAAAAAAGACGGAGAGCAGAGATGACCGTAGACCGTATCCGCCAGCGGTATGGGGCAGACGCAGTCAAAAGGGCTGCCTTTCTGGATACTCCCATAGACCATATGTCCGGCGGTATTTCCAGAGAAAAAAGAACAGTTCTGTATAAGCTGCCAGCAGAAAGGTATGATAGATGAATTTTGGAACAGGCGGAAAAGTCTATGAAAAAGACGAGGGAGTTCTTTTGGATTCGGAACTTCTTCCGGCAGCGGTAAAATGCTGGTTTACAGTTCAGGGGAAAGGAATGCCTCTATCTATGAAAATTCAAAATGAAGATGGACAGATCCAGACTATCGGCCCCATTTTTACAGATACCTTTCAAAAGCTCCGGTATGGAGGCATTCCACTTTGGAAATACCAGTGCCGGGTCTGTCAAAAAGGAAGAGAAAAATCCTTTTGTCTGTATTTTTATCCGGAAGAGGGGAAGTGGAGAGTGGGGAAATAAAACTTTTCCACTTAACCTGTCAAAATCTGAGGCCGCAGTTGCTGTTTATTCTCGCCTTATAATTGGATTTATGATACAATTCTGTCAGTGAAGCATCTAACAGAGCAGGAAAAAAGCAGTTTACATAGAACAGGAACCGTTCTGAGAACGATGGCTTTCAGAGAATACAGGAGGCAGAAATTATGAGTAATAAATGGTATAAAAAAGGCAGTGAACTTCTCAGGGAGATCGTAGAAACCAGTCTTCCTAAAGAGCTGTGCAGTCTATGGTATATCGGACAGATGGGAATGATCCTGAAGTGGAAGGGAATTGTCCTGTGCATAGATCCGGTGCTGGGAGCAATGCCGGGAGAAGACGGAGAGGACCGGAGAAATTATCCGATTCCTTTTCTGCCGGAAGAGCTTCGGGCAGACTATGTGTTCTGCACCCATGACCATGGGGATCATATGCACCAGGAAACCCTGGTAAAACTGGCTAAGAGAAATCCACAGATGAAGATTGTCCTTCCGCTGCCCTTGGTGGAGCAGGCTCTTTCTTTCGGGATTTCTAAAGACCAGCTTTTAGGCTTATGTCAGGATCAAAAGATTACTCTGGAAGAGGGAATCCAGGTGAATCCGGCGGCTACTGCTCATGAATCCTATCAGTTTGACCAGGAAGGACACAGTCTGACTCTGGGATATGAGATCCGTCTTGGAGACCGTGGGTTTTTCCACAGCGGGGATACGATCGTAACCCGGGAGCTGATAGACAAACTTCAGAAATCCCATGGCATAGACGCAGCCATGATCCCCATAAACGGCAGAGATCTGGAAAGAAATGAACGGGATATTGTAGGAAACATGAACAGCCGGGAAGCCTGCTGGTTTGCCAGTGCGATCGGAGCTGATCTGACCATTCCTCTTCACTATGACATGATTGGAGGAAATGAAGAAAATCCTCTGATCTTTGCTGACTATATGGAGCGGCATTATCCGGAGAAGAAGTATCATATTTTCCGTCTGGGAGAGAGGTATATCCTGTAACAGCTGCGGACCGGAGACATAGCATATATACCGAATAATACCGCCTGCGAAAAACCTGGCAGATTTCCACTGCCAGTTGCGAAAAAAGTTTTTTCGTATACTTACATATAGAAAACTCACAACGGAAGGATGTATATAAAATGACAAAGGAAGAACTTGCTCTGGAAGTAATTGAACGTTTAAAGAAAGAATATCCTCTGGCCCAGTGTACTTTGGACTATGATCAGGCCTGGAAGCTGCTGGTAAGTGTACGGCTGGCCGCTCAGTGTACAGACGCAAGAGTAAATGTGGTGGTTGAGGATCTTTATGCAAAATATCCGGATGTGGCAGCTCTGGCAGAAGCTCCGGTGGAAGAGATTGAAAAGATCGTCCGGCCCTGCGGCCTGGGTAAGAGCAAGGCCAGGGATATCAGCGCCTGTATGAAGATTCTCCGGGATCAGTATCAGGGAAAGGTGCCGGATGATTTTAATGCTTTATTGAAGCTTCCGGGGGTTGGAAGAAAAAGTGCCAATCTGATCATGGGAGATGTATTTGGAAAGCCGGCAATTGTTACCGATACCCATTGTATCCGTCTGGTCAACCGGATCGGGCTTGTAGACGGGATCAGAGAGCCGAAAAAAGTGGAAATGGCTCTATGGAAGATCATTCCTCCGGAAGAGGGCAGTGATTTCTGCCACCGTCTGGTTTACCATGGAAGAGATGTCTGCACAGCCAGAACATCACCATTTTGCGAGAAGTGCTGCCTGAAAGATATCTGCCAGAAAAACGGAGTGGAGAGTAAGAAGTAACGACAGGCAGAAAAGGCCTTCTATCATACATATCAGGAATAGTTCATGATAAAAGACAGGTATTAGACAGGGTAAAAAAATTATAGGATAATGAAGAAAAGAGAAGAAGGCAGACTGATGCCGAAAGCAAGCAGGAAAGGATGAACAGGAGGCAGCGCTATGATAGAGAAAATAAAATTAAATAACGGAATTGAAATGCCTATGGAAGGTTTCGGAGTTTTTCAGATACCGGAAGAAGACTGTGAACCGGTGGTCAGGAATGCTATTGCAGAAGGATACCGGCTGATCGATACGGCAAGCTCGTATCAGAATGAAGAAGCAGTGGGCAGAGGGATCAGAAACAGCGGTATACCGAGGGAAGAACTGTTTATTACTACAAAAGCGTATATCCAGCAGATGGGATACGATAATACAAGGACTGCTTTTGAA
>ERZ1090863.1069-NODE-1070-length-12781-cov-4.398633_pt1 | contig 12781 bp, 9 predicted proteins | sample MGYA00478480_ERZ1090863 | MGnify/ENA primary metagenome ERZ1090863 (study PRJEB33644, sample SAMEA5815746) | chicken gut metagenome | biome: Chicken; feature: Gastrointestinal Tract; material: Caecum | place: Ireland | collected 2019-01-01 | study: A study of the...
TTCTTTCGCCATACCGGTCTTCGGACAGCTCACATAGAGCTGGACAACTTCTTTTCCGCTGTATGCGCTGCCGGTGTTGGTCACTTTTGCCGAGACTGCCACCTTGCCGCCATCTGCCGTGACCGTTTCCTTTTCTACTTTAAAGCTTGTGTAGGAAAGGCCGTACCCGAATGGATAACGCGGCTCTACGTCATAGCTGTCAAAATAGCGGTAACCGACGTAAATCCCTTCCCTGTAATATTCCTGATCCACATCGCCGTTCAGATAGCTGTAGTCCATAGCGAAAGGGATGTCTTCATATTTCTTCGGCCATGTGTCCACGGTCTTTGCTGACGGTGTGGCTTTCCCGCAGATCAGATCGGCAAATGCATTGCCTCCCCGCATTCCCTGCTGCCCATAGTACACTACCGCGCCGATCCCCGCGATCTCATCGAGGAAACTCATGTCAAACACAGAGCCCACGTTGATCACAACGATCATTTTCTCATAATTCGCCGCGCACATCGCGAGATTTGCTTTCTCTTCATCAGACAGGGAATACTCGAAGTTCTTCAGCTTCCGGTCTGCACTCTCGCCCGCCTGACGTGCCACTACATAGATGCAGGTATCCGTATCAGAATCATGGATATCTTCGATTGTGACCGGCGATCCGAACGGATGCTGATATGGTGTTCCCATCATATTTACTATATCGAACTTCAGCATCCTGCGCCGGAACTCCGCCGCATATTCTTCCTCGCCCTTCCAGTACTCCTCTTCGTATCCCTTGAGCCAGTTTTTCGTCGTCACGGTAAAGCCTGCCGACTCCATTCCCTCCAGGATCGAGACCGCATGGCGCTCATTTACTTCGCCGGATCCTGTCCCTCCTTTGATGGTCATGCCTGCCCCCGCTCCGTACAACGCTACCTTGCCCGGTGCGATCGGAAGTATGCCGTCGTTTTCCAGGAGCACGATCCCCTCCAGCGCAGCCTCATAAGAGACCTGGGCGTTTTCTTCTTCCAACGGCGTCACTTCATCCGTAAATGCCGCTTTGTTACGTATTTTCATTTTCATCGGATACAGCCTCCCTTATATTATTCTGCCGGATGATCGTCCGTTCCTCCATCTGAAAGTATAGACGGTCACAGCGTTTTCTATGCTTCCAGCATATCGGCTTTCTTCGCAAGGATCGCTTCCACAGCTGCGCATGCCGGGCAGTCGCAGTATTTTGCGCCCACTGCCTTGATCTCTTTCGCGTGGGCCGCTACTTCCTTCGTCTTCTCGGCGCCGAATACCTGTGCCCCGCCCTCTGACTCTGCGAATGCGATCAGATTGTCGATCGGCATGATGTCCGCTTCAAGCTCTGCGATATACTTCTCTGTCTCCTGCGCTTCGTTCTCCGTCCCGACTGCATCCAGCCACGCCTGTCCGGCAGCCTTTGCCTCCGCGCTGCAGGAATGCGCTTCCATCATCTCATGTGTTTTCTCCACTACATAGTCCAGTACTTCTTTCTTCATTGCTAAAGTCTCCTTTCTGTTCCTGATATCTTCTATTCTATCACACACAGGAGCAATTTCGTACTCCTGAAATTGCGGCTGAAGTCTCGGCATGATATCATATCAGTTCAGCCCGCGCCATTCGGAAAACCGCACTTCGTGCTTATTGCGGCTGGGATCAGACGGCTGAACTGTTCCCCGTTATTGTATTCCCAGGGATGCCAGCTGCATATCCTCATTAAATGCAAATGTAAAGTGTATCTCTGCATTTTCATAATCTGCTGTCACATACGCCACTGCCGCTGTCACACCCCGCTGCGTCACTTCCATTGCGGTGATGTCCGACACTTCCTGGAATGCTCCCCAGTCTTCCGATACCCTCGCCTTCGCCTCGTCCATTCTCTCTTGATTCATAATGGAGGACATCTCATCGACAGACATCGCTTTTAATCCCTCGAAGTCCTCTTCATTGATATAGTTCACCGTCTGCCGTGCGAGCGCTTCGATCTCCGCCTGGTCGAAGATACTGCTCTGTGAAAGATCCTTATTTTTCGGCATTGCGAAGTAGATCGCCACTGCCGCGATCACCAGGATCACTGCCGTTATCACGATATTTCTGGTTCTTTTTCTCCTCTGTTCCGCCGTCTGGACCGGCTGGAAAAATACATGCTTCTTTTTCGTCATAATTTATTTCTCCCTTTAGTACTTTTTCCACAAATCCTTTCCTCTTTGGAAAGATTTTAAGTTTTCTATTTTCCTGTAATACAGCTTTTTTAACAACGGAATCCTGATCTGTCGTTCCACAACATCCATCTCATAAATTGAAAAATCCATCTCTGCTCTATCGATATCCACAAGTAATCGATCCCGTACATATTGAAGCAGCCTGTTTTCCCGCTCTACAAACGAATGAGTCCTGATCTCGTCCAGTTTTATATAAGACAGTTTTTCATAAGGTGTGTTATAAAACATCGAATTACCCGAATCATAGATCGGAGCAAAACCCAACAGTCGCAGTGTGTCCGGATCCCTCATAATTGCAATGTTGTTCATATGTCTGTCCGTATTGCTTATAAGATAATCTGTCATAATCTGATAATCGAGAAAACGTGTAAAAGCCTCTTCATCCATTCCCAATTCAAGGCATACATTTTTTAATGGATAGTAATAAGATTCATTTTGCCTGACTTTCACTGTCTGCAATAATTCCCACGCACTGATGCACTCGATATTCTCACTGCAAAAATCATAGCACATACATCCTATTCCTTCAATATTTCCGTCAGTCTGTACCTGGACAAGAGAATACCGGGTATAATGAGTAAATCTCTGCTGTTCATGTAGCCTTGTTGCAAATACCTCATTCAGACTCTGTTGATAAGACTGCCCATAATTACCTTTGATCATATAACGCCGTCCATTTTTATCTATACACCATTTTTTCTGCAGTTCTCCCTGTGAGGTTGCACAATTAAATCTGGTTTCTTTTCTGAGATCGATCATATGATCCTGATTAATCGTAAGTTCTCCAAACGTGTCAACAAAATCATTTGTAAATAAATTAACATCCTTCCATGTCAGATTTTCTCCACGAGGACGGATCCAGTAACAGTCGGACAGACTTAACGCAAGATTATTAACTAAGGCACTATTCGTTGATGAATATCCCAGTCTTTGAAGCGCAGTCTCTGCTCCATGTCTTGTCTTTGGTATCGCCCGATCCCTCCACCATTCATGAAATTTCATATTATTCATCTGACCACCCAATGGGAAATGATCCGCTGCCGCTTCATTTCTCCTTACACGCCCTAATGCTCCGTCATCTGAGATTTCCATCAGGCACACCGGAATATCTTTATGCATCAGATAATATTCTTTAGCATATCTTGCCATACATTCTCCCCTTTCCCTAGCTCCACAAAATGTCTTCTTTTTTGTCATATTGGCAGTCTTGTTCAAATCTTTCCTGTATCTCATAAAAGCTTTCATACAGATCTTTCAGATACAGCACCAGGTTCTGTTCTTTTACCCCTTCCAGATCTTCCCTGATGTAGATCTTGTTTCCGCGCGCGTCCGAAACTGCCTTTTGATTTTTATCGTAATAAAAAACCGTCCCGTCTTTTCCTGCTATTTTTTTAAGTCCGGAGTCTGTGGCAGGCAAGGTCCTTGCGATCAGGTTTACGACATACGGAGCCGGTGACGCCTCTCCCTGTTCCCACTTGCGTAAGGTACTAAGCGGTATTCCATACATCGCGGCAAACTTCTTCTGTGTCAATCCTGTAGATTCCCTGAGTTCTTTTATCACGTAATACATGTTCATCCTCCACGAAAAATACCCAATATGGATATACTGATTTATATTATATCCATATTGGGTATTCCCAGTCAATATTATTATTAAATTAATGCCACAGCGTCAATTTACAATTCCTTGATCACACTTCGCGGATCATTTCTCAATATCTGCTATAACGGTCTCATATCCCCGCAGGCAGATTTTCTCTTTCTCAATATTAACGTCCTTATGATTAGACAGCAGGATTTTCTTCACATTCCATCCAAACGGCAGTTCCTGGGGCGCTGCCTTCAGATTACAGATGACCAGGACGCATCTGCCCTGATATTCTCTCTCATAGGCGATCACGCCGTCTGTCTTCTCATAGACAGGAGTGAGGCTCCCGTAGATAAACAGCTCGCTGTACTCGTCTGATTTCCGCAGGGCGATCATCTTCCGGTACCAGTGGTACAGGGATTCTTCTTTCCCTTTCTCTGCTTCCAGATTGACCGTTTTATAATTCGGATTCACGGCGAACCAGGGCGTCCCGTCCGTAAATCCGGCGTTTTCCTGTGCATTCCACTGCATAGGTGTCCTGGCGTGTTCCCGGGATTCCACATTGAGCTTCTCAAGCGCCTGTTCCTCCGTCATACCCTCCTGGAGATAGCCCCGGTACATATTGAACGTGGTCGGATCCCTGAACTCATCTATGCTCTTCTTCCTGTAGTCCAGCATCCCGGTCGCCTGCCCCTGATACAGAAATACGATGCCGGGGAAGAAGAAGTTGACGCTTCCCAGTGCGGACATGCTGTGATAGCCGATGTCCTCCCGCGGGATGAATCTCTCCGCAGATCTCGATGTGTCGTGGTTATCGAGGAAATTACAGAGGAATCCCCTTCCGTTTACATATTCCTGTTTCTGGAACAGTGCATCACGCAGGTCATTTATCATCTCCACCGGGCGGTCTTTCCACTTCGGGTCATTGACGTGGTATCTTGTATGGCAGAAGTCAAATATACTTGAAAAATATCCGTCTTCGCCGATAAAGTCCTCCAGATCTTCCGGCGCCACGTCGTCCGCTTCCGCCAGTGTAAATGCATCGTGCGGCAGGAACGTCTCTTTCTTCAACTCATTTAAGAATGTTTCAATTCCTTTTACATTCCTGAAATACGGGAATCCGTTCACATAACCGTCCACGCCGTCCGCCGGAAGGTTCTCATAGGTAAAGTCTTTTTTGAGGTGGCTGATCGCGTCTATCCTGAAGCCTCCCAGCCCCATGTCGAGCCACCGGTTGATCATCGCATAGATCTCTTCTCTTACTTCCCTGTTCTCCCAGTTCAGGTCAGGCTGCCACTTGGTAAACAGGTGCAGATAATACTTGTCCGTATCTCCGATCCGCTCCCAGGCGCTCCCGCCGAAGATGGATCTCCAGTTGTTGGGCTCTTTTCCGTCCTTTCCCTCGCGGATGATGTAATACTTTCCATACCTGCCGTCCGGGTCTTCCAACGCTTTCTGAAACCATTCGTGCTCGGACGACGTATGGTTCACGACCAGGTCCATCAGCACCCGGATCCCTCTTTTGTCCGCCTCTTTGATCAGACGTTTCATATCGTCCAGCGTACCGAACATGGGATCGATCTCGTCATAATCCGAGATATCATATCCGTGATCCGCCATCGGGGATCTGTTGACCGGACACAGCCAGATCATATTGATCCCGAGCTCTTCGAGGTCGTCAAGATGTTCTATGATCCCCGGGATATCCCCGATGCCGTCTCCGTTCGTATCCTGAAAGCTTTTCGGGTAGATCTGATACCCGATCGCATTGTGCCACCATTTCTTCTGCATTATGTCTGATTCTCCTTGTTGATTATTGTCCGGCTTCTTGTCTTATCCTTTCACCGCTCCGCTCGTGACGCCCTCTACATAGAATTTCTGCATGTAGATAAAGAGCAGGGAGATCGGGATCGCGATAATGACGCATCCGGCGGTAAAGACTGTAAACATTGTGTTTACATTTGCCTTTGTCATCATTGTATACAATCCAATGGCAATTGTATAGTTCTGAACGTTATCTCCCATGATAACTTTTGAAAAGATAAAGTCCATCCACGGGGACATGAACGCTGTCAGGGATGTATAGACAATGATCGGCTTCGCCAACGGGAACGTGATCTTCGTAAATATCTGGAATTTCGTCGCGCCGTCGATCTGCGCCGACTCGTCCAGCGCCTTCGGCATCGTGTCGAAGAAGCCTTTGGACACATAGAATGTCAGCGCCGATCCCGCCGAATATACAAGCACCAGCGCCGCAAGGCTCTGCGTCAGGTTCATCGCCTTTAAGATATAGTACACGGCGATCATGCTCATGAATGCCGGGAACATATTCAGCACCAGCGCGATCTTCATGATCGGCTTTCTCATCCGGAACCTCAGCCTTGACAGCACATATGCCATAGACGTTGTCAGGAATGTACTGATGATACATGAGAATACTGCTACGATAAATGTATTGCCGAACCATCTTAAGAACGGATAGTCCGAGTTCGTAAACAGCACTTTATAGTTGTCGGCAGTGAATTCATGCGGGATGAAATAAGATACAAACTGTCCGCTCTCTCCCCTGAATGAAGTAAGTACGATCCAGATGATCGGGAATATCCAGATGATGCTTACCACGATCAGGATAATATATGTAATTGCATTTCCAAACTGTGCTTTCTTTTTCATTGGAACATATCCTCCTTGTTATAGGCAGCCGATCTTGTATACGCGATCAGTGAGAACACCGCGCACACCACGAATGTGATGATACCGATCGTAGACGCGAGGTTATAGGCAGCCTTTTCCACCGTCAGTTTGTACAGCCACGTCACCAGAAGATCCGTATCTCCCGCCGCGTAGTAGTTGCTGTTCATCGGCGCTCCGCCGGTCAGAAGGTAGATAACATTGAAGTTGTTGATATTTCCGATAAACTGTTGGATCAGCGTAGGCGTCATGATGAAGATGATCTGCGGGAGCGTGATCTTGCGAAAGATCTGGAATGCATTCGCCCCGTCTATCCTTGCGGCTTCGAGCTGGTCTTCCGGTAGGTTAGTCAGCACGCTTGTCACGATCATGATCGTGAACGGGATACCTACCCACATATTTACCGCAATGACCGTGATCTTGGCTGCAAGCGCGTCCGTAAGGAACGGAAGCGGCTCGGAGATCAGACCCAGATTCTCGAGCATGGAGTTGATCGGCCCTGCCGCGTGGAGCATGTTTCTCATGATCAGCAGAGAAACGAACTGCGGTACGGCGACTGTCGTCACGAAGATCGTACGGAAGAACTTCTTGAACTTGATCCCTTTCTTGTTGATGAGGAGCGCCAGCACTACGCCGCCCAGGAAACTGCTGAATGTAGCGAAGAATGCCCAGATCAGCGTCCAGACGAGCAGCGGGAAGAATGTGCCCGAGATATTTCCTCCCAGCATCTTCCCGAAGTTGGACAGTCCGATCCAGTCGAACAGGTTCTTCGGCGGAAGATGATTGTGGTCATAGCTTGTAAATGCGAGAAGTATCATATAGAGAAGCGGCAGTACCGTAAAGACCAGGACTGCTGCCGTAGGTACGGTAAGGAGCGTCACATGGAATCTGCTGTCCAGGAGAAGGGCCGCATCTTCCCGGAACGAGCGGATATGCTCTCCTGACTTTCTGCATTCATACACTGCCGCCGCGCTCCTTGTATTTACCACATAGAAGACCAGGAACAGCGCGATGATCATGATCGTGGCAAGCCCGTAGATCATGCAGAGCATGGAGTTGTCTCCTTCCACCTGGACCTTGATGCCGAGGCTTTCGTCCATGACCCAGCCCTGGGCCTGTGTCCCCAGAGTGATCAGTCCGACGATAGACGAAGCTCCCGCCATGACCATATATGCGATAAAGCCGATCTCGGCAAGGAGGAAGATAAGGCCTTTGATGATCTGTCCGTTCCTCAGATTGGCAAATCCCATGATCAGGTATGACAGCCTGACAGAGATATCCCCCTCACGGAACCCGTTTATATACTTTTTCCACCAGGTATTTTTCTTTACTTTCATAGATGAGATCCTCTTTTCCATTTTATAACATAAGAGCCTGACAGCTCAGGCTCTTATGAATTGAGGTTAGTATTGTGATTGCTTCTGTTATTCTGCCGTTGCTGCGGAATCAGCCACCAGATCGTCAAGCTTTGTCTGCATGTCCGCTTCTGTCAGGTTGCCGCCGTATGCGTCGATGATGATCGGGTCGAGCAGATCCCAGAAAGAGCGCAGTTCCGGAAGCTTCGGCATCAGGACTGTGTACTCGTCTTCTGTCATCTGTGATACCACGTTCGTGATCGGATCGTTCTTAACCTCATCTGTGTCACGCAGTTCTTTGTTGCACGGGATCGCTCCGACCGCGTCGAATCTCATCTTCTGGCACTCTGCGTTGGATAAGTAGTCCGCCAGTTCCATCGCGTCAAGCGGATACTCTGTCGCTGCATTTACCGCCAGTAGCTTCACGCCCTGGAATGCGCGCATCTGTACCGGGCCGTCGCCGAAATCGCAGGTCGGATATACCGCGACCCCAAGGTCATCTCCCAGTGCGTCCATGATATCGTTCTTGCCCCACGGACCTGTAACCATAGCCGCGATCTTTCCTTCTTTCAGCAGTGATACGGACTCGCTGTTGCATGCCACCACGTTCGGGTTATCTTTCAGGGATGCGATCCATTTCGTAACGTTTACGCCCTGCTCATTGTTAAATGTTGTTCCCTCGAGATCCTCTCCGCTATCTCCGTAGAGCTTGCAGCCGTTGGCAAGATACTGTGGAGCGATCGTATAGTTGGTTCCCTCTTCGGCGAGGTTGAAGCCGATCGGCGCCTTCGCCGTGATCCCCTCAAAAGTCTTGACATCTTCCTCTGAGAGCATGGATTTGTTGTATACCAGATACATGGATTCTACCTGGTACGGATATCCGTATACAGCTCCCTGATATGTAGCCGCCTCATAAGCTGTCTCGGTATCCTCTTCCTTGATCCGGTCCACATATTTCGTGTTCTCGTAGAGGACGCCTGATTCCACCATCTGGCCGAGCTGGTCATGGGGAAGTGCGATAACGTCCGCTGCCGCCTCCGGGTCTTTCTTTACCTCTTCCTCAGCCTTTCCGCTGTCGCCGAGCACAACTTCGATGTCATAGTTCTTGTCCGGATGTTCTGCAATGAAGTTATCGACCATCGTCTGGGTCACTTCCAGGATATCCTGATCCGCCCATACCTTCAGGCTGACATTTTCGCTGTCACCTGCGGCGGCCCCTCCTTCCTTCTCCTCACTTCCGCATCCTGCGAGCAGTCCGCCTGTCATCAGGGCTGCCATTCCAAGTGCAAGAATCCTTTTTGCTTTCATAACACAGTTCTCCTTTCCCTTTTGGGAGTGCCTTTCCGGCTTTCTCCCGTTTGATGCCACTTATTTTAGCAGTCATGCCTCTGCCGGAAAATGAATAAAATAAACTTATCCTGTGAAAAAAATAAACTTCCCGGGTGAAATTATTGAACTTTAAGTTATCAGATGATAAAATTTCCTTAATTTAAGCGGCGCCGCCCGCCGCACGTAAAAGAGAGGACTGAAGCCCGTGAAATTATTCCGGAGGATAAAGAAACTTCGCACAAAACTGCTGATCATTTTTACTTTTCAGGTCTTTCTCCTTCTGGGGATCGCACTGTTGGTCAGTTTTTTTCTTGCCAGAAGCTCCAGCCGGAAAAACCTTCAGATGCTGAACCAGCAGTTAAAAACACTTGCCGACAGCGATTTTCAGGATATCTTCGACGAGATAGACCGGGCTTACCTCTCCATTGTGGCAAGCTCAAATTTCTCTGAACTCTATAATGCACGCTCTGACAGCACGCCTCTGGAAATCTATGAACTTTATTACGATGTCGACAGCCTGCTCACGGCGCCTCTGGCGTCTTCCCGGTATATCCACAGCATCAACTACCTGACGCCGGACAATAAGATCCTTATTTCAAGCATTGCGGGAGAACTGAGTATGGAGAGGGACTTCTCCGTGGAAGAGAGCCCCGAATGGTTCTGGCTCCACACCCGTCTGCTGAATACGGTAGGTTCTCTGTCAGAAACGTATATCCCGCCGCACCAGGAGCTGTACTACCAGCGCACCTCCAGTTCAGCCAACCGCACAGTAGTCTCTGTCGTCCGCAAGACCGCCAGCTTTGACACCGGTTATAAGAACCGGGGGCTCCTCTACTTTAATGTAGAGCTCTCTGACTTCGTCTCGCTCACGGATTCGCTGAACCTGTACCCAGACATGGAGACCGTCATACTCACGGACACGGGGCGTGTCATCCATGATTCTTCCGGGAGCATCACCGAACAGACCGGCAATATCGCACTTCTCAGAGAATGTACATCCGAGCAGCCCATCACCCTCGACGGGAAAAAGTATATGGCAGTGCCTGTCACTATGAAGGATCCCGGATGGAGTATCTGTTCGCTGATCCCATGGTCTGTATACACCGCGGATATCCGTGGCTACACCGTATACAGTCTGATATTGGGCATGCTCGTATTCATTGCAGGTTTTATCATGACATGGATCATGTCCGCAAGGATCTCCGCCCCCGCAGAGGAGCTGTCCCGCACTATGAAATCCGTGCGCAGCGGCAATATCCGCCAGCACGCCAGCGTCATCTCTTCCGATGAGATCGGCGAGCTCTCAGCTACCTTCAACACGATGCTCGACCGGATCAATCTCCTGATCGAGCAGGAATACCAGCTCAAGGTAAAGCAGCAGGACGCCCAGATGAAAGCACTCCAGGCCCAGATCAACCCGCATTTTCTCTACAACATCCTGCAGTCGATCGCGAGCATCGCTTCTCTCAATCATCTGCCCGAGATCTCCGTTATGGCGAATTCTCTCGGCAAGATGATGAGATACAGTATTAAAACGGAAGAAAATACGACCACTCTTGATGATGAGCTCATCCATGTCGCCCATTATCTTGAGATCCAGAAGATCCGATTTAAGAACCAGCTCGATTATTCTATAGATTCCTGTGAAGCCTACGGCAGGTATCCGCTCCTGAAGCTCACATTGCAGCCCCTCGTGGAAAATGCGGTCATGCACGGTTTCACGGGGGATCACCAGAAACTCTTTATCTACATCCATGTATATCAGGAGGGTACTTATCTGGTGATCGAGATCTCGGACGACGGCGCCGGGATGACGGAGGAGGTCCTCGCAAAAGTGCGGCGTTCGCTCTCCGATTCTTCCACCGGATTTTACAGCGATTCGCAGCAGAGTATCGGGCTTGCCAATGTGTATACGCGTCTGAAACTCTGTTATCAGCGCCAGGCCGTGCTGGATGTGGACAGCGAGCCGGAAGTCGGAACTGTCATCAGTCTGAAACTGCCGTTCTATTTCAATCATCAGGGGGATAAAGAACATGATCCGGACAATTTTATGTGAAGATGAATACTGGGTGCGCAAAGGGCTGATCCGCCAGATCCCGTGGGACCGGTACGGTCTTGAACTGGCGGGTGAGTTTTCCAACAGTTCACAGGCCGTGGAGTTTATGAAGAACAATACGGTCGATCTGGTCATCACCGATATGAACATGAAAGACGGGGACGGCCTGAGCCTTCTGGATCATATCATCTCGTCCCATGCGGAATGTGAGATCATCGTCATCAGCGGCTATACGGATTTTGCCTATACGAAAAAGGCGATCCAGGCTTCTGTATGCGAATACCTCTTAAAGCCTGTGGAAACAGAAGAGATATGCAAGGTCCTGGACAAGATCATCCTCCGCATCCGGGAGAAAGAGAAGCTCCAGGAGCGCGAGGCGAAGACCGCCCCTCTCCTTCAAGAGCAGCTCTTAAACACGCTCGTATCCGCAGGCAGTCCGGAAGAGACCAGCCAAAAGATCGTAAATGAATTGTCACAGATGGGATTCTCCCTCAGCGATACATGGTTCACAGTGCAGATCTTCGCCCTGAGAAAAGAGTTTACCGGCACGGACGGTATGCTCACTGACAGCGAGCTGCAGCGCTGGTTCAGGAACACCGAGCCTCTGGTCAGCTCTGACAACCGGATCTTCTTCCGCACAAAGCGGAGCAGAGAGCACTTTATCCTTCTGTGGCAGGGCACGGATCAGGCGCCGGTCTCCAAAGCTGACTTCATCCTGACTTACAGGAAACTGGCGGAACTGTGCCCCTACCTGCTCAAGTCCGGGATCAGCGACAGTGTCAAGGGCTATTCGGGGATCCCGCTCTCCTACAGACATGCCGCAGCCTGCCTCGACTATGAGCTGGCGGAATTCGGGCTCGCACGCCCTGTATTTTATGAAGACGTCGCACAGCTCTCACCCGCTCCCGCCGATCCTGTCATTATTGATGAGGCTGTCCTGACAGGGATCATAAAGTCCGGCTCAGTCTATGAATTCAAGAAATATATGACCGACCTCTTCCTGCCCTGCTGCTGGAATTCCTACTGTTATCTGCCTTCATACCGCAATACCGCTTCCAAGCTGGCATTGTCGATGGAGAGGATCACCGCAGGGAAGAATCTCTCATTTGCCGAGCTGTCCGGTGCGATCCGGTATATCTCCGGCATGATCTCGGCAGAGGAGATCCGCAGTTTCCTGTCGGTCTGCTTCCAGAAGATAGCCGAGTCATGCAAATATGAGAAAAACGCCTCAGCCAAGGATGTTGTCGCCGAGATCAAGGAATATGTCCGGCTCAATTACAGTGAAGAGATCAGCCTGATGGAACTGGCGAGGAAGTATTATATCAACCACATCTACCTGAGCCGCCTGTTCAAAGCCGAGACCGGAGAAAACTTCAGTTCCTACCTGACACGCATCCGCATGGAAAAAGCCAGAGAGCTTATCCTGAGAGATACTTTTAAAATAAAGGAAGTCGCCGAGATGGTAGGCTTTAAGAATCCCTATTATTTCACTAAGACATTTAAGAAATACTATGAATCCACGCCTGCCCTGCTTGAAAAGATA
>ERZ1090863.1078-NODE-1079-length-12640-cov-6.311561_pt1 | contig 12640 bp, 9 predicted proteins | sample MGYA00478480_ERZ1090863 | MGnify/ENA primary metagenome ERZ1090863 (study PRJEB33644, sample SAMEA5815746) | chicken gut metagenome | biome: Chicken; feature: Gastrointestinal Tract; material: Caecum | place: Ireland | collected 2019-01-01 | study: A study of the...
TTCCCAGGGGTCTGCAGACAGATCGAACAGCTGGTCATGCGATTCGTCGCCGTGGCAGGTGATATACTTGTATACGCCCTGGCGGGCCATTGCGGTATAAGCCCATCTGCCGGCCACACGGTCGGTCAGTTCACTGTATACGGTGCGGGAGGCATCAGCCCCGGCGCCGCGCAGCACAGCCGCCAGGCTGTGGCCGTCGGTTGGCAATGGGAAGTCAACCCCGGCCCATTCACAAAGAGTGGGGCCGATGTCCAGCAGACTGACCGGTTCCGGCACGCGGCGGCCGGCTGTTACGCCTTCACCTGAAAAAATCATTGGAACCCGCACGGCGGCTTCGAAAAAGCTGTTCTTTCCGTAAATGCCGTGTTCGCCCACCGTATCGCCATGGTCGGAAACATACCCGAATAAGCCGGGCGTGCCGCGTTCGGCGCAGAACCTGGCGAATGCGCGCTCAGCCTGGCCGACAAGCGCATCGGTATGTTCGACCAGGCCCTTGTAGGCAGCCTGGCAAGCGAGCGCAATGTCACGCCGGTCTTGTTCAGGCAGCAGCGCGCGCTGCTGATCGTTGAGCCATTCTTCGCGCCCTGGCCAGCTGGGCGGCAGCTGTGCGTCGGCCAGATATTTGCGGAACAGCGCTTCCGGCGCAACATACGGAAAATGCGGTCCGTATGTTCCCACCACGATCAGCTGCGGTTTGCGATGCGGCGCTGAAAGATAATGTTCCAGCTCCTGCAGAACCATCTCATCATAGCTTGTGACAGGGGAGGCGCCGCCGCCAACGACATCCGTGCACCATTTATACCCCATCGTCTGCAGGTGGACACCAAAATCACGGCGCAATGCGTCCAGCGGCCGTGTCCAACCGCAGGGGGTAAAATCCGGCGCGATCCGGCGCGTAAAGCCGTGCCGCTGATCCGGCCCGATAAAATGCATGCGCCCGCAAAGGACAGTTTCATACCCGGCAGCGGCCATCGCATGCAGGAAGGTAGGCACAGTCTGCGGAAGGGTATCGTTGTTGGTATAAATTCCGGTGCGATGCGGAGCCTGACCGCTGAGCATAGCCATGCGCGCAGGCACGCAGAGGGGGCAGGGGGTGTAAGCGGCGGTAAAGGATGTCCCGCGGCGGCAAAGCGCGTCCAGGTGCGGGGTATCAACCGCCATCCGTTCCCCGGGGCCGTAAACGGCTGCATGCTGATCGCTCAGGAATAACAGAATGTCAACAGGTTTCAACACAAGCACTCCTTTTTACTGTTGGGACGCAAACCCGGCGGCCAAGCGCAGGCTGTCTTCCGCTTGCGGATAGACCCCGCAACGGTCCACAAAGGCATGGGCCACGCCGCAGTAGTTTGCCCAGGTGACCGGTACTCCGGCCCCGGCCAGCTTCTCAGCATAAGTTTTGGCCTGGCTGGTCAGATAATCATATTGGGCGGTAATCAGCAAGGTCGGCGGCAGGGCGCTGAAATCGGTGTCCCACAAAGGGGAAACAATTGCCAAGCGGGAAGAAATGCCTTCCGGCAGATAGTTGGCTTCACTGCGTTTTCCCGCACGCCAGATCGCCAGGATCCGCGGTACAATCCATTCGCTCTGGGCGTCGTCATAGATATAATCGGACAGATCGAAGCGGAACCCATCGATCCCATCGGTATCGCATACGCTCAGGGCCGGATAATACAGGATCTGCCGGTGGATGATGCCGGTGCGGCGGTCTCGATCCCGGTGGGCACACAGGGCAGCCAGATTGCCCCCGGCGCTGTCGCCGGCTACGGCAATGCGGTTGCGATTGATTCCGCGCTGGGCGGCTTGTTCCATCAGCAGTCGAAGCAGGAGCCAGCAGTCTTCCAGCGCTGCCGGCCAGCGATGTTCCGGTGCCAAGTGATAGTCCGGCACCACGACGAGTGCATCGGCCAGTTCGGCCAGATAGCGGCACGGCGCCCGCACAATATCCCGGCTGCCGTACTGCCATCCGCCGCCGTGAAAGTAAAGGATACACGGCCGCCCGGCGGCGGGAACCGGGGTTTCCGGCTCAATCAGGGTGACGGGGAAAGGGCCGGAAGGGCCCTGTATGGTTTCCTCCCACTCATGCAGCGGCGCAGAAGCGAGTTCTTTGCCTTCCGGTTTCTGAAGACGGCGCACTGTGTGTACATCGCCGCGGCGGATTGCTTTGACCTTTTCATCAGGTTCACCGCCCGTTTCCCGGATTTCAGCCAACATTTCTTCGCACAGGCTTCCGATGCGCCCGCCGGGCAAAAGCTTGACAATGTGTGTGACGCCGTTTTGCTTCCATTGCAGGGTTGGTAGTTCATTGTCCATAAAAAATCCCCTTGTTTTACAGGTGTGCATCCCATTTGCCGCAGAACGGGTCCACCGGGCTTTGCCCTTTGAAAGCGCTGCGGCCTGTCAGCTTTTCTACCAGCTGATGCAGGCAATGGTCGTTGTTGCTGTAGCAGTTGACGTAGGTCTTTACACGGGGAAAATCCAGCAGGTGATAGGGATTTTCCAGGGAGACAAAAACCGTGGGCAGATCGTTGAGGTAGTGCCCGCAATCAGCCCCCATCGGCTGTTTCCATTCAATTCGCACAACGGTCTGGTTGCTTTTTGTGGAAAGGTTGGCGGCGTACAAAATCAGGTCGTAATTCTGTACGATTTCCTCATATTTGGTTGTGAAGCCTTCTCCGTAGGGCTGCGGTACAAAGTCGTGCACTTCAAACCCTTCCTTTTCCAGCAGGGCGCGCAGCTTGGCGCAGGCGGGGGTAACCTGATAGTTCCCTTCACCGCCGCCGGAAGGTTCAATGGAATAGAACAAGATGCGCGGGTAGCGCTGCGGGGTGATGGGCAGCACACCGGGCTGCTCTTTGACCAGCGTGATGGCGCGGTCGGCGCATTCCTCCGCCCAGGCCTGATGCTGCGCGCAGCCCACGATGGACCTCGCCTTTTCCAAGTCCAGCTCCGGCGCTTTGCGGTGCAGCCCTAAGGCGGCCTTGGTGGCAAGAATCCGGGTGACCGCCTCATCCAGGCGCTGTGGGGTGATGATACCATCCCGGATGCCCTGCAGCATGAAGCCGTAGTCCTCTTCAAGATTGCGGGCGAACAGGAACATATCCGCACCGCGGGCAATGCTTTCCGGCACAGCGCGGCGGCGGCTCATGGCCAGCGTATAACCGGCCATCGTAGTCGCATCTGTGCAGATCAACCCGTTAAAGCCAAGCTCACCGCGCAGCAGCCCCTGCATAAGTTCACGGCTTAAGGTGCCGGGCTTGATATCCTCATCCTTGATTTCCGGGTTCAGCCGGCGCGTCCAGGCCGGCTGCATAATATGCCCGACCATCACGGTCAAAGCGCCGGCATCAATACTCGCCTTATAAGCCGCGCCATAGGTCTGCATCCAGGTATCGCAATCCATGCTGTTGATCGAAGTAACCAGGTGCTGATCGCGTTCATCCTGACCGTCGCCGGGAAAGTGCTTGATGGAAGCAGCCAGCCCCATGCGCTGGACTTCCTCCACATAGGCCTTGCCCATGCGGCGCACGCGTTCCGGGTCGCTGCCAAAAGTGCGAGTGTTGGTAATTGGGTTGCGGAAATTGGAGTCAATGTCAATGATCGGCGCAAAGGCCCAGTTGGCGCCGACGGCCCGCGCTTCTGCCGCACAGGCGTGCGCCATATGGGCGGCTATGCCCACATCGTCGGTGGCGGCGATTTCCATCGGGGAACCGACGAGCGTCCCTTCGGTAACGATGCCGTTGCCACCCTTTTCCAGGTTTGCAGCAATCAGCGGGGGCGTTTTGCAGCGCTGGTACAACGTGCGGGTTGCCGCAATGGCGCGTTCGGTGGGTACTACGCGGTACATGCAGCCGCCGGGCTGCAGGATCTGGAAGACATAATCGAACTCTTTCGGCTTGGCCTCTTTGAACAGCACGCAGAACAATTGCCCGGCTTTTTCTTCAACCGTCATGGCGCGGAGCGTGTCTTCTACCCAAGCGATGTCTTCCTCTTTGAGGTAAAACGGCTTCCCTTTCAGGTCAATCATACATGGTCCCCCTTCAAATCGTATCGTCATCATGAACAAAGAAATCGCACAGAGGATCGGTTGGAAGACCCCGGCTTTTCTTATTCTTCCCATGCTGCCAGGTCAAAAAGCCAACCAGCCCGCCGGCGGCAAGCAAGCCCAGCAGTGGTAAGGCAGCCTGTATAAAATTCATGGCTCACACCTCATTGACCGGTTTCGTCAACCCATAACGGCGGTAAAGTTCCTCCGGCGCATCGTTTTCAGCAAACAGGCGGGCCATGCCATGGAGCATGGCGGCCATGCGTGCGGGGTCGTCGATAGGGCGTTCCTGATGAGGGTCGGTTTCTATATCGAACAGCAGGTCTTTATCCGGCAACGTGCGCAAAAAGCGCGGATTCAGCTTGGCCTCCACCTTGAGCACAGGGGTGTCCTTGGTGAACGGGAACGGCTCAACCAGCGAAGCGGTTCGCAGCTCTTCCACCGAGAACATGGCCCGCATATGGGTGGGCATCAGGGTGTATTCGTATACTGTTTCATCAAAATCCTGTACATTGTGCAGAAGGGTGTAGCGGCCGTCGGTAATGCCAATGGGCATGCCATGATAGCCGAAAAGACCATACTCATGCACGGGGGTGTCATTCCGCAGCGTTTCGCCCAGCGCTTTGCCTAGCATATATTTGGGAATGGGCAGGCCAAAGAAATCCAAAAGCGTGGGCGCAAGGTCAATGGTCTGCACCAGCGACGGGCAGCGCACGCCCTGACGGGCGCTGCGAGGGTCCCAGATGAACAGCGGCGTATGAACAAGTTCCTCATAGTTGGGGCAGCCGCCTTTGCCCCAGTACGCATGCTCCGCCAGGAAGAAACCATGGTCGGTGTTGACAATGAGCATGGTGTCTTTCCAGAGATCCAGCTCATCCATCACGTCCAGAACGCGGCCGAGCTGACGGTCGCAGAATCGTAAGGAAGCCGCATATTTGTCGCGCATGGCGGCAATTTCCTGGTCCTGTTCCCGCACTTTGTCGTAAGGCGGCCAGTCCGGCTGGTTGGCTGTGTCAGGGTCGAACTGGCTGGAGGGGGAAGTGAACGGTTCGTGAGGGTCAAATGTTTCGATCTGCAAGAACCAGTTGTCATAACGGCCGTTGCGCTGTAAAAAGTCGATGCCGTCGGCAAAGGTCATGCTCATGGGAAAATCAGATTCGTTGCGAAGGCGCTCCCGGTTGGCCAGGTTCTGCCAACCTCCTTTCTGCCGCATGGCGCGCAGCGTGCCGGTTGCATACTCGGCGCTTAGCTGGTTGGGGGCAAACTCGCCTTCCTTTGGGGTAAGGTCGGACACCCAGGTGTCGCTTTCCTGCCCGCGATAACAGGCCCAGGCCGAATAGCGGCTGTGATAGGTGCAGCCGCCGTCCTCGACATAGTGGTAGTGGTCGGTGGACAGCCGGGTATGGATACCGTTCTTCTTCAAAATTTCCGGCATCGAATCGTCAAATGGTTCCATAGGGCCCCAGCTGCGATGCAGGAAGTTGTAGCGCCCTGTCTGCAGTTCCCGACGTGCCGGCATGCAGGGCAGGCTGCCCACATAACTCGCATCAAACTGTACGCTGTGGGCGGCCAGACGCTCAAAATTCGGGGTGTGGATCGGCCCGCCATACACGCTCATCAAGTCGCGCCGCAGCGAATCGTACATAACCATGATCGCCTTCATCGTGATATCTCCTTCCATACATAAGTGAAAAAATGAATGTTTGGGGCAAACAGGTCCGAGAGCGCCTGCCGCACAATGGAAGCAGGCCGGCAGGGCAAGCCCGTTCGGCTGTCAATGCCGGAAACTGTAAGGCTTGAAGCGCTCAATGATCTCGGGGTGTGCCTCAAAGATGTTGCACAGCTCCTGCGGGTCGTTTTGCAGATCATAAAGCTCATCCATATCGTTGTAGCTTCGGATCCATTTGTAGCGGCCGTCAAACAGCATTGTGCAGTTGTGCAGTTCGCTGCGCTGTACGGGGCGCAGCGGTTCATCCCCGCCGCGAAGCAGCGGTGTCAGCGTGCGTGCGTCCATCTGGCTTTGGTCCCACGTCAGGCCTGCAAGATCCAGACAGGTGGGGGCCAGATCCATCAGTTCAGCCAGCGCGTCGCAGTCGCGGCGGGCTTGCATATCGGGGGTGTGGATGACCAGAGGAATGCGCAGGCAGCCTTCGTACATGGCGGATTTTTCCAGCAGGCCGTGGTCCCCCAGCAGTTCGCCATGGTCGGCGCAGAAGATGATAACGGTATCTTTCATATGGCCGGTTGTTTCAAGCCAGTCCAGCAAACGCCCGACCCAGCGGTCCACAACACGGGTGCTGCCGGCATAACAGCGTTTGACCTGCTGCAGGTCGGCTTCGGTCATGCCGCTGGTCTGCTGGGCGGCACGCGCACGGATCCAGGCGGGTTTGCCGGCCATATCCGCCGCAATGGGTGCCGGCCAGGGGCCGCTGCCCACGGCATCATAGTCGGGCTGCGGCGGGTCCCAGGGGTTGTGCGGCCCGGCAAAACTGACGGTCAAATGCCAGGGTGCGCCGGTTCCATCATGCTCGTTGAGCCAGGCAAGAGCCTGCGCGCCAATGAAATCGTCCAGGAAAAGATCCGGCGGCAGTACGCTCGGCTGGGCATAATACCGGGGCTTTTGCCGCATATAGCTGCGGTAGTCCCGTTCCAGCCGCTGCATCAATTCCGGGTCCTTTTCAAGCAGGAATTTTTGGTAGGGCCCCATGGGGTAGAGGGACCCGCTTTCGGTACGGCCAACCCAGGCGCTGTTCATTTTTCCTTCGGTTTCCACAGGGTCTGTAAAGCCGTAGTGGTACATGACGGGCAAATCGCCTTTCGGGCCGCAATAGTTTTGCCGCTTGTGCAGATCGGTCTTCCCTACAATGCCGACCCGGTAACCGCCGTCACGCAGCGCCTGATAAAAGGTGGGCTGTTCGGGCGCCAGTACGGCATCATGGATGGGAACGCCGCAGCGGCTGGGATAGCGCCCGGTTGCCAGGGATGCCCGGCTGGGCGTGCACAACGGGCAGGTACAGGCCGCACGTGTGAATACGACGGATTGATCCATCAAACGGCGCAGGCCGGGCGTTTTGATATTGTCACCCATGCCTTCGAGCGTGGTGTTGCGAAACTGGTCCGCCATCAAAAACAGAAAATTGGTTTGGCTTTGCATACGATGCCTCCTTGCGAAAAGCTGCGCATCAAAATGGCGGCGGGTCCAGGGCTAGACCCTTTCACCGCCGCCTTTGGGCAGAATGAAATTATACCGTTGCCGAACGCTTGGCGCGGGTCGCACGGGCCAGTGCCACACGAGCGCGGCGCTCTTTCATGAGGGAGATTTTGTCTTCGTTCATGCGGTAAATCATGAACAGCAGCCAGATACTGTAGCGGATACAGGTTTGCAGATAATCACTGACACCGATCATCGTGAACTTGGAAAGGCCGATGATCAAGAGCTGAACGCTGAGCGAACCGGCAACGATCCCGATGACGGGGTTGGACTTTTTGGCCAGCCACACGCCCACCGCCATGGGGAACATGTTGGCGAATACGGTGGAGTTTGAGCTCATGCCCAAAACCGGAACAAGGTTGCTTTTGTATGCCGTGTCGAACACGCCGGCAATGGCCACCAGCGCCCCGGCTGCAATGTAGCACAGCACCGCGTTGATGTAGATGTTGATGCCTGCGTCGTTGGCCAGCTTTTGGTTGCCCTGGATCGCGCGGCGGTTGTACCCAAAGCTGCTGTACTGGAACAGGAAGGTCATGATGACGATAATGATGAGCATGACCGCGATGATAAAGCCCCAGTTTGACAGGATGTCAACACCCTGTTTGCCAAACAGGTTCAGCCCCTGCTGGTTGTACATACTGAACGAAATGCATTCGTACACCAGCGAGATGCCAAGGCCCAGGACCATCGGGAGGATGCGCAGGTTGACAAACAGCACCCCCACGAACCCGCCTGCCAGCATACCGACGATCATGCTGAAAGCAAGGACGCCGACACCGCCAAGGTTGAGAGACAAAGCCAGGTTGCCGCCCAAAATGCAGGCCAGGTACATCTGGGAACCGGTGGAAGTGTCCATACGGCCAACAGGCAGGTTGCAGTTGAGGCCCAGCGCAAAGCAGAACGATGTGACCAGGTTGCGCATCAGGGTTGTGTAGTCAATGACAGAATTGAGGGTGTGTACGCCGCAGAAAGCGAGGTTCAGCAGTTCCATAACCAGCCACACTGCCACAGGCACCGCCACCGTAAACAGGGCGTTGTAAAGTAGGATGTGATCCCTTTTGAATGATTGCCATTTACTCATCTAAATTTTCTCCTTTCCCGGCGTGGCGGAGCTTTTGCGGTTAAGCGGACATCATTTCCTTGATGGTATCAAAGCTCAGCGCAGTCATCTGTGCGTTGACTTCCTCCGAGGTGATATCGGGGTTGACGGTAACGAGCATGGAGTCAACGAAGTCTTTGTCAGCAATCCAGGTGCCGGCTTCCATGTCATCCCAGCCGGCGGTTTCTTCAAGCTGCTCAGGGCTGGTGATGCCAATGAAGTTGAAGGTGTAATAGACCGGCATGCCATCTGCATCGCGAACCGCTGAAGATTCGGCGCCGGCGACCAGCGCATTGTAAGTGGTTGCAAACATGCAGGCGGTCATGCAGGAAACACTCTTGACGGCGACAAGATCCACGCTGGGGTTGCCGTTGGGGTCCTGGGTGTTGAACGCTGTGGTCAGGGTGTTGCCCAGTGCGCCGATGCTGGCGACCTTGATATCAATGCCGAATGCCTGCTCCACTTCGTTCACAACGGTGGCCGTCTGGTTGTAGGTCTGGCCGGAACTCATGAACATCTGATACTGGCCGCTCTGCAGCAGGGTCGAGATGCCGGGAAGCCAGGTATCCTTGTTGGGCGAACCGGGGTAGATTGTGACCAGGATGCCTTTGTCGTTTTCGGCGTTTGTGGTTTCGGCCGAAGCCACCAGCTCGTCGATGGTTTTCGTAAAGGTCAGGTCATATTTTTCCTGCAGACCTTCCAAAATGGCTTTGGCAATCTCAACATGCTGCGTGTTGCCCTGAGAAGCCAAGGAAGTGGAAATCAGGAAACCTTCGCTTCCGTCCTCGCTGGCGTTCTCTGCCAGCCAGTCGCTGAACAGGGAACCAACCTGCTCGTTGTTGGCGCCAATGCAGCCGGACAGGGCGGGATAATCGGTGGAGTACAGTTCCGGGCTGGAAACGTAGTTGCCGTTGAAGGTGTAGACAATGCCGGCGTCCTCACACAGCTGCGCCATGGTGCCGTTGGCAGACTTCATATCAATGACAGCATCGGCGCCGGAATTGATGCAGTTTTCAATGAAGGTGCGGGTAGCCGCGTCATCCTTGAGCACTTCGGAGAAAATGAATTCCACGTTGTAGGTCGGGGCGATAAAATTCTCAAGATAAGCGCGGCGGATGGTAACCTCGTCGTTGGCCTGCGCTTCGGCAATGCCGATAACATACTTGTCACCGGAGGTTTCACCGGCAGAGGCCTCGCTGCCTGCCTCTGACGTGGCGGAAGAGCTGCCGGTGCTCTGCGCAGCGGAGGAAGACGTGGCGGCACCGCAGCCTGCCAGCATAGAGCCTGCCAGCAGAATGGAAACGGCCGATTTGAATGCGTTCGCTTTTTTCATGGTACTCTCCTTTTTTGGTGTGGTTTGCTTTTTTTATGGAAGGGCAGGGCCCTTGTTGCAAGGGGGTTAGAACTGTACGCGCGAGGGCAGAAGGGCTTGGCGCTCGCTGTTCATCCAAACCAGGATCAGGAAGATGATGCCGCGGATGCCCTGGATCCAGGCGGAGGAAACGCCCACCATCAGCAGGCCGGTGTTCAAAACAGCCACGGTCAAGGCGCCGAGAATGCCGGCATAAGCGTTGGAACGTGCGCCGCCAAAAATGGACATACCGCCCAAGACGGTGGCCAGCATGACGTCCATGCCCAGGTTGTTGCCGGTTTCCACACTGACGGAAGCCACATTGATTACGCTGAACACGGCTGCCAGCCCTACGCCCAAACCGGTGACCAAAAAGCTGATATAGGTGGCGCGGGCGTTGGAAATACCGGTTTGCACGGCGCAGTTCTCGTTGCCGCCCAGGAAACGAAGTTCCCGGCCGACCCGGGTCAGGTGGTACAAAACGATGCAGAAGACAAAGTAAAGGATGAAGGAAATGTAACGGAACCCGCCGTCTTCCAGCTGGACGGCGACATTATAGTCAATATCGATCGAACCCGTACCGCCGATGAGCAGCGTGCTGATGGCGCCGTAAATCTGCGTGACAACAATGGCGACAGTGATGGTTTTGATATGGCACACAACCGACATTGTGCAGTTGAAAGCCATCAGCAGCAAGGCGGCGAGGATCATGACGATAATCATCAGCGCGGCGTTGCCTGTGGCGGTAAACACCATGACGCCCAGTGTGGCGGACAGGCCCAGCACCGAACCGATTGAAATATCCAGGTTCCCGTTTGAGTAGATGAACGAAACGCCGGTTGCACAGGTGCCGATGATGACGGCCTGGCTGAAAATGCTGGTAAATACCGACATGCGGAAAAACTGCCCCTGCGTGGCGGCGGTAAAGACCAATACGATGACAGCCAACATGGCGAACGGAAAGACCATCAGGAAATAGCGGCTTTCCCGGATGATGTTGAGCCTTTCTTTCAGGGTCAGGACATGCTCTTTTTGCGCGGGCTTTTTGGTTGCTTCCATGGCGATTGCCTCCTTTCTGTCAGATCATGCGCTCGATCAGTTCACGGTCGTCGTAGCCGTCTTTGCGGAAAAACTCGCCCGAAACGGCGCCGTCCCGCAAAATCAGCAGCCGATCGCACATACCCATCAACTCCGGCAACTCTTCACTGATCATGATGATGGATTTTCCTTGCTTTTTCATATCGTAGATCAGCTGGTACATAGCTGCTTTTACACCAATGTCCACGCCGCGGGTGGGGCAATCCAGGATCAGGATATCGGCATCGTCGGCGCACCATTTGCCAAACACAACTTTTTGCTTGTTGCCGCCCGAAAGCGCACGCACCGGCTGGTAAGCGTTCTGGCATTTGATCTGCAGGGCTTTGATCTGCTTCTGAACGTATGTACGCTCCTTCCAGGGGAGAATAAAGGGGCCGGCATTGTTTTTGTCATAACCGGTTGAAGCGATGTTTGCAAAGATCGATGCGTTGAGCTCGAGGCTTTCGGTGTCACGGTTTTTGGAAACATAGCCCAAACCGCTGCGGAACGCAACCTGCGCGTTTTTGATTTTGGTTTGGTTCTTGGTCAGGATAACATCGCCGTCCACAATCTCTTCAAGGCCGTACAGCGCGCGTCCCAAAGTGTGCATGCCACAATCCGAAAGCCCGCCAATTCCGAGAATTTCCTGCTTGTGCAGTTCCAGGTCAAAGCACAAAAGGCTGTGCATTGTGGTGATGCAATCCGCTTTGAGGACAACCTCCTCACCGTAGCCGTCGTTATCGGAGCGGTAGTAATCCCCTTTGATTTCACGGCCGACCATCTTTTGCTTGATGTCGTCCGGGTCAAAGTTCTCATGTTCGATGTTGTCAATAATCACGCCATCCCGCAGGACTGTCAGGGTGTCGCAATGCTCCATCATTTCGTTCAGGTCATGGCTGATGATCATAACCGCCTTGCCATTTTGGGCCATTTCATGCATGATGCGGTAGATAATCTCACGGCCGCTTTGCGAAAGCGCTGTGGTCGTTTCATCCACAATCAGGAGTTCGGGGTCGTTGTACACACATTTGGCAATCTCGATCAGTTTGCGCTCCTGCATGTCGTAGTGACCGGCCGGCAGGGCCGGGTTGATGTTGGTCACGCCGATTTTCTCCAGCGCTTTGCGTGCCTCGCCCACCATAGCGGCCTTGTTGATGAGAGGACCTTTTTTGAACCTTCCGTAATTTCCCAAGAAGATATTTTCTGCCACAGAGATGTTGGCAATTGTGCCGGCTTCCTGTACGATCATCCCGATACCGGCTGCCTGTGCTTCCAGCATGGTGGATGGCTTCCACGGTTTGCCCTTGTAAAACATCTCGCCTGCGCTGGCGGGCTGCATGCCCGCAATGATGGATGACACTGTCGATTTTCCGGAACCGTTTTCGCCGATCAGCCCGCGGATTTCACCTGTCTTGACAACAAAATCCACATGGGACAAAGCCACGGTCACGCCGAAGTACTTGCACAGGTCCCGTACCTCCACCAGCGTCTCGCCTTTTTGCGCCATTTCGTGTTCCCTCCTTGTTCGCTGTGGGGGGACGCCCCGGCTTTGCCAAGGCCAAGCCGCCCTCAAATTATCTGTATTATATCGGAGTTTTTGGCGCTGCATCCACCAGATTCACGAACCGGAGTATCAAAAAAACGACCAAAAAAATGAGCGCTGACACAAAAAAAGACATCGCTCTTGGCAGATTGCATAAAGCCAAGAGCGATGTTTAGACATTTTGCTGTTTTGCGGCGGCTTGCGCACATCCCCGTACCGCTACCCCAGCTGCGCAAAGTCCCGCCAGGTGCGAAGAAACAGTGCCATGGCGATGGCGACCGAGGCAAGGTCCGCCGCAGCCCGGGCGGCGGCCAGGC
>ERZ1090863.1079-NODE-1080-length-12637-cov-6.776665_pt1 | contig 12637 bp, 14 predicted proteins | sample MGYA00478480_ERZ1090863 | MGnify/ENA primary metagenome ERZ1090863 (study PRJEB33644, sample SAMEA5815746) | chicken gut metagenome | biome: Chicken; feature: Gastrointestinal Tract; material: Caecum | place: Ireland | collected 2019-01-01 | study: A study of...
AAGTAAACAGTGACCGCAAGGTCCCCACCCATCGCGCCCGTCGCATCCCGTATGCGGCGGGCGCATTTTTATTTTATGGCCTTTGCGTACTACGACCATACATGCAGATGGAAAAGCAATGTACACAAAAAATTAACATTTTAATGTAAAGGGTTATTTGACATATAGCTGATACGATGGTTTCAGAACCAAAAATCAAGGTGGTGAAGGGAGGTGGACGCGAACTGGCGGAGAGATGCGATCATCGAATTTCTTCGCCAGCAAGGAAAAGTGAGCACGAAGGCGCTGGCTGAACACTTCCATGTCACGCGGCAGACAATCCATCAGGACATTACAGTCTTATCGTCCCGTTGTGATATTTGCACCGAACGAGGGCGAAATGGTGGCGTCTATCTGCTTGATAGAAGCAGAGCGGCCCCAAAGTCCCTGAGTTCAACGCAAACGGAAGTTCTGCTACAGCTTTTGCCCACTTTATCCGAAGAAAAGCGTCTGGTCGTTCAGTCGATCCTCCACGATTTTGGCTCGTAAGAGGCGATGTCTCTTAACCTTGACAACTTCATACCCAGCACGGCAGGTACGTTCCTGCCCCAGCGAGCAACGCGGGAGGATGCGCCAGGACGTCTCATTCAGCGCATAACCAACTATGCTGTTCTATAGCATAATGCATTGAATGTCACCGAGCGAACCCCATCCGTCCCCCAAACAGCCGAAGCGCAATGGCTTCCGGCAGGCTGTTTTGCCACGACCTGGGGCTGGCCCACAATGATACACCTGTTGCCCCGCACGTCAGACGGGGTGGCCGGGCCCAGGTTGCAATCCTTAGACCTTCGCCTTTGACCAGTGAGCGGCTGTCCGCCAGCAGCCCGCCTGCCGTGTTCCCTTTGGCAGTACCAAACGATTCACCATACCGCTCTGGCGGCTGCGAGGCGCCGACGGCGTTGAGAAAATGCTCAATCATACATACAGTATGATTTGCGCTTTTCTCTTAGCCGTCAGCATCTCTCGCTCGCCATATCGGAACGGTGAATCATCCGGTACTGCCGGATGCCAGGGGTGCGAGCGGCAAATTTGGCATACACGTTATTACTTCTTTTCTTCCTTTCTTTCTTTTTTACGACCTCAACAGCCCCATGTGTTGATGTCGAACCCGTGCGGCGCAGCGCAGCAAGCCGCTGCGCCGCATCATTTTGCCATCAACCGAAACAAAGCGGGGTGATTCTTTGAACGAGATAGAGATGACCGGGTACGAGATGGCACACCGGCAAGCGGAACAGCTTTTCCAAACTGTGCTGCCTTCTCTGGGCATGGCGGTGCGGGAAGGGCAAATCCAGCTCTGCCACGCCATTCTGGATGCGCTGCTTGGCAGGGAAACGGCCCTCTGCGATGCCGGCGTCGGCATGGGAAAGACCTATGCCTATCTGGCAGCCGCCATCCTGTGGCAGAATCAAAAGCCGCTTGCGATGCGAAAATCCATTGTCCTCTCTACCGCCAGCGTGGCATTGCAGGATGCGATCTTGAAGGAATACATCCCGTTTCTGTCCTCCGCTCTTTTGCAGTACGGTTTTATCCACAAGCCGATCCTTGCCGTGCTGCGAAAAGGAAAAGAGCGGTATGCCTGCGACCTGCGACTCCACAGCCGCCAACAACAGATCGCCCTGCGGGGCGAACGGTTTGCCCGGCGGCTGGCCACCTTACAGGAGGCCAATATCTGCCTGGACCTGGACCAGATCGCGGGGCTGTCCCGCTATGACCGGCGCAGGATCTGCGTGCCGCAGCACTGTACCAGGAATTGCGTCGGCAGAAACCACTGCCGGTACCAGAACTACCTTCGGGTGGCGAAAGACCCGGCCATCCGGTTCCAGGTGTGCAACCACAATTACCTGCTGGCAGACGCATCCCACCGCCAAAACGGCTGGAAGCCGCTGCTCCAGGATTACGGTGCGCTGATCATCGATGAGGCGCACCGCCTGCCGGAGGCCAACCAGCAGATGAACACACGCGCTTTGACGCTGCAGGATCTGCAGGCTCTTGCAGACCGCTTGCAAGCGGAGCGCCTGACAGAGCTGACTCAGCGGCTCCGCAGGAGTGGGCAACGGTTAGCTGAAGCGTTTGCATTGCGCCATGAATCGCGGAACGACAGCGTTCCGTTTGCACCGAACGAACATCAGCTCTGCACATTGGCGGATTTGGAGCAGACATTGCAGGGATGCCGCCACACAGGCGACAGTGGTATCGACCAGACCGCCCGGCGGTTGGAAAACCTCGTCCATCTGTTCCTTGCCCACCAGCCTGACCAGATTGCCTATATCCAATATAGCAGTGGAGCCGGGCAGCAGGGCGCACAGTTTGCAGGACTGTATACGGTTCCCAACGATTTACCGCACTGCCTGTACAGCGCCCTTTGGCGGCGGGAAAAACCTGCCATCCTAACCTCCGGCACCCTGGCGGCGGGGCAGGATTTCGCACATAGTAAACGACAGTTGGGATTGGAAGCCGGCGTGCCGGTGCGCACACTTCAAGTGCCATCACCGTTTTCCTACGCCGAGAACAGCCTGCTTCTGTTTCCGCGCCCGCCAACCAAACACTGGCACCGGGCAGCCACCAACGAGCAGCTGGCCAGCCAAATTGAACAGCTTATCCGTGCGGCCCACGGCCATACGCTGGTGCTGTTCACCTCGTATGACCAGATGGGTCATGTGTATGAGCAGTTGGAAGGGAAACTGCCGGTGCCGCTGTTCAAAGCCCCACGAGGCGGGCAGTGGTTTGTGGAGCAGTTCAAACACTGCGAAAACGCCGTGCTGCTGGCGGGCGGCCCCTGCTGGGAGGGCGTGGACTTCCCCGGTGATCTGGTGTCGCTGCTGGTGATCGTGCGACTGCCTTTCCCGGTGCCGGACCCGGTACGGGAAGCCCGGCGGCAGGACTATCCTGACCTGCGCAGTTTCATTCAAACGGAGATTGTGCCCGAAATGCAGCAGAAATTACGGCAGGGCTTTGGCCGGGCCATCCGCACCGAGGCCGACAGCTGTGCGGTCGCCATCCTCGACCCGCGAGCTGCGCCCGGCGGGCGCTACCACCAGGCCGTGCTGGAAGCGCTGCCGGATGGCATCCCGGTCACAACCAAAATTGAGGACATCGAATCATTCCTCCGGGCACATAAAAGCCTGGATTATTTTTTGCCCAATTCCAATCACAATTAACACAGGATAACAAAATGGAGGAACACCATGAGAGCAATCTGTTTTATCCAGGAAGTCAAAGATTCCGACCTGACCATGCGCCAGCAGCAACTGATCTGCCATCGGGCGCTGCGCAAACTGCAATGGCCCTGCGTGATGGAACTGTTCGCTCAGGCTGGCAGCGAAGCACAGCCGCTCTCGCTGCGCCCCGGCATGGTGGATCTGATGCGCGCCGCCGCGGCGGGCGAGGTGGATGTGCTGATGGTGATCGATGCAGAGCACCTGCACTGCGGGCAGGCGGAACTGGACGGCCTGCTCATGTCGCTTCTGCAATATGGCATCCATACATTCGGGGCTAAGAACGGCCAGTGGATCGAGCCGGCCGGCCGTCACTGGATGGTGCTGCCGGGATACGATGAGACGGACGAGTGAACGGGGGAGGGGAGAACATTGCATCAGAAAAAAGACCGGGCGTTGTTCTATCCCCGCGCCTGGGTTTATGTCAGATCGAGGGATCGTCACCGGCTGGCGGAACAGAAACTGAATACGCTCCAGGCGGCTCAGCAGCAGGGGTTCGAGATCGTCGGCGTCAGTGAGGACCGGTGCGGACGGCACAGTATCTGGCGGCCGGGGCTATTTACCATGCTACGGGCGGTGCGCGCACGCCTGGTGGACGTCGTGGTTGTACCGCGCCTGTCCCGGCTGGCTGTTCATCGGCAATGGTTGGGTTGGCTGCTGCGGATGTTCCATAAGCGCGGCGTAACAGTTGTCACAACCGAGTGCGAACTCCGATATGACCTCTACCGGCATGGATTGGATGGCGTTCTATTATAATAAGGTATTACAGCCTTCGAGTTTGAGGAAGATACATACTATGAAAACGGTGAAAGAACTGCCGGACGGCAGGACGGAAGTGGAGACGGTCATCAACGGCTGTAACGTAACTGTCGTGTTTGCCAAAGATGACAATCCCGAAGTGATGAAAAATGTTACAGACTTGATTATGAGCGCCTACGCCGAGCGAATAGCGAGGGACGCACAGGAATGAGCAGGCCGGGAGCGGATACCAATCAGGGAAAACGCTCCCGGCTTTTTTGCTTTTTTGTGGATAAACCGTCGATTTTATGCCGAAAATCCGGGCGGCCTTTCTCCGTTATGGTGATAGCTATTCAGAGCGTTCTATAGTATGGTTGTGATAACGGGAAAGCCATGCAACACACAGAGGACAGAGGAATGCGCAATGACTTATACAAACCAACACGGGGAACAAATAGAGATATCCCAAGCTGACCAGCAGTGGCTGGACGATGCCTATTTCACGGCGCTGCAATGCCGTCTGCCGATGGATGCCAAGCGCGCGGCGTTGGAATACCGGGTCTCCACCAAGGGCCAGGTCGATCATGACGACATCCCGATGCAGAAAATTGCCTGCCGCAAGTTTGCACAGCAGCAGGGCTGGCGCGTGGTGATGGAGAAGGCGGAAAAAGGGGTCTCCGGCTCCAAGGTGTCCGCCAGCAAGCGGGATGTGATCCAGGAACTTCGTACCGCAGCCAGCAACAGGGAGTTCGATGTCCTGCTGGTTTATATGTTCGACCGGCTGGGGCGCATCGAGAGCGAAACGCCGTTTGTGCTGGAATGGTTCGTCCAGCACGGCATTGAGATGTGGAGTACCCATGAGGGCCAGCAGCGGATCGAGAGCCACGGTGACAAGCTGATGAACTACATCCGCTTCTGGCAGGCGGCAGGGGAGAGCGAAAAAACCTCGATGCGCACCCGCGACCGCATCCGGCAGATCGTCTCCAGCGGGCATTATGCCGGTGGCTTCGTGCCATACGGGTATCGTGCGGTAAACAAGGGTCGGGTCAACAAGCGCGACCAGCCGGTCAAAGATCTGGAGATCGACCCGGAGGAAGCCGCCTGGGTGCGGGAGGTATTTGAAAAGGTCGCCAATGAGGGTGCCAGCGGCTACGCGATGGCCCGGATGCTCAACGAGCGCGGTCTGCGCACCCGGCAGGGGGCCAAATTCCAATCGGTCAATATCCGCCGCCTGATCCGGCATGAGGGATATACAGGCTATATCATCACGAAGGCCGCCAAGTCGGAATTTATGCCGCAGCTGCAGATCATTGATGACGATCTGTTTGCCAAGGCCAACGAGCGGATGGACAGCCGTTGCCAAAATGCGGCGGAGAACAAGAATGCCGCGAGAAAGAGCGACAACCCCTGTTTGCTGGCGGGCATCGTTGTCTGTGCCCACTGCGGTGCGAAGATGTCGGCCTTCTTACATAAGGATAGATATAAGTTGGCGGACGGCACCATCAAAGAAAACGTACAGGCCAAATACAACTGTTACCAGCGCGGCCAGCATCTCCGCCCCTGTGATGGGCAGGCACTGTATCTGGCCGAACGGGTGGATGCGATTGTGCTGAATCTGGTGGATCAGATGTTTCGGCAGATCAAGCAGGAACCCTATGACCGAAGCATCGAGCAGCGTATCCGCCAGCAGGACGCTGAGCTGAACCGCAAAAAGCAGGCCGCCGAAAAGAAAATCCAGGCAGCCCAGCACAAGCAGCAGAGGTATGAGGAAGAAATTGTCCGCTGCCTGGATGGGCAGAGCGCCTTTTCGGAAGCGACCCTTGCCCGCCTGATCCAGCAGGCCGAAGCCGAGGTACAGCAGGCAAAAAATGAATACACCGCACTGCTGAAGGACAATTCGAGCCGCGCTACAGTTCAGCAGATTCGAAAGTATTATGACGAGTTCCTTGGCTGGGCCAATGAATTTGATTTGGCATCACTGCCAAGGAAGCGTACTATTCTGGCGCAACTGCTGGAACGGGTAGAGCTGGGGAGAGGGTATCAGGTCAGGATCGTGGTAAGGGGAAGTTACCAGCAGTTCCTTGCTGGTGAAAACGATGATAAGCTGGAAATACTGGAAGGTGCATAAACATTTAACATCTTAGCCCTTGAAACAGACACGACTTCCATATACAATATAGATAAGAGATTTTAAGGATGTGGTGCGGATGAGCCAGAACACTTTGCGAGAGAAGTATCGCTATTATGACCAGATCCAGCAGTTCCGCCTGATCGATGATACGTTCATGAGCGTTGTGTTCCAGGATGTGGATTGCACGCAGTTTCTGGTGCGCACGATCCTGCAAGACGATGATCTGACCGTGACCCGGGTGGAGACGCAAAACTCGCTCAAAAACCTGCGTGGCCGGTCGGTGCGGCTGGACATCACGGCGCACGATGCGACCGGCAAGATTTACAACATCGAAGTCCAGCGCAAGGACGCCGGCGCGCTGCCCAAGCGGGCACGCTACAACAGCGCCATGCTGGACGCCAATGTGACTAAGCCAGGCGATGAGTTGGAAAATCTTCCCGAAACATATGTAATCTTCATCACGGAGAGCGACTATTTCCAGGAATCGCTACCTCTCTATCATGTAGAACGCACAATCCAAGAACTGTCGAAGCCGTTCCGGGATGAAGCGCATATCATCTATGTGAATGGGCAGCATAGAGGCAATGATCCGATAGGTTCGGTTATGCACGATTTCTTCTGTGCAGACCCGAAAGACATGAACAACGAAATCCTTGCCGACGAAGTGGCAAAATACAAAGACACAGACAAGGGAGTGAACAGTATGTGCCGTATCATGGAAGAATTGACGAATGAGAGCCGGGAAGAAGGGCGGCTGACGAACCTGTTGGAAAATGTCAAAAAGCTCATAGCGCGCGGTATGAATTTCGATGAAGTGGCCGACATGCTGGAACTGAACAAAGACGATAGAAAGTTTGTACAGGACAACCTGTGAAGCGGTAGAGGGCGGTGCATAGTTTTTGCATCGCCCTCTCTTTATCATGTGGGATGGATTCATCGCGACTTATCCGATTGGTGAAATCAACGTCTTGGGCAATGCGAAATCCGACCACGACGACTACGACAAGATGCAGGTGACGCTCCTTTGCCTCGATGGCAAACCAACTAGCAAGGAAAATGTAGTGGGAATGTTGGATGTGGCGCTGCCAATGGCGTACCGGTTGAAGAAAAAATCCAGCAACTCGAAACCAAGTATGACATCAAAGTGACCAATGGCCTGGAAGGGAAGTTTGAGGCTATGTGCAATTACAGCAAAGGCGTCTATGATGACGGTATGGAAAAGGGTATCGCAGGAGCGGTTGATATCCTCAAACGCATGGGAATGAATACCAGCAAAATCGTTGAGCAGCTGATGATTCAGTATGGTCTCAGCAAGGAAGATGCCGACAAGTATGTGCGGCAGGCCGAGCCGCAGTGAGCGGGGGCAGCAAAGACCACGGAGATTCGCACGTTGCGATGCAGTTAAAATAAAGAACAGCTTCTTAAATGGCGAGGGTAACCTCGCCATTTTGTGTATTGAGAAACCGAAAAAATGAAGGTAACGAAACATCCAAAAATACTGCTGATAATTTAGTGAATGTGTCGATGCGGAGACATTCCTACTTATGGTATAATAATCTATATAAAGGATAATCTCTAATTATCAGCGCTCAGTAATTAGATGTTCCAAAGGTCTGAATATCTAATTGCTGAGCACTTTTATACATGATGGTAGTGTCAAGGAATTTTCGCAAAATGGTTTGCAGGACCTGGCATAAGCGAAGTCGGCCAGCGATAGAGGCATCCTCAAGGAGCGCTTCCAGGTGCTTCATGTTCATGTACTTCGTGTTGCCCCACTGGATGCCAGCCACATGGCGCGACCGGGCACAGACCGGCATGAGGGCGGAATTGCCGTCCGGGAAGCTGCTTACCACACGAGTACGGCGGTGGATTTCCCGATTCAGCCGCACAATGACATTATTGGTACGGATGCAAGTCCAGAGTTCGCTGGAAAAATCGCAGTAAGTCAGCGTCTCTTCAATGCCGTCCTCCACCTTCTTGGCAGCCTCTTTCAACTTCATAGAGTGCAATTGCTCTACCACGGCTTTGACTTTCCACCGAGCAGCTATTTTGTCTTCCTGGGCATGGAGTGCCTTGAGCAGCTTTGCCTTGGAGCGAGGTGCTACAGAGAACACATTGCGGTAAAAATGGGCGGTACAGCGCTGGTACTTGGCTTCGAGAAATGCTTCTCCCACAGCCTCCAGCATACCAAGGCATTTGTCTCCAACCACAAGTTTGACTCCATCCAGACCACGGCCGCGCAGCCACTGGAAGAATTTGATCCAGCTGGCCTTGTTCGCTTTCATACCTTCGGCCGCCCCCAGAACCTCACAGTATCCCTCTTCATTCACCGAAATCACCACCCCAATTGCCACATTTTCAAACTCTCCGCATCAATTTCGGCGCAGGCAGATCCCATCCGCATAGACATACGGATAGCGCCCACCTTGCAGAGGGCGGTTCCGCGAATCCTCAATGTGGACATAAGCTTTCTTGTTCAGCTCACTGATGGTGGACGGAGACACCTTGCAGCCCCCACAGAGCCTCGGTAATATCCTCCACACGTCGAACGGATACGCCTGCCAGGCTCATTTCAATGAGGGCTTCTTCCACACTGCTCTCCCGGCGGCGATACCGCTCAATGATGGGGCCTCAAAGGAGAACCCCTTGAGCTTAGGCACCTTCAGGGTAACGTCCCCGGAAGTGGTGGTAAGGTTGTGGCTGTAGTGGTCGCTCCGGTACCCCTGGCGTTGCTCATTGCGCTCGTAGCGGGCTACCTGGGTCAGCTTTTCCGCCTCGTTTGCCAACAATTCGTTGAGAGTTTCCTCTACACTGCCCCGAACAAGTTCTTTGATTTGGCCCTTGATTACTTCTTCGTTAAGTTGTACAATCTTTTCGGACATGGTTTGCCGTCTCTTATTAGAATGGTGTGTTGTGACTTCATTCTATCAGAGCTCTGTAAACCATGTTTCCGCTTGTCCTTTTTTGATTTGCGAAATCTTGACATATGCATGTGAAATTGCTATTATAGTATAAAATAGGGTATGTGTATACTATAATAGATTGGAGTAGCTTTTGCATGGATAATTATTCTCCTCTTCGCTATCCGGGAGGAAAACATGCATTGTATCCGATCGTTTTAAATGCGATCAAACTAAATAAGGGAAATAATAAAAAGATAAAGCAAGTTTATGTCGAACCATTTGCAGGGGGCGCGGGTGTTGCATGCAAATTGCTAATTAATAATGAAATCGATTTGGTAATAATAAATGACGCAGATAAAGCAGTTTATTCTTTTTGGCGAACCGTGATGGAGTCACCGAAATGGTTTATCCAAAAGATTCAAGAAACCCCTGTAAATATTGATGAATGGAAAAAACAACGAAGAGTCTTTTTGGAAGGAAAATATTTTAGCAAAGAACTGGGATTTGCAATGTTCTATTTGAATAGGACTAATCGATCAGGAATTATAAATGCAGGACCTATTGGAGGATATAGTCAAGAAGGAACATATAAGATTGACTGTAGATTTAACAAGGCAATGCTAATTAGTAAAATAGAAACATTGGCAAAATATAGACACAAGGTAAAAGTTTACAATCAAGATGTGTTTAGGTTTTTGGAAAGATATCTGCCGAGAGAAACGGATACACAAAAAGTTTTTATTTATTTTGACCCGCCGTATTTTGAAAAGGGACAACGATTATACCTTAACCATTTTTCAAAATTGGATCACATGAATCTTAGAAATGCTGTGGTTGAACTAAATTGCAAATGGATTATGACATATGATGATCGGCCGGAAATTAATGATCTCTATTCTAACTTTATTAGAAGTCATTTCGCGATTAATTATAGTTTATCCAACAAATCAAAAGGGAGGGAGTTAATGATTTGTAAAGATAAATCATGTATTCCAACAGTTGATGCACTTAGTAAATTGACACATGCAGTTGTTTTTGATGAAGTTGCTGGGGGAGTTGTACTATGAAACGTATAAGTGGGTGTAGATTTTGTAATATAGCATATGGTGGAGAAATGGCTTTCAGAAAAGAAAATACAAAGATTGCAGAAAGTAATAAGTATTTTGCTATTTCTTCTGTGGGGGCTTTGGTTGAAGGATGGACATTGGTTATACCTAAGAAGCACAGCTGTTCAATGAAGAATGTATACGCAGATAAGGATTTCGTGGAATTTACTAATGAAATGGTGCAGATTCTGCAAAAACAGTATGGACATATTATTGCTTTTGAACATGGTCCTAATCGAGAGGGATCAGAAACTTCATGTGGAACAGATCATGCACATATTCACTTGGTTCCATATCACTCCCTGCTAAAGTCTTTGGCAAAAACAAATTTAGAATGGCAAGATTGTGCAACTACGGAAATAAGTAACCAAGTTGGGAATAGCGAATACTTATTCTATTGTGAGCCAAGTGATGGGTGGCAAAATCCTGTGGGTAAATTGCATATTTTGCAAAGCCCTATTTCTCAATTCTTTAGAAAAATGATAGCAATTGATCAAGGTAACGAAGAAAAATATAATTATAAAATAAATCCGGATCTGACTTTTACATTAAAAACAATTAAAACACTAAAATCGTGCTCTTTTGAATCGTGATACCGGAGGATCAATTTGTGACTGACACTGATATGAGTAATATTCCTGAAATTAAAAAAGCAGAAAAAGACCAGAATACTAGTGATAATGGAGAGCCTAACGTCAATACCGATGGGCGAGATTTGTATCATTGGGAATCCGGTTATCCTCCTCCAGCAAGGCATGAAATAAGACTAGAGGCAATCTATATTTCACTGATTTTTTTGATAGCGCTTATCGGTTTGTTTTTTACTTGGAGTGATCTATTCTGGGAAATAATGGGAATTGAAGAAGTAGCATATAAGTCCCTCACTGAAATAGGAATCTATTTTTTTCTGGTTTACTCGGGGGCACTGTTTTTGGAATCAAGTATTTTTATCGGGTTGTTGCGAGAGGATATTGGTCTCAAGACAGAAGATATTGGAGGCTTTTTTCTCCGTGGATTTCTGCATGCATAGCACTAATTGTGGGATGTATGGTTTTATCAGGGTATCTTAATGCGACTAAAACACCTTCTGATTCTGTAGGAGTATGCGTTGGTTTTATCGCAGGATATTTTGCTGATGAAGCGGTAGGTAAGATGTCTGAAGTGGCAGTAGCATTGTTTGGAACAAATAGCGCAAGAAGGTGAGGTGCATATAATGGCAAGGAAACCTATAAATGCTATTATTTGGGTGTCGAATACAGGAATAAAGAAAATCGAACCCGAAGAGATAACCATACAGTTGGTTGGAGAAAAAGCTTTTGGATTATCAACTTTGCCAATAAAATGGACATTGCCTTTTTTTGTTGTGTCAGATGAGTTATTCAGAGAATATGTAGTAAGTGAAAAATTTGATACCAAAGACAATAACTGGGAAAGAAATATTGAAAGTGTTGCAAAGCTCTGTGGCATAGACAAGAAAGATGAGATCATTGTCCGGTCTAATGCTTATACGGAAGGGTTACAAGAACGGGGAAAATATTTCTCTGATGAGGGTTCTTTTGAAAAGTGGCCTGAATTAATAAAAAAATGTTTCGACGAGGCTTTAAAACAGGAACAGGGCGAAAAGGCGTATATGCCAATTATTATTCAGAAAAGAGCGTCGGTACTATTACGAGGACATGTGTCAAATGAACGGCGTGTGGCAAAAGAAATGAGAGACTGGAAGGGAGAAGTAGAATTAGGTCTCTCAACAGTGTTTTCAGTTTCTTTACGAAAATGGAGAAAAAAAGTAAATGTAGAGGGATACCTTGACTCTATGTTAGTGTGTCCTAACGATAGGAATATTAAAGAAGTCCTCACTATTCCATGCACATGGGCAACAGAGCAACGTATTCGCGAGCATTTTGAATGGGTTTATGATGGAAGATATATCTATATTGTACAAGCAGATGAGGAAAAGGAAACAATAGGTGTTAATCCCAAAGTACTACATTATGGAGAAACAACTCCTCAGAAAATAGCTGATAGAGAATTTCCGCATTGTGTACATTTGCTGAGGGCAGAAGATATTGAAAAGTATGAAACATACGCTAAAATTCACAATCCACTTTTGTATCAGCAGATAGGAGAAAAAACTGCGCCACTTTATATTTTGGATGATGAAATTGTTCTCGATAAATTGCTGCAAGGGGTAATAGATCAACGACTTGAGAAAGACTTGCAGGTGCTTGTCGCACATCCGTTAATAATAAGAACCGATATAGCAACAGATAGTAAGGAAGACCGGCAATTATTGCCTCGCACAGAAGGCATACAGGAAGTTGAAAATGCAAAACAGTGGCTTTGCGAAAATTACGCAAAGGTGGCAAAGGAAAAGAACAAAAAACCTATTTTTATTATGCATAACTATATTCCGGCCTTTTCTTCGGCATTTGCCTATGCAAAGCCAGGAGAGCGTATAGTTAAAGTAGAAGCCCTGTGGGGATTGCCCGAGGGCTTGTATTACTA
>ERZ1090863.1090-NODE-1091-length-12505-cov-24.189558_pt1 | contig 12505 bp, 19 predicted proteins | sample MGYA00478480_ERZ1090863 | MGnify/ENA primary metagenome ERZ1090863 (study PRJEB33644, sample SAMEA5815746) | chicken gut metagenome | biome: Chicken; feature: Gastrointestinal Tract; material: Caecum | place: Ireland | collected 2019-01-01 | study: A study of...
GAAAATGGGTATCGACCTGAAATGGATTAAGATTCACAAAGGTCTTGGCGTAGCTTTGAAACCTTCCAACTTTGACGCACTTCCGACCATCAGAACCAGAGAAGGCATTCAGATGACCAAAGAAGAGATGCCGTTCTTCCGCGAGTCCATGATCGTAAAAGAGCAGGACATGATCGACATTATGCGTGTTCGTGAATCCAACGACCCATATATTGATGCAGTCCTTGAATCCATCTACGATGATACCAACAACCTGATTGATGGCGCAGACATTTCCGCAGAGCGTATGAGAATGCAGCTTTTGGCTCCGGCCAGCGGCGAACTTGGAATCAAAATCGGAACCGCCGATAACATGATTCACAATTATGACTACGACCCAGACGGAACATGGAAGGCAAAACACTATGTTGAACTTACAACCGCAGGAGATAAGTGGGACGCACCTACCACAGCAAAACCGCTGAATGACCTTCGTAAAGGTATCCAGTACCTTGCAAGCATTGGTGTTCAGGCACGTTATCTGCTCGGCAACAGCACCACATTTGACCTGCTTCTGGAATGCGATCAGATTAAGGATGCACTTGTGACCATCATGGGAACCGCCGTAGGCTTCCTTGATTCCGGAACAGTAGAGGAAGTTGTGCGCCGGAGACTCGGTCTTGAAATGATGCCGTATGACAAGATGTTCAAGGATTACGACGGAAAAGAGACCAAGTTCTATCCTGACAACTATGTAACCATCATCGGCTCTGGACAGCTTGGGAATACGTGGTACGGAACCACACCGGAAGAGAGAACGCTTCTGACCGACCCGAAGGTTGATGTAGCTGTTCTGGATCGTGGTGTAGCAATCGCCGTTAAGACAGATTACGGCCCGCCTGTACTCACTTCCACAACTGCATCCCAGATTGTTCTTCCTTCCTTTGAGGGTATGGACAGCATCTATGTAATCAAAGTGAAATAAGGCGGTGAGTCCATGATTTACGACCACATCGTTAAATTTAACGGAAAATACTACAATGCAGGAGAAGAGGTTCCCGAAAAAGAGGAACTTCTTCCTTTTGACGGAACAGAAGGTCTTTCCGATGAAGACATTGTTCTTGAGGTGGATTCTGCCGTGGCAAACAAAACTTCTGGAAGAAGAGGAAGGCCGAAAAAGTCCGAACAGTAAAGAAAGAAGGTGAGCAGGATGGACACGGAACAGAAACTTTTTCAATCTCTAAAGGACTATGCAGGAGATGATTATGACAGTTGCCAGGATTCTTTCCTGCTGACCTTGATTGAGGATGCAACAGAGGAAGTGATTTTAAGGGTATATCCGAACGGATTTTCCACAGCGGAAAGCAAACAGAAAGCACATGACTCTGTAATGCTGAATTACGAAAGCAAGATTAGAAGGATTGCGGAATATCACTACGATAAACAGGGAAAAGAGGGCGTTACAAGTTTCTCGGAAAATGGAAGCTCTGCTTCTTATGAAAATTCTGGAACGCCGGAAAGCTATTTCCGTGGAATTATTCCAATTTCTACAATTGTATAAGTCGGTGCGTGAAAGTTGTTCCTCCCGGCTTTCGCAGGGTGACGGCAGTGAGTGAGGTTGGGGAGCCGTCAGCTTTAAAATGGAGGATTATTTTGAAAATGAGGTGTTCGCATGGGATGTGAGAACAGTTGTGTAAATGAACACCGTTTCAAGCAGATTGAAGATGATTTGAAAGAGTTGCGGGAAAAAAACTCAAAAGACCATAAGGAATTTTATAATCGCATTGAAAAAACAGAAAAGGATATGGTTGAGTCTATCGGAGATAGAAAACATATCAATGAAAAACTGGACAAGATAGATGTGAATGTAGAATCCCTTATGCAGAAACCGGCAAAGCGTTATGATACAGTGGTGACAGGGATTATTACTGCTGTGGTTGGCGCTTTGGTCGGTTTTTTATTGAGCGGTGTAATTCCGATGTAAAGGAATCCATTTCATAAAGGGAGGAGATGAAATGGATAAATGTTATTATAAAGATTTTATCGAAGATGAAAAGCAATTTTATCTTCACGAAGCAGGATTTGATAACCGGGAAGAACAGCTTTTCCGGTTACGGGTTTATGATGGGAAAACACTGGAAGAGGCGGCAGAAATCATGGGATACTGTAGCCGAACAGTGGAACGCATAAACCAGAAAATGAAGAAGAAAATTCTGAAAGCCGCTCCGATGTATTACCGGGGCGTTTCTTTGAAATACAACTGAATAGAGTAGCGTATTTGTGTCGGGTTTTTGTCGGGTTTGTGTCGTGGTGCAGGAGCCTCTACGGATTTACAATATAAGTAAAGAACGGGAGGTAGTAATATGCCAGTACCATATATGAACCCTTATTATTTTCAAAATAACCCCGCATTTCAGCAACAGTCTATGTACAATCCGATGGCTCCGTATCAGGAGCGATTGAACCAGATGCAGGCGCAGTACAATCAACAGCCGATGGTTCAACAGAATCAGGCAATGAGCCTGAATGGTGAGATTGTAGACAGCATAGACGTTGTAAAAGCAAAGAATGTGGATATGTCTGGACAGCCGACTTTTTATCCGAAATCTGATTTATCAGAGGTATATGTAAAAAGGCTGATGGCTGATGGTACAAGCCAGATTGTTACATACAAAGCGGTTCATCCGGAAGAAAGCAAGCCGGTTGAGACAAAATCGTATGTGGACGTTCAGACTCTTAACGCAATGCTGGGGCAGATGAAATCTGAAATCCTGCAAAGTGTTGGCGGTGGATTATCTGAGATTAAGCAGATGATTACTCCATCAGAACAGCCGAAGCGTCAGAGAGGGGGAAATCAGAACAATGATTAACCCTATGATGCTGATGCAGATGCTCAGAGGTGGAAATCCACAACAGGCGATTATGAATGCTATGCGCAACCAAGCCGGTCAGAACCCAGTCTTGAACAACGCACTGGATATGGCTGAAAAGCAGGATGCGAAAGGTCTTGAGCAACTTGCCAGAAACCTTTGTGAGTCAAACGGCGTAAATGCTGATGACATGGTAAAGCAGATTAAATCTCAGTTTGGGATGAAATAAATACGCTACATTTAGAGAACAGCCGCGGATGTCTCTTGTGTAAATAAAATTTTATAAGGAGACAAATATGTTCAACACAAATTGCATGTCCCCTGCCGATATGGCAGCAGTGATGGGGACTAATAACCGCGGCAATGATGCGTTTGGTGGTTACGGCGCAGATATGATTATCTGGCTTATTGTGATCGCCGCCATCTTCAACGGTGGATTTGGCTTCGGCGGATGGGGCGGAAACGGTGGTTTCAACTCTCCCGCAGGTCAAGGTGCTCTCACTCGTACAGATATTGATGCAGCTTTATCCACACAGGGTATCGAAAACGGAATTACTGGAATCGGTACTCAGCTCTGTAACGGGTTTGCCGGTGTAAATTCTGCAATCGCAAACTTAGGTTATCAGACTCAGCAGTGCTGCTGTGATACCAGAGCGGCAATCGCTGATGTGAATTATAACATGGCCGCACAGACCAACATTCTCCAGAATACTGTAAATAACAATGGAACTGCTATTCAGCAGGCTCTTAACACAGGATTTAGAGATGTGATTGACGCTCAGAACGCTGGAACACAGAGAATCGTTGATATGATTACCCAGGACAAGATTCAGTCCTTACAGACAGATCTCCAGTCTGCACAGCTTCAGTTGAGCAATCAGGCTCAGACGAATAACATTATCAATGCACTTCGTCCGACACCGACACCTGCATATCCCGTTCTTTCGCCTTATACTTCTATAGTAAACCCGACAGGGTTCACGTTCGGAGTATCTGGTAACGGATGCGGATATAACGCTTGCGGCTGTGGCTGCTAATTAGTATCTTCCCTATGGGATGTTCGACAAATAGTCGATATTACTAAACATTTCAAAGGGATAGATGCTAAGAGATTTTGGCTCTATCCCTTTTCGGTTTGGAAAGGAGAATAGAAAAATGGCTGAATTTACTTCAACAATCCAGCAGGTAGCGGCAGGACAAAACGCCGTACTTGATACAGATGTAATCAAAAGCCGGTGCGTGAGCCACAGGACAGGTTCCGGGCTTATCTGCGTAGATAATTCCGGGTGCGACTGCAAACCGGCAAGATATAAGGTGTTCGTGAAAGCGAATATCTCTATTCCGACAGGCGGTACAGTTGGGGCGATTTCTCTGGCGCTTGCCTTAAATGGAGAGGTTGTACAGAGTTCCGTATCAACCGTTACTCCGGCGGCCGTTTCCGATGAGTTCTCAGTTGCATTTGAGGAAATCATCAATGCCGGAAGATGCTCTGTGAATATCGCAGTAAGAAACCCGAACACACAGACAATCGAGATTTCCAATCTTGTAGTCATTGTGGAACGGATTTGTTAAGGAGGTGAGCTTATGCATAAAGTAGCTATGGAAATGGGAAAGTGGGCTATGGAGCAGTCAAAAGCTCACGGATTTGACAATCTCAGTTCCCAGGATTGGGATGACTTGAAAGACTGCATGGAAATCGTAAAGAGTGCGATTTGTGCAGATAAAGATTACAGAGAAGTCGAAGCGATGGATGACTTCGAGAAAGAATACGGTCGCATGGGATACCGTGGACGTGCCGCAAACGGTAGATTCGTTCACCGTTCCGGCAGAGGGCGTTCCGCAGGATATACCCCATATCTTCACATGATGGAAGATGACATGGATGACTACGACATGTACAATGAAATGCCTTATCCGATGACTGGATACCGCATGGGATATACAGACGGAAACAGGGGAGGAAACATGGGAAACTCATCTTCCTCTGGTTCTTACTCCGGCAATTACGGCGGTGGGAATAGCCACTCCGGGTACGAGGGCATGAGACAGCCGTCCAGATATGGAGAGTCTTATGACCGGTATAAAGACAGCCGGAGGCATTACACAGAAAATCCTACGCCAGAATATCAGCAGAAGATGAAGGAAAATGCAGATGATGTATTTGACGACATCGAGGAATTAGCCAAGAAGATGTATTCTGAGGCGGACGCAAATGATAAAGCTAAGTTCAAGCAGAAAATGACACAGCTTGTCCAGAACATGAAATAACATTGAATACGAAAAGGGCTGACTTCTTATGAGGTTGGCTCTTTTTGATGTATAAAAATAAGAAAGACAGAAAGGCAGGAAGAAATATGATTTTACAGTATTCAAACGGAATAACAGAGTGCTACGAAGAAGCTCAATCAATATCAATTGGAGAAATAAATGTTGATTGGGGATTTACTCTTAGGGATGTGATTTATCGCATCAACAAAAAAATAAAGCCTGTATGGGGAGAACAGTCATTTGAGTCAAGAACTGACAATGTTATCCTAAAAGACTCCAAGAAAGTAAAATTTGCAATCATCAACGCAGAACGTTCTAAGGAGAAAGTTCTGTTATTTAATGAATACACAACACTGTATCTTCTTAATGATAAAGGGAAAACATTAAAGATGTTCTGATTTTGGGAGGAACTATGCAGGACTGTAAAGTAAATATTCTGGGAACGGAATGGAACATTTTATAAAAAACACATAATTACTTTATCTCTTGACAGTTTGTGGACACAATGTTATAATCAGAATGTGGACACAGATTGAAAGGAGGGAGTGAACGTGTCTCCAAGATTAGGACAGAAACTTACTGATAAACCAAAGGATACGGTTGTAAAAGTTAGGATGGATAGAGAGACGGTCGAAAAATTGGATACTCTGGTATCTGAACAGGACTCCGACCGTTCTAAAGTAATACGCCGTGGAATTGAAATTCAGTATGAAGAACGAAAAAAATAAGAAACTGGCTCCGTGGAAAGAAACAGCTTCTTATTAGTCCTCAATTCCGCAATGGATTTGATAAATAAATCATATCATTTCTCTTGCGGAAAATCAAGTATTTTACAAAAGATAAAGCCTGCGAAAGCAGGAGAAAGAGGTTCTGTATGAGAGAAAAGATTATGGTCGTATTGTTCACGGTATCTTTTGTGTTTTCGCATATTGCAGATAGTATGAGAACACCAGAATTAGAAAACAAAGAATTTAAGGTATCGTTTTTTGGACACAAATGCGACTTCTGTTAGGAGTGATATGATTGGCAAAAGCATTAGATTTAACAGGACAAAAATTCGGTAGATTAACAGTACTAAAACGTGTAGAAAACGGAAAGGGTGGTAAAGCTAATTGGGAATGTATTTGTGAATGTGGGAATCGAAAGGTTGCTTCCTCTACTGATTTAAGAAGTGGAAATGTTAAAAGCTGTGGATGTCTTTTATCTCCAAATTTAATTGGGAAAAGATTCGGGAACCTCGTTGTAATAGAAAAGCACGGTATGCATGTTCAAAAATGCGGAGGAAAACAAATTTTATGGCTTTGTAAATGCGATTGTGGAAATACTCGTATTGTTCCAGGAACTTATTTAACGCAAGGAATAGCCACGAAATGCACAGAATGCATAAAAAAATCAAGGAAATCTCTTGTTGGAGAAAAGTTTGGGAAATTAACAGTAATAAAAAGGGCAGACGATTATATTTCCCAAAAAGGAAAACATTCTCCTATGTGGCTATGCCAATGCGAATGCGGAAATATTAAGGCAATTGCACAATCGTCTCTTAAATCTGGATGTACGAAATCATGCGGGTGTTCAAGATACGAAAGCAAGACTAAACATGGGCTATCAGGGTCTAGGTTGTATAATATATGGTCTAATATGAAACAAAGATGTAATTCGGAAAACGAATCCAGTTACGATAGGTATGGTGGCAGGGGAATAACTTACTGCGAACAGTGGGAAGACTTTTCGGAATTTTCAAAATGGGCTTTTGAAAATGGGTATGAAGATACTCTTACGATAGAAAGGAAAGACGTAAATGGGAATTATTGCCCAGAGAATTGCTGCTGGATACCACAACCAGAGCAAGCTAAAAACCGAAGGCCATCACTCAGGTTAGTAGATAAAAACGGAAACGAACGCTTGATGGTTGACGTTGCGGAAGAACTTGGTATATCTGCCAATGTTGTCAGAGCAAGATATGAGTCTGGATGGGATTTATATTCTGCTGTATACACACCACTTATAATGCAAACTGTTAAGAAAAAAGTATTGAAGATTGACTTAAATACAGGAGAGGTATTGCAAGAATATGAAAGCATTGGTAAGGCGGCTAAGGATGTAGGAGTAGATAGAAGTAGTATATCGAGATGCTGCTCTGGAGAATTAAAAAAATCTGGTGGATTTCGCTGGAGATATGCGGACAATGATTAAAATTTAGGTGTCGGAGTTTCCGACACCTTTTTGAATGGAAGTGTTTTGCGATGAAAAATTTTGAAATAAACGGTAACTTTTGGAAAGTAAGGTTTGTAAATCCGACAAGCAGATATTTAATAGATAGAACAAACACAATAAGGGTAGCTACCACAGACCCTAAATTGAATACAATATTTTTATCTATAAATCTCTCTGGAAACTTTTTAAAAAGGGTTCTTATTCATGAAATAACACATGTTGTCCTGTGGGAATACGATATTATATCAAAAATCCAAGAATATTGTTATCCGCAATTTGCAATAGCAATGGAAGAAGAAATTTGTAATATATTGGCTTATTACGGAGAAATCGTGTTTCAAAATGCGTATTCGATACTTGGTGAAAATGCAATGAGAATAGTTCCTTATGAAATAGAAAGGCTGGTGGCGTAAATGGCAGTAGCAGACAAAACAATGGTAGTAGACGGTCAAACTTATTATCCTGGAGACACAATCCCGGATTTAGGAAGCCTTGTTTGCGTGGAAGCGACAGGAAATAAGCGAAGTTATGAAGGAAAAGTGGCAGACCAGTCAAAACTACCGACCTATGTGGACGATGGTAGTTCGGCTCTTCTATACGACGGCGCAGGAACTACAAAAGTTCTGCATTTTCTTAACGGCGCATGGTACGAACTGTAAGGCGGTGATGATATGGCATTAAAAGCAGAAGAAGTATATGCAATTTTAAAGAAGCAAATACAGTCTGGAGGAGGAACGCCCGGTCCGGCCGGTGTAGGTATCCAGAAAATCGAAAAAACCGGAACGGATGGCCTTGTTGATACATACACTATTACTTATACCAACGGGCAGACTACAACTTATACCGTCACAAATGGAGCGGACGGCCCGAAGGGAGACAAAGGTGATAAAGGCGAAAAAGGCGAACCTGGCCAAAACGCAACGGACGATCAAGTTGAAAAAGCAGTTGAAAAATATTTTGAAACAAATCCACCAATTGATAATCAGGAAATGCTGGAAAAATCTATCGAGAACTACTACGCTCTGCGGCGTACCGGAAAAGTATACCAAACTAAGCTTTGGAAATTTGCCACGAACCCGACAAGCACAGGTGAAAAGCTCCTGGATAACGCTGGACTGATATTTGAGCCGTCCACGGACACGGAAGAAGGACAGGACGATTATTTGAATGGCCAGCATCCACTCTTCGAGTGGTGCAATGTCAATTATATCCGGGACGATGACGGGACGGCCCGCCCCATCGCTATCGAAGGATCAGATGGATACCAGACCACCGGGTCGGTAGATGTGGGAACGATGCAGATGTCGTTCTGGTGGTCGTGGGATACATCCAACGCAGAGTATGATCTGATAACTATATCGGATTTACCTCATCCGGAGCTTGGGCTAGTCCCGTGGGTAGAATGTGTAAAAGCTGACGGCACAGTAATGCCCTGGTGCATCGGGAGCAAGTACATATCCGGTATCGCTTCAGATGGAAAACTCAGGTCTCAGCCGGGATTGAAACCGGAACGAAACCAGTCGCACAACAACATGATTACCAATTATCAGGAAAAAGGCGAAGGCTACTGGGGCGCAGGGGCTTGCAGGAATACATTCCAAATCATTTTCAATGCGATCAAAGGGGCTACAAAAAACTCACAGGCATTATTCCATGGTGTAACAAATTGGAATATACAGTACGAGGCATCAATACAGAGCGCCGATGCACATACCTATTTCCCAGTCACAAACGCTCAGGCTGAAAATATCCCGGTTGGTTGTTATGTATCAGTAGGATATGGAGGAAATAACAGCGGAACTGCAAATAATGATCGTGGACAAACAACGATCCATGCTTACGCAGATGACGTTAAGGTACTCAGCAAGGAGCCGTTGGATGACGGTGCAAATACAGCAATTTATATTGATATTCCAGAAGAAAATGCTTTTAATACACAACCTCATGCATATGCAGATGCTTTTTCAGCGCCGATTATGTTGTCATCAATGCACGCTTGCTCTGGCACAACGGATGTTGTCAAAGGGCGGCATGATGGATCGCCGGTGAGCAACACTGACGCAAAACACCCATATAGAGTGCAGGGACGTGAATATGCCGTTGGCGGATATATTATCGCAAGCGACACCGTGATTGATTTACAGGCAGATTTTACTAAAAAGGTGCTGGTTGCGCAAAAAGGAGTAACACACTCTTCTTCTGATGCCACGATCCGCAGCACTTACACGGAAATCGGGACCATACCTGCTGCGGCAGCAGGAAATAACGCTGACTGGTGGATTGGGGATTTTGAGTTAAATGCAGACCTTGGCGGATGGTGGCCTTCCGCAGAAGGTTCTGGCTCTTCGCAGGGAACTGGAGATAGGTGTTATGCGGGAGGTGCCAGTGCAACAAGCGGTACGCGAGAGTATTTGCAGGGCGGTTACCTCGGGTACGGTTCGCTCGCCGGTTCAGCCTTCTTGTATTGCGGGCACTGGCTCGGCAGGGGTGCCTGGCATTACCTCGCCTGCGATTAAAAGGCCTTGCGGGGTGAATTCCCCGTAGGGGAAGAGGGGCAAAGCCCCTAATAAGGACTTGCGGCGCAAAGGCGGTAACCTCAGGAATGGCACGAACGCCGGTTCAGCCTACTTGAATTGCAGGAACAGGCTCGACAGGAGTACCTGGAATTACCTCGCCTGATATTATATATCAGTTTTTTGCTAGCGTCGCATTTCGCGGATAAATCCGTAGCCGAAAGGCTCTTTTGGTGAAAGACCATAAAATAAGAAAGAAAGGCCAGCCTGCTTCGGCGGGAATATATAGGATTTGCTATATATTGGGGTTAGTAGAATAACCGAAAGCCCTCTTTATATAATCGAAATGAAAAGATTATGCAAGGACGTGGATATCACGGACAGGGGACTGATAAGTCGGGCTGTATACGCCTGCTTGAAAAATAAATACAAAAGAAATGACGTGACCAGATATTTTTCGCAGGTATCTGGCCTGACGGAAAACCAGATAAGGTGCATCCATCACAGATACGGGAGGAAATCACTTTATCCGATTGTAGAGATTATTATATCGGATTTACAGAAAGAAATCGCAAATGAATCGCTTTCCTTTCCGCCAATCTGGTATCGAGACAAAATCGACGGAAGCAGTGGCAAAATCCGCAGAATTGGAATCCAGAACATCAAACAGCAGTTATATGATTATATTGCCGTGGAAGGGATGAAGCCATTACTGAAAAGAATCGGCGAATACCAATATGCTTCGATTCCAAAGAGAGGCACAACAAAAGGCAAGCAAGTTATAAGTCGCTGGATAAAAAACCGCAATATGAGGTATTTTGCAAAACTGGATGTAAAGAAATGTTTTGAGAGTATAGACCACGACCTTTTAATGACGTTCTTGAAAAAGTACATAAAAAATGAAAAACTAGTCTGGCTAATCAGAACACTTATAAACAGTTTTGAAAAAGGATTAAGCATAGGCTCCTATCTTAGTCAATATCTCTGCAATCTATATATGTCCGTTCTTTACCACTACATTATGGAGCGTCTATATAAGACCAGACGAGGGAAGAGAATAAACCTCATCCGCCACTGCCTCATCTACATGGATGACATTCTTTTGATTGGCTCTCGGAAGCGGGACATGGAAATGGCAGCAAAGAAGATTATCCAAAAGGCTGACGAAATGGGCCTGACTATAAAAGATAACTGGCAGGTCAAAAGCATTGATGAAACCCCTATTGACATGATGGGGTTTAAAATCTATCGAACACATACAGAGATTCGCGGGAGGATATTTCTCCGTGTCCGACGCAGCTTCCACAGGGCTAGGAAAGAATTAACCTTGCGGATAGCCAAGAAATGCCTATCCTATTATGGATATTTGAAGCACACGAATAGCAGAAAGATCGAAAGAAAGTGGAAAGTTAAACCTATTCTCAAGAAATGCAAGGGAGTGATAAGAAGAAATGAAAGCAAGATTTTCGCAACCGCAGCTGCCGGTTAAGACGGTTGCGGCCGGGGACAAAACCTACATTTTTATCTGCCTGAATGAGAGGCAGGGAACAGAATCCTATCCAGACATGGGCGAAGGCCAGACCACGGAGGCGTATTATGAATACGATTACAACGAGATCGTTGGCCCGACAGACAAGCTTCCGCTGGAGGATATTCAGGCGCATCCGGAACAATATTTAAATTACGAATACACGGAAAATAAGACGGATGTGGACAGTTTGATTAAAAGAATTGAAAAACTCGAGCAGGAGAACGCAGACATGAACAGGGTATTCGAGGAGGTGGTCAACAGTGAAAGCGGAATACTTTAAGGCAATCTGCCAGATGTCTGTACACGGGGCGCAGAATCTTCCGGGCGAAACAGCCGCAAGCGTGCCGGAATTGTATCCGTCGTATGAGTGGCTTGTGCAGAACAATGTGACGGTCAAGAAAGCGCAGATTATCTTCCGATACGGGGATAAGCTGTACCGGACGGTTAAAAACAATACGAAATTCGACGGGAAGAATATTCCCGGAGAAGATGGTGGGAAGTATTTTAGAGAAGTCATACCAGAAACGGGGCATACCGAAAATACGGAAATCGGAAAGACAAATGAAAATCCAATTTCTGTAACATCAGAAGAGATTTCAGCAGGATATACCTTTAAATATGGTTATTTCTATGAATATGATGGAATTGTGTATCGGTGTATTGGGAAGAACGGAAAAGGAGTAGACGGAGAAGAATATGACTTGACCGAAACTCCCGACAACAGTAAATACTTTGAGGTGGCATGGTAATGCGGAGTCGGGTAAGAGACAGACAAAAAATATGGTTTTCTAGCGTGACAGAGAAAAAAGTTGGGATTGATACGGTGCAGGAATACGGGAAACCGATTATGAAGAAAATGGCGGTGTCCTCTGGAACAAATATGCCGGGGCAGGTATCGGCAGGTTTGGTGGTTGATTACGACCGTGAGGTTGTGGCTTATAAACATGATGGATTGCGCGGCGTTATCCGTGAGGGTGACGCTGTTTTTATTGATGTAGAGCCTCAGCTGAATAACGACGGAACGCTTACTATGGGCGAGGATGGATATACGCCGGTTACACCGCCGGATTATCGTATATCGGCGATTTTCTCCACTCAGAAAGGCGATGTGGATGTTTTTGGAATTAAAA
>ERZ1090863.1094-NODE-1095-length-12442-cov-6.147736_pt1 | contig 12442 bp, 5 predicted proteins | sample MGYA00478480_ERZ1090863 | MGnify/ENA primary metagenome ERZ1090863 (study PRJEB33644, sample SAMEA5815746) | chicken gut metagenome | biome: Chicken; feature: Gastrointestinal Tract; material: Caecum | place: Ireland | collected 2019-01-01 | study: A study of the...
AAGTTATACGAAGCTAAATACCCTTTAAAGGCGTCGAGTTGTTTCTGCAAAAAATCGGCAGCGGGTATTGCATCAAGACTCATATGAATCTCGGCAAGAAACTCTTGTATGACGATCATCGCCATATGACGCTGCAAAAGTCTTTGACTTCTGACATCGATCCATGGCCTCCTCGGGTCTCCGCGAAACATAGGAGTCGGGTCGTTAAAGTATAATGTATCATGGGGTCCATCTTCACAAAATGTTACGATCGTAGATAAGCTGGAGCCGCGTCTCCCCGCACGCCCGGCGCGCTGTTGATAATTTTCACGCGTAGGAGGAATATTTCGCAGCCCGACAGCCACAAGAGAGCCTATATCAATACCCACTTCCATCGTTGTTGTACTGCTAAGGATATCGACAGGGGTTTCTCCGTCCTGAATGTAATCCTGAAAACGCAATTCGTACTGTTCTGTTTTGCTCCAAAGTTCGTCACGCTGATCTTTATGTGATAGCTGTGCAGTATGTTCTTCCGTGTCGATCACATGAATAGGGTCTCCCTTCAATGCATCTGAAACAGGCTTTCTCCAAAATTGGAGCGCATCATACTCATCGGCCTCCATTTTGTGAATTTGTTGAGATCCGCAACTAGGACATTTCCCCTTTAGCGGGAAGGGGGTCAACTCAGCACATTTTTCACACTTATACCATACATGTGTCTCATTGAAACGCGCCTTCACTCTGGAGAGATCGATATATAGTTTTCCGTTATCCGGCTGCGCAGCATCAAGAAAAGTTTTTTTCAATACGCGTTTCCATATCATTTCAGATTCATTTTCACCGTTCCACCCCATGATTTTCTGGATGGTTTTTGAAAAGGTCCAATTCGCTTCAAGCCCGTATCCGCCATAAACGGGACGAACATTCTGTCGCACTGTATCGCTTATGGTATGTCCGATCGCCGTGGAAGTATCGCAAATTGACAATACCCAAGCATTAAATAGTTCAAGGAACTCTTCATCGCTGACGTCGACGTGACTTTCATTAAGTTCATCCATCGCATCAAAAAGCGCCTGGTCTGTAGGCTCTATCCAGCACGTTGCCGAATCGAACAATGTGTTATATCCCCCGGCGAACAGTCGGAGCAGATATTCTTTCATTTGCTCTGGTGCATTTGCGATCGTAAATCGCGGAATATACTCCCTTCCTCGTTTTCTATATCGATCAAAGCTGCTTACTGCAGCCTCACAATCTTTGACGAATTTTCCCCGCTCAGAACCATGAAGTAGCTGCACATGGCACTGCCCGGCCGCGAGACAAAAATAGTCGTAAAGGCTATTCATAGACTGTTCGACCGTCTGCTCCTCCATCATTTTAATTGCAATCGCAAATAACTGTCTCGCGACAGAGATATCGGATGCATCCGACATATCCCGAGCCAACTTTGCAGCTCGTTGACGGCTGTCGGAAAAAAGCAAGACCTTGCGCCCCTCATTGGGAAAACGAATCGGATCCTTATCCTTCCCCTGCACGGCAGGCTGCAGCTGAAACTGTGCTTTTATCAAATTAAAGAAAGACTGATTGCCGCGCGTGCTAAAGGAAGTAAGTTGCGATGAGGATAACTGATGGTTGCAGTGCGGGCAGATTGCAAATGTTTTGATTTGCGGTCTCCCCTTTGCCGAAAACTCGCTGTAGTACAATTTTCTGATCCCCGGCTTATCCGCCCACGAGTCATCCAAAAAGTTAACAAAGCCACTCTTCACGTCTAAATAGCATGGCATTATAGCGTTTTTCCCTTGTTTACCGGACGATTTAGGATCTTCCGTCGGGATAAAAAGATGCACTTCTTTTATCTTCCGATCCAACAACTGACCCGGATAATGCCAAAGATACCGTGTAGCCCCTTGTAATTTTTCTGAATCTTGCTTGAGTAACACATAGCCCTTGTAAAACAGTGCGCCACAACGCCTGTCATTATAGAGCTCGTACACCATGCTGCCGCAATGCGGGCATGTTAAATGACCGTCAGACAAGTAAACCTCGCCTAAAGTCAAGCATCCTTCCGTATGAGAATGAGAACATTTCGCGTTGGTGCAAGCATATACTCCTGAAATGCCTTTGAACAACATATGCATGCGTGCCGGGAAAAGGACGGATCCCTTTGCGTTTTTTGCAAGAGGAGCGATTGCCAGAAGAATGCTGATCGCCTTCAGGGCATCATCAGAGTTTAATTCCGGGAATATGTAGGTTGACAGCTCGTCTAAAGATACTGCATTCCCTCGACAATATCGAATCAACTCATGAAATGGCCGATAATGGACAAGATTATCATACATCCAATTGCAAACCGATTCCAAAGTCTTACACTCTGCATCAAAACCTTCTAATCGGCCCCAAAAAGACAGCAGCGCCGAAAGCTTTACTTCATCTTTGTCCTCAAATCGACTTGGATTTGAAGTCAAGAGAATCTCGATGGGAATATCATACTTTAGCTGACCATCGATGACTTCCCTTTCTCCAGTAAGATAGCAAAACGCAGTTTCCGAGTCAGATGCTGTGAGATCATTTGCAAACTTCATTACGGAGTCTGCATCATCTTTGCTTTTATTCGGCATGCTTGCGGTCGTAAGGATAAATTGCACGCGGTCTCGTCCGATACCGAGTTTATGGAAAAGCCTTCGGATCAACAAAGCGACTTCTCCGCCCGAAGACCCGCGATACATATGCGCTTCATCGATAACAAACAACAACCTGTTATCGTGGCTTATGGAAAGCCATTCGCGCGTATCTTCCCAAATCTTCTGTTCTCTGGGGCGCAATAGCATGTATTCCAGCATCGAGTAATTCGTGATCAGTATATCCGGACAAAATCGCTGCATTTCAAAGCGGGTGATCAACTCTGCATCTTCGGCATTGGGAATATGTCTACTGTCAGAAAGTCCGTCCAAAAAATCTTTCATAGCCGCCTTTGCCGGAACTTTCCCCTCCTTCAAAAGCTGTGCAAAAAATTCTTTTTCAGAATCGTCCTGCGGAAAGGATATCCTCTTCAAAGTTCTGGCCAGTCTTTTGTCCTGTTCTTTGGACGGCTGCTCACCGGGATAAGGCGTCCTGCCGGTATACATACCAAATTGAGGCCGACGCACGTCGTTTCCGCAAGCATCCCTAAATATTCTGATAAATCTGTTGTCAGGATCTCCTATCAATCTTCTGAGTCGGCTGACCTGATCGGAAACCAGGGCATTCATCGGATACATAATAATGGCTCGCACGCCACGCTTCGCCCAAGAGTCCTTATCGTTTCTCGCCTCGCAAGCAATTTTTGCAAGAAGCGGCCACATAAAACACTCCGTTTTACCGGAACCGGTACCCGTTGCCACAAATAAATTTTCTCCTCTGTTTGCCGCGTCAAGCGCAGAGATCTGATGAGCAAAGGGGGACGGAAAAACGCCGATCCCGGATGCCGCTAATTTCAGAAAATATTCTTTTAACCACGGCTCAATGGATGCCTTTTCAATGCCGTTGGGTACGGTAACATATGCCGGGGAAGACTCAATAAACGGTTTTCGATATAGCAGTCCCTCATCATCGATATGCTTGCCCAACGTCGAAAGTAACAACGGGGATTTTCCAAAATATTGAGATTTAATGTAATCTTCCAACTCTGTACGCAGTTGTTTATGAAAAAAATTTGCTCCGTTTGCCATTATTTCATCCCCTCTTTTAGCACATAGCCTTTGCTTGACAGAATTTCTTTGATCACTTCAAATACTTCGCTTGATAGCTTCCGGCGAAAATCACATGGCAGCACTCTACATGCCTCCGGCCAACTATAAAGCTTTAAAAACCACATTTCAGGCGGCGGCAGCAAATAATTCAGCCGCAGATGGACCAACTTCCCGTCCGTTACATACTCTATGGGCGGCAACGTTCCCAAAGCAGCAAGGCATGCACAGGAAAGAGATCTATACTGATAATCTTCCACTTCCCATCCCGAAAGAGGACTGATTTCCAACGTCTTATCAATAAAACGATAAAGATAATATAAGTAAGAGCCCTTCTCCCCCGTTCTCAACATTGAAACCGACCCGGTCGTATCCGGTTTACTTTCCCAATACCCATTGCGGTATGGAGGTTTTGAACGAAGATACTCTACGCGGCTCTCCAATACTTCCGAACGTACCCAAACCGCATTCGATAACGTTTTTCGCCAAACCTCCGATAAATGATCCTGCTCTAAACCAAACATCGTTTTTACGCCCTTCGGATCGGTTTCTCCATTCCCTTTTGCGTAAAATCCGATGCCGGATACACATGAAATACGATCTATAGCAATTCCCCTTTGAAATACGATCCCTTTGAACTGTCCCTCATGTTTCACCGAGGGAGACACTCTGTTAGGACGATGATAAACAATGCCTGCCTTCAAGAACTGCTCGGAAATTTCATCTTCCAACTCCTTTGAATTTAAAGGAAAGCAAGATACCGACTCCGGATATATAGATTGATAGCCCGAAAGAATGTTGCGAATTCTCCCCTTGAGATGAACAAGCGAAACTGTCTCTTCCAAATCCCAAAGTGATGCATAAGCCATCATCCCGCAAATACTATAAATAACTCTAGTCTTCCATTCGTTCTCTGGTTCCCGCTCTCCTTTGCAAATGTTGTATTTTTGCGAGACTTCTAAGAGCAGGTCTTTGCCGTTATTCATTCTTTTCTCCCAGCACAAGTTGCAGTTTTCTTCTTAAGTTCTTGGAAAGACCCATCTCTTGATGCCCATTTTGCAAAATTTCTTTCAGCGCCGTGAGTTCCATTGAGGCAAATGCAATCGGAAAAACTGCAAACAAAAACACAGTGTCTAAAGATACAGAGGGCTCAATCGCATACATAATTGAAATAAGTTCGTTGATTTGGCGCGAGATATAAGGCCCCACTGACAATTTTGAAAAAATCGACAGCTCCTTTCGTTTGCCCTTAAGCTCTAACGCTGTATTGAAATCATCCGTAAAATATCCACAATGATACCCCATGCCCGACGGCCTCTTATCGATAAAGGCCTCGGTAAATAAAGGTAGCATAAATCCATATAAGCTTTTGGGCTCGACCTGAATGTCCTCGGCATAGGGATGTGTAGCGATATAGAAAATATCGTTTCTTTTCAATATTTCCGGAAGCCTGTTGGCCCATCCGCTTGCAAAAAGGTTATTGATAATTACAATATTCTCTCCCCTACTCCCTATCTCTTTGATCGCTTGATCGGTATAATGTCGTTCACAGTTCAGGATCCCATATTTATGGGAGGCAACCGCCGCACTGAATGCTTCAACGATTTGGAACGCATTTGGCCCTACAAGAAGCAGCGGTTGTTTTTTCAGATATGCCGCACATAAAAACACCGCCAAGCCGCTCGCATATTCATCCGCGACCCCGGCCTCTCCAAGCTCGATCGACACCATGTCGGCCGCATTTTTCCACGAGTTAATTGGCACAGGTTCATCAAGCGAATCAACTGCAGGACAAACTCTATACAATGTATCTACGGCAGAACTCGAACTATATGTTTGCCGCCCGTCAACAAACGCAAACTCGGCAATGAAGTCTGCGGCATTCTTGCGCGCGTTTTGAATGCGTTCCGCAACAGACCTTTCGACATCTTCGGCCAGTTTTTGCTTCTCGCCAATTGTATCTTTTAATATCTTTTCCTCTGCTTGAATGCTCGCAAGCCTCCCATTTGCCTCTTCCAAACGCTTCTCGCGCATCTCTAATTCAGCATTAAGCACATTGATTTTCTTTTGAGCTTCCTCTATCAAGGCTTGATTTTCCGTTTCCCAGTCATTTTGTATTAAATCTTTAGCTCTCTTCTGAAGCTCCTGATTAACAAGAAGCGCCGACGTTATCATTTTATCTTCCAGACTGTCACCGTTTAAGTATTTTTCCGCACCGCTCAAAAATTCGTTCAATAAGTCCTCCGCGACAGAAATAGAACAACGAAGTTTTTCCATGATCTGCCAGATGACATTCTCCATCGGAACGACACCGAGAAAATTCTTAAATGCGCTATAATCAGCGCGCATTCCGCCTCTTTCCTTATAGGCAGACCAGGAAATCGAATCGCAAACCACATCCTGCACGATCTCGATAGGACGTTTTACACGATAAAGATACTTGGGCACTCCCAAAAAAGCACGACTATAGAATGAATCGCCGTTGTCTAACCGCATGATGTCGGCTTCATAAAATTCATATACCGGCACCTCATAGCATTCTTTCTTGAGCGAAATACTTCCCTCGGTATGGTCAAGCCAATCCCTTTCAGCCAAAACGCCTGCATATTTTCCCTGCACCGTGCGGCACGCAAATAATGTCCTGCGACTTCTGAGCTTTATCTCCATCCTGGACTTCAATCTTTCAACCACCCCTTCAGGATTTACCGCATCCCCTATCATCACGACCTCGATCACATCAAGATCATTATTGTATCGCGACACGATAAAATCCTTGGATCGGGCAGTCCAATTCCAAATTCCATAATCCCCATCGTTGGAAGGTCCGTCTTCAAGGAATAACCTATCTCTATTGGTAAAATAAGGCGGCAGAGTCCTCTCCCTTTGAAATATTTGGTACTCCCCGTCATGACTCAAATCAGCGCAGCGCATAAGCCATTTCTTGCCGTTATAATCTGTAAAGACGCGACAAACTGAAACGATCTCGCCGTTATTCTCTGAAGGTAATACAGAAACGTTCGTATCATCGAATGCTGCAAGTTCATCGGCACGATTGCTTAGGACGGTTTCTGAAATAGCCTGCCTCTCCTGCGCTTTGTCAAGTTCAGAAACAAGCGTTTCCTTCTCCTGTTCCAAAATCTTTATTCTTTGCTCATACTCCGTCTGCAGTTCACTTATCCTTTGGGACACGTCTTCGCATTGTGCAGACAGACGCTGATTTTCCTCTTCAATGCTCTTCATCTTTTCTGCCGTCTCCGCGTCCTTTGCGCGGCGGCGTTTCATATCGCCCATCAACCCGACAAGCTTGGAACACGCCTCCTCATCAGAAGCCTGCCCGGCTAATTTAAGATACAGCTGGACATTATTAGCAAGTTTGGAATCCAGTAATGCGCTTGCAACTGCATTATCATGCGCGACCCCTTCCTTTTCCAGCTTTTTTGTATTCTCGCTGATCTCGTCCAGCCACTCATCCGCCATCTTCCGGATGAAAAACATGATAAAAGGTTTGTCGACATTGGCTATAGCTGTTGATAGTGCAGCGTCCTCCGTCAACGACTTTGCGCGAAATCCTTTTCGGAGCTTTGTAAATTCTTGTTCATTGCTCTTGAAAAGCTCTCTAAACCATCTCCCGGAGATCAAAGTGCAAACCGCAACTTTTTCATCCTGTGTAAGATCCTCTATGCAACTCATGTTCTCTTCCCCTTTCATTTTTCTTTGGTTTTTAAATAAAAATTCTGGAGCCTGCGATAAGATTGCTCATTGATACATCCGTTTTTCATGCAATTCCGGATCCATCGGCATATCTGCGGATAGCGTTCCATTCCAAGCAAAATGTTGCGCAGCGAATTTGGGATCGGAATGATTGCCCCGGACGCCTTAACAATATACTCCAAAACGCTTACTTCATCATCACTCAAAACGGGTTGACGTTTTTTAAAATCAACTCGCCACACGACATCAAGGCTGATAACGACCTGAATGCTTTGCCCGAACGCAATATCATCCACTTCAAGACAAGTGTCTGCATCAAGTTTATATTTTGCTATTACATTATCATTCTTGGAGACGATCAGATGTCCATCATAGCGGGATCGGACCCGAAGTCTTTTTTCTTCGGGCAAATCAAAGATCTCCCCTGAAGCGATTTGATGGCCCGCCTCATCCGTTACATGGGCTGCAGGAGGCTGTCCTTCCTGCAATAATGGTTCTTTCCAAAAATAAGTGTATTCCAACGCATGTGTGCGTCCTGCCGAGATCAGTTGTTGTCGGCTGTTGCAAAAAACCTCGTATAGTTTTAACCGCGAAGAATTGTAAATCAGTTGACGAATCGCAACATGCGGAAATGTTCGAAATGTATACACATTTCCTTTGACCACCATGCATGTGGATGGGCGGTTATGCTTTATTAAATAATTATCTTCAATGTACAACGGCCAGACAGGCTGCAATGTAACCGGCTCAGCCGTCAACCGACAATGAAAATCAAGAAAGAAACGCGCAGATTCTTCATTAAATTCCAAGGCTTTTACTTCATAAAGAGTCCAGCTTTCCCACCCGAATCGCTTTTCAACCACCTTCTCTATTTGAATACTGCTATGATTATGATAATAAAAATAGCCGCGCCTTAATAGATAATATTCTTTTCCGATTTCTACATCGGCGTCATAATTGAGCTTTTTACCGAATATTTTTTCAAAGAGTGTTCCGTCCGGGTCGATCCCCTTTCCTTTTTTCGGCCAGAATTCATATAGTTTGTCACTCCCATTGAGAAAACGAATCGTATATTCCTCAAAAGGTCTTTCCCCCACTGAAAGATAAGTTATCCCATGCCCTCTCAACCGCTCTTTGCCAAACACAAAATGTGTAGCTGATTTTTCTTCAAGGTTGATTTCCAACTGGAAATTCTTACCAAGTAAACTTGTCGGAACTTGAATCAATCCAAGTTCAAACTTGAAGCTATCGGGCGCAACATATTTGATTCGAAGCGGTAGCTCGTGTTCATGAGGATCGTAAGAGATAGAATAACATCTTCCGAATGTCCGATCCGGACAGTTTTTACTCTTTTCATAAGCACTATGTTTAAAATAGCGGCCTCTGATATCACCATCAGCAAGGATCACATACTGCCCACAAAGCTCACACATGAAAAGTCCACTGCGGGCTGAAACCGTTCCTCCGGGATGTAACTCAGCAGCTTTCTCCGCAGTAATTGGCTCCCAGTTATCATTTATCCACATACAGACATGCGTAAGCGAAGACATTTTATTTCCCCTTATTACTACCCTTCCAAGAGTTTCTGATAATATCGTTCGACCCCAACCCGAAATCAGACCTTTCTTAAATTCATATCCCTGCAAATCAACAAACCTTTCCCCCATTATAGCAGAATTCGAGAACAAATGCAATGTTTTGGCAAAAATAGTCAACTTTTATCAGTTTTCTTAATCGTCTTCTTATATAGTTTGGCAACCACCTCGGGCGGCAGCGAAGCCCGATGCGCCTCAATGGCGTCCTTCAATTCTTGCTGAATTATAAGCCGTTCCTGCGTCATCTGGGCGATCTCCCGCCGCATCGCAAGGCGAATATCATTCTTTTTCGTCCTGGCCGCAATCCGCTTGGCAAAGGCGCAAATTCGCCGAATGCGCCGCAGTGCATATTTGCGGCTCAAAACCTCGTCTAAGCAAAAATCGTACGTCATCCGGCGCCGCTCGGCAAGCTCCTGCACTTGCCGCTCCATGCCGTGAAAGACGTTCCCCGAAGGCTCCGGCATCGTCAAAACCCGCCGCTCCAATTCACGAAGCACGCGCAGGCACAGCATCTGCAGCCAGTTTGGTTCCACCGAAAAATTCTGCCGATAAAACGCCCGTGCAGGCTCTGAAATCTCCGCTAAAAGCTCCTCTTTCGTCTCCATGCCGCCCACCATCAGATAGCGGACAGAATACCGCAGAAGCTCCCGCGGCGAGCAGAACCACCGATGCAGTGTCTCCAAAATCGCCTCGCCGCACAGCAGCTGAAAAATGACCGCCCGCAAATCGGCGTCGTTCTTCATATTACCGTTGCGCAGAAAGCTCTCCCAACCGATCTCGAACGCCAGCTCCTTCCGCGTCCGCTCTCCGTCATGCAGCCGCACCGCGTTCATGCGGTCGTAAAGCCTGTCCAATTTGCGGGAGACGGTCGCCTGGTCGACACCGACCATCTTTGCGATCTCACACTGCATGAAGCCCGCCCTGTCCGCATGATAGATGCGCCGCTCCATAGGAGACAGACTGCGGACCGCCGCTTTGCGGTCCATCTCTTCGCAGATGTCATCGGCAATATCGTGCGTCCGCTTGTCCTCCGCGCGGTCAGTCCAGAAGTCGATTGCATCGCCGTCCTCATTTGCAAGCCGAGGAATATCCGCTGTCCATCGCTTGTTGTGCACACGACGGTCGCTGTTGTACTCTTTGCGGTCCAATTCCCGCAAGACCGTGTACTCCGCCTCGGAGACCTCAATGCGGACATACTGCTTGCCGTCGATGAAAAACGTCGGCGTGTCGCCGATCTCACAGCGCGTGTATGGATAAAAATAGTAGTATTTTCCATCCACCGCCCGCTTTTTCTTGAAATTCAACCAATACGCCGTCATATCCATGCCCGCATTATAGCACAGGATATATGACAGATATTGTCGTGTATAAAAAATTTCCCAAAGAAATTTTCCAAAGTGTGCATAAAAGTGGTGTTCCCGTTGCTTTTATATGAGGGGGAAACACAATGCCCCTCGCAAAACACTACCGCGCAAAGCTCGCAGAAAAAAACTGCGGGCTTTTTCTCTGCGCGAAAGGAGCACGCCCATGCGCACATCTCGGCTTTTGCGGAAAGCCGTAAAACAACCGCGAAAAACATCAGGAGGAAATTATGAAACCATTCACTTTTTACGACATCTACTATACGCCCATCAAGGCGCTCGACGACGGGCAGACCGCCAAGTTTTTCCGCAGCATCTGCGATTTTCTCGACGGAAACCAGCCCGAAATCAACGGGAACGCCACCCCCGAATTTGAGTTGTATTGGGAGAGCATTGCGGACGACCTCACCGCCTACCGCAAGTGCACGGGCAAGCGCTGCGGGCTGGATAAACGCTGTAAGCACTTCCCCTTTTTGCCCTTCTATTATAAGGCGTTTTCCTATCTCAATGATGAGGAAGGCGGCGCGTTCATCAAGCTGCTCGGCGCATATATGTTTGAAAACCACCCACCCAAAGAGGCGGACGGCGACGCATTCAAGTACTTCTCCATCTGCAAACGCAAGTTGGACGAGAGCAAGCTGCGGATGCAGAACGGCGCGAAGGGCGGCCGCCCGAAGAAGGAAACCCGCCCGCCGAAAGAGAGCCCGTCGCCCGAAAAACACCCTGCGGTTGTTTGGAAAGGAGACGGAAACCAACGGTAAACCATCGAATAACCCAGCCCCCTGCAAGGGCGAACGGGATACATAAGCGAAGCGTTGTATCTTAGTGAGATAAGGCTACGTCGCCAAAGGCGATGAAGCCGTTCAAACCAGAAAAAACCCATTATGAATTTCATGGACAGTGACACATTTTTCAAAATCAAAGGAGGAAATACTTATCAGCTATCAGGTATTACGGATCGAGAAATTTTCTAAAGGAGACCTCGGGAAGATCGGTGCGGAGACGGAGCGCACTGCTCGCCGCCATCGCAACGAGGACATCGACAACGAGCGCACGCCGCTCAACTATTATTTCAAAAAATCGGAGGGCGGCCTCAACGCGCAATGGAAGCAGACAATGGAAACCCTCAACGCAACCTTCAAGGAAACAAAGAAGGCCGTCGCCTTCGAGGGTGTCATCGTCACAAGCGACAAAACATTCTTTGAAGCGCACGGCTATGTTCCCGGCGATCCCCTCCCGTTGGAATTACAAAGGTTCTTTGCGGACAGCTACGCATTTTTGAAACGGCAGATCGGGTACCACGGCACCGATCAAAACATCTTGTCGGCGGCCGTGCATCTGGACGAGACCACGCCGCACTTGCAGCTCTACTATATCCCCGTCGTCGATGAAGGAAGGAAGAAGGTCTATGCCAAAGGTGCGGACGGCAAGGTGCTGCGCAACGCGAAAGGCTCGCCCGTTCAGGCGAAAGATAAAAGCGGCAAGAGCCTTTACGAAAGAGTGCTGTTAGAACAGCCGAAGATTTGTTCTTCGGAGTTTTGGGAACAGCGCGGCGCACAGAGTTCTTTCGGGAACTTGCAGGACGAATTTCATGAGCAGGTCGCATGGCGGTACGGATTGGAGCGGGGCGAGGTCGGCAGCAGCAAAAAGCATACGACCAAATATCAATGGCAGAAGCAACAGCAAGAAAAGGAACTCGCCGAAAAAGCCGCCGCGCTCACACAAAAGACTGCACAGATCGAAGAGGCGGAAGCAAACATCTCCGCAGCAGCAGAAAGGCTGAAACAAACACAATTCCGCGCCGATCTTGCAGAGGGAAGGCAAGCCCACGCGGAACGGGAGGCGCAGCGGCTCGAACGCGAACGCGAGCGTTTGACGCGCGAAGTTGCCCCGCTCACGGCTGCCGCCGAAGCGTTCAAACAGGCGAGCGCAACAAAGCCCGACAAAAGGCAGATCCCCGCGCTCCTTGCGGAGAACGCGCGGCTTGAAAAAGAATTGGAGTACAGCATCAAAGATCAGCACGGGCTCTATACCGAATTGCAGGCATCGGAAAAGGAGAATGCCGCTTTGAAAC
>ERZ1090863.1095-NODE-1096-length-12441-cov-10.051187_pt1 | contig 12441 bp, 10 predicted proteins | sample MGYA00478480_ERZ1090863 | MGnify/ENA primary metagenome ERZ1090863 (study PRJEB33644, sample SAMEA5815746) | chicken gut metagenome | biome: Chicken; feature: Gastrointestinal Tract; material: Caecum | place: Ireland | collected 2019-01-01 | study: A study of...
GCGAGATTTCTCCGCGCGTTCGCGTTGCTCACTTGGTCGAAATGACATAAGTAATCATAAGCGCTGTCCGCAAGACGGACTTGATAGAGTGTCAACGCCCGATTGCGGAATGTAATGCAACGGAATAGATATCGCTGCGCGTTCGCACGGAGCGGCTGTGCCGCGAGTACGAACCGAGCGAATACAAAAAGCGCCCCCGCCGAACTTGCTTCGACGCGAACGCTTTCCAAAAATAAATAAAAACAAATTTATAAGCGCATTTCTAAAAACTAACGCCGAGAAACGGTAGACGGAATTTATTTCCGTCGTATAGCCGTTTCCGACAAAATAGATATCGCTGCGTGTTCGCACGGAGCGGCTATGCCGCGAGTACGAACCGAGCGAACAAGTTTTTACGCCCTCTCTACGGTCTTCATGCAACGGGCGCAAACGTAATCGTTTACTACCTTGCCTTCCTTGTTGACGTAAGAAATCTTCTGTACGTTTGCCTTAAAGGTTCTTCTCGTCCTTCTCTTGGAATGGCTTACGTTGTTGCCGGAAGTCTGACCCTTTCCGCATACGCTGCATACTCTCGACATAATATATTACCTCCATAAAATGGTTAATTACTTAAAAAAAAGTGCAAAATACAAGCCGTTCATAAAAACAGCTATATAAATATACCATGCATTTAAAAAAAAATCAAACAAATTTAGGCGGCAAAAGCAATTTTTTTGAATTTATCGGTCAGTTTTTTCACTCAGATTTCAGACAATTTATATAATTTCGCCGTAAACACTTGCAAAAATCTTAAAAGTAGGTTACAATAATTTTACAAGTGTACCTTTGTGCGCTTCGGGCGCGTGTATAATCTGCACGCGCCGTTTCAAGGAAATTTCTATGTCAGTAAATACAAGCAACGTATACGGAAAAATATCCATATCCGATTTGGCAATCGCCAAAGTTGCGTCCAATGCAGCGTTAGAGTGTTACGGGATAGTCGAAATGGTATCCCGCCGCTTTACCGATTCTCTCTCCGAGCTGTTAAAAAAACAGCCCGGCGGCAAGGGCGTTAAAGTCGTCACCAACGGCGACAGAATTTTTATCGACGTATACGTTATAATCAAATACGGCGTCTCCATCAACGCGGTGGCAGAGAGCCTGAAAGAAGGAATTAAATATAAGGTTGAAAAGTTTACCGGGATGATTGTTGATACGGTAAACGTCAACATCATAGGGGTTAAGCTGTAAAATTTTACTATTTTACGGTTTAATCCTTTTTTGCGGCTGAAAGTTTTTTGTTGGTGATGCCGCTTTTTTGTGTAATTTAAGGAGATAAAATGCTTAAAACATTGAACAGCACCGATTTTCGCAAGATGGTTTCATCCGGTGCCAGAATGCTTGAAATAAACAGGGCGAAAGTCGACGCCCTCAACGTTTTCCCCGTCCCCGACGGCGATACGGGCACAAACATGTCGCTCACCCTCCAATCTGCGGTGAGGGAGATGAACGGCTGTTCGTCAAACCGTTTTCAGGAAATCTGCGACGCCGTTTCCAAGGGCGCGCTGCGCGGCGCAAGGGGTAACTCGGGCGTAATTTCTTCGCAGATTCTTCGCGGCATCTGCTCGGTTTTGCGCGACTGCTCGCAGACCTTCGACACAAAGACTTTTGCAAAGGCTATGGAAGCGGGCACAAAGGTGGCTTACTCCGCCGTGTCCATACCCAAGGAGGGTACAATTTTAACCGTCGTCCGCCTCATGAGCGAATCGGCGGGCAAACTCGCCTCCAAAAATAAGGACTTCATCGAATTTTTCAAAGCCCTCATCGCCGTCGGCGACGAGGCTCTCGCCCAGACCCCCGAACTTCTGCCCGTTTTAAAAAAGGCGGGCGTCGTCGACTCGGGCGGCGTAGGCTTAATGACCATAATGCGCGGCTTCCTCGCTGCCCTCACGGGCGAAGAAGTGGGCGCCGACGTCCCCACCGAGGCGGTCGAAACCAAAAAGGAACCTGAATTCGGCGACAACTCGGATATAATCAACCTCGACCTCGGCGAAATTCAGTTTGCTTACTGCACCGAATTTTTCATAATCCACTTGAAACAGATGACCACCCTCGCCGACATAGACAGGTTGAAGGAAAAGCTCATGTCGATAGGCGACTCGGTAATCTGCATAGGCGACCTCGAACTCGTAAAAGTTCACGTCCACACCAACACCCCCGGCATCGCGCTCACCTACGCGCTCGAACTCGGCGAACTCGACAGAATCAAGATCGAAAACATGTTGGAGGAAAACCGCGAGCTCAAAGCCAAACTCGAAGCCGAAAAGAAGGAGATGGGCATGCTCGCCATCTGCGCGGGCGAAGGTCTCGCCGAAATTTTCAAAGATTTAACGGTAGACAGGGTAATCGAAGGCGGTCAGACCATGAACCCTTCGGCGTCCGACATAGCCGACGCCGTCCAGAAGATAAACGCGGCAAACGTCTTCGTCTTCCCCAACAACTCGAATATAATCCTCGCGGCGGAGCAGGCAAAGGGGCTCGTCTCCAACCGCACGATACACGTAATACCCACAAAGAGCGTTCCCCAGGGTTTTGCGGCGGCGCTCGCCTTCAATCCCGACGTCAGTGTGGAAGAAAATAAAGCCAACATGATTCACTCGATCGACGGCGTGTCGTCCGGTCAGGTAACTTACGCTTCGCGCAACACCACCATGAACGGCTTCAAACTCAAAGAGGGCGACATCATAGGTCTCGACTCCAAAAAGATTCTCGCCAAGGGCGACGACATCGGCGAAACCACCTTGCAGCTCATCAAAAAGATGAAGCGCGACGAGCACGAGATGATAACCCTCTACTACGGCGAAGGAGTAGAGGAGGCTGACTGCGAAGCTCTCGCTGCCAAGGTTTCGGAAGAATTCCCCGACTGCGACGTCGATTATCATTACGGCGGGCAGCCCGTATATTACTACATGGTATCATTAGAGTAATTAATAAACTGCTTAGCTCTTACAGAAAAAAGTACGGGAGGCATACGGACTGCGCCCGCAGGAATAGCTTACGGCGGGCAGCCCGTGTATTACTACATGGTATCGCTTGAATAATTTTTTTGAAAAAATCTGCGTCGCAATACTGTGTTGAGCTTGCGTTTGCCCTCGGTCACATACGGCGTCGCGGCTGGCTGTAATAACAGCAATGCGCGGTTGCGCATTGCACGGCTTTCCGCCGCCGCTCCTTTTCGCGCAAATACTACAGTTTTGCGCGAGTATTAAGGTTAAAATTTGTCCCATTGGGACAATCCGCGCTCGCCTTGTCTTGCTCGCATCTTTTTCCAAAAAACCATCGACCGAAGTGGTGTGTTTTCTCTCCATGAATTGTGCCTTTGGCGCATGAATTCTCGCGGGCGCTCGCCCGCTCTCGGCGGCAGTAAGGAGTGCAGCCGCCTCGGTCACCGCGTTGCGCGGTCTGTTGCGCTCGCTCACCTCGCAAGGCAAAACAGCATACTGCTGTTTCGAGAATACCTTGCTCGCCATGAATTGCAACATTACATGTTGCATTATGGTAAAATAAAATTTATAATAAAAAAGGCGGGCATACCCCGCCTTTTTGTGTTATAATATAAGTGTGCATTAAACAACCCCGTTGTCATACTGAGCAGCGCCCGAAGGGCGCGTCGCCGAATGTATCTCGCCGCGCACAGCGCGGCGGACAACGGGTTTATCAGAGCAAACACTTCCGTCAAGCGTAGCTTGCCACCTCACCTTGGCAGGGGAGGCTCACGAGTGGTTAAATAAAATGAAACTTACCGACCTGCGTTACGTCTCCGAGAAGAGGGAGAAGGACTTCAACAAACTTAATATTTTTTCGCAGGAAGACCTCGTGCGGCACTTCCCGCGCGACTACCTCGACCTCACCAAGACGGATACAATCGCCACCGCCTACCACAACGACGTAATTTTAACGCTGTGCGAGGTTTTAAACGTAGAGTTCAACCGCTACTCAAAGCGCCCCTACGTAAAGGCGCTGTGCAGGCAGGGCGATTACCTTTTTACTGCCATCTGGTTCAACCAGCCGTATGTCGCGACCAAACTGACCTGCGGCGAATACCTCTTTTACGGCAGGGTGCAGAATCGTTACGGCATGGGCGCTTCGATGGTCAACCCCACCTTCGAGCGGGCGGACAACAACCTCAAATTAAAGGGATATCTGCCCGTCTATCCCCTCGCGGGCTCGCTCACGCAGGGTGCGGTGCGCATGGCGGTAAAGCAGGCTCTCGGCAACGTAAAAATAGTTAGCGCCATCCCCGAAGCCCTGCAAAAAAAATACTCCCTTGCAGATTTAAAGTCGGCATACGTCGGCGTTCACCTGCCCACGGGCGCCGAGTGCGCCCGCCTCGCCGCCGAAAGGGTGGCGATAGAGGAATATTTCCTCCTGATATCCGCCTTTAAAATAATAAAGGGCGACAGCCAGACGGCGCGCCTTAGCGGCTATTCCGCCACGGCGGAGGACGTAAAAAACTTCGCATCGCGCTTTCCCTTCGAGTTCACGCAGGGGCAGAAGGACGCGGTCAACGACATATATACCGACCTCAAATCGCCGCGCGTCATGAACAGGCTCATTCAGGGCGATGTCGGCAGCGGCAAGACGGCTGTCGCGCTCGCGGGCATATATATGGCGGTCAAATCGGGTCGCCAGGCTGCCATGCTCGCCCCCACCGAGGTGCTCGCCCGCCAGAATGCCGAGCTGATAAAGAGGTATCTGCCCGAATACAACGTCGAATTTCTGTCGGGCTCGACGCCCGCCGCGCAAAAGCGCGCCATAAAAAAGGGGCTCGCCGACGGCAGCATAAACGCCGTCTGCGGCACGCACGCCCTCATTCAGGGCGACGTTGAGTTTGCCGATTTAACCTTCGTCGTCTGCGACGAACAGCACCGCTTCGGCGTCGGTCAGCGCGCCTCGCTCACCGGCAAAGGGGGCGCGGTCGACACGCTCGTAATGTCGGCAACGCCCATTCCGCGCACTTTAACTCTCATCTTCTACGGCGACCTCGACGTCACGACAATCAAGGATAAACCGCGTTCGCGGCAGGATATATCCACGTCAATCATCCCCGAGCGCAGATATTCCGACATGCTCGCCTACATCTCGTCGGAGGTTAAAAAGGGCGCGCAGGCATACTTCGTCTGTCCCAAAATCGATGGCGACGACGAGGGTACCGTCATGTCTGTCACAGAGCTTTATGAGGAGCTGTCCCAAAAGATGCCCGGCGTGCGCCTCGGGCTCATGCACGGAAAGCTGAAGGACAAGCAGAAGGACGAGGTCATGTCGGCGTTCAGGCGGGGGGAATACGATGTTCTCGTCTCTACCACGGTAATAGAGGTGGGGGTGGACGTGCCCAACGCCACCATAATGGTAATTTACAATGCCGAACGCTTCGGGCTTTCCCAGCTTCACCAGCTGCGCGGCAGGGTGGGCAGGGGGGACAAAAAGAGCTACTGTTTCCTGCTCATGGGCAGCGATACCGACGTCGCCCGACAGCGGCTGTCGGTCTTGAAGAACAATTCCGACGGCTTCGCCATTGCCGAAAGCGACTTGCAGATGCGCGGTGGGGGCGACTTTATGGGTACCCGCCAGAGCGGTCACGTAATAGGCGACTTAAAAAATCTTCGCTTCCCCGTCTCGGCAATCTTCACTGCCAAAGCCATTTCGGACGACGCCTTTTCGGGCGCGTTCGACACCGTGCCCTTGCGCGCCGCCGCAATGGGCAAATACAATAAATTAAAGGACGTCATACTCAATTGATTAAGTCATATCCCACGGTCTACATCGTCGGCGACAGTACTTTAAGCGCCTTTTCCGATGACTATTATCTTCCCCGCTACGGTTACGGCACTCAGCTTTCGCGCTACCTTCAAGAGGGGGTGCAGGTAGTCAACCTCGCCCTGTCGGGGCGCAGTTCCAAAAGTTTTTTAACCGAGGAAAACTATAAAAAACTACTCGACGGACTGTCGTGCGGCGACTTTCTGGTAATAGGTTTCGGGCACAACGACGAAAAGCACGAGCCCGAGCGCTACACCAATCCCAATCTCCCCTGCACGCAGGGCGACGATTCGCGCGGGCTGTCGTTCAGGTACAACCTTCTGAACAATTACATAGCGCCCGCGCGCGAGCGCGGCGCAACTCCCATACTGTGCACGCCCATAGTCAGACTGTCGGAAGAGGACGACTATTCGGGTTCGTGCGGGCATATCACCGCGACAAGCGGCATCTACGAGGGCGGCGACTACCCCTCCGCCATGCGCAGGCTGGGCGCCGACGTCGGCGTCACGGTGATAGATCTCACATCTTCCACCATGGCGCGCTATCTGCGCCTCGGCCACGAAAGGGCGGCACGTTTCCACGCGTGGGCGGGCACTTCGGGCGGCGTTCCCGCAGGTCTTGACGGCACCCACCTCAACAGATACGGCGCGGCATATGCCGCATACGAATGGGCGGTCGCCCTTCTCCATTCGGACAACCCGCTCAGGAATTATCTCTCGGACGACCTCACCCCGCCCGACGAAAGCGAGTACGCGCAGGCAATCAACAAAGACTATTCGGAGCCGCAATATGCGCCGTTCAACGCGCAGTCGGCGCGTGCCCTACCCTTTGCTTCGTCCGCCCCGTGGTATGCGACCGTGATGGGCGATTTCGGCGGAAAGGAGCACATACCCGAGTGTCAGATAAGTTGCGACGATGGTGGCATAACCGTCGGCAACCTGTCCGCCGTGCCGCGCGGCAAGATAAGCGCAAAGACCGACGGCTTTGCCGCGGCGTTCACGCCTGTTCCCGCCGACTGCAATTTCACGGCGGAGGCTGTGTGCACCGTGTTGTCCGTGGGCGACAGCGCCGACGGACAGACGGCGTTCGGCATGATGCTTCGCGACGACATATATTGCGACCAATACGTCCCCGCACTCAATTCAAACTACATAGCGGCGGGCGTTGCGGGAAATAACGGCATATTCTTCCGCGAGGGCGGCAAACTTTCCAAGGGGCCTGAATGTTGCGATATCCGCGCAGGTCAGCGCTTTACTCTCGGCATAACACGGGTCAATCAGCAGATGCGTGCGTCGATAAACGGACTTTCAAAAACCTGGTACGATTTCGACCTCGCCGCCGTCGACGGGGCAAACGATTATCTTTGCCTTTTTGCGGCGCGGCATGTCGCCGTGCTGTTCACGGACATTAAAATCACCGTCACGGGTCGTTCCTCGCGCGCCTGAACGCGCACAAGCCGCGCCCGCTTGTCAAGCGTTGATTGCGCTTAAACGCGCTTAAATGCCCGCCGCGTGCCCACTCTGTTTGACATTTGCGCGTATATTGTGGTAAAATGCAGGATATTACGCAAAACGGAGCAGATTATACATATGGAAAATCGTATCACGGAGGAGATGACGGAAAGGGTTAAAGTAGTCGACGCCACATTGCGCGACGGCGGTATAGTCAATAATTTCTATTTCCCCGCAGGTTTTGCCGCGGCGCTTTACGCCGCCAACCTCGCTGCGGGCGTCGATATAATGGAGTTCGGCTACAAGGTCTCCAAAAAGCTGTTCGACGTAACCAAATTCGGCGAGTGGAAGTTCTGCGACGAATATAGCCTGCGCGCCGTGGTCGGCGAAAATAATACAAAGATGAAGATGTCCGTCATGTCCGACGTGGGCAGGGTGGATTTAAAGACCGAAGTCCTCCCCAAGGATAAGTCGGTCATAGATATGTACCGCATAGCAACGTACGTCAGTCAGGCGGACGAAGCTTCGCAAATGATAAATTACTGCCATGATATGGGCTATCAGACGTGTTGCAACATCATGGCGATATCGCGCGAAAGCGAGGAAGATCTGCGCGCCGCGCTCGGCAAAATCGCACGCACTTCCGCAGACGTAATATATATTGTCGACAGTTTCGGCTCGCTCTACCCCGACGAAATGGCGCACCTGTGCGACATGTACGGCGAAATTGCTTATAAGCACGGCAAAAAGCTAGGCATACACGCCCACAACAACCAGCAGCTCGCCTTTGCCAACACCATAGCCTGCATAGATAAGGGCGTAACCTATCTCGACGCCACCGTCGGCGGCATGGGCAGGGGTGCGGGCAACTGCGCGCTCGAAGCGCTCATAGGCTATCTGCGCACGCCCCGCTACGACATAAATCCCATATTGCAATTTATCCGCGAACACCTCAACCCCATGAAGCGCAGCGGCGTGGAGTGGGGGTACGACGTCCCCTACCTTCTGACGGGTCTCAACGGCGTTCACCCCTATGCGGCGATAGATTTCATAAAGGAAGGCAGGGAGGATTACGAACGTTTCCTCGCCGAAATAACAAATAAGGTTTAAAAATATAACTATTTAATAAAAAAGCAGAAAAAAAACGGCGTTATTTCAAAAATTTTCCGCTCATTTTGTTGACAATCAGGGGCGGCTTTGTTAAAATAGCTTTTGCTGTTAATGTTTAGTGTGGGTTGCTATGCTAAGCGGACGGCAAAAGTTATTTTTTTATGCCTCTTTCGATTTGCATTTAAGGGTATGCAGGTCAAAGATATATTCCACAGGTCTGTTTGAAAATAGGCGCGCGCCAGACAAGGAGGCGCGGCTTTGCCGACGGGAGCATACAGTGACGTATGTGACCGAGGCAAAACGTAAGTCCGACGCCGTATGGCGCGATGCATGTTTTTAAACACTATGCACCGAGTAAAACAAGGAGGAACATTAATGCCTACAATAAATCAGCTCATCAAACACGGCAGAGAAAAGCAGGTTTACAAGAGCAAGTCGCCTATTCTCGACAACTGCCCCCAGAAGCGCGGCGTATGCATTTCCGTCACCACGACCACGCCCAAAAAACCTAACTCTGCTATCCGTAAAATTGCAAGGGTTCGCCTTACAAACAAGCAGGAAGGTACCGTTTACATTCCCGGCGAAGGCCACAACTTGCAGGAGCACTCGTCCGTCCTCATCCGCGGCGGTCGTGTAAAGGATCTCCCCGGCGTTCGTTACCACATCATCCGTGGCGCGCTCGACACCGCAGGCGTTTCCAAGAGAAGGCGCAGCCGTTCTCTTTATGGCGCAAAACGCCCTAAGTCATAATTTATTATACCATATATAGTAAATTACTTTGCAAGGGGAATTTATTTCCCCGCAAAACTATATTTTCTATTCTTGTTGGGAATATATCTACCCTTTAACCGACAAAGAATAGGCAGTATTCGCGGCACCCCCGCGGAGAAGATTTGCTACCACGCGGCATAACCGCAAAATTTCAAATAATTTAGCGGCGCAAGCGAAACCGCGCTTTCGCGCAGCGCAACCCAATTTGTCGATACCTCGACCTCAGCGGAGTGAATTGCCGCGACTATATAACCGAGGGCGACAATAGAGGTCGCGGCAAGAGAGGCAGAGCCTCTCAAAGTCGCAGAAAGTCGCAGGCGGCGCCAGCCAAGACTTTTGCGAGAAATGCGGCGGGGCAAGCAATAGCTTATTTAAGGTTAAAACCCTTAAAACAAATTTTTAAAAGGAGGATTAATTATGCCCAGAAGAGGAAGCGTTCCCAAGAGGGACGTATTACCCGATCCCGTGTACAATTCAAAGGTTGTGACCAAGCTCATCAACCAGATCATGTACGACGGCAAAAGAGGTACCGCACAGGCGATCGTTTACGACGCCTTCAAAATAGCGAGCGAAAAGCTCGGACAAGACCCCATGGATATTTTCAATCAGGCTATGAACAACATCATGCCCGTATTGGAAGTAAAAGCGAGGAGAGTAGGCGGCGCCAACTATCAGGTGCCCATCGAAATCCGCCCCGAAAGGCGTCAGACCCTCGCCATCCGTTGGTTGGTCAGCAACACGCGCAAGCGTTCGGAAAGGGAGATGTGCAACAAGCTCGCCGCCGAACTCATGGACGCATACAACAACACCGGCGGTTCGGTAAAGAAAAAGGAAGACACTCACAGAATGGCAGAAGCCAACAAGGCTTTCGCTCATTTCAGATTCTGATCGGAGCGTGAACTATGGCAAGAGAATACGATTTAGCCCATACAAGAAATATCGGCATCATGGCGCACATCGACGCCGGCAAGACTACTACAACCGAACGTATCCTTTATTATACCGGCATCAACCATAAAATCGGCGAAACGCACGACGGCACCGCCACCATGGACTGGATGGTTCAGGAACAGGAGAGGGGCATCACCATAACCTCCGCCGCAACCACCTGCCACTGGACGAGGACGGGCAAGACCAAGGCCGATGAATGCCGCATCAACATCATCGACACCCCGGGACACGTCGACTTCACGGTAGAAGTTGAACGTTCGCTCCGCGTTCTCGACGGCGCAGTGGCAACTTTCTGCGCAAAGGGCGGCGTAGAACCCCAGTCTGAAACCGTTTGGCGCCAGGCAGATAAATATAAGGTTCCCCGCATAGCTTACGTCAATAAAATGGACATCAACGGCGCAAACTTCGAGCGCGCCGTAAAGATGATGAAGGACAGGCTCAACGCCAATCCCGTTCCCATCGAACTGCCCATCGGCAAGGAAGATACCTTCAAAGGCATCGTCGACCTCATCGAAATGAACGCCGAAATTTACGACTCCGACGACGGCAAGCAGTACCACAGGGATGAAATCCCCGCGGATATGCAGGAGGCGGCCGAGGAAGCTCATCTCGCCGTAATGGAAGCCGCCGCCGAAGCCGACGACGAACTCATGGAAAAGTTCCTCGAAACCATGGAACTCACCCCCGACGAAATCCGCAAAGGTTTAAGAAAGGGTACCATCGCCATGAAGTGCACGCCCGTTCTTTGCGGTTCGTCATATAAGAACAAGGGCGTTCAGATGCTTCTCGACGCCGTTGTCGACTTCCTTCCTTCCCCCATCGATATCAACCACGTAAAGGGCGTCAACCCCGATACGGGCGAAGAGGAGGAGAGAAAGACTTCGGACGAGGAACCTTTCTCCGGACTCGCATTCAAAATCGCAACCGACCCCTTCGTAGGTCGCCTTGCATATTTCAGAGCATACTCCGGCGTACTCGAATCCGGTTCGTATGTATATAACTCCACCAAGGGCAAGAGGGAGCGCGTAGGCCGCCTCGTTCAGATGCACGCAAATACCCGTATGGAAATTTCCAAAATCTATTCGGGCGACATCTGCGCCATCGTCGGACTAAAAGACACGACCACGGGCGACACGCTGTGCGACGAAGCTCATCCCATCGTCCTCGAACAGATGACTTTCTCCGACCCCGTCATCCAGCTCTCCATCGAGCCCAAGACCAAAGCCGGTCAGGAAAAGATGACAATGGCGCTCATAAAGCTCGCCGAAGAAGATCCCACTTTCAAGACCTATACCGATCAGGAAACTGGTCAGACGATAATCGCGGGCATGGGCGAACTTCACCTCGACATCATCGTCGACAGACTTCTGCGCGAATTCAAGGTAGAGGCAAACGTGGGCGCTCCCCAGGTTGCCTACCGCGAAACCTTCAAGCAGGCTTTTGACGCCGAAGGCCTTTACAAGAGGCAGTCGGGCGGTAAAGGTCAGTACGGTCACTGCAAAATCCATCTCATTCCCGGCGAACCCGGTTCGGGTTACGTCTTTGAAGACCTCACCGTCGGCGGCTCCATTCCCAAGGAATATATCCCCGCAATCGATAAGGGTATTCAGGGCGCTGCCAAGAACGGTTTCCTCGCAGGATACGAAGTCGTCGATTTCAAAGTTCAGGTTTACGACGGCTCTTTCCACGAGGTCGACTCGTCCGAAATGGCTTTCCAGATTGCAGGCTCCATGGCGTTCAAGGACGGCATGACCAAGGCTAAGCCCGTTCTTCTCGAACCCATCATGAAGGTAGAGGTCATTACTCCCGACGACTATTTCGGCGACATTATGGGCAACGTAACTGCCCGCCGCGGCACAATCGTCTCCACAGACGACCGCGCAGGCGCAAAGGTCGTCGACGCCGAAGTTCCCTTATCCGAGATGTTCGGTTACGCAACCGACCTTCGCTCCCGCACCCAGGGACGCGGTCAGTTCACGATGCAGTTTGACCACTATGCCGAAGTTCCTAGGTCTGTAGCCGAAAAGGTAATCGGCGAAAGAGCAAAGAAGAATAACTAAGTTGTTCTTTGCTTTCGGCGCAGCGGGTTCGGAGCGAGCCGGATGGCGAGCGACGTCCACGTAAAAAAGTTACCAAGGCGGTAATCGGCGAAAGAGCAAAGAAGTATATCAACTGATCAGATAAAATAATATACGGTGCGCGGCTTGCCGCCGCGCACCTGTAAAAATAACCCCCATTCGCAGGGGTGCGCTAAAAATTTATAAAAAACATCAAAAAATAATTGTGTTTTTTAAAAAGTTAAGATATAATGTTTATACGCGCAAAAGGCGAAAGTTAATGCAGCAATAAGACAATGATAGAT
>ERZ1090863.1096-NODE-1097-length-12435-cov-4.323425_pt1 | contig 12435 bp, 11 predicted proteins | sample MGYA00478480_ERZ1090863 | MGnify/ENA primary metagenome ERZ1090863 (study PRJEB33644, sample SAMEA5815746) | chicken gut metagenome | biome: Chicken; feature: Gastrointestinal Tract; material: Caecum | place: Ireland | collected 2019-01-01 | study: A study of...
ATTCCAATTAGTCGATTAGGACTTGAAAATGCTCACACTTCTTTGCCTCAAAGCAATTTAGACTATATTCAAAACTCATTAGACCATTACTTTAATAGATTTACTTCTGAATTTAATATTAAACTTCTTAGTTTCCAACAAGCCAAAAAGTATCACTTTGAATTTGATGTTTCTAGATTAATGGAGCTGGATACGGAAACTAATATGAAACAGACATTGAGTTGGTATCAAAATGGATTACTTGACGATAATGAAGCACGACAGCGCTTAGGGTATGCACCTCATAAAGATTCAATGGCTGGTAAGCGTGTTGTGATGAGTAACTATGTCCCTATTGTCAATGTGGAAGACAATTACCCAAACAGAGTGGGAAAAGGTAATAACTCTAATGGAGATCAGAAACTTAGTTCAGACACCGACCCTAGACCAGAAGACAAGGAAGATCCAGGGGACAGCAGTAGTATTCAATCAAAGGTCTGAAGACTTAGGCGGTTTCGTTGAAGAAGTAGATCCACATGCCTTTGATGGAGTGGATACAAGCGATGTAAAACTGCTATACAACCACAATTCAGGCGATATTTTAGCACGAACTAGTGCAGATACACTCACTCTCACTGTAGATGACAGAGGAGTGGAGTTTGAAGCGTCCATTCCTGAAACAACTTTAGGTAATGACACTATTACCAACATTGAAAATCGTAATGTTCAAGGGATGAGCTTTGGTTTCACGATTGATGATGAAGACTGGATTAATCAATCAGATGGAACTTTACTTCACGTTATTAGAAAAGTAGGAAAACTCTATGAGTTGTCATTAACACCTTTTCCTGCTTACAAGGAAACAGATGTGGCTGTTTCACAAAGATCTATGAAAAAATTTTTAGATAACCAGAATGAATTTGAAGTTGATAAAGAATGGATTCAAATTCAAAAAGACTTAAATATTAAGGAGCTTTAACTATATGTTAAAAGAAAAAATTAAAGAAGCTAAGGAAAAATATAATTCCTTAGTTCATGAACGTAGTGCTTTGTTAGAAAATGCAAACAAGGCTACTGAAGCAAAAGATCTTCATGAAATCAGAAGTCAAATTTCTGATAAAAATAAGGCACTTGAAGAAGCTAAGGCTGAAATTGAAGATTTAGAAAACTTACAAACGGAAGAAAAACGTTCGTTTGCAGGTAATTTTAATATCCAAAATAACAAAGCAAATGATCCTCAAAGTATTTCAACCAGAGATGCCATTAATCACTATATTCATACTCGTGATGATAGCCAAGCTGCAAGTATTGGTTTGAAATCTGCTGATGCGTCTGTAACTATTCCTGAATTAATTAAATATGTACCAGAAGAAGAAATTAAGACCATCCCAGATTTGTCTCAATACATTAATAAAGTAAATGTAACTGCACCTTCTGGTAAATATCCAGTGTTAAAGCGTGCAACTAGTGTTCTTCATACTGTTGCAGAATTGGAACAAAATCCAGAATTAAAGAAGCCAGAATTTACCAGCGTGGAATGGTCAGTAGATACCTATCGTGGTGCAATTCCTGTTTCAGAAGAAAGTATTCAAGATTCTTCAGCAGACTTAATGGGTATTGTGGCTCAAGGTGCTTATGAAATGAAGGTAAATACTTCTAACCAAAAAATTGCTGAAAAGTTTAAGACCTTCACTGCACAAACTTTAAATACTGCTAATTACATTGATGATATGAAATATATTATCAACGTTGGTTTGGATAAAGCTTACAACAAACAAATTATTTGTTCAGCTTCCTTCTATAACATTTTAGATACTATGAAGGATAAAAATGGACGCTATATTTGGGAAAATTCATGGACTAATGATACTTCAAATGTTTTGAAATCTACTCAAGTAATCTCAGTTCCTGATGAAATCTTTGGCGCTAAGGGCACTGCTGCTGCCTTTGTAGGTGATGGTAAACGAGCAATCCTGATGCCTAACCGTGTAGATGGTCAAGTTCGTTGGATTGATGATGATATTTATGGTCAAAAATTAATGACATTCTCACGTATGGGTTGGACAATTACTGATGCTGATGCAGGATTTTATGTAACTGCTAGTGCAGCGGGAAAATAACCACCCCACCAACTCAAGGTGGGGACGATAAGCCCACCAATGCAAACACTATAGACGAAATCAAAAAATACTTAGATGCTCATAGCATTGCATACAGTGCTAATGATAAAAAAGCTGACTTGTTGGCAAAGGTGTAGTCGATGGATAAATACGAATACAGCAGAGACGAATTTAAAAACTATCTAAGAATTAATTTTGATGAGGATAATCAGACTATTGATGCTTTCTGGCATGGTGCAGAAGAGTATATCTGTACTCAAGTATCTACTAAGGCTACTCCTGAACGATTAGCTAAGTACGACATGTTTCCTGTGGCAGTAAAATTACTAGCTACATTATGGTATGAAACAAAAATTCCTGTTCCACAAAGTGGGACGGTTAAGGCAAATACGTCTGAAATCCCTTTTGGTGTTACAGCATTGATTTACTCAATTCAATCGAGGTTTTTCAATGATCCTAAATTTGATGAATACCAAGATTCAGGTGTTGAAGACGATTCAAAGCCAAGATGAAGATGGTACGGTCTCTCTCACCACTGTGGTTTTTAAAAGCCTATGGTGTGATGTAACTAGATCAACTTTGAAAGAATATCGTGAAAATTCTGGGCTAGAAGAAGATAAAGAAAATGTTATTTTTCTTGTTCGATATATGGATAGTCGAGATATCACAAGTGATATGTTCATTGAATTTAATGGTCAAAAATACAATATCAAAAACATTCAACGTGATTATGAACGTTTTGATAGTACCCGTATTACAGGAAGGTTAGTGGATAAGTAATGGTTAAAGGACTAGAAGAACTTGAAGCTAACATTCGTGCTTTAAGAGACAAGGGTAGAAGAGCCCAAGAAAGAGCATTAACTGATATGGGCGATACATTTGAAAAGAATTTAGTAAGCAATATTCCTGTAGGTATGCGTCATGGACTTGAAATTCACTTAGTAGAAGATACTAAAACTAGTAAGCCACGCAGAAAACAAGGTGTATTAGAAACAAAAGTTGGTTTAGCTGGATCAGCCAGTCGTGGAGAATTACCAGCTTGGTATGCCCACTTTGTTGATACTGGAACGATTAAAACACCACCTTCAATATTTTCAGAAAGAACACGTCAACAATCAACACCAGAATTACAACGAATAATTAAAGATCACTTTACTCAGGAACTAGGAGGTAAGTAATGGTTTTACCAGATACCAAAATCTATAAAGCTTTGTCTTCAAATGCAGAGTTAATTAAGACTATACAATCTATGCGTCAAACTTTCACAGATGCTCCAATGATTTTTAATCAATCTATCCCTGAAGGATACCAAGCATCTAAATTTGCTCCATTAGTAAGAGTGAATTATGTGGGTAGCACATATAGAGCAAGTGATGATGACCAATCTGTATTGAGACCACAAGTTTTAGTTTCATTTTGGACTAATAAACTATCTCAAGGTGAAAAATTACTTCCTATTATCAAGCACACTTTAAGAGACATAAATTATTACCCTTATTCAGAAAACCATGAAGAAGATCCTGATACAGGCGATCAATTAGAGAACAGAATGTACATTTTCCGTGTATACGTCCACGGAATTGAAATAGAAGAGGAATAAATATGGCAGATAACAAATTTGTTCGTATTGGAACAAAAGGCTTAAAGATTGCCAAGCTAAACGATGATGGTTTAGTGGTTGGCGAACCTTTAAGTTTACCAGGTACTACTGAAGCTGATATCACTGTTACTTCAGAAAATGCAACTATTAATGCAGATGATGGTCCATACATGACCCTATCATCTGGTATTTCAAAAGTTACTTTGAAGTTAAGCAACTACTTCTTAACTCCAGAAGCTAAACAAATGATTTTAGGAACTAAATATGCAATGGGAATGGAAGTGTATGGCGATGATGCTATGCCTAACCATGTAGCAATTATGTTTGAAACTCAATTGCAATCTAATGAATCACACCCACTCTACATGGGATTGTTAAATGGTACTTTCAAGTTTCCAGAAAGCAAAAATAAAACTAAAGGTTCTGGCGCTCCAGATCCTTCTCCAGATGAAATTGAAGGCGAATTTGTTCTTCAAGAACGTGGAGACCGTAAGGTAGCAGTTGTTAATGGATTTAGTTCTGATCCTAGTTTTGATATGACTACATTTACTAATTATGTAATGCCTAAAGATCAAACTACTTTGGATGCTGCAATTAAGAAGTTTGCAGATGCCTTAAAACAGGCAGAAAGTTCTACTCCAAAAGTTGGTCAGTAATGTATTAACAGTCGCTTTACAAATAAACAATGCTCATAAGAGGGCGGCTAATATGAGGAGTTAAATATGGCAATTGAAAAAATTGAAATTTTCCAAGATGGAGAATATAAAACTTATGAACGTGATTTTGCTAAGTATCCTTTAAATTTATCCGACTGGTACAACGCAATGGTTCTAGATGGCGCACAATCTAATTACACTCAAAAGGCAACCAGTGGAAGTCCATTAAAAGAAAAGGATATTAAAGCCTTAGCTGATGCTGATATCAATTTTGTGGTTCACTACTTCCGTGACCAATTTACGCCCGAACAAGCTAAAGAAGGGATTAAGCCACCTGTAATGACTGGAGATTTCAATCGTTGGTATACACAAAGCGCAGGTGTGATGGATAACGGCTCTAGTGATGGTGAAAAAGCAAAAAAATAACATCTGAAGAACGTGAGAAAAGCTTCAAAAAAATACTTAATCTTTTCAAATTGATGCAAGAACAATATGGCTATAAAATGCCAGATATTATGAAAATGTCTAAATTAGAGTTCCAAGCATTTATTGATTCTATTAGTGTAAAGAAAACAAAAGAAGAACCAAAAGTTATGAAGATTGATGAAGCTTTTCCACAGTTCTTCCGAGATCCGTTTGCTAAGAAAGGAGACAACAAGTAATGGCTGACGAATTAGGACATTTATCGGCTGAAATTGCTTTAGATATCAATCCTTTTCTAACTAATCAAAGGGTCTTAGAAACTCAAATTAATCGAACTGGCAAATTGCTGAACAATATGGAAAATGCTTTTAAGTCGGGACTGACAAGTGTTAGTGGACAAAACATTTTCAAAACACAAGTTGCTCAACTTAAAATGTTGTCTCAGCAAATTGATAATTATCATAAAAAGTTCGAACAAGCTAAAAAAGATTTAGCAAACAATCAAACTGTAGATAATGAAAGAGCATTAGGGACTACTGCTACTCAACTACAAAATACTGCTTTAAAATATGATACCTTACGTCTTTCTGCTGCTAGAGCATTACAGCAGCAGAGACGAGCAAACACACTCTTTGGTAGAGGTGCAACTGCAATTGGCGATTATGGTACTAAAATGCAGAATGCAGCAAGCAGTATAAGAAGTGCAGGCAGTGTGCTAGGAAGTGCAGCAATCGGAACTGGTCTATATAATGCCGCACAATCAGCAATGCACTTTAAATCTGAAATTCAAAATATTGGGCCATTGCTATCAGAAGATGGACGTATTACTGCAACAGTTACACGTCAATTGAATGAGATGAGTGAAAGCTCACTTAAATGGTCACAACAATATGGGATTTCAACTCATAGTATTAACAATGCTATGACTGAATTGGTAAGACGTGGTTTTACTGCTAAGCAAACATTAGGCTCAATGCCAGCTATCCTTAACGCATCTAGAGCATCTGGCGAAGATCTAGGTGTGGTTATGCAAGCTACTGCTAGTTCAATTGAAATGTTTGGACTTAAAGCTAATACTACTGCTGAACAAATTAAAAACACTAATCGTGTTACAGATGTTTTAACAGTTGCAGCTAATAAAACTGCATCAAGCTTTGCCGATATTTCGGCTGCAATGACTTATGTAGGACCAACTGCTGCACAAGCTCATATGAGTATTGAGCAAATAGCGGCCGCAATTGGTGCGCTCTCAAACCGTGGTATTGAAGCGTCCACTGCTGGTACTACTCTTAGACAAGTATTGAGTAAATTAACTACTGATACTAAAGCCAACAGAGCAAACATGCGAGCTATTGGTGTGGATATTGATGAAATTAAAAAGAAAGGTGTAGACCTTCCTAAATTAATTGACCAGATCAATAACAAACTTAAAGACAAAACACCTACAGAAAAAATGGCTTTACTTAACAAAGCATTCGGTAAGTTGGGCCAAGGTGTTATGGCTTTGTTCGAAAAGTCTAACAAATCTTCTAAATCAGCAGGTCAAGAACTTAGAGACTTACAAAACGAATTAGAAAGAGCTGGTGGCACTACTAAAAGAATTGCTGACCAGATGAACCAAACTCCAGAAGCCAAGTGGAATCAGTTTAAACAAACAATGCACGCCACCATGATTGAAGTGGGTGGGAATGTTTTACCAGCTTTTACTGGATTAATGAAGACTGTTCAAAATTTAGCACAAGCTTTTGGTCGACTAGATCCTAATGTTCAAAAGGCAATAGTTACCACCCTGGCTATGTATGCTGCAATTAAGCCACTTAGTTATGCAGTTTCTGCTCCAATTGCAGGACTAGGAAAACTAGCTAGTGGATTTAAAAAGGTTTATGAAGTCGGTGCAAAAATCAAGGGTGGTTCATTAGCCAGTGCATTAAAAGCAGTTGATGAAGCAGTAAGTGGCGGTCAAAAAGCAACTGAATTAGCTAGTGGACTAGAAAAAGTAGGTTCTGCTACTACTAGTGTTGTATCAAAAGCTAGCTCTCTAAGTGGAGTAGCAGGAGAATTAGCAAGTACTGGAACACAGGCTGGTGCTGGGCTTGCAACTGTAGCTACTGGAGCTGAAACGGCAGGCGCAGCCACTGCAACTTTAGGTTCTGCATTAGCATCTACAGCCATAGGTGTGGGTGTTGTAGCTGGTGCATTAGCAATAGGCTATGGAGCTTACAAACTTTATACTGGAGTAATTCAGCCTGCTATTAATAAAGAACGTGAACATGAATATGAATTAGCCACTTGGGGAGCAGTTGTTGGAAAAGAAACTTCTGAATCTGCTAATAGATTTAAGAATTTTTCTAGTCAAGCTACCCAAGCAATGGATAAAGCACAATCTAATGTTAAGCAAAATGCCGATTCAATAAAGAAAGCATTTGAGGGAATGGGCAATGAAGCTAAAAAGAATGCTAAAAAAATAGAAGATTCTATTGGATCAACAGCTAAATATTTAGGTGGCGATGCAGGAAAATACTTAAAAGATGTTGGATCTAAAAGGGCTAAAACTGATAATTCATATTTAGATAATATTACTGCTGACCAAAAGAAAGCTGATGCAATAATTGCTGCTGCAAAAGCACAAGGCGGTAAAATGTCGGCTGACACTCGTCAAGAATTGAGTAATATTCAAGCTGATATTACAGCTAATTACGTTGCTACATTAGGAAAGACCAAAAATGCTAGCGCACGTCTTAGACAAGCACTTGCAGGAACTTTTGACAGTTCGTCTTCAAAAGCACAATTACAAAAATATGTAAATGATGTTGATGATGCTTTAAATAAAAACTATAGAAATACTCAAAAGGGTATGTCTAAGCTAAATAGCTTATATAAAAGTGGAAAGATTAGTTATCGAGATTATGCGAAGACTAAGGAACTATATGAAGCCGCAGATAGAGAAAGAACCGATAAATTAATTGATTCTAATATCAAACTAAAAAGAGCCCAAGGTGAAAGCTGGGATGAAATTAAAAACCAACTTAAAACTGTTGGCCGTGATTGGGGAGTTACAGCTAATCAAATAGACCGTGCAATTGATAGAGTAAAAAAAGGTCATCGAAGCTTAGGAAAATATGTCATTGATACTACTGGTAAAATGACAAAATCAACTAAAAAAGCTAGTGACGCATGGAATAATTGGGTACTTGATCCTAAAACGGGAAAAGTAAGAACTAATTTATCCGAATTTTTAGCACAAAAGTCTAAAAGCCAAAAAGGCTGGGATCAATTACATTTTGTAATTAAACATGCCAAGCTTTCTACTAATTCTAAAATGGCTATTGCTGAAGCTGTTAGTGCAAACCATAGATGGGGTTCATTAAGTTGGAAAGAACAACAGGCTTTAATTCGCTCTAAAGGCGGTAAAGAAGTACAACACCTTATGTACATTGAGGGGCAATGGAATAATTTAGATCCCAAAATTCAAACACTAATTGCTACTGCCAAAGGTAAAGAACAAATTGTTGATGCTTTAACTAACATTAAGAACTGGAATTTACTCACTCCTGCACAAAAGAAACTTATCATTAGTGAATCTTCTGGTTTTGATAAATTACGTCTCGAATTAAACAATATTAAGGAATGGAACTCTTTAAGTGCCAAAAAGCAAAACGCAATAATGAATGTTGTGAAACGTGGAGGTAGCTTAGAAGATGAGCTTAAGAAGGCTCAAGTATGGAACTCCCTTCCTAAAAGTATGCAAAAAGAGATTAGAATAGTTGATAACTCATCAAAAAGAATTAATAGCATCAAATTAGCCCTTAAAACAATTAATTCATTTACTGCTAAACCTAAGCTTGAAATGAATACCACTAATGCCGTTAAGAAGATTACTAGTTTTAGTTCTTTACTAAACAACACATCTAAGAAACAGCCATTTGTTAAAGTTGATGCTCATACAGAAAACGGTATGCAGAAAATAACTGGTCTAAGAAATACTATTGATTCAATGACTAGAAAGCCTAAAACAGCTCATGTAGGTATTACTGTTTCAGGTAAGGATAAATTGGATTCAGCTAAAACTAGTCAAAAGCAATTTAATGCTTTACCTACATTGCCAAAGCATAACAGCATGTCTGTTAGTGGCAGAGGAGAAGTCCAAGACGGCACTAATAAACAAAAGGGCTTTAATGGTACACCATCATCAAGCAAGAAAAACTCTATGCACACAGATGGTGTAGGACAAGTTCAAGATGGTACTAACAAGCAGAAAAACTTCAATGAAACGAGATCAAGTAACAAACGAAATCATATGAGTGCTAGCGGTCGTGGTGAAGTAGCAGACGCTATCCAAAAACAAAAAGAATTTAGAGGATTAGCTGGATGGACAATTACGAACAAAATAATTACTTTTGTTGAAAAAATCTTTAAACGTAAAGCTACTGGAACTGCTGGTGCATGGCGTTCCGTTCCACATTTTGCTTATGGAACTCCTAATGACGGCTGGGAAGGTGGTCCTGTAGTTGTTGGAGATGGTCATAGACGAGAAATTGTTCATGACCCACAAGTAGGATTGTTTGCCACTCCTGCTACAGATACAGTCATGGATTTATCTAAAGGATCAACCGTTTGGCGCTCTGTGGAAGCATTTGAAAGTGCAATGTGGCACGCAGGGATTAAGAATTACCCACACTTTGCTAATGGTACAAGTCAAGCAATGGTTAATATTGCAAAACAAATCCCAGATGACTTAAGTACAATTGCACCACCAGCCCCAGTACAACCCAATGAAGGCTTAGCTGATGCACAAATGCAAAACAACGAATTGGTAGCAACTTTAATTGAAATGAACCAGCAATTAATTCAAACGGTTAGAAACTTGAACTTGCAAATAAATGTTGATGGCAAACAGCTAGCAAAAGCACAGGTAGAAAATAATTCCAGTGCATTGAATGAATTTACAAAACAAACAGGAATGGGGTTTAGTTAATGGATTATACAATTCAATATAATGGTAAGACTAATCTTGATTTTGACATGTATTGGGATACTGACGGTAACTTTGAATTAGGAACAGGTACACCAGATATTGATACAACCGATATTCCTGGAGTGAGTGGGACAATTTTAGACTTCAATAATTCATACAAGAATTTTGAACAAAAGTTTGTTTTCTATGCTGTTACCAAAGAAATGACAGCTAATGAGTTAAAAACTAGATTAACAACATGGCTTTTAAAAGATCCTACTTATCATCAATTATCATTTAGCAATGATCCTGATTACTACTATATTGCAGCACCTAATCCAAGTTCTGTTCTTAAGTTTCCAGCTTTTAATAAACATTATTCTAAAGTTGAAATTTCATTCACTGTTAAGCCTTTTAAATATCGTTTGGATGGTAGAGATGAATACTCTATTCCTACTACTTTAATTAATCCTGAACAATGGCTTAGTTATCCTCTTATTCATATTGTGGGCAATGAGGGCGTGACGCTTAATATCAATGACCAAAAATATCAATTAACTAGCATTGATGGAGAAGTATTTATTGATAGTGAACCAGTGCAAAGCATTGTTTACCATGATTTAAGTGAACAAGGAATGAGAAATGCAACTGCTATTTTTCCAGACCATTCATTCCCAGTTCTGAAAGCTGGTAAAAATCAAATTAGTATAACTGGTAACTATAGGTCAGCCACCATCATACCGAGGTGGAGAACATTATGTTAGCTAGACCAATATTATTTAAGAGTGCCAGTGACCCTACTAATACCTTAGGCTTAGGTGTAATGACTGGATTTCAAGACTGGCGGGTTAAGACTGAAAAGAACATGATCCCTAAGTTGACTGGAACTTACAGCTTGAATAATTATTTAAGTTCTTTCATTAATAATGACTGTGTAATTATGGCTGATGCTAGTCAGCACAGACTTAATCAGATTTTTAAGATTGACAAGTTGAGCCAAAAAGTTGATGAACATGGTAAGGGAACAATTGATATTGAAGCTCATCACATAGCTGGTGAACTAATCAAAAATTCAATTGCTCATGATATTTTCTTAGTTAATGCAAGTCCGCAAAAGCTTTGGGACACATTAATGACTAACTTGACGGCTAGCGATTTTAAAAAGTTTCACTTCCATACAGATATAGTGAGTGTAGCTAATATTAGTATTCAGTGGAAAGAAGTTACTACTTTACAAGACATTCTTTTTGGAGATAGCGATTCTTCTACTGATTCATTTACTAAATTATGGAATGGTCAATGGTATTTTGATAATTATGACATCTACTTTCTACATAAGATGGGAACAGGAGATAAGTTATTAATTACTTATGGTCAAAATCTAAAGACACTATCACAAGATCTATCTATTCAGAATACTTATACGGCTGTTCAGGGATATGCAAGTAAGAAAGAAGAATACACTCCTACAACCACCATTACTATAACTACCACTGAAAACAAACATATTGACCAGCCAAAAGGCCCAACTCATCCAGTTAATGGCGACTGGGGTTCTGTTATCAAATATGCTGCAAAAGTTATGGGCGTAACCTGTGATGACGATTATGTAGCTAAAATTAAGAACATGATCCAAGGCGAATCCAGTGGCAATGAAAAGGCAGTCAATAATTGGGATGCAAATGCACAGGCTGGTCACCCTAGTTTAGGATTGCTTCAATTTGTACAGGGTACTTTTGATAGATATAAAGTAAAACCTTATACAAATATCTGGGCTGGTTTCGATCAATTGTGTGCGTTATTCAATATGTCTGACTGGAAGAGCCAAGTTAACTCATGGCAAAAAGTCAGGGCTTGGTCACCTAATGGTAAGAAACGAATGGATGAAGTCAAAAATACTTCTGCAATTCAAATCTCATGGGGCTGGCCGTTCCCTAGTGTTGGCGAAGGTAAGTTTGCTGGTGGTCAATTATTCGGAATTAACCCAGGTGGCGAGTTTCGAACTAATAACTTCCACGATGGATTAGATTTCGGGAATATAGACCACCCTGGTAGTGAAGTTCATGCAATCCACGATGGGAAAGTAACAATTATTGGAAACGATAGTTACATAGGTTGGCATGTCGTAACACATTCAAATGATGGATACGATATTGTCTACCAAGAAGCCTTTTCAAACCGTGGAAACATTAAGGTCAGTCAAGGTCAAGAAATTAAGACTGGAGATGTAATTGGTATTCGTGATACTAATCACGTCCACATTGGAGTGACTAAGAAATCGTGGGTAGAAGGATATAACGGCCACAGTTTTGACCCTAACTGGGGCTGGCTTGATCCTCTTAAATTAATCAAAGATGGTAGTAAGCCTGGAGAACTCGTTGTATCACAGAAAACTGTAGAGATTGGTCAAGAATGTGATATTGGTTTAGTCCAATATATAGGCTCGGGTAGAGTTGCTACTTATAGTTCTCCAATCGATAAACGAACTTCGGGTCAATACATCAAGCCAGGACAGCACATTAGGATTATCAGAAAATACACTGGTAATGGAACAGATTGGTATAAGATTACTGATAATAACTGGATCAATGCTGACTTCATTAATGTAAATAATGGTAGCAAGTATTTATTTAATAGTATTCAAGGTAAAGGACATATTAAGTGGGACGAAAGTGTAAAGATACCGTCTCTTGAAGTGTTTAA
>ERZ1090863.1097-NODE-1098-length-12431-cov-8.390837_pt1 | contig 12431 bp, 14 predicted proteins | sample MGYA00478480_ERZ1090863 | MGnify/ENA primary metagenome ERZ1090863 (study PRJEB33644, sample SAMEA5815746) | chicken gut metagenome | biome: Chicken; feature: Gastrointestinal Tract; material: Caecum | place: Ireland | collected 2019-01-01 | study: A study of...
TCGCCAGAACGCGCAGCCACAGATTGAAAATCTGTGTTCAAAGGGGGCTTGGGGGACTTCCCTCAACAAGCGCGTGGGGCTATCTGGATAGCCACAGGCATCGCTTGCCAGATTGGTATGTAAAAAACTTACAGGTCGCGAGGATCTTGGGGTTGTGTCAAAGGTTCACTTGGACGTTGCGGTTGATAAAAGCCCCAAACGGTATTCGGGGGCCAGTCCTGAGATTCGATGCGGATTAATTCTTGCACGATGGATTTGGTGATGTGCTCGATGTTTTTTTTCGTTTTCATGACAAATTTGCCCTCCTTTATGGTGGGTTATTGCGCCCCGAAGCCTGCCTTTGACAGAATAAGTAAAATGGCTGTTACGGTAATGGATAGCAAAAAGCTGGTCGATACCAGTTGGTTAATGGGAAAAAGCAAAAGCGTCATAGCTAATAGAATACCAATACGAACGGGAATACTTACCTTTAATGCCTTGATTTCCCTGGCAGTTAAATGAACAGCTGCATTGTTTGAAGGTGCCAGAAGTATAATTGAAACACAGGAACAAACGCACAACATTATTTTGATTCCAAATGCTGCTGTGCTAAGAACGGGTAAACACAATAAAGAAATCACTTGGATGGCAACTGCTGAAAGCAGACAACCATGTGGCGTGTGCGCATGGAAGCCACCGGTTCGACTCCGCAAAAAGCGATACCCCAACACAAGACAAAGAGAGGTTGCCCAGTCGCTGATGAAAGCCCCAAGTGGGATCAACACAATCAACGAAATGATGTTCATGGCACGATGTATAATCATGTAATGACACCATTTAGACTGGGACGCGGTAATGAAATTTTTTCGCAGCAAACAATTTGTAAGACGTTCAGCCAATGCTTCCATCAGTTTGACCTCTAATCGTCACGATTCATACAGATTACTTTTACACTATGGCAATTGGCTCAATAAGTCTATGATAATTGCGCAAATGCAGGAAATCTCTGCGCAGATGCAAAATGTCAAAGAATTATATCGGGCCAATCAATACTGAAAACAAACTGGCCATCTTCATAGGATAAACAATACTCGGCTTGGTATTTTGACAAAATATCTTTCACATTCCGCAGGCCGAATCCATGAAAAGAAGGATTTGGCTTTGTCGTGGCAATGGTGTTGTTCACGATTTTTACCGGCAGACTGGGATTTAGAACGGAGACAAAAAGATTGCCGATCTCGCCATCAGAAGCAGCTGCATATAAAACACTGACCTGTATCCACCTTTTCGCTTTTACGAGTTTTTGGCACGCTTCAATAGCGTTATCAAGAAGATTTCCAATGACGACGGTGCAATCAATCGGTTTGATTTTGATGGCGGAAAGATCATTGACCTCGAAGCGTATGTCAATGTTGTATTTCTGCGCGGCATATCCTTTCTGATTGAGTATGGCGTCAATTGCAGCGTTGTGTGTGTTCACAAGCAAAACACGTTCGGTTTGCTGCTCATGCAACTGGTCAAGGTAGTGAATGGCTTCTGCTGTTCTGTTTGCATTCAGGAAATCGCTCAAGACAGAGATGTGCCTGCGAAAGTCATGCGTCAAACTCCTTTGTGATGTATAGGCGGTGCTTAGGGCGTTTAAGCTTTCCTGCTGCATTTTTTCACGCTCGCTGATTGCAACCAACATTTCATGCTCTTCGGTACTTTGCCTCAACGCATCAATGAGGAAAGTGATGATAATATTGGAAAAGGCCAGTACAATAATTACGATTACAGCATAAAAACTTTTGTCAGCCGGTTGGGATTCCAAAGGCGTTACAACTGAATAAAGCAGGAAGAGAACCAAGATGGATGAAAACGGAAAAATTATTGTTATGAGAACCCATAGCCCCCTACTTTTGCCCTGAGCAGTGGGGGCATGAAAGTGCTTGATAAGCTGTGCAACAAACAGGGCACAAAGAGCGCCTGTAACGCCTGTTATGATATAAAGTAGCCGATCTTCAATTAGTTGCTCGTAGCTCACTCGAAAAAACAGCATGGACACGAAAACAAGTACATAGCAAACGGCATTGAATAAAGCATAGGACATGATAGATAAGAATAATTTGGAGGGTAAGTCGCCTTTATACAAGACAAGGCTGAGTATAAAGGTCATAATAAGTACAAGGACGACCTTTTGCCAACTCATGGCGGGGCTGGTCAGAAAGGTAAGAAGAGAAAAAAAGGCAATAGCCCATACAAGGATGAGGGACCAGAATTTCCAGCCAATATATTTTCGTAACAAGAAAGCATCAAAAAATTGGATCATCGTAAAATATTGGATGACGTTGATTGATGCGGCTACTGCATACTCCATCGTTTCAGCCCTTTCCAGTGCAGATATTCCTGCTTTAGTTCGTTGTAGTTTCTCGCGCTGATGGGCAACGCTGCGCCATCAGAGAGCCATACGCCAGTGCTTTTAATTCGCTGAATGTAGGCCATGTTGACGAGATAGCTCTGATGAATTCGGAGAAACCCCCGATTCACCAGCAGTTCGGTCAACCGCGCCATCGTTATACTTAACATCAATGTATTGCGCACATCGTTCTTTAGATGAAGTTTAATCCGCCGTGCATCCGTCTCGGCATAGACAATGTGCCCAGGGAGAATATCAATTTCCTCATTATCACTGGAAAATCGAATGTAGTTTCTCTCCTTGCGATAGAATCGTAGTGCGGCTTCCAAGCACTCTGGCAATTTTTCATCGAGCTGTTCTTTCAGCAAGTAGCGAAGAGCCCGAACCTCATATCCTTCCAAGCTGTACTGGACGTAATTGGTGACAAAGATCAAAATGATATCGGGATAAGCAAGACGAAAGTGCTTGGCTAATTCGATGCCATTGATTTTACCCATATCAATGTCCAAAAAGGCTACATCATACTTCCGTATATCGATGGCAGAAATTTCACTGATTTGTGATACACAATCGATTGAGGGCCTCTTTTGGATGCCATCGAGGAGTTCGCTTAGTCGCTGCTTTAGCCGCAAAGCAAACGTAGCATCATCATCACAAATCAAGTACCGCATATTTTTCCCCTCCGAGTATACGCGATTTCGATGTGGATTCGCGTTTACACTTTTTTCCAACATAGCCTAAAAGCACCACCTTGTCAAACCTAAAACACAAAACAACCAAAAATTTGGAAATTTATATAACTATATTCCAAAATATTGCGAAGGTCAAATTGTACAATTGTTTCACTGGAGGGATGGCAGTGTACGATTTTGGCCCGCGCATATTGAAGCTTCGGAAAGAACGAGGTTTATCACAGAAGGATTTAGCGCAAAAAATCGGAATTTCAAATTCCTCTCTCGGCAACTATGAAAATGATCTCGGCGTACCACCATTGAATGTCGCCGAGGACCTGGCTGATGCGTTTAACGTCTCTTTGGATTACCTGGTATCAGGGGATAAGGCCAAAACTATTACAGTTAAGGGACTGACGAATGATCAGGTTCAGCTGATTACGGAACTTGCGCAGGAGTTGGTAATGCCAACTTCGCACGGAGCCAAGATGTCCACAAAGCAACAAGAGCTGCTCGCGCGAATCATTGAAAATTTCGTGCGATAAGATAATTTGAAGACGTTGCATTATCATTGTAATAATATTTGTTTCAGACCGGCCCGGTACATTACCGCGGCCGGTTTTGCATTTGCGCGGATATTCCATGCATATAGGCAAAAAGGATGGACTTCTCTGAACTCTGGGTGTATTTTGGGTTCAGGATAAGCGCTTACCCCCCACCACAAGAGAGGCATACGGAGAGAAGCTTGTGGCTGCTTCCAGCGGAACTTTGTGGGCTTTATCACTGTGGTGGCACGCAAGCGTAATATGAACAGGAGGTTATACAAATGACGAAAGTAAAACGGGTTATGAACATGGTTCTGGCCACCCTGATGATGGCCGCCTGCGTGGCTCTGCCGGCATCCGCTAATACGGCTTCGGAAACGATGACGGCGCGGATCAATGGCGGTTCTACCATTTCGAGTGCTGCTTCGACCAAGCAGCGCTCGGGTAACATGACTTATACGGCTCTGCCGTCTGGGTCTGATGGCTGGAGCAGCCAGGGTGATGAGTGGGTCTACTTCCGGGGACGCTCTGGAACCAATTCTAGTCAGGCAACTACTTTGGATCACCGCAACTATTCAGGCTCCTCCGTGAGAGGCAGTCTGGGGTATTACGATGGCTATGGACTGATGGGCTATCCCTACAAAATGGCTATTTCCTATGACAACAGCAACCCGTATGAGTACGTCCGCCTGGGCGTTGCTTGGACGGCCTGAAACGCTCACTGTCGTATAAGCTGCCCGGCGTATAATACCGAAAGCAGCGGCAGCTGAACTGTGAGCGTATTCTACAGTAATCTCGAAATGTGAGTATTCCGCCAAGGATCAGGGATGCCTTCCAGATGTTCTTGGCGGAATACTCGCATCTCATTTGATTTTTGAGGATGTGATGAAATGAAAAGACTTCTCTCTGTTATCTTGTGCTGTACTGTACTGCTAGGAAGCGTAGGGTGCAGTTCGGCCCCCGGTGCGGCAAATTCACCTTCAACAACACAAGAAAGCCAAAGCGAATCATCCTCCTTAGGTACATCAGTAACACCCCCAACCGATTTCACATTCAGTACACAGCATATTTCCAAAACTTTGGAATGTGGCATTCAGGTTGATGCAGATGTGGTTCTTCCAGATAATCTGGATTATTCAAGCCTTTCTATTTATACGGGAACATTGACTCGTTTGACTGCGGATTCATTCCAACAAACTGTACTGACTGATAAAAGCGTAGCTTTAGAGGAACAGCAGACGGTTTCAGGATATCGCCTCCCCAGTGAAAGCTATCATTATTGGGAATATTCGGATGGATCGGCCCTGATGTGCTCGGAGGAATCGCTGGTCTATACAACGCAGCTTTCGGGCCTTGCGCTGTCCTGTTTCAATGATGGGAACAAAGGCGCGGCCGACTACAACGCGGACAGGTATCTCTCGGATGTAGACTTCGATTTTGCGTCGGCTGCGCAGTGCCTTTCGCAAGCGAAAGACCTGCTGGCTGCGCTGAATATTCCGGTGGCGGAAAACGTTGTGTGCTACCGCCTTGACCACGCTACGATGAACACGGTCATGCGGGAACAGGGCCTGGCCGAGCTGATGGTGCTGGCCAACCCGGACCTGGATGCATCGTCGGACTTTGCATTTACAGCGGAGGACGACTGCTACTACTTTGTTTTCCAGCTTTCGGTCGGTGGTTTCCCGGCAACCGAAGAGGTGACCGGTTCCTCGGCGAATGGAAGTGTCACGCCCGGCTCAACCGTCCGTGTCCTGTACTCGAAAGACGGCGTCAGCTACCTGAACGTGTCCGGCGTTTACCAAACAGAGGCTGCAACGGGCGACAATGCCGGCTATGACCTGGACGGCGCACTTGGGCTGCTGAACACCCGCTTTTCGTCCATGTTGATGGAGGGCTCCTATCGCGTGACGGATATTGCGTTTGAATATGTCCCGCAGATTCAAAGTGACCTTGAACATGTCACATTTATTCCTGCCTGGCGGTTTACCGTACAAAACTCGGTGGAAGTCGCCGGCAAGAGCGACCCGAACCAGACCGATTCCATCGATACCTTTGAAACAATCTTCTTTGACGCCATCTCCGGGCAGGAGCTTTTGAGGGATATAGAATGATGGTCAGAAAATGCTTCTTCTCGACGCTGGTTACGATGAAGCGGATTGTTCTGTCGGTGAGCTTCTGGGCGGCCTGCGCCGGTCTTGCGGCGATGGAACTGGTGAACCTGCTGCAGGAACTCAGCCTGATCAGCGGCGGGGTTACGTCGGTGCTGTACCTGTATGAGGTCGGCACATACTCGAACTTCTGGGTTTTGTATCTGCTTTTTGCAGCAATTCCAAGCGCCACATTGTTCTGTGCAGATTGGGAAAACCGCTACATCCGCCCGTGCATCCTGCGCGGCTCCAAGCAGTGCTATGCCGTGGCAACAGCAATCGCCTGTTATCTGGCCGCCTTTCTGGTTGTTCTGATTGGAGACAGTGTGTTCCTGCTGCTGCTCCACAGCAGATACCCGTGGGTGCTGCCGGAAAATATTGAGGGCCTTGGCATTGCAGACAGTGTCTACAGCCCGCTTATGAGCGGGGCGGGTGTCTATCTGTATTTTCTGATCCGCACGCTGTGCAAGGCGTTTTGCGCTGCCTTCACCTCGGTGCTGGCGCTCTGCCTGTCCACCGTTATTACCAACATCTTTGTGACGCTGGCCGCGCCGGTGATTGTGTTTTATATCTTTGAAAACTTTTTGATCCTGTTCGAAATGCCCGCCTCTTTCCAGATCGGCAGCATCGCCAAAGGTCACATCGCGGTGAGCGGGCTGGGAACGACGGTTCTGTACACCGCCGTTCTGTTCACGCTCTGCGCCGCCGTGTTCGGTCTTCTGTTTGTGAGTTCGGTACAAAGGAGGGTTGAAAATGGCTAACCTGCGCAAAGTACTGTTTGTTTCGCTGTGCCATTTCCGCAGATGGCCGACCAACCCGCGCATGTACCTGCTGCTGATCCTTTTGGCCGGTTACATCAACATGATGCTGTACCCTGTGCGCGACTTCTGTGCGCAGTATAATGTCGCCATCTCGCCCTGGGTGTTCCCGTACCTGATGGCCGAACCCTACTCGCTGCTGATGGTCATGCTGGGCATCGTCCTTCTGTTTTGCGACGCGCCGTTTCTGGATGAGGAACAGCCCTATGTGATCCTGCGCGCGGGCAGACTGTGCTGGTGCGCCGCACAGATTCTCTACATGGTTATGGCGACGATTGTATATTTTCTGGTCGTTTTCCTTTTGACGGTTGTGCTTCTGCTGCCGTGTGTGCAGTTTTCGGCAGATTGGGGCGTCGCAATCAACACGCTGGCACAGACAGACCTTGGCTTTCAGGCCGGCGTGGCGCTGCCGTTTCCGTCGGAAATCATGCTGCGGCTTTCGCCGCTGCAGGCAATCGGCGCGGAACTTGGGATGGCTTCCTGGATTGGCGTCTTCCTGGGGCTGGTTATGTTCACCTTGAACGCGCTATTCAACCGCGGTGTTGGCGCAATCGCGGCAACGGCCTTTGCCGTTTTCCCGCTCTTTATCCGGCAGACGGACTGGGGCCTTCACTACTTTTCCCCGGTATCGTGGGCGTCGCTCGTTGTGCTGGACTTTTCGGGAAATACCACGATGCCTTCCGTCTATTATGCCGCCGGTGTACTGGCTGTGGCCTGTGCGACCTTGATTCTGCTGGATGTCTGGATTGTGAAAAAGCAGAACATTGAGGTCATCAAATCTATATGAGACGTATACGGGAGAAGCAAGATGGAAAATATCATCACAGTAGAAAATGTCTCCAAATATTTCAAGGAAACGGTTGCGCTGCGCCATGTTACGGTCGCATTTGAGCAGGGAAAAATCCACGGCCTGATTGGCAGAAACGGATCAGGAAAAACCGTCCTGCTAAAGTGCCTGTGCGGTCTTATGCACCCGGATGAAGGCAAGATCATCGTCAACGGCCAAACAATCGATGAGCGTCACGACATCCCCGAAAGCCTGGGCGCAATTATCGAGGCACCGGGCTTTTTGCCCAATTACAGCGGTTATCGGAACCTGCAATTCCTGGCGGGCATCAATCACCGCATTCGCAGGGAGCAGATTCAGCAGGCGATGACAACGGTTGGTCTTGACCCGCAAAGCCGCAAGCACGTTGGCAAGTATTCGCTGGGGATGCGGCAGCGTCTGGGATTGGCACAGGCGATTATGGAAAATCCTGCACTGTTGATTTTGGACGAGCCCACCAATGGCCTGGACAAACATGGTGTGGAGGAACTGCGCCAACTGCTGTTCGGTTTTAAGAAAGAGGGGAAAACCATCCTTCTGGCCAGCCACAGTGCGGAGGATATCGGCCTTCTCTGTGATACCGTCCACGAAATGGATGCGGGGGTTCTGGCGGAGGTTACACGGCCGGAGACAGAGCACGAAAAGACAACGTAAATAGGCTAGCTGCACTCGAACTACGGTGTTTAAAACAATGCGCGGTTGTTCAGAGAAGAGACGAAAACCTATGAATAAGAAAGATGAATCCCGCTGGGTGCGTTGTCCTCTTTGCGGAGGGAAAACGAGAACAAAGGTATATGAAGATACCGTCTTGGTAAAGTTTCCACTTTATTGTCCCAAATGCAAGCGGGAAATCCGAATCGATGTTGTGAAATTGAAGATGGTCTTAAGCGAAGAGCCAGACGCATAAAGCGCAGAGCCTGCTACCCGTTCATCAGGTGCAGGCCCTGCGCTTTTCAGTTGCACTACTCGATGTTATATCCCTTGCTGGAACGCAAAGCTGTCAAGACCGCCTTTATGACGGGAAGCAATGTATGGGCTTCTTCTTCGCTGCATTCGTTAACCAGGGCATGAAGCTGACGAATAGCAAAACTGTCGGTTTGCGGAGCATCATCAAAAATCTCTCGCGTGTCTATTTTCAAAGCGCGTACAACAGCGTAAAGCGTCTTAAGAGTAGGATTTCCGCAGCCCTGCTCAAAAGTGATAATAGTGCGCACATCGGTACCGCTCTTTTCAGCAACTTCCTCTTGTGTGAGGTCGAGTTCAGTACGGGTTCTCTTTACAACAACAGCTAAGCGCCGGGCATATTCTGGCATCCTGATTCACCTCGGATATATTTTACAATACACCTCGTTTCGTTATAATTCATTGAGCATCATGTTTAACATGATGCATATTGCATATTGAGGAAAGCGCCCGGAAATCGCTATGCGAGACATTTGTGACAGAGCGGATTCACATTTCAGTTTCTTGCACAGCGGTGGTATGCTTCAGTACCTGTACTCCATTGCAGAATAAATAATATGATTGGCGGCATGCCAGGCTGCCGCTCGCCTCCGCTATTCGGTTCATCCGTTTATAACGCTTGAATCGAAATGGAGGCACACAATGCAGGAAATCAATCTTCGAGATTTGTATCCCGATGTTTATAAAGAAGATATGCTCGTGAAGGTATCGGAGGACGTACTGGCCGTTATTACAGCTGATCATCGGGCGGATGCGGCCCATGAACGGCAGATGTACCGTTATAAGGCCCACTACTCCCTGGACTGCGACAACGGCATTGAAAAGGCGGCCATTCCGCATACATCTACCCCGGAGGAACTTTTGGAGGAAAAGCTGCAACGCGAGGAGCTGTATGCTGCGGTGATGTCCCTGCCCGAAAAGCAGGCAAAGCGTGTCTATGCGCATTTCTACCTGGGTATGACGGTGAGGAAAATTGCCGATGCTGAACGCGTGGATGCCAGCTGTGTCCGTCGTAGCATCCGAAACGGACTGAAGCGTCTGGCAAAAAAATTGCGGTAATTCCCAGTTACTGTACCCGTTTGGAGCTGTTTTTGTCAGTACCTATAAGAAGGATGTTTTTCTCCTTCATGGGTACTTTGACAACCGCATACACAACAGAACAGGTACATAACCCGCGCAGGAGCGAGTGAGAAGCGACGCCAGGATGCTTACAGCCAGGAGGTGAAATAGCTGCCAGCGGAGCGCCCACCGCCTTTCTCAGATACGGCTTCGGCACGCTGTACGCGATGATCGCGCGGGGGCTTAAAGATACTTCCTCACGGCCCGCCAAAGACTTGGGGGGAACCCTGCGGCGCACGATACGAACGACGCCGCGGAGTTATGACAGCCGCGCCAGCGGAGACCAGTTCTGTTCCCGCTGCCTGGGATGCGTGGCAAATAGGGCAAAATCAAACAAACGTTTTACTGTCTGGCATAATTTGATGTCAGATACTATGGCGGCCATCGTAAACGGAGTGTCCCTCCCATTACGATGGCCGCTATCCATGTGACATTAAGTTAAAAGGAGACTGGACACATGGCAACTACAAAAAAATATTCCCCGGAGGTATCGCAACCCGAACGCATTGACTTTGAAATGGAGCCGGTTGTCTTGCCGCAGATCGCCAGCATCAAACAGGCCAGCGCCATGATGGGGCTGCCGGTTTACTATCTGCGGCGGCTTTGCAAAGAGGTGCCTGGCATTGCTTTCCAATCCGGCGTGAAATGGTACATCAACCTGGGACGTCTGGCCGATTACTATAACGGCCGCTTGGCGGAGCCGAAAGCATAAAAACCTCGCTCTGTCAAGCATACTGTGTGACCTGGCGACAAACTTTCTCCCGGCAGAAAACTCGGCTATAGTGGGTGTCAGGAGGGTAACTCCAATACGCTAACCATAGCCCAGGAGGAAAAACGATGGCATCTGTAAAATTGATAACGCCCCAAAACAAACCAAAGTATTTCAAGCTGACGGCAAACGTTGTGGCAAACGGCGAGAAGAAACGGTACTATTCCCGGTTCGAGTTTGACCCCAAAGTGCTCAGGACCGCAAAGTCGAGATACGCTGCGGCGATGGCCGCGGCGGTCCGCTTTGAGTCGGAGATGCAGCAGGAGGCGTTAACCCCCAAAAAGGTAGAACCCGTTCGGACGTTTGTCGAGGTGGCGGAAGAGTACATCCAATCCTGCAAAGCAAGAAAGGCGCCTTCCGCCCGGCTGAGCGGCAATTACGATGCAAACAAAAACAAAGCAAACACAACAAACAACAAAGAAACCTACCTGCGAAAGCTGCAAACGGTGTGCCCCTGGTTCACCTCAATGGAGGTCAACAAGATCAGCAAAGGCGACTATGAGCGGCTGATGGACGAGATGGAGGTGATGGGGCCGTGCCGCCGTGAGCGGGCCACCCTGCGTCCGGGGGCGGAAGTGTACAAGACAGCCTCCTTCACAAAGCTGGCAGCGAAGTGCGATGTCACCCCGTATACGATGGCGGAAGCATTCCGCGGTAAGACCGTGAAACGGCATACCGCCGATGAGATCGCCAAGGCAATGGGGCAGCCCGTGGAGGCGCTGTTCCAGATCGAGGTGGTCGAGCACGCGCTGTCCCAAAAGACAATGCGGGAGTACGCGCTGTTTGCCCGCCAGGTCTTGCAGTATGCCGCCGAACACTACGGCAGCATGAAGCCGGAGTTTGCACTGCCGGCAAAAGGCAGCCGCCCCCGCTTTGTGGATTGCCTGCATGAAGACGAGGTACATATCCTGCTGAAAGAACTGGATCGGAGCAGCATGATTGAGCAGGCCGTGATCCGGGGCCTGCTCAACACAGGCGTCCGCCGCGGCGAGTTGGCGGGGCTGACCTGGGATGACATCGACTTTGCCGGATGCACCGTACACGTCTACAAGTCACTGCTGGTCATCAAGGAGTATGGGTATCAGCTGACCACCACCAAGGAATCGAACGACCGCTATGTGGATGTAGCACCGGAGTATATGGAGTTCATGCAGCGGTACTACGACTACTGGAAGACAAAGAAACGGCTGATGGGAGCTAGCTGGCAAACTGCCATCGAGAAGAAGGATGGAAAGCACTATGCCTCCCTGCGCGCTCTGGCTGGCAATGATTTCGTGATCTGCAACGACCAGGGCTGGCCGCTGAATCCGGACGGCTACGCGGCAATGGTGCGCCGCGTGGGGGACAGGGCAGGGGTTCGTCACCTGCATCCGCATATGTTCCGGCACACCTTCGTCAGCCTGCTGATGTCCAACCCGGAGATCGACGTGGCCACGGTGGCGGCCGAAGCGGGCCATGCGCAGCCCAGTACAACCCTGATGATCTACACCCAACAGTATAAAAAACGGCAAAAAATGATCCGTAGCCAACTCAGCAAAGAATTGTACGGTAAATAGTCGCTTTTTGAAATAGCCCGAAATTTTGGCTACCAAAATTTCACAGGTTTGGCTACCAAAAAAGAACGCGCAGCGTTAATAATAACGACTGCACGTTCTTTTTGTAAGTGGGCCAGGCAGGGTTCGAACCCGCGACCAATCGGTTATGAGCCGACAGCTCTGACCAGCTGAGCTACTGGCCCAAATGACGAAATCTATGAAGTTTTCGGTGCGGCTTTGGATGGCTTTGTTAGCCAATCGGTAGCCAAAACGGGGAAAATCAACAGGCGTTCATTTTGAAACAACGTGATACCGTTGGTTACAAAAGAAATTATGGTTGGTTCTGGCGGTTATGAGCCGACAGCTCTGACCAGCTGAGCTACTGGCCCGGACAATGCAACTATTATAGCAGAAAGTTTTGGGTTTGCCAAGGGGGGATGGGCTTGCAGAAACCGCGGGAATGTGGTATAACTATACATGTTTATTGTATGAATATGCAATTTCGACCGCATGGCTGCTGGAGGGAACACACAATGGATATCAGCACTTTCAAAGGACGGGACTTCTTGACCCTGCTTGACTATACGCCTGAGGAGATCACGGCCCTGCTTTCACTCTGTCTCTTATACACATCTCCGAGCCCACGAGACTGCAGCTAATCTCG
>ERZ1090863.1098-NODE-1099-length-12426-cov-7.051734_pt1 | contig 12426 bp, 9 predicted proteins | sample MGYA00478480_ERZ1090863 | MGnify/ENA primary metagenome ERZ1090863 (study PRJEB33644, sample SAMEA5815746) | chicken gut metagenome | biome: Chicken; feature: Gastrointestinal Tract; material: Caecum | place: Ireland | collected 2019-01-01 | study: A study of the...
GGAACAGTGTACCCACGCCATCATCACCGGAATGGCTCCGCTTGTTGGACTTGAACGCACAAGAAAAACTCAGATTTAAGCAAATTTAAGCTATTTTTGCTCAATTTTGCCTTATTTTACATAAAAATCAAAAGTTGTGCCAACTGTGTGCCAAAACTAATTACACGCGATTTCGACCTTACATCAACGAGTATATCCGCATAAATATTATTAAATATTATAAATAAATAAAAAATCCGACGCTAAACGCGTCGGATAAAAAAGTGTCTGAATATAGTCGCCGCATAGGGCTTCACTTTTTTTATGCATTAACCGTGTGGTGTATCGGTTGTTGCCTGAATGTTACTTATTCCGCTACGCCGGTTACAATCTGGACGTCATCGCCGAACTCAAACTTGAGAGTGTCTGTATCGCATACGCAGGTACCGCCCTGTGCAAGGCCGTAATCCATAACGGTGGCATCAACATCGGGAGTGGTAACGGTGCCGTTGAATACCCAGGTTACATTGGTAGCTTTTTCAAGAGTAATGGTCATTTCATTCTCTTCAACAGAGGTTTCAGACCACTTGCCTTCGATGGTGTAGGTCCAGTATGTAACGATGTTGGTGCTGTCGATGTGGGTTATGGCAGTGTTTTCAACGATGACATAGCTGCCGTCGCTGTTGAGGGTAAGCGCCGTGGTAACGCTGTTTATAACGTCGCCTACGCGGCCGTTTTCATAATAAGCCCTCTGATTGGTATATATTTTGCTCTCTACGGAGGAAGTACAGCCTGCAAAAAGAGCGGATGCAACGGTTACAACTGCAAGTGCTGCGATAACAGCAACGCTTACGAATATCTTTCTTATTTTAGTCATTTTCTTATTCTCCTTAAAATATTTGATTTAATCATTTCCTGCAGGCGGCACCACTCCGCCCGCAGGTTTATTTTTCTGTACGGTTATTCGGTTTTATCCTTTGTCACGCTTGCTTTGGCAGCCTTCTTTGACTTGGGAAAATTAACAACGCCTACGGCATTGAGCACCCACATCGTGACGGAGCCTGCAAGACCTACGGCAAACACTACGAGACATGCAACGATGGCAGCTTCCCACCAGGGCATAATTTCATATATGCGCGCGTTGGGCGAGATACCGTTCATTGCGGCGCTCTGGCCTACGGTATATACAACGTGTTCGGCAGCTTCGCGCAGTCTGGTCATCATGTACGCGTCATTTCTGAACCCGTCAAGCTGGTCCTCGCGGTCGTGGTTGAGAGGATTGCCTGAGCCGTCATATATGTTTGTTCCGCCTGCAAGAGCCGCGGCTATGTGCATATAGCCCGTGCAGAGCACGTTGGTGTTGCAGTTATCCATATCGGTTGCGACAAATCCGTTGAAGCCCCACTCACCACGCAGAACGTTTTCCATAAGGGCGGAAGATGCGCCGCACCAGGTTGTGCCGAGGCGGTTGAAACCGCTCATTGTTGCCTGAGCATTGGCGCCGTCAATCTTCATTATCTCGCGGAATGCTTCGAGATAAATTTCACGGGTGGCCTGCTCGTTGGACCATACGCCGTTGCCCTCGCGGTGGGTTTCGCCGTCGTTAAGAGCAAAGTGCTTTTCGTAAACTATTACGCCCTTGGACTGTATGCCCTTGCATTCGCTTGCACCTATCGTTGCAGAAATGAGGGGATCTTCGGAATAGTACTCAAAGTTACGTCCGCCGTATGCGTTGCGGTGAGTGTTTGCGGCGGGGCCGTAAATGCCGTTTCTGCCTGCGGCATGGCCGTCTTCACCGATAAGTTCGCCGACGCGGGTTACAAGTTCCTGGTTCCAGGTTGATGCGCGGAGCACGGGGGAAGCGTGTGCAGTTCCCGAACCCACGTTGCCACCGCCGAACGTTACGTTGAAGCCCGAAGGACCGTTTTCGTCCTTGGTGGCAGGCTTGCCTATGCTGGTTACCGCCTGGGTAGCGTGCTGGCCGTTTATTACGAGGTTGGCCATCTCTTTGTAAGTCATCTGGTCGAACAGGTCGTCCCAGGTGTACGTTCTGGTTTTGCCGTTTACTTCCTTTTCTACCGTTCCGTCTATGGGCGTACCCACAAACATTGCGAGGGTGAGGCCGTTGTTTGCGCCCATCACAGGCATTTCGTAGTCATCTGCATCGGCAGGCCTTGCATAATACGTGTTTGTGACTTCCTCAAACATCTGGTCAGTCATATTGAGCACAACTGCGCTGGCCTTCATTGTAGCAAGACTGGTTACGTCGAACGTACCCATCCAGTCAGAGCGGGAAACATACTCCACGGAGTTGTCACCCTTGCCCGAATACTTGTTGATATCGAGCGAGTCGAACTGATTGGTGATTTCCGCGCCCGTCGAAGACGAAGTGTTGAAGAGTTCGGGCTGCATTGCATTGCCCTCCACCTTCCAGGTAAATACGCGGCCCTCGCCGGCATAATTTATCTTTTCGGGAGCCTCCACCATTCTGTCTTCGTGAATCTGCGCGCCCTCTGCATCGGCCTTGTTTTCGATTATTGCATTGAGAGCGTCGTGCGCGCCGTTACCGAGCGTGAAATAGTAGTTGCCCACATCCATAATGTAGGTCTTAGCCTTGTTTGAATCATACGCCGTAAGCATATCCTTATCGACGGTGATAGTTACTTCCTGCTCAGCCTGAGGAGCGAGCAAATCGGTCTTGGCGTAACCGGCAAGCTCTACGGAGGCCTTTTCTATGCCGTTCTCCCTGTCGTACTGCGTATAAGGGGTCTGAACGTACAGTTCAACCACTTCTTTGCCTGCCCAATTGCCCATATTCTTTACTTTTACAGTCGCCGTGAAGGTATTGTCATCGTTTTCCTTTACGGTAAAGTCGCTGTACGTGAAGTTGGTATATGAGAGGCCGTGACCGAAGGAATAGGCGACAACATCTTCATATCTGTAGGCTTCGTTTGCGGTATTGCCGAGGACATAGTCCTCATACCTCGTTTCGTGATAACGGTAACCTACGTATATGCCCTCGCGGTATACGGTGTAATACTTCTGGTTGAGATGCTGCTGTCCGTCCTGCGCATCAGCCTTGGACTTATAAGAAGAGTCATAGTTTGCGTACTTGTTTTCGCCGAAGTTATATATGGAAGGCTCCATGAGGTTATCATAGGCGTACGTATCCACCAGCTTGCCCGAAGGACTGAACTGCTGGCTGCCGTTGTAACCTGTAAGCACCTGACCGAGCGCGGCAAGACCGCTCTTTCCGACGGGACCCATCTGCAGGCAGGCATCTATTTTGTAATCCTTGCCGCATATCTCGGGGGAAAGGAAGTCAAGTTCCATTGCGTTGGGAGTATTGAGTACGACGACGATATTTTTAATCGTACCTTTGGTCTTCTCTGAAGCAAGGCCTTCGAGAACGCTGCGCTCATCGGCGTTGAGTTCGAGGAAGTTATCGCCGGTAAGACTGCCGTCTCCGACAGAGAGCGCGTCAACCGTCGTTCTGCCCTTGATGCCCTCCGCCTGGTTATTCCACTCGGAAGAGAGCGAATTTGCGCCGCTGGCAAGGTCATAACCCTCGCCACCCGTGCGCGAGAACACTACGAGCGCGGTATCGTTTTTAACCATTGCGCTGTATGTGGAATCAGCTTTTATTGTACTCCAGGGCACTTCATTTATGGCAAACACTTCATCGAAGCCGTGCATAGAGGGCACTGCAATCGCCTTGTTGCTGCCTGCACCCGAAGTATAGAAATTCCAGGTAGCCTCGTTGACTTTGAGCCCTGCATTTTCAAGCGTGGTGCGGTATGTATGATCTTTGCTCACGCCCGTCTGACCTGAACCGGTACCGCTGGTAACGGGGTTGTCCACGCTCTGGCCGAACAGGCCTACGGTAGTATTCTTTTCAAGGGGAAGCGCACCGTCGTTTTTCAGAAGCACTATGCCTTCGCGGGCAACTTCCTGCACGACAGCATCCGCATCGGCAGAGAGTTTGGCGGTATCAATCTGCTCTTTATAGTTGCTGTTGAGCAAGGGGTTGCCGCTTGCATCCTTTTTGGAATAATCGCTGGGATAGAGCGTAGGGCCTGCGCCGTCCGCGCTTTCCGTCCTGGTGGGGTTGATGTTAAGCACCCAGTTCAGTGTAGTGCGGAACATATTGGCCACAACATATCCTGCAATCATTACTGCCGTAAAGAATGCAAATACTATGGTGAGTATCTTCCACAACTTGTACTTTTTCATTGAATCCTCCTGTATACTTTTTATACTTTATCACCTTATCAAAGGCCGACAAGCTACACCCGCAATGCACGTCGGGCGGTCGGCCATTGTTCAGCCGTTCTGAGCCACCGCCCCGACATTGCGGAGATATTCCGTTACGCTGTCTGCAAGACTTGCATACACTTCATTGCTGAAATTATGTCCCGCACCCTCCACCACATGCACTTCGCAGCTGGGAGAGACGGGCACTTCGCGTCCGTTATAAGCCGCCTCCGCCTCGTCCTGAGGAGTATCTTCAGAACCGTACATTATGTAGACATGTTTATCGAACTTTACTATCTCTTCATAGGGATAGAGATTCCACATGTCCTCATAGAAGACTTTGCCTACAACGAGATTGCCGTTTTTTACAGTTTCAGGAATCTCATCCGTCGAGGCATAGGGGCTGTTGTCCTTATTGACCACGCCGCCGAATGCGGGCGCGTGAAGTATAAGCCCGATTATGTCGTCTTTGTGCCTTGCCGCAGTAAGGCCGGAAACCAGTCCTCCGAAACTGTGGCCAAAAAGCACCACTTTTTCAGAATCTATGTAGGGCAGAGAAGAAATCTCCGCCATTACGCTTTCAAGGTCGGAAATTTCCGTCTCAACAGACATCTCCGTAACCTTGCCTTCACTCTTCGACATGGCGCTGCCGCCGCAGAAATCGTAAGAATATACAACCATACCGGCATCCAGCGCTGTCTGAACCATCTCGCTGTTTGCGTCCAGAGCAACGCCATTATACCCGTGCGACATTATGAGAAGCGGATACTTTTTCGTCCGGTCAAAGGAATCATCCTTTGTGAATATCCTTCCGTATATGCTGTTTCCGCTCTCCGCGTTTTCCACGCGGTGAACAACGCCGGTATAGCCCCCGTCATAAACAGATGTGTACCCGTCAGTTTCCTTGGCGGGGAACTTCTTTTCCGTTTCTGTCGGAGGCTCGCTCAAACCATTATCGTTATTGCAAGCTGCAACCGTCATTGCCGCTGCAAACAAAAAGACAAATGACAAGGCAAAGATTGCAACCTTCTTAACTGCTTTTATCATTCATTAACCCCTTAATATATCTGATCCGTTCAAAACATCTGTTGCGAACACGGGCAGACGGAGCTGCCCGTAATCCGCAAACTGATAAGGATGAAAAGATGAATAGCCATCATGCTATCCGCAGCGGAATATCCGTCACGGATAAATTTATTATGCTTTGAAGAATACCTGCATAAAGTTGTACAGGTCAGTTACCCACGTATCGAATGTATGCGCCGTGCTCCTTATAACCATAAATTCGCAGTTGTCGCCCGCTTCTATGTCAGAGCCGTGCTGCATTCCCTCTATCTGCTGAACAAACGAAAGATATGTAGGCTGGAATTTGCCTTCAGGGGTCTCAAAACTGCCGCTGCTTGCATACCAGTACTTAACATCGCAATCTTTATACGTGGTATTTTTCAGTTCAATCAGTTCTTCCGTATCATCGCCTGCACCGGCAGAAAGAGAGCCGATATAGGCAAAGTATTCAAGACAATAGCGCCAGATTGAATTGAAGCTCGTAACAGACCCCATTGAAAGGCCGGCATAGCCCTGATGGTCCCTTGCAGCCTTGAGTGCGGCGGCAATTTCCTCATCGGTCATGTCGTCCGTCACCTCGGCATAGGTATTGTAATTTTTTGCTATGTAGGGCATAAGGTCGTTGATGAGTTCCTGTCCGAAGTACTGCGTAGTCCTCCACTCGTCATTGCTGACGGGATACTCATCGGGATAGCCGTTTGAATAGAACGTGGGCGTTACCACTATCGTCTTTTCGGCCAGCTCGTTATCCATCAGATAGTTGAGTACATTCAAGCTGCCATAGCCATAGTCGTTGCTGTATTCTGACTGCGGCGTGAGGTCATCGGGGTTTTCCTGATCAAATGCAAACCAGAGTCCTTCCCAACCGCCATTGCCGTGCAGAAGATACAGAACATTATATTTTGTGTCCTTGTCCGCGCTGTCATAGCCGTAGGGGGTATATACATATGCCGTCTTCTCCATGGGCAGCTGTTTGCCATCCAGTTTATCGGCATATATGGCCTCTGCAACATAAGAGCGGGTATTATAAGTTATCTTTTCAACTTTGCCCGGCGTATCTGATTGGGTGCTTACTATATCCGTTTTATACACAGGCGTGGCGGTAAATATAGTGGTTTCGTCGCACATCGTGCATTTTCCGTCCACAAAGTTGTGCCACTTGTACTCATCTTCGGTGCCGGTAACCTTATAGGTATCCGCATCGTGCGTTGCCTGTGCGGGCTTTTTGGGTTCCTCTTCTGTCTGGGAACAAGCAGAAACCGCAGCCAGGGATGCACACGCCGCAACAGCGCAGGCAACCAAAAGTAATCTCGCAATAAATTTTTTCATCAGCTTTTTCCCCTTATGAAAGAATAATATTTTACCCGCTTATGCTGCCTTGAAGAATACCTGCAGGCAGTTGTAAAGCGAAGTTATCCACGTCTGATAGCTGTGTCCCGTACGGTTACACTTCATATACTGGCAGTTTTCGCCCGCTTCGATATTATCGCCCTGCTTAAGTCCGTCAATACCTGCAACCATGGCACGGAAATCGCCGAACGGGTCGCCGGGATACTGATTGTTTTCGGCAGTGCCGAGGCTTATATACCAGTAGTTGATATCGTAATCTTTGAATGTTGTATTCTTGGTTTCGATGAGCTTCTGCGTATCTTCCACGGCGACGCCGCCCGAAAAAGAACCTATATATGAGAACACATCTATGCAGTTTGCCCATACGGTCGTAAAGGAAATCATTGAGCCGAGCGAAAGACCGACGTAGCCCTGATGGTCGCGTGCGGCAACGAGAGCCGACGTCTTCTGTTCAGCCGTCATATCCGCGGTGAGTGCGGCATATGTATTGTAATTTTCGGCAATATAGGGCATGAGGTCGTTTTTAAGTTCCTTATAAAAATTAGTGGTATCGACATCGTTGCCTTCGTCCAGCGTATTGCCGTCCTCGCCGGTTTTATAATATGTGGGGCATACTACTATTGCCTTTTCGGCTGTACCCGCCTTTATCATGTTATCGAAAAGATTATTCGTGCCGTAAGTGCTGTCGTATCTGCTCGAATCGGGAGTGAACGTACCCTTTGCAAACCAGAATCCTTCGTTAAGACCGCTGCCGTGAAGCATATAGAGCACGTTGTACTTTACAGAAGTTGCCTCGGCATCGTAGCCGTAGGGCGTGTACACCCACGCCGTTCTCGTCATAGGGTCTTCGCCATATGCCGTGGTGGTGTACTGAATTTTGTTGACTTCACCCTGCTGGTCGCATGCCTTTACGAGGATATCGTCTCCCTTTATGGAATCCTGCGTGAATATTGTCGTTTCATCGCACATGGTGCATTTGCCGTCCACAAAGTTGTGGGGTTCGTATGTACCGGGCTTGTCCGACATCTCAAGCGTGACGGGATCGTGCGTCTTTGCAGGTTTTTCCGTCTTGGGCTTATCGCTGTTGCATGCGGCAAAAGAAGCCGCCAGCGCACCAGCGCATGCAAGAATTACTACCGATTTTAAAATTTTACTGAGTTTCAAAGGTTTGCCCCCTTTATAAAAAATTTTCAAAAACAGTGCACGAGCGGAAACTTTTTCTGCCTTTATTCTGTGTTTTCCGCTTATGAGCTGAATGAATTATAACAAAAGTTTTCTATCCGAACGGAAAACGGTACAAATGGCATAAAAAAAAGTGCGTTCGGCGCAAACAGTCATTTTTGCAGCGCGAATCGCACTCTTATATTAGATATTCAGTTATTTAAGACGAATATTCAGTCGCCAGTCGTCTTATTTTCCTCTGCGGCGGACGGAAGCATATAGATACTTAAAGAAAAAACGCCGTCCTGGACCGTTACCGCAATGTCTCCGCCATACTTTTCGGCTATCATCTGCATGCTCTTAAGCCCGTAGCCGTGATATCCGAGCTCATTGCTCTTCGTGGTGCGCGGCAGTCCTTCTTCATAACTATAGGTCTGATTGGTATAATTCACCGAATTTATGACCACCAGTTCGCCGCGTTCTTCTATCACTATGCTGATTGCCCTGTCCTCCGCCTCCGGCAGTTTCTCCACCGCATCCATGGCGTTGTCTATCATATTCACGAAAAGCGAATATATGTCTATCGTGCTCATGAAAGTTATTATTTTTCCGTCGCCGAGGAGGGTGAAAGCTATCCCCTTGCTTATGCACTGAACCAACTTTTCATTCACTATGACATCCAGCGCCTCAACCCCCGAATTGAAAGTGCCGCCATAAATTTCTATCGCCTCTTTGAGCGGCCCGGCCTCGTCCGCGGGCAATGCGTTTCCCAATAAGTGCATGTATTTTTTGAGGTCGTGACACTTTATGTTCAGCAGTTTGCTGTTTACCTTGCTGTTTTCGTACTGCCGCGCCTCCTCTTCGTGGATATGCCGCAGTACGATATAGCTGTTTTTCAGAGTGATGAAGCGGTAAAGAAAGAACATGAAAAACAGCGCAAGCAGGTTGCATGTTATGGCATACGCGCATACACACAGCACAATTTCTGTTTCCGCATACGCATAGTCGCGGTAAATGCGTATTATGCCGGTACATACAAGCACGATTATTACGGAAAGTATTATCATGCGCTTGTCGTAATAATCATAATAATGTTTCTTTGCAAGAGGTATGCCGAATGTAAATACAAATATAATATATACGGCCGCACAGCTGAGCATTTCCACAATATATACGCCAGCATCAAGCTGTCCGCCTTCGGTGAACTGCGGGAAAAACAGAGTTGTCACCAGCACGGAAACCTGATACCCTATGTGTTGTACCGCAACTCCGCCCACACAGGCCGACACCAATATCCACGCCGACCCCTTGAAACAGAACATCATGAAAAAAATCGTAAAAATTATTTTTATGACAAGGAGCAGAAACATCAGCACCGCATAGTCCATGATTACGTCTTCCACAAAATAAGACGCAACCCCGATAAGTTCGACTGCTGCCACTGCGGCAATGAGCCTGAGCGGAAAATAATTCCTTTTAGGTAACCCGAACAGGAATATCAGTTCCGCCAGCAACAGCTCTGTAACACTCATCAGATTAACAAGCATCACTTGAAATTTTTCCCTCCGAGAAAACTTACATACGCATTGATGAAACTGCTCTTCTGATACCTTGAAATAGACAGAGTATCGTCGCCGATAATGCAGGAATCTTTAGTCACTTTATCCACGCACCTCAGATTCACAAGACAACTGCGGTTACAGCGGACATACGGCCCGCCTTTGAGTTTCTTTTCCGCAGCATTGAGCGATATATATTCGGTATAATCGCCCTCCTTGGTGTGATATATCACGTAGTGCCCGAATACCTCAAGGTATTTTATGATATGGGCGCGTATCACAACCTTATCGCCAGATATGTTAAGCAGAATCGTGTCCTCTTTCTCTATGTTCACTCTCGCAAGTATGCGCGTCATTTTAAGCGAAAATATACGCTTTTCGATAGGCTTGACCAAAAAATCAACCGCGTCCAGCTCGTAGCCGCAAACAGCCATCTGTGCAATGTTTGTAACAAATACCAGAACAACGTTTTTGTCCATTTTGCGCAGCTGCCTTGCCGCCTCCATGCCGTCTGTACCGGGCATCTCTATATCCATGAACACAATATCGAATTCGGGCTCATATCCGACAAGAAAACTGTCGGCGTTTGAAAATTCTCTCACAGAAAAGTCCACCTGCTTCTTTTCTGACACATAGTTCAGGCAGTCTCTCAAAAGCTGACGGTCATTCTTTTCATCATCAACAATGGCGACATGAACCATAATCCATTTTTTCTCCTGAATGATAAAATAAGTCATTATCTATTCTAGCAGAATTGCACAAGTAAAACAACTTTTCACTCAAATAGTATAATTTACAGCACAAACAGCATAACGCAAAAGGAAATTCAGCATATCTAAAATTTCAGAGTGTAACGTTGGCATCGCCGTTTCTTCGCAACTTTTGTCTGTCAAATTATATTCCCCTAAACAATCGCGACGTTCTGCGTAAAATATATGAAATTACTTACTCCGCGTTTACATGAATTAAAGCTTTGTTCCAACATAATCTGCCGATATAAACTTTTTTATATGTTGCATACACAATAAATTTTCTAAGATTAAAAACAACTCTGCAACGTAACGCAAAGAAAGAAGCAACATCTTTTTATTGTTATTATTATTGTTTTACGCCATATCGTAACTACATACTTGCATAAACTTGAATAAATACTTTTAACGCTAATAAGTGCTTTTAACGGTACAAATTAGCTTATTTTTTTCATATGCTGTACTACATTGCGCCTCAGCATGTTCCAACATTTACTCGCCACAAATCAGTCAATAAAAATTAAACCATTTTTTAAGGCTGTAGTGTGTGCGCTTAAGTTTTATACAAGTGGTGGCTTTCAGCTGTCTTTTCCATGCGGGAGCCTCGGCAGGGCAGCGCTTTGCTCGCGCGATATGGGAACAGTGTACCCACGCCATCATCACCGGAATGGCTCCGCTTGTTGGACTTGAAGGGACACGCGAGGTGTAAAAAATATATAAAAACGGGGCAAATTTGAGATAAAATCGCTCAAATTTGCCCCGTTTCAGGTACATGCCAAAATCTTTGCGACAAATTTGCGACAATGCTTTGATTTTTAAAAATCAATAAATGCTTTGATTTTTAAAAATCAACACAAAAAATACCGCCGACCAAAATTATCATCCGCGTCACATCAGCTGTAAATTTCATTTATGGGATATACTTAACATTTCGCGCGTCGCCAACGCGTTTGAGCTTGCCAGCCTCCACCATTTTGGAAAGTATGCGCGTGGCCGAGGCGGGCGATACGTTAAACAGCTTTTCCACGTCTCTGCGAACAATTTCCCCGTGTTTAGCAACAAACTTTTGTATTTCAACTTCTCTATCGGCGCGCTCCGCTTTCGGAAAATCGGATTCGGTATTGGACCCGGACACAAAGGCAATACTGTCCGTCTTATACAACACTACTTTAAAAGAATTAGGCCCGCATTGGAAAACAGGCTGCTTGCTCTGCCCGCGATAGCTCATTTTTATTTTGGCAATACCAGTGCCGTAAGATTCGATGAGGTGCAGACGGTAGAAAATATCCGCCAGCTTGCGGTTGCGAAGGTACGAAACACCCATCATCACGTCGGCCATTTCCACTCCGCGCACAAGTCCGCCAAGAGAAATGAACTCTATCCTGTCGCTGAACATACTTATAAGCGTATCGCCGTTCATGGCGTAGTCCCTATGGACGACGGCATTGAGAAGCGCCTCACGTATCGCCTCAACCGGATATTCCCTGTAATCTTCTCGTCTTATGCTACTTATTTTGGGACTACTGAGACGGTTGTTGGCATCTATTATGCGCATAGCGTCGTCGATCTGTCTGAACAAGGAGCCCGTAAATTCGTGTCTGTCGCGAAAAATCTCCTTACTCTGTCCTTCGTACACGGCAAATTTAATCTTATATCCGCATTGATCTGATAAAAGATATGCAAGGTTTGTATAGCAGCCATCCCTGCCGATTATGCCTAGCGACCGCCGCTGTGTTTCGCCTAAAGGCAGCCCCGCATTTTCAAACTGCCTCTGCGCTTCTATAAAGGTAAGGTTTTGTTCGAGAGAGCGGGCATCCTCGTAAGCGGTGCTGATGTCCTTTATCATATTGAGTATTTCGGTCTGCGTGGCGGGCGTAGACGCAGTACCCCTGCGTACGAACACCCCTTCGGGTCGGATGCCCTTGCTTTGGGCATAGTACGGGGCCATACTACCCTTGTTGACGGCAATACGGATGACAGCTTTGCCTTCCATAACCACGGGCTTTATCTCTACAAAAGCCATGACGTCCGGACGTATATTGTCCTTAATGTTATCCGTACATCTGATTTCCGTATCATTGACGTTTTCAACACCGCCGACCGTTCCATCGTCGTTTATACCTACATAGACAGTTCCGCCATCAGTATTTGCAAACGCGATCACCTCTTTATATAAGTCGCTTACATACTCTCTTTTGAATTCGACTGTACTCGATTCGATCATATAATCTCCTATTTATCCGACAATGATGCGATATGATATGATTTGATTTGATTTGATTAGATATTGATTAGATTATATATAATTC
>ERZ1090863.1099-NODE-1100-length-12414-cov-5.425034_pt1 | contig 12414 bp, 10 predicted proteins | sample MGYA00478480_ERZ1090863 | MGnify/ENA primary metagenome ERZ1090863 (study PRJEB33644, sample SAMEA5815746) | chicken gut metagenome | biome: Chicken; feature: Gastrointestinal Tract; material: Caecum | place: Ireland | collected 2019-01-01 | study: A study of...
TTTCAATCAATTCATAGAGCTTCTCCATAGCCTGGCGGATCCCTCCGGTCTCATCGATCAGTCCTTCCCGTACAGCCTCCTCTCCTTCCAGCATAGTTCCCACATCCTTTACCAGCTGGGAAGTATCCAGCATCAGTTCTTCGATCCGCTCTCTCTTCATATTTGAATGGTCTGCAATAAACCTTGTGATCCGGTCCTGTATTTTTTCCATGTTCCGATAGGTCTGCATGACACCGATAAACATGCCGTTGCTCCGGACCGGGTGGATGACCATGGTAGCGCTGGGAACAATAAAAGAATAGTCTGCAGACACAGCCATAGGCACGCCGATAGAATGTCCGCCCCCAAGTACCAGGGAAACTGTAGGCTTACTCAGCGAAGCGATCATTTCTGCAATAGCCAGACCGGCCTCCACATCTCCTCCTACGGTATTCAGCAGGATCAGAAGGCCGTCGGTCTCCCTGCTGTCTTCGATCACCGCAAGCTTTGGAAGGATATGTTCGTATTTCGTTGTTTTACTGTTATTAGGAAGACATTCATGTCCTTCCACCTCTCCGATAATGGTCAAAAGCTGGATATGATATTTCTTCTCATTTTCTTCCAGCATCGCTTCCCCCAGATCCCGGATCTGCTGATTCTGTTCCCGGACAGTTTCCAGCTTCTCTTCTTTCTCTTCAGACATAAAAAATACCTCCAGTTTCATTTTCTGGAGGTATTATGTGTAACCTTATTAATTTTATTCTCCGTCCCAGTTGTTCCATACATCTGTAACGTCGTCATCATCTTCAAGCAGATCCAGTGTTTTCTGGAGGTTTTTAATATCCTGCTCGTCTGTAAGAGTTACATAAGTCTGAGGGATCATGGCTACCTGAGCCTCTGCCATAGGAATACCGGCAGCCTCAAGAGCTTCTCTTACCTTACTGAATTCGTCCGGATCTGTAAGGATCTCATAACTGTCTTCCTCTTCCTGGAAGTCCTCTGCGCCTGCATCCAGCGCAGTCATCATAAGATCGTCGGGATCCATCTCGCACTCTTCTTTATCAATGATGATCTGACCTTTTTTATCAAACATAAAGGATACAGAACCGGGAGTTCCGATATTTCCGCTTCCTTTTGTAAAGGCGCTTCTTACGTTTCCGGCTGTACGGTTTTTGTTATCTGTAAGAGTCTCTACAATAATTGCTACGCCGCTTGGGCCGTATCCTTCGTAGGTAAGTTTTTCAAAGTTATCTGCATTGGCGTCTCCGGCTGCCTTTTTAATACCTCTCTCGATGGTATCGTTTGGCATATTATTTGCCTTTGCCTTTGCGATCACATCTCTCAGTTTACTGTTGTTGGCCGGATCCGGTCCTCCCTCCTTTACAGCAACTACGATCTCTCTTCCGATAACGGTAAAGATCTTACCTTTTTTTGCGTCGTTTTTCTCCTTTTTATGCTTTATGTTTGCGAATTTTGAATGTCCTGACATGTTTCTTCTCCTTTTTCTTCCTCGGGCAGCTTTTCTACCCTGACTTTTTGTATTGTATTATTCTCCACTGCAAGAATGGTAAATAAATAACCTTTTGCCTTGATCTCCTTATCCTCTGCCATATCCGGCACATGGCCCAGCACAGAAGTAAGGTATCCGTTGAGGGTATCAAAGTCTTCGCTTTCGTCAAAGTCTGATCCCAGTACTTCATCTACCTGTTCCAACGGAGTAAATCCTTCCATGATCAGAGAATCATCTGTCTGTACATGGATGAACTGTTCTTCTTCATCATACTCATCTAAGATATTTCCCACGATCTCTTCCAGGATATCTTCCATGGTCACAAGACCTGAAGTCTGTCCGTACTCATCTACCACTATGGTCATATGTATCTTCTTGGCCTGCATGGCTTTAAACAGATCGTTGATACTCCTGGTTTCCGGTATATAGGAAGCCTCCCGGATCAGCTTGGGGATACGCTTTATAGGAAGTTCTTTGCAGTCGAAAACCGCCATCTGGCGCATGGCGTCTTTCAGATGGAGGATCCCTATGATATGATCGATATCTTCTCTGTACACCGGATATCTGGAATTACTGTTCTCCAGCATAAATTCCAGGGCTTTCTCCAAAGTAGTATTTTCTTCTATAGCGTTGATGTTCTTTCTATGAGTCATGATATCCTGGGCTTCTGTCTCAGAAAATTCCATGATATTCTGGATCATTTCCGCTTCATTTTCCTCTATAACACCCTTTTCATGAGCGTCATCTACCATGGAAATGATCTCTTCTTCTGTTACCTGATCATCATGACTGTGGGGATCTACGCCAAACAGCCGGACCACGCCATTGGAAAGCTTCATGATAACAAATGTCAGCGGGCTGAAAAGTCCTACAAAAAATCTTACGATCCCCGCAGTACGGTACACCCATCTGTCCGGATTGCTGCTGAAGATCTTTTTCGCTGAGACTACTCCCAGAGACACCAGGAGTATCAGCGCAAAGATCACGACTATGATAACAGAAACGATCATGATCACCCGGGATGGGATATCCAGCCCTGTAAGTTCCGCCGCCTGTCTGCAGCCGGCATATACATATGGACTGATCCCTCTGATCCCTATGTATCCGGTAAGGATACTCAGAAGAGTAGCCGTGGTCAGGATCGTATTTACAATAGGAACCGGATGATTCATTGCTTTTAACAGCCAGAGAGACTTCTTATCTCCCTCTTCTTCCGCTCTCTTTTCAATATCGCTTTCACTGACCTTCTGTACCGCAGAACCGAATCCGTATAAAACTCCGTTGATGATAATAAACAAGACAAAAAATATGAGAGCCCCTAAAGGGCCGCTGCTGTCGTCCATAAACTTTTTCTATTCCTTCTTTCTTCCTCTGTTTTTCATGCAGAGCCTGCACCTTCCGGAACTTCCGGTAAGCTTCCGGCTCCTTCTGGCAGGTGCCGGGCAGCTTGGGGGCTGTCCGTTTTTTTGCGCACACCTGCAATTAAAATACCATTTTCTCTTACATTCGTCAAGATTTCCCGCCAAAAAGAACCCGCAGGGATCAGATTATGTAGGAAGCTCCAGGCTGATGCAAAGGGCATGATTGACTTTCTGCAGTATTTCCGCATCCAAATGGCATACTTTATCTTTCAGTCTTCTTTTGTCAATGGTACGCAGCTGCTCCAGTAAGATCACAGAGTCTTTTACAATGGCATAGGAAGACGCATCGATCTCTATGTGGGTAGGCAGTTTCGCTTTGTTCATCCTGGAAGTAATGGCTGCGCAGATCACCGTAGGGCTGTGTTTATTGCCTACATCATTCTGAATGATCAGGACCGGCCGTATGCCGCCCTGCTCACTGCCTACTACCGGCCGCAGGTCCGCATAAAAAATGTCACCTCGTTTGATAACCACAGATTTCACACTCCGATTTTTAATAGGAGAAAGCCCACAGACTTTCTCACCTGCTATAATTCTGCCCAATTTTTTTGTGTGTATTCATGTTATTATCCAAGGTATCTTTATTCTGTCACCTGTCCGCCTTTAAAATAGATCCTGGGTACTCTTTTGCTGATGCAGCAGGCGAATTCATAGTTAAATCTTCCAGATAATTCTCCCAGTTCTTCCATGGTGATCTGCTCATCTCCGCTTCTGCCCAGAAGCACTACTTCATCCAGTTCCTGCGCCTGGGGAATGTCTGTCACATCTACCATAAACTGATCCATACAGACCCTTCCAAGGATGGGCGCTCTTTTTCCGCGGATCAGGACACTTCCTTTATTTGAAAGACCTCTGGCATATCCATCTGCATATCCTACCGGAATGGTAGCCACCCGGGTCTCTCTTTGGGTGGTAAAGGTTCCCCCATAACTGATCTGGACACCGGCCTCTACTGTTTTTATGTACGCGATATGGCTCTTTAACTCCATGACCGGTTTGAGGGGGACCGGTTCCTTCTCTACATCTTCTGAAGGATAAAGGCCATAGAGGATAACCCCTGCCCGCACTGCGTTAAGGTTTGCTTCCGGCATACGGATGATCCCGGCGCTGTTGGAACAATGACAGATCGGAATCTCCAGTCCCTGAGCCTCTAAGGCTTTCTGAAATTCCTGAAACTTTCTAAACTGGACATAGGCGGGATCTGTCTTCTTCTCATCTGCCCTTGCAAAATGGGTAAATAATCCTTCGATCCTGATCCCCGGAAGGCGGGAGATCTCCATGATCTCAGGCACTGCTGTCTCCAGATCCCGGTAGCCGATACGGCTCATTCCGGTATCAATCTTTATATGAACATTTACCACTGTATTATTTTTTACTGCCGCCTGGGAAAGTTTCCGGGCCATGGAAAGTTTAAATACTGCCGGGCGGAACTCTTCCCTGGCAATCTGCTCATAGTTTTCCTCATAAGTATATCCCAGGATCAGCAGGGGCTTCCGGATACCTCCCTGACGGAGTTCTTCCGCCTCCTCCACGGTAGCTACCGCGACTCCCCATACCCGGGGATCTTTTACCGCTTCCCTGGCCAGAGGCAGGGCTCCATGTCCATATCCGTCTGCTTTCAGTACGGTAATGATCTTCGTATCCTCTTTCAGATTGTTTTTTATGCTTTCCAGATTAAAAGCAAAGGCATCCAGATCAATGTCTGCCTGGATTCTGCTTGGTAGTTTCATCTCTCTATCCTCTCTTTAAAGTTCATTTAAAATAAGGGCTGTTTCTTCAGCGATATCTTTTGCCAGCATACCGGCACGCCCTTTTTTCTTGGCTGCTCTGTCGCCGGCTGCGCCGTGAAGATATACACCGGTATACGCGGCTTCCGGAACAGGTATATGCTGGGCCAGCACACCCAGAAGGATCCCTGTAAGCACATCTCCGCTGCCTGCGGTAGCCATGCCGTCATTGCCGGAAAGGTTAAGAAAGATCCTGTCTTTTCCTTGCGCGATGACCGTTCTGGCATCCTTGCATATGAGCACGGTATTCCACTCCTGTGCATATCTGCCTGTGATCCCTGCCGGGTCTTTCTTCCACTCAGAAGGAGAGATCCCTGTAAGCCTGGAAAACTCTCCCAGATGCGGAGTGAGTATGGTCCCTCCGGGATAATCTTTTAGAAGTTTTTCCCGGCCTTTCAGAAGATTGATGCCGTCTGCATCGATCACCAGTGGTTTTGTTCCTCTGGTAAGCAGGATCTCCAGCATTTTTTCTGCAAGAGGTCCTGTTCCGATCCCCGGACCGATCCCATATACATCCGCCCATTTCATACCCTCTTCCATCATGGTTCCTATATCCGTATCTTCATCATATACCTGGAGCATAGCTTCAGGAAAGCAGGCAAACATATGCCGGTTCTCTTTTGCAGTGCAGATCTTGATCATCCCTGCTCCTGTCTTCATGGCGGCATAACCGCTTAAATAAGCAGCTCCGAAAATATCCCTGCTCCCGGCCACAAGAAAGATCTTGCCAAAAGTCCCTTTGTTTCCTTCCGGATCCCTTTTCAAAACTATCAGTTCCTCCCTGGTACAGGCAGAAATCTCCGGCTTTGGAATAATAGCGCCATTCCTGTAGATCCCTACATCAGCAAGAAGGACCCTGCCTGCATACGCAGCTCCCGGGTAAAAACACAGCCCCGCTTTCCTGTATCCGAAGGTAACCGTCAGATCTGCTTTTACTGCGGCTCCCAGCACGGCGCCGGTATCTGCTCTGATCCCTGAAGGGATGTCCACAGACACTACCTTGCCTGAAAACTCATTTACCCTGCAGACAGCTTCCTTATATTTTCCTGATACTTCCCTGGACAGGCCCACACCCAGGACAGCATCTACTATAGTAGTATATTCATGAAGATCAAAAGTATTGACAAAGGAAATTCCGTATTTTTTCCCAATATCTATCTGTTTCTTCATTTCTTCTGTAAAATGAGCAGGATTTCCCAAAATACAGACATCCACCTGATACCCTGCCAGAAAAAGCAGACGAGCGATCACCACACCGTCTGCGCCGTTATTTCCCCCTCCGCACAGTACCAGCGTCCTGTCCAGAGGAAATTTTTCTTTTTTCATTGCTTCGAATACCGCAAGACCGGCCCGCTCCATAAGGACCAGAGACGGAACCCCCATCTCCTGAATGGTAAAATGGTCCAAAGCCTTCATCTGTTCTCCTGTTACCAGAAGTTCCATGTTATCACCGCCTTTTGCTCTTCTCAATATCCGCGGCTGTATCAGGCTTGCCTGTTCCTGCCGCCTATACAGAAAAACTGCCGCAAAATTTCTTTTACAGCAGCTTTTACACTATTTCTTCTCTTTGTGCTCTGATACATAACGGTTCAGATTATAGGACAGACGCATGAGACTTTCTGACAGATGCACGTTCTCCACGATCACATCTTCCGGTACGTCCAGATCCAGATGAGCAAAGTTCCAGATAGCTTTAATTCCCTGCTTTACCAGCATATCCGCTGTTTCTGCCGCATTATTTTTCGGCAGCGTCAAAGTTGCGATCTGTACATCATGAGTCTCCAGAAATTCAGGAAGCTCATCCATCATGCGTATCTCATTTCCCCGTATGGAAATTCCCTTGAGTACCGGGTTCACATCAAAGATTCCTACAACCTTAAACCCTCTTTTTTCAAACTGTACATAATTTGCCAGGGCCTGTCCCAGATTTCCGGCACCGATAATGATCATATGATGCGTCTTGTCAAGCCCCAGGATTTTTCCGATCTCCGCATACAGATACGGGACATTATAACCATATCCCTGCTGTCCGAAACCGCCGAAATTGTTCAGATCCTGACGTATTTGGGAAGCGGTCACTCTCATTTTCTCACTGAGTTCATTGGAGGAGATCCGCTCCACACCCTCTTCCAAAAGTTCTCCTAAATATCTGTAATAGCGGGGTAGTCTTCTTATTACTGCTTTTGAGATACCTTTTTCATCCACGACAAACCCTCCTATGTTACACAAAACTTGCTTCTGCGTCTTTTCGCAGAGCGCTTATCAGTCAGAAATACAGGTCAGCCTGATAAGCAGATTTCTAGGTAATATTATATATAATTGTTAAAATAAAGTCAATTATTATTCCTTTTATCTGTTGTCAAATTTGGATTTTCCGCTATAATAGTAGGGACAGACTTTAAAGAGAAATCCTAAAGGAGACAGGAAAAATGATACTTGCATGTCAGAATATTGAAAAATCCTTTGACGGCGAACTTCTGCTGCAGGATGTAAATTTTCATATAGAAGAACGGGAAAAAGCCGCCCTTATCGGGATCAACGGCGCAGGAAAATCTACCCTTCTAAAGATCATCATGGGAGAAATCCCTGCGGATGGCGGCCAGGTGATCCTGGCTAAAGGAAAGACCATCGGATATCTTGCCCAGCATCAGGAGATCAACAGTCAGCTTTCCATATATGATTCTCTCCTGGAAATGAAGAAGCATGTCCTGGACATGGAACAGGGCATGCGGGAACTGGAAAAAGAGATGAAACATGCCTCCGGTGAAGAACTTTCCAGGATCATGGAATCTTATTCCCGTCTTACTCAGAAATTCGAGCAGGAAAACGGCTATGCCTATAAAAGCGAGATCACAGGAGTATTGAAAGGTCTGGGATTTGAAGAAAAAGACTTTGAAAAACAGGTCTCCACACTTTCCGGCGGTCAGAAAACCCGTGTAGCTCTTGGCCGTCTTCTTCTCTCCAGTCCGGATATCATCCTTCTGGACGAGCCCACCAACCATCTGGATATGGAATCCATCGCCTGGCTGGAAACTTATCTTCTCAACTATCCGGGAGCCGTGTTCATCGTATCCCATGACCGGTATTTCCTGGATAAGGTGGTTACCAAGATCGTGGAACTGGATAATACAAAGGCTACGGTTTTCACAGGAAATTATACCGCCTACAGCGAGAAAAAAGCACAGCTTCGGAAAGCCGCTTACCAGGCTTATTTAAACCAGCAGCAGGAGATCAAACATCAGGAAGAAGTCATTGCCAAGCTTCGGCAGTTTAACCGGGAAAAATCTATCCGCAGAGCAGAGAGCCGGGAAAAAATGCTGGAGAAAATGGATGTTCTGGAAAAGCCTCAGGAAATAGACGCCGCCATGCGGATCTCCTTAAAGCCCAGGATCACCAGCGGAAATGATGTGCTGATGGTAGAGCATCTTTCTAAATCCTTCCCTTCTCTCCCCCTTTTTGAAGACTTGAATTTTACTATCAAGCGTGGAGAAAAAGTTGCCATCATCGGCAATAACGGAACCGGAAAGACCACCATCCTGAAGATCTTAAATCACCTTCTTCCTCCGGACGGCGGCAGCTTCCGCCTGGGCAGCAAGGTACATATCGGCTACTACGATCAGGAGCATCATGTACTGCATATGGAAAAAACCGTATTTGAAGAAATTTCTGATGATTATCCGAACCTGACCAATACCGAGATCCGGAATCTTCTGGCGGCTTTTCTTTTCACAGGAGATGATGTGTTCAAGCCTATCTCCGCATTAAGCGGCGGTGAAAGAGGCCGTGTTTCCCTGGCAAAACTTATGCTGTCAGAGGCCAATTTCCTGATCCTGGATGAGCCTACCAACCACCTGGATATCATCTCCAAAGAGATCCTGGAAGACGCTCTGAACAATTATGAGGGAACAGTCCTTTATGTGTCCCATGACCGTTATTTTATTAACCGGACAGCCACCAGGATCCTGGAACTGACCAATCACAGACTGGTAAACTATATCGGAAATTATGATTACTATCTGGAGAAAAAAGAAGAACTTACTTCCGTCTACGCCCCCGGGATCCAGGAAGAAAAACCTTTAGAAAAAGTATCTTCCACCAAACAGGACTGGCAGCAGAAAAAGGAGGAACAGGCCCGGATCCGGAAACGGGAAAATGATCTGAAGAAAACAGAAAAAGCCATTGAAGATCTGGAAAGCCGGGACAAAGAGATTGACGAGGAACTGGCAAAACCGGAGATTGCCACAGATCCCTCCAAGTGTATCCCTCTTTCCGCAGAAAAAGCAGAAATCGCCGAGAAACTGGAAGAACTTTATGAAAAATGGGAGGAACTTGCCGAATAGGCAGGTTCCTCCCATTTTCTTTTACAGAGAAAGCCGGAGCTTTTCTCAGATCTTATTTTTCCAGTTCTTTGCGGATCTCCTGGATAAACTCCTGGCTGTTTAATACCACAGGGTTCTCCAGACTGGTGATAAGAGCCAGGTCCTTGGTCATCCTTCCGCTTTCGATCACATCTACGGTTGCTTTCTCCAGCTTGTCGGCAAATTCGCAGAGAGCCTGATTTCCATCCAGCTCCCCTCTCTTTCTCAGAGCGCCTGTCCATGCAAAAATAGTGGCTACAGAATTTGTGGAAGTCTCTTCACCTTTCAGATGTTTGTAATAATGGCGCTGTACCGTTCCGTGAGCCGCTTCATATTCAAAGTATCCGTGAGGAGATACCAGTACAGAAGTCATCATGGCAAGAGAACCAAAGGCAGAGGATACCATATCGCTCATTACGTCGCCGTCATAATTCTTGCAGGCCCAGATAAATCCGCCCTCTGCTTTCATGACTCTGGCTACGGCATCGTCGATCAGAGTATAGAAATATGTGATCCCTGCGGTCTCAAATTTTTCTTTGTACTCTTTGTCATAAATTTCCTGGAAAATATCTTTAAAGGTGTGGTCATACTTTTTGGAGATAGTATCCTTGGTGGCAAACCACAGATCCTGTTTTGTATCCAGAGCGTAAGAGAAACAGCTTCTGGCAAAGCTTTCAATGGAAGAATTCAGGTTATGCATACCCTGAGCCACTCCCGGTCCCTGGAATTCATGTACCAGCTCTCTGGTTTCTGTTCCGTCCTTGGCAGTGTAGACCAGTTCTACTTTTCCCGGTCCCGGAATGATCATCTCTGTATTTTTGTATACATCACCATACGCATGTCTTGCCAGAGTGATGGGTTTCTTCCAGTTTTTCACACAAGGTTCGATGCCTTTGACCACAATAGGCGCACGGAACACGGTACCGTCCAGCATAGAACGGATGGTTCCGTTAGGGCTCTTGTACATTTCTTTTAAGTGATACTCGTCCATACGCGCCGCATTAGGGGTAATCGTAGCGCATTTTACCGCTACTTTATATTTCTTTGTGGCATTGGCCGCATCTATGGTTACCTGGTCATCAGTCTCATTTCTGTGTTCCAGACCCAGATCATAGTATTCGGTCTTCAGATCCACAAAAGGAAGGATCAGTTCATCCTTGATCATTTTCCAGAGGATTCTGGTCATTTCATCTCCGTCCATCTCCACAAGGGGAGTGGTCATTTTAATTTTTTCCATAAATGGAATCTCCTTTCTCACATTTCTTTATTTCATTTCTTCCCGAAGGACTTTTTCCAGATCAAAGTTCTTCAGGTTTTCAATAGTATTGGCAATATGGCCATAGGCTGCTTTCTCTGCCCCCTGGCAGTCTCCCTGACGGATTGCTTCCAGGATTTTTCTGTGCTCGCTGTTAGAGGGCCGTACCCTCATTCTGTACTGCACTGACGCCATACGGACTCTCTGGAGATACTGATGAAAATCTCCCAGGGTATGGACAAGGATCCGGCTGCCGGAAGCCTCGTACAGAAGCTTATGGAATCTGCTGTCCTGCTGGCAGACCTGATCATAATTTCCTTTTCCCGCATGGTAATCAGAAAGGACAATGGCCTCTTCCATTCCTTCCAGCTGTTCTTTGGTAACATGTTCCGCAGCCATGGAAGCGCACAGGCCTTCCAGCCGGGCTCTGATCTGGTACATATCCATCACATCTCTTACGGAAATGCCGGTGACAAAGGCTCCCTTATTGGGAATGACCTGGACCAGGCCCTCCAGAGCCAGCTGCCGGACAGCCTCTCTTACCGGAGTCCTGCTGACTCCCAGTTCTTTTCCGATGGTACACTCCACCAGCTCATCGCCTTTTTTATATCTTCCTTTCAGGATATCCTCCCGGATCTTCTGAAAGACTTTTTCTCTCAATGACTCTCCTGCCATTTTTTTCGCCGTCCTTATTCCAGTTTTACTCCCAAACGGCCGCAGCATTCATCAATAACACCCAAAAGTTCCTCATCGGTGAGCACGGTTACCCGGCCATCTTCATACTGCTTGTCCACCCATGCTTTGACCATGACTACCAGCTCGCTGTTTTTATCGATCTGTCTGTCCCCGGTAAGCCGGAAATGGTTGTTGATCCAATGAGCAATACCTGCCAGACCGGAAGTATTGGACACAGCTACCTGAGGCGGACGGTTCAGGAATTTTTCTGTATCAAATATATTATAAATCTCCTCATTTTTCAACAGTCCATCTGCATGAATTCCTGCTCTTGTCACATTAAAGGCTTTTCCTACAAAAGGCGTCTGAGGCGGGATCTTATAACCGATCTCTTTTTCATAGTATTCTGCCAGTTCTGTGATCACTCTGGTATCCATGCCGTCCAGAGTTCCTTTTAACTGGGCATATTCAAATACCATGGCTTCAAGAGGTGTATTCCCGGTCCTCTCTCCAATACCAAACAGAGAACAGTTTACGCCGCTGGCGCCGTAAAGCCAGGCTGTGGTGGAATTGCTCACCGCCTTGTAAAAATCATTATGTCCGTGGAACTCGATCAGTTCAGAAGGGATTCCCGCATGGGTCATGATACCATAGATGATTCCCGGAATAGACCTGGGGATCACCGCGCCCGGATAGTTCACTCCATAACCCATAGTGTCACAGCAGCGGACCTTAATGGGAATGGAATATTCCTCCATAAGTTTTGTCAGTTCCAGGCAGAAGGGGATCACATAACCGTAAATATCTGCTCTGGTAATATCTTCCAGGTGGCATCTTGGGCTGACACCGATCTCCAGACAGTCACGGATCACTCCAAGATAATGTTCCATAGCCTCCCGGCGGGTCATTTTCATTTTATAAAAGATATGATAATCGGAACAGCTTACCAGGATCCCGGTCTCTTTCAGGCCGATATCCTTTACCAGCTCAAAATCTTTTTTGCTGGCCCGGATCCAGCTGGTCACCTCAGGAAATTTATATCCTTTTTCCAGACACTTATATACAGCGTCCCGGTCTTTCTTGCTGTAGAGGAAAAATTCACTCTGACGGATCTTTCCGTTAGGTCCTCCCAGACGGTGGAGATATTCATAGATCCTTACGATCTGTTCGGTACTGTAGGGTGCTCTGGACTGCTGTCCGTCACGGAAAGTTGTATCTGTGATCCAGATATCGTCCGGCATATGGTGGGGGACGATCCTGTCGTTAAAAGCGATCTTCGGCACCTCTGTATAGGGGAACAGGTTTCGGAATACATTAGGCTTTTCCACATCTACCAGAGGATACATATGCTCCTCCAGTTCTAACAGGTTCGTATGATAATTCATACGCACAGCTCTGTCTATCATTTCTCTCACTCCTCATTGTCTGT